>Ga0182747_1001185_pt1 | contig 20886 bp, 22 predicted proteins | sample eDN3rd30CBELigBY_FD_128526 | JGI IMG/M metagenome (GOLD analysis project Ga0182747, IMG submission 128526) | Enriched backyard soil microbial communities from Emeryville, California, USA - eDNA 3rd pass 30_C BE-Lig BY (version 2) (version 2) | ecosystem: Environmental > Terrestrial > Soil >...
ACTTCGCTCGTCGCCTCAAAACCCTCCATGGTCTCACGCCCTATGAAGCGATCTGCAAAGCATGGACAGATCAGCCAAAGCGATTCATATCAAATCCGCACCATCAATCACCGGGACCAAACAGGTAATCCAACGCCGCATAGTGAAACTGGAGGATACCGGGAAGCCAAGGCCATCGCCCATCGCGGTTTGGTATGGTTCATTGGACGCATGGGGTGAGAAGGCGGTCTTGCCCGGCGTTGAGAGCGGGGCGCCGGAAGCGGACGACATGGTTGAGGTTGTCGCTGCCCTTCGCAGGGTGGGAGGCGCTGTATGTGGCCTTACGGTGAACCCGCGTGGCTGGTAGCATGGTGCAACTGCGACCATCAGCAGCTACCATCGCCAGCACCTAAGCCACCGCCTCGCAAGCCAGTAGATGGACCCTATGTCCCGCTCCGCATGCGGGGGCAGGCAGCGGCAATCGGTATCATCGCGCCGAAGGCTTGGCCGTTCGACGGGGGCAAGCGCCGCGAGCCGGTGCTGGATGAAGGCATTCCGGACCGTGTGGCCAGGAAGGTAGGCTGGCACCGCTGCATGAGGTGCCGCAAACCGTTTTGATCCGCGCGACTGCCGCTTCCAGCCGCCCGACAAGGATGACATCGCCGAACGATCGCCGCTCCGGCGCAATGCTGTCTGGCGCGATGGCGGAGCCGTGAAAGCAGGACCAACCAAGTTCTTGCAGCGTTTCCAGTGCCACCAGTTCGACAATGTATTCGGTGATGCTCAAGTGGCATCCCCCGAAGGCTCAGGGAACTTGAAAAGTTCCCGCACCTTTCCGTTTACGGGGCCGATTGTTATTTTTCCGCCAGTTTGATTCGAATAAATCCAGCAAATGCACAGCGCATGAATCTGCGACAGCGCTGTTGACGCTGTTACTCAACAAAAACCTGCGGAATTCGAGCTTGAGGCTGGCCCGTGCAGCTTCGCGTTCGGGCCAGTCGGTTCCGGCTGTGCGTTCATAAAGGTTGATGATCTTTGGCGCCCATCCGGCCAGCAATTCGGTGGGGAATTCGCCACTCTGCCCCAAAGTGTTTTGTAGAAGGCCGGTTATTACATCTGCCGAAACAATCCCATCTGCTATCAGGCGTGGATCGGGTGCGACCGGGACGGTCTCACGCTGGGCTCTTGTCTCTCAACTTTGGTTTGCAGTCGTCGCTGCTCCAGCGCCTGAGCTTCCAGTTCAGGTCGCTCGCGGCGCTGGTGGTCGATCAGGTATCCTACAAGGCCCAGGCATGGGAACTCGCGGGCGATATCTTCGATCTTTTGAAGGACACGCATGAGGCCAGAAAGGCCTGTCTCACCTCGATCGAAACCGAGGATAATGTCCCCGCCCGTCAGGGGCTGGCCTGTGTTCTGGCAGCGCGGATCGAAACACGCCCGGAAGCCGAGGAAGTGCTGCGCGCCATCATCGCGGCCCCCCGTAAGGCTGTCTGCGGGCAGGCCGCGAACTGGCCGAATTGCTCGTGCACAATGGTGACGAGGCGGCGGCGGCGCAGGTGGTCGCAGACACGCTCGCCACCAATTGAAAAGTGGGAAAATCGCTCGGAATGGCCTAGATTCGGCCTTCGCGACTTCGGAACTCGCATAACGAGCGTCCGCTCCTCGCCGTTGTGATAACCTTTGACACGGACGCCTCCTTCAAGTGGTGATCAACACCGCCACTTTGGCACATAGATGCCGTCGGGGGACGTCCACCCCATCAGCTATGTCGGCGTGAGCAGCCGATTGATCGCTTTTAAAGTTCTGAATGCGACCGGCCTCTCGCCGTTAAAACAAAGTCCTTCACGTCCGCACTTGCCGTTGCCTGAGGAGACCCAAAGTGCCCAACACGAGTATGAAGCCGGCCCCGAGCGCGCAAATCAATGGCAGGGCTGAAGAGGATGGGAACAGGGAAACTGCTGCGCTGCCAAGCGCGGTCATAGCGAGTTGCATTGTGCCGAGCAGCCCGGCTGCCGCTCCTGAACCCTGCGTCGATGTGTCGAGGGCCGTGATCGCCGCCGGCGTCAGCATCAGGCCTGAGGCGACGAAGACGAGCATGGAATAGGTCTGAAGGATCGCCAGCGGTATATGGGTGAAGGCAAACGGCATGATCAAAGCCGTGGCCGTGCCCGCGATCAGAGCGACGCCGGTGATCAACGCACGCACACCGAAGCGTCGCATGAGATCGGGCGCAAATTGCGTCGCGACGATCGATGCGACGGCGTTCAAAGCAAGCAGCAAGCTAAAATATTCGGGTGTGAGGCCATAGCCGAGCGTGAAGAAGAAGGGCGCTGCAGTGATGAACGCAAATGGGATGATCGTCGCGATGCCCGTAATGAATGTCCAGCCGAGAAACGCCGGGCTCGAGAGCAGATAGCCTATGGACTGAGCCATCGATCGGGATCGCATACGGCGCACCGGAGGTAATGTTTCAGGCAGGAAGGAGAACACTGCGATCGTCGCAAGCAGAGCTACGCCGCAGAGGATTAGAAACAGCCCTTGCCATGACATGAATCTCAGCAACATGCTGCCCGCCACGGGCGCGAGAATAGGCGAAATGCCGATGATGAGAAATGTGAAGGCCATGAGGCGCGCCGCCCGATGGCCGCTATGCGCATCCCTGATCATGGCGCGCACGCTGGAGGTGCCGGCACAGGCGGCCATGCCCTGAAGGAAGCGCAACAGGACCAGTTGATCCAGGTTGCGAGCGAGCGCGCAGCCTGCAGATGTCATGGCAAATAGAAGCAGACCGCCGATCAGTGGCCTGCGCCGTCCGAAGCGATCACCGAGCCATCCGAACGGGATCTGGGCAGCGGCGAGGCCGAGGAAGAATGCCGACAAGGTGCGCTGTACGGCGCCGCTGTCCGCCGCCATGGTTTGCGCCAGACTGGGCATGGCGGGGAGATATAGATCGATCGCGAATGGGCCGAGCGCGGACAGGAAGCCAAAGGCGATGCCGAGCAGCAGGCTTGGTTCACTATCGTTGTGGCGGTCCTCAGTCGCATCTGAATTTTTCATAGCGCGTCCGGCCAGCTGGTGAAACCCGCGCGCGTTGAAGCGGTCAAGGCCAGCTCTGTGCCCCTCATGACGGCCTGCTCCATCGATCAATCAGAGGCTGGGGATTATGACTGGTGCTGGCGGGGAAAGTGGGTGTTCCCGAAAATCTCGGCGCGGGTGCCGGGAGGCCGTCAATGAAGGCATTTCGCGCCTGATTGACAGGATGATCCGGAGCCTCCTGAATTGAGATGACCGGGGCGATGCAAGCGTCGCTAACCGCGAACTGATCGACCCAATGGCACCGCGGCTGCTGCCGGATGCGTGCCGCAAAGGTCTCCCGCAAAGCCGGCCAGTTTGCCTCGTCTGTCCGGTCTGGAAGCGAGACGAGGTCCAGCCCTAACCCTTCGACAAACGCAGCGTAGAAACGCGGTTCAAGCGCGCAGACGACCATGAACAGTCCATCGCGCGTTTCATAGAGGCGCGCATACGGACAACTCCCGTCGTTCATGGGCTGCCATAATGCCGCCGGCTTCTGTCTGCGCTGCATCATCGCGAAAATTGGCGTCATCAGTGAAAGCGTGCCATCAATGATGGCGCCGTCGACGACTTGCCCCATGCCGGTCTGGCGCGCGTGTAGCAAAGCGGCCAGGACGCCCATCACAAGGTAAGTCGCGCCGCCCGCTGTATCCCCGACAAGTGCAAACGGCGGCATTTTGGGCGTTCCGCCAAGCCCAAGCCATTCCAGCGCGCCGGTATAGGCGACATAGTTGGGATCGTGCCCCGCAGACGCTGCGAGCGGCCCGGTCTGGCCCCATCCGGTGGAACGCCCATAGACCAGGTGGGGGACACGCGACATGCAAGTGTTCGGGCCAAGCCCCAGCCGCTCCATGGCGCCGGGCCTCAATCCCTCGATCAGGATGTCGGCCTTGTCCAGCAGGCCGAGGAACGCGTCGCGCCCGGCTTCTTCCTTCAGGTCCAGCGTGATGGTAGCACGGCCGCGCAGGAGCGGGTCGTCGGTCGCATAGACCAGTTCTCGCTTGCGGGGCGTTTCGATGCGCAGAATCTCGGCGCCCATATCGGCCATCAACATCCCGGCAAATGGCAAGGGACCGATCCCGGCGATCTCGACGATGCGGACACCGGCTAGCGGCCCGCGCCGTGGTTCGGCACTGCTCATTCTGCCTGCCCGTCCAGCAAGCGGGACAGGAGGCCGACGAGAACCCGTGTCTCCGCCGGGCTGAGGGCGTCGCCGATGAACGTGCGCTCCACGTCCAGCGCGATGGTCCGAACTTCCTCGAACTTGCGTTTTCCGGCGGCTGTCAGATGCACGCGCCGAGATCGGCCGTCCGTCTTGGAGGCCTTGCGCGCGATATAGCCCAGCGCATCCAAGGCATTGAGCATCGTCGCGACCTGTGCGGGTTCAATCCCCAGCGCGGCGCCTAGCTGCGAGGGCGTGACGCCCGGATTGTCGCCAATCGTGAACATCGCGCCGACATGGTTGGGGTGGAAGCCATCAGTCCCCGCCATCCGTGTAAAATGCTTCTTAAAATCCAGCTGCAGGCGGCGCAGCAGATAGCCCAGTGATGAGGAGAGGGCGGCCGAAGCAAGCGCATCTTGCGCACTTTCCGACGGGGTCTCCTTCTCGGCCTGCGCTTCAGGCTGACTGCGTGCCATTTCCGGTCTCCCTCAATTGTCCGGGCAGCTGCGCGAACGCGCCTCAACACCCATTCAATGCCTCCATAAAAACTACTTTACAAGAAAAACTATATCTGTTTTAGTTTATAAAATAAATTAGATTCGTCTGATTAAGGACTGGCAACCGGGAGAGTGTGATGACGAGGAGGGAGAGGCGCTTGCGCACGATGGGCTGCAGCGGTTTGATGGCTGCAACCTGTTCAATTGCGTTGGCCGTCGGCGCGCCGGCTTACGCGCAGCAGCAGGCCGCCGGGGATGCGGAAGCGGACGCCGTGCCGGATATTGTTGTCACCGCCCAATTCCGTTCGCAGAATCTGCAGGATACTCCGCTGGCGATTACGGCAGTGAGCAGCGCGATACTCGAAGCGCGCGGACAGACCAATGTGCTGGACGTCGCCGCGCAGGCGCCGAATGTCACCCTGCGGCCCGCAACGGCCAACCTGGGCCCCTCGCTGCAGGCGTTCATCCGTGGTGTCGGCCAGTTCGATTCCAGCTTCGCGCAGGAGCCGGGCGTCGGCGTCTATGTCGACGATGTCTATTATCCGACCATGACCGGCTCCATCCTCGATCTCGTCGATCTGCAACGGATGGAGATTCTGCGCGGACCGCAAGGCACGCTTTCGGGTCAGAATTCGATCGGCGGTTCGATTCGGATCTATTCCCGTGTTCCTGACGGTAATGGCGATGGCTATATCCAGGCAACCTACGGCCGGTTCAACAGGCTGGAGCTGCGCGGTGCTGCTGAATTCTCCCTCGTGCCAGACCGACTGTTTGTGCGCGTATCCGGCGCCGGCGTGGCGCGTGATGGCTATGTTACCCGATATGACTATGCCTGCACGCATCCCGGCACGACCGTCCCGAGCGCCCAAACCGGCAGCATGGGTTGCAAGCTCGGCACACAGGGTGGCAAAGCCTATCAGGCTGGCCGCGTCCTGCTGCGCTGGCTGCCGAGCGATCGGCTGGATGTGCGCCTGACCGCCGACTACACCAACGACACGACCGAAGGTGCGCCGTCGACCCTGCTGTTCGTCGGCAGCCCCGAGGGTGCACCCGGCGTCCCGGCTGACAATCCGGCCTATGTGACGGGAAGCGTCGCGCTGGGTAACGCAACCGGATCGCCGTTCATCAGTTCGTCGCCGTTCGGGGGCTATGCACAGGATAGCTTCTCGAGCAACCCGTACATCAACTATTCCACCTTCACCGATATGGCGCCGCGGGACGGTACGGCGCCCTATTCCATTCAGGATCGCTATTCCGTTACCGGCGGTGGTCTGTCGCTCAACCTCAATTATGAGCTGAACGACGTCATTTCGGTGAAATCGATCACGGCGTGGCGTGAGTATCGCAGCCGCTACGCCTTCGATGAAGGCTCTCCGATCAATACCGCGATGATCGACAATGACGTACGGGGCGAATCCTTCAGTCAGGAACTGAGGCTGAGCGCCGATGTCCTGGATGCTGTGCAACTGACCGCTGGCGGCTTCTACTTCAAATTCACGGGTCATTCGCGCCAGCGCGTGGGCATCCCATCGCTGCAGTTCATTCAGGATGATTGGGCCGAGACATCCAGCACGGCGGTTTTCCTGAATGCCGACTGGGCCCTGACGGACGCGCTGCATCTGATTGGCGGCGTGCGATATACCGATGCCAGCAAGACCTACATCTATGGGCGCCTGGGCATACCGGGCAGCACCTTCGGTGGCCTTGCAGATCCGCGCGTGCGGGCACTGGATGGCCAGTCCAACACCTCGGCTTCTGATCACTGGGATTTCCGTGCCGTCGTGCAGTATCGCTGGTCCGATGCGCTGATGACCTACGCGCAATATTCCACGGGCTTCAAGATCGGCGGCGTCAATCCGCGCGCCTTCTTTCCGGTGCAAGCGCTGCCATTCGGCCCGGAAACCCTGGCCGCCTATGAGGTCGGCGCAAAGTCCGATCTCTTCGATGGCGCGCTCCGGCTGAATCTTTCGGCCTTCCTGAACAAGTATAATGACATTATCATCACCGTGAGCTCCTGCCCTCTGCCCGGCGCTCCGCCGGCGCCATGCGCGCTCCCGGTCAACGCGGGCAAGGCGGATGTGAAGGGATTTGAGCTGGAGGGGAGTCTGCAGCCGGTGAGGGGGCTCAGAATCGATGGCTCGCTGGCCTATCTCGATTTCGAATATACCTCTCTGTCCGCCGGTGCGATCTCATCGGGTGTGCAGCTGCCGATGCGGGGCCCGTATACGCCAAAATGGCAATCTAGCGCGGGTATCCAGTATGACGCTGAGCTTGGTGGCGGCGGTAAGCTGACGCCCCGGTTCGATATCACCCACAGCTCCGGCTTCTACACACAGTCGGTGAATGAACCCCTGAACTTCACGGCCGGTCGAACCCTGATGAACGCCCGCATTACCTGGAGACCGGCGAATTCGGCCTTCTCCGTGACCGCAGAAGTGACCAATCTGGCCAACAAGCTCTACTATAATGCCGTGTTCGACAATCGTGGTTCTAACTATACCGTCACGGGTTTCCCCGGTGCGCCGCGAGAGTGGGCGGTGACGGTCAAGCGGACATTTTGAAGATGACGACGGCGGCCGAAATGGGAGTGAGGATTGCTCCCCCGCTGTTGCGTAAGATCCACCTCCGGTTGATCGTCCCGATTGCGGTGATCACTTTCGTGAATTCGATCGATCGCATGAACATCAGCTATGCAGGCCATGCAATGGCCGGCGATCTCGGCATGTCGCCATCCGCATTCGGCATTGCGGTCAGTGTCTTCTTCGTCGCTTATCTGTTATTTCAATATCCGCATGCCGCCCTGCTTCGTCGTTGGGGCATCAAGCGCTGGCTCCTGTGCTCGATGCTGCTCTGGAGCGCGTCCGGCCTGTGGATGTCCCAGGTCCGCTCGCCATTCGAATTCTATTGTGCGCGCTTCCTGCTGGGCATGGCTGAAGCAGGGTTCGCGCCCGGTATGACCTATTATATCGGGATCTGGGTGCCCCGTTCTGCGCGGGCCACGGCCATGGCCAGCGCGCTGTCCGCTGTGCCCTTTTCGCTGGTGCTGGGCGGGCCGCTCTGCGGTTGGCTGCTGGGTATCGCCAATCCCTTGGGTTGGGAGCCGTGGCGCTGGATGTTCCTGCTCCTGGCGGTTCCCAATCTGCTCCTTGCCATCCTTGGCTATTTCTACTTCGTTGACCGTCCCGCCGGCGCACGCTGGCTCTCCTCTGCTGAAAAGGGTGCGCTTGCCGCCAGCATGGCGGATGAGAATGCGGATGATCCCGCAGCGCGCACGCAGCCCGTGGCGATGATCGTCCGCGATCCCTGGGTGTGGCGCTGCTGCCTCGCCTGGCTGCTGATCATGACGGGCTCCTATTCGCTGGTATTCTGGCTGCCGCAGCTGGTGCGCGAAATCGGAGACGGTCAGAGCGAATTCACTATCGGGGTGCTCAGTTCCCTTCCGCAATTGGCGCTGCTGATCGGGCTGATCTTGAACGGACGCCATTCTGACCGGAGCGGCGAGAGATTGTGGCACGTGGGACTGACGGCGGCACTGGCCGGGGCCACGATGATGATCGCGTCGATCATCCCAGCAGGCTGGTGGGTGCTGGCGCTGCTCACGCTCGCCGGGCTCGGCATCGGCGCTGCGCAGGGCGTGTTCTGGGCCATTCCCTCGACCGTTCGCATCGGCGGCGGTGCTGTGCCGGTCGGCGCCATCGCGATCATCAGCATGTTCGGCACGATGGGCGGCGTCATCGGCCCGATGCTGATCGGCGTCATCGTTTCCAGCACGGGGCGGTTTGCGCCGGCCATCGCAGCGCTTGCCGTGCTTTTGATTCTCGCACTGTTCGCACTGGTCGCCGGCACGCGCCGCGACCCGCGCATATCACAATGACATTTCGGACCAGGAGAGCCACCCTATGGGACTGAGCGCAATCGACTATTTCGACATCGGCGTCTCCCGCTATCCAGACCGGCCCTGCCTTGTGTGCGAGGGCGAAACGTTGACCTATCTGGATGTGCAGCGTCTCTCTTGCCGGATCGCAAATGCCCTCGAAAACAGCGGCATGGCGTCTGGCACGCGCGTCGCGGTGCTCGGGCATAATTCCAACATCGCCTTTGCCTGTGTGCTGGGTGTGCTGCGGGCAGGGGGGACGTGGGTGCCCGTCAACGCGCGCAACGCCACGGCCGAGACCGTGCATATCCTGAACCACACGGATGCACAGTTCCTCTTCTACAGCGGGCGCTTCTCGGACACCGTTGCGGCCGCGCTCAGCGCTTGTTCCGCGATCGAACGGGCAATCTGCATCGATGAAGCCGGCATCGTGGACCATCCCTCGCTTGAGCTGTTCTGCGCCGGCGTCGGGGACGATTTCTCCCGCCGGATCATCGATCCGGATGCGCTCGCGACGCTGTCACCATCAGGCGGCACGACCGGCTCGCCCAAGGGTGTCATGACCTCGCACCGCACATGGGGATATCGCATCGCCGAGGTCGCAAGCCGTCTGGCCCACCCGGCGCCGGTGAATCTTGTTGCTGCACCGATGACCCATGGCGCCGGTGCCGGTGCCCTCGAGATGATGCCGCTGGGTGCGACCCATGTCGTGCTGCCCGGTTTCGATCCTGCGGCCATCGTCGCAGCCATCGAGACGCATGGCGTGACGCACATGTTCCTGCCGCCCACGGCGCTCTATCGCCTGATGGCCGAACCGGGCATCGAAGAGGCCCGACTGGGAAGCCTGGCCTATATGATCTGTGGGGGCGCGCCCATCGCGCCGGAACGCCTGCGGCAGGCGCATGCCTTGTTCGGCAATGCCATCCATAGCGGCTATGGCGGCACGGAGTTCGGCGGCGGACTTTGCTGGCTCACGGGTGTCGAGATTGCCGCTGCCATCGAAGTCGGGAACGCCGATCGGCTGCAAAGCTGCGGGCGCCCGTCACCCCTGTCGCGTCTCGAGATTGTGGATGATGCCGGCCAGCCGGTCCCGCCCGGAGAGACCGGGGAGATTGTGGTGGACGGCTATGTGCTCGCATCCGGCTACTACAAGAATGAGGTGGAAACCGCGCAGGCATTCCGTCCAGGGGGCTTCCATACTGGTGACATCGGGCACCGCGATATCGAGGGCTATGTCCATGTCACGGACCGCCGCAAGGACATGATTATCTCCGGCGGGTTCAACATCTATCCGTCGGAAGTCGAGCAAGTGCTGTTGATGCATGACGCCGTGCAGGATTGCGCGGTGGTGGGCATGGCCGACAGTCATTGGGGTGAGGTCGTGACGGCCGTGGTCGAGGCAAAGCGCGGCCGGGATGTCGATGCGGCTGAACTGGAAACGCTCTGTCGCGTACATCTCGCCGGCTACAAGACGCCGCGTGCCTTTCTCCAGTGGGAGCGGCTGCCGCGTAGTCCTGTGGGTAAGGTCTTGAAGCGGGCTATCCGCGAACAACTGGCCGCAGAAAAGGGGAATTGAGATGGACGCACCGGGGCTGGAATTCGCTTTTCGCATGCGCCTGGAGTTCGGAACCGAAGCAAGGCTGCGGTTCGAGCCGGCGCTGATGAGCGTGACGCGCGGATTCGTGGCGGTGCTGGGTGGGGTGATCGAGGGGCCGCGCCTGCAGGGCCGGGTGGTCAGCCGCTCCGGCGGCGACTGGCCGCGCCTGTGGAGCAGCGGCCTCGTCGAGCTCGAAGCCCATTATGTGCTGGAAGCCGATGATGGCACGCCGATCTACATCCACAATCGTGGAATCGCATGGCAGCCGCCGGAGGTCATGGTGGCCCTGGAACGAGGGGAGAAGCCCGAAGTGCCGCCCTATTGCCGGGTGACCCCGCGCTTTGAAGTGCCCGACGGCCCACACGCCTGGATGAACCACACCCTGTTCGTAGGCACTGGGGAGCGCCGCGGTGACCACAGCATCTTCGATTATTACGCCGTTACCTGATTGGGGCCGAACACATGCGAGATATTGCAAGACCTTTGACGTCGGACGACCGGTGGCAGATCACAGAGACCATCCATCGCTATGCATGGGCGCTGGATACCGGTGACGCGGACGCCTTTGCCGCATGCTTCGCGGCCGATGGCGAACTGCTGTGGGATGCCTTCGATGTGCCCTATGCCTGGCGCGGGACGGTAGAGCTCCAGAAATTCGCGGCGCATCTGCGTGATATGCCGACCACGGCCGGGCGCCAACATCATGTTAGCAACATCCTGATCGAGCCCGATGGCGAAGATGGTGCGCGCAGCCGCTCCTATGTGGCCGTCGTGGTTCGGCAAGGCGATGCCCCGTTCCCGACCACGGTGCTGGGTTGGTACGAGGACCAGTTCCGCCGCACGGACGCTGGGTGGCGCATTGCGCAGCGGGTCATCCGAGACTGGTCCGGCCCGGTCCTCGCCGGTCTGGCCGGGCAGACCGGCGAGCGCGAGGCGAGGGAAATGCCCCACGTCCTTGCCGGTCTGGGCGGAAGGCGCGTGGCATGAAGACGCTGCTGAGTCATGAGCCGGGCCCGCCTGAAAGCCTGGTGCTGGAAGACATCCGTCCCGCCGAACCGGGCGACGGAGAAATCTGCATTGCTGTGACCGCTTGCGGCGTGAATTTCCCGGACCTGCTGATGGTGGCGGATCGTTACCAGTTCCGCCCACCGCGCCCCTTCGCACCGGGTGCCGAAGTTGCTGGCATCGTCGCGCGTGTGGGGCCGAACGTGAGTGGCTTCGCGCCGGGCGATCGCGTCATGGCCATCTGCAGCTGGGGCGGTATGGCGGAGGAACTCGTGGTGCACCAAAGCAAGTGCTTCGCGGTGCCTGACTTTCTCCCGCTGGCAGAGGCGGCCGCCTTCCAGATGACTTACGGCACGGCGTGGCACGCGCTCGTCACCGCAGGCCGCCTGGTCGCGGGTGAGACCGTGCTGGTGCTGGGCGCCTCGGGCGGCGTGGGTATGGCTGCGGTGGAGATAGCGACGGCGCTTGGTGCTCAGGTGATCGCTGCAGTTTCCACAGAGGAAAAGGCCGCGATCGCAATGGAGCGCGGGGCGAAATCCGCCATCATCTATTCGCGCGGGCCGCTGGATCGCGATCAACGCCGCGCGCTGGGCGCTGAGATCCGCAAGGCGGGCGGGGGCGGCCCCCATCTCGTGATTGATCCGGTCGGCGGCGACTATACCGAAGCGGCGGTGCGCGGCATCAGGCGCGGGGGCCGTCTGGCCGTCGTCGGCTTCACGGCCGGGATCGCAAGCATCCCGATGAATCTGGTCCTCCTGAATGAGGCGACCATCGTGCCGGCCGCGTGGGGCGCTGTGGTCGCCCATGATCCGGATGGCTTCCGCCAGACCATTTCCGATCTTTTGCGTCTCTATGAAGGGGGCGGCATCCGTCCTTATATTTCGCGTCGCTTCTCTCTGGAAGATGGCGCGGCTGCGCTGCGATCGCTGGGCGACCGCGCCACGATCGGCAAGACCGTCGTCGACGTCACACCAGAAAAGGGAGAGCCGGAATGACCGCTCCGGGCATGTGGCCAAACTCGTTCGATTTCGTAGGCTTCAACGCGCCGATCGGCGAGGAATACGCCATCGATGATGTGGAAGTGGAGGGAGAAATCCCGCAGGAGATTGCCGGCGCATTCTTCCGGGCCGGCGCGGATCCCAAATTCCATCCGATCGTCGAGAAGGACACGTTCCTCTCCGGCGATGGTGTCATCAGCCGCTTTCTGATCGAGAACGGCCAGGTTTCGTTCCGGATCCGCTACGTGGATACGCCGCGACATCTGGCTGAGTTGCAGGCTGGCCATGCCCTGTTCGGCGCGTATCACAGTCCGTATACGGACGATGTATCCGTCAGCGATCTGGACCGCACAACCGCGAATACGACGCCCATCTGGCACGCGGGCCGGCTCTTCCTCTCCAAGGAGGATGCCCATAGCTATGAGGTGAACCCGCACACGCTCGAAACCGTCGGTCCATGGACCTATGGCGGCAAGCTGCGCACGCTCACGACATCGGCGCATCCGCGCTTTGATCCGCAGAGCGGTGAGATGTTCATCCATGGCTATGAGGCGGCGGGACCATGCTCGCGCGATGTCGCCTTCTGCGTGGTCGATGCGACTGGCGAACTGATGTCGGAAACCTGGTTCGAGGCGCCTTATTGCGCGATGCTCCACGATTTCGCGCTGACGGAAAACTGGGCGATTTTCCCGATCTTCCCCACCATATCCGAGATTGACCGGCTGCAGGCCGGCGGTCCGGCTTGGATCCACTATCAGGACCGTCCATCCTATCTCGGCGTCCTGCCGCGCTATGGGCAGGGCAGCGATATCCGCTGGGTGAAAGGGCCGGATGGGCTCTCCGGCTATCATATCATGAACGCTTATGAGGAGCGTGTCGGCGACACGACACTGATCCATATCGATCATAATGTGATGGAAACGAACATCTTTCCGTTCATCCGCGAGGCATCGGGCATCGATGCCAGCCCCGCCGACATAAGGGCCGCGCTGATGCGCTGGACCATCGATCTTGACCGACTTGAGGATGGCTGGACGGAAACGCTGATAGGGCCTCCAGGTGACATGTCGCGCACAGCCAGCTGCGACCAGGGACGGCCCTATCGCTATGGCTTTTATGCCAATTATGATCCGCGCGTCGGCCCACCCCATGCTCACAGCGTCGTCGGCGCAGGGTTCAATTGCCTGCAGCGGATCGACGTGCAAAGCGGCGAACTGGTCGTGCTGCCGCTTGGCCCGGACCGCTCCGTCAACGAACCAATCCATATCGCGTCTGCGGAGCCTTCCGGAGCGGGTTGGCTGCTTGTGGTGGTCGATACCCATTCCACCATGTGCTCGGAACTCTGGTTCCTGGACGCGGGAGACATTGCGAAGGGGCCAGTCGCGAAGGCGAAGCTCGGCCGTCGGTTGCGCCCGCAAATCCATGGCACCTGGGTTCCCATGGACGCGTTCAATGCATCCACTCTCCGTCGAACCGAAGAGGCCTAAGCATGGCAATCTCCTCTGATACCCATCCCAGTCCTGCGGCGAGACGCGCGTTCGCGGCGATCGTCGGCGACGATAATGTGTTTTTCGATGAGCAGGATCGGCTTGCCTACCAGGACAAGTTTGCCGTCGACGATGCGCTGCATCACCCCGCCGGGGCTGTTGCGCCCGCGACCGTCGAGCAGGTGCAGGCGATCCTGCAGGTAGCCGGTGAGCGCGGCATCCGCCTCTGGCCGATCAGCCGCGGCAAAAATCTGGGTTATGGCGGTTCGGCGCCGGTGCTGGCGGGATCGGTCATCCTCGATCTCTCCCGCATGAAGAAAATCGAATATGACCCGGCGAACGGCACCGTGCTGCTGGAGCCGGGCGTCGGCTTCTACGATCTCTACGATTTTCTCAAGACGAAGGGGATGAAGCACTGGCTCTCGGTGCCGGGTAACAGTTGGGGATCGGTGGTCGGCAACGCGCTTGATCGCGGCGTTGGCTATACCCCCTATGGCGAGCATGCGACCAAGATCTGCGGCATGGAGGCCGTGCTGGCGGACGGGTCCGTCGTGCGCACGGGCATGGGCGCCCTGGATGGCGCGCCGACATGGCAGCTCTATCGCTTCGGCTTCGGGCCCGGCTGGGATCAGATGTTCGTTCAGTCGAATTTCGGGGTGGTTACGAAGATGGGCCTGTGGCTGATGCCAGCGCCTGAATCGCTGATGGGCATGGACCTGGAGTTCGACCGTCCCGAAGATCTGGGGCCGCTGATCGATGCGATCGCGCCGCTCCGCCGCGAGGGGTTGCTCCAGCAATCGCCCACCATCGGCAACTGGCTTCGCGCGGCCGCCATCCTCACGACGCGTGGCGAGTGGACGGACCAGCCCGGCGCCCTGGCCGACAATGTCATCACGGCGATCCGCAAGAAGTTCCACGTTGGTTGGTGGGGGGTGAGCCTGCGTCTTTATGGCCGTGAGACGGTCAACAAGGCGGCCTACGCGATACTCGAGCAGGAGATGGCGAAGCTCAAGCCCATGTCGCTCCGTCCTGCGATCTGGAAGGCCGGCGAGGCGCTGGAGGCAACCGGCTGGACGGGAACGCCGCTCACCATGCCGATGCAGAATGCCAACTGGCATGGCGGGCGCGGCGGGCATGTCGGCTTCTCCCCGATCCTGCCGCAATCCGGGACGGCGGCCATGGCGCAGTTTCAGCGCACTTATGCGCGCTACAAAGAATATGGCATGGATTATCAGGCCAGCTTCGCCTTCGGCGAGCGGCACCTCATCAATGTGAACGCAGTGCTGCTCAACAAGGATGACGAGGCGATGATGAAGAGGGTCGACCCGTTTCTCAGGCAGCTCATCATTGATGCGCGCGCGCAAGGCTATGGCGAGTATCGAACGCACCTCGATTATATGGATCACGTTGCCGATACCTATGATTTCAATGGTGGCGTCATGGCCAGGCTCAATCGCAAGGTGAAGGACGCGCTCGACCCGCAGGGCGTGATCGCGCCGGGCAAGAGCGGCATCTGGCCCAGCAGCATGATGGAGCAGGCGATATGAGCCGGCAGGCCTGGACGCTGCTTGCCGCACCGCTCCTGCTGGTTGGCGTCCATGGTTGCCATCGCTCCAGCGAAGCGCCGGGCGCACCGGATGGTTCGCCGCCGCTTTCCGCGCCGGAGACGGTGTTGTCACGACCCGATGCCGGTCCCGGTGAGGGGCTCTACCTTGAAAAATGCGCGATGTGTCATGGGCCCGGCGGCATGGGCAGTGGTCTGCTCGCGCGGCGTAACGATCAACCTCTGTTGACAAAGCGGACTGACCTCACGGTCGATTTCGTCGTGCAGGCCGCACGGACGGGCATTGGTAACATGCCGGCGATCCCGCGCGGTGAGGTCAGCGATGCCGATATGGCGCTGATCGCCGACTATCTTGTGAGCGCGCCTGGTGCGGCGCGATGACCGGGCTGTCCCGCCGCGATCTGATGTGCCGCGCCGCCCTGCTCTCGGCGGCGTTCGGCATCGGCGGATCGACCAAGGCCGCAATGGCAGCAGAGCCGGTCCTGCTCTACGATGCCAGCTTCATTGCCGCCCGGCGTTTCGCGGCGCGCGCTGTAGCGCTAGGTGGCGCGCCGACGCGTCTCGATGGCGACCGGGTGCGCCAGATGCGTGCCTTATTAGGCTTTGCCCCGGCAGCCTGTTTTGGCGTCAGCCGGCATGGCGACGCGTTGCTACTCTGCGAAATCGCGCTGGAAGCGGGATATCGCAGGCTCGCGTCGGTGCAGCATCAGGCCGCGGGGCAGCTCGTGGCGTCATGCCTTTCACAGGGCGTTACGATTGGCGCTCTGGCCAGAATCGCGGGCGACCGGTGGCCTGAAACCTTTGCGGAGTTTGCGCTCGGTGGTCTTGCGCATTGCCAAATGAGCGCTAACGCCGGTGTCGCCGATCCCGCATTCAGCTGGGTGCTCGTCAAATCCTGACATTCCCTTTTGGTGTGCGAAATTGCTTTAGCTCACGCGTCTGCCTCAGATCCGCAAGCTGAAAAGGGTCACCGCGAAAATCCGGCATGCCGGCCTGCTCCGCCCGGACGAAATTTCCGTCATGGGCTTCGATGATATCCGGTTCGCGCGGTTCACATTGACCCCGAGGTGGAACTTCTCGTCATAAACAGCGCGTCCATGGGCAAGGACCCGCAATCGACGAAGTGCAAGAAAACTCTCGCTCATGCGCCCGGTCTCCGAAGCCCCGTGCTGAGCCTGAGCTCGCCTGGCTCGTTGGCGCCGATCGTAGCGAAGCTCTTCACGAGAAAAGACACTATGCTTCGTTCAGCCGTCGTGATCAGGACGGTGTCGGATATCTCGGGCAGCTTATCTTCACCCTTGATGCGTCCTTCCCGCAATGGTTCGATCGCGACAAACCCTTTTCCGACGATGGTGCTGAGGTGGTGCCGGTTTTCTGGACAGGATGCTAAGCTAATCCCGACCTGATGGATTGGTACGGGAATGAAGACGACAAGGAAGCGCTACAGCGCGGATTTCAAAGCCAAGGTGGCGCTGGAGGCTATCCGGGGTGACCTGACGCTGGCGGAACTGGCAGCCAAGCATGGCGTGCACCACACGATGATCGCGGCTTGGAAGCGGCAGGCCATCGGCGGGATGGCGGACACGTTCTCCGGCGCTGGCGATGCGGCAAAGGCTGTCAGCGAGAGCGAGGTGGAAAAGCTGCACGCCAAGATCGGGCAACTGGTCGTGGAGCGGGATTTTTTAGCGAAAGCCTTCGGTCGATGAGTGTGGACCGGAGGCGGGCGATGGTCGAACCGGCTCACCACCGCCTGTCGATCTCGGCGCAGTGCCGCCTGCTGCGGATCAGCCGCTCGTCCTACTATTATGCGCCGGTACCGGAGACGGACGAGACGCTGGCGCTGATGACGGTGATCGACGCCACCTTCATGGCGTGCCCGTGGTACGGTAGCCGCCAGATGGCTCGGCACTTACGGCGTACAGGTCACGAGGTCGGCCGTCGCCGGGCACGGCGGTTGATGGCGAAGATGGGGCTGACGCCGATCTACCACGGACCAGCGATCCGCACCCGCAGCATCGGGTCTACCCGTATCTGTTGCGCAAGCTGGCGATCGAGCGGCCCAACCAGGTCTGGTGTGCAGACGTGACCTACCTCCCGATGCGGCGCGGCTTCCTCTATCTGGTGGCGATCATGGACTGGACAACCCGCAAGGTGCTGGCCTGGCGGTTGTCCAACACGATGGATGCCGGCTTCTGCGTGGCAGCGCTGGAGGAGGCGCTGGCCCGGTTCGGGGGCCCCGATATCTTTAACACCGATCAGGGCAGCCAATTTTACGTCACAAGCCTTCACCAGCGTACTGCGCGATGCCGAGATCCGCATCAGCATGGATGGTCGGGGTCGGTGGATGGACAACGTCTTCATCGAGCGCCTTTGGCGATCCCTGAAGTACGAGTGCGTCTATCTCCATGCCTTCGAGACCGGATCGGAGCTGAAGGCTGGCCTTGGCCGGTGGATCACCTATTACAACACCCAGCGCCCGCACTCAGGTTTGGCCGGGAGGACCCCGGTCGAGGCCTATCGGCGGATCGGGCAAGCAGATCATGGGGGCATGCCCCCCATGATCTGATGAGCAAAATAGCGGCATGAATGACAACCGGGGTTAGCTTAACTCAGCCGCTAAACTGTCCAAGAAGGCGGGACCACCTCACCCCGTGATAAGGGACTTGATTAGCACGGTTGGCGTCGAGGTGGGCAGCGTCGCGATGTGCCCAGGGATCGCGCCGCCCCAGCGCATGCGCGAAATCCACGCGCAGTGCGACCTCGATCCGCTCCAACGCATCTAGGAATATGAGGCGCAGTTTCTTGTCGAACAGGTAAAGGTCGACGACGTGGCGAAACTCGGCGCCAGGTTGAAAATCTTCCAGACGGATCGCACGGTTGCGGTCATTGGGATCCGGGATGGTTTGCTGAAATGGCTGCCAATACGGCGCCAGACGACCATAGCCGATGCGCTGAAGGTGTTCGATCGCTTTTGGCGCGTCGGTGACAACCAAGCCACGGTTCATCAACAGCGTGAGCTGATCCGGGAAACTGAGGTGGGGTTTGGTGTAGGGCGGTAACATCAGCCCTGATATGAAGAAGGCCGCCCCTTGATGCCAGCGGCAACAGCCATGTTGCGATCCATGTACGCCCTAAAACCTAAGGATTCAAGAACGAGTTGAATCCATGCTGCGGACTGGGCCTGCGTCCTTACTTACCGGTCGACCAGCGTGTGAAGCGAGCGAAAATTCCAGGGCGAAAGGCTGGCTCGCTCGGCTGCGTCGGCCTTGGTGCCACAGGCTCGCCTTTTGCCGCTCCTTGCGGTCGCGATCGATGAGGCGGCCAAGTTCGATTCGCTCGCGCGACCACTTGTCTGCCAACGCACCCGCCCACCGTCGAGAAGGTAATGCGACTGGCAGGAGAAGCTCCAGTTGCCGATGGAAGGGCTGAACGTCTGCTCAGGCCGGAACCGGTGGCTGGCGTACGGCGAAAACTGAGGGGCGGCAATGCACCAGCTTACGTCGCTTGGAGATCGGTGTATGAATACGGAATCGACCACCTGCCGAGCGCCAATGCGCAGGGTACAAGCTGTGCGCGCGCCACGAGATGCATTAGGACGACGTCAAGGACTTGGCAGGTAGGTAGGCACCATGTCACGCGCCGACCAGCTGCCCCGCCTTGCCGTCCTCATTGACGCCGAGAACATTTCACCCCGCATCGCACAGCGCCTCTTCGAAGAGATCGCAACTTTCGGCGAGGCGAGCGTGCGACGCATCTACGGTGACTTCTCGGATGAGCGGCTCAAGGGCTGGGCGCAGATCCTCGCCGACCATGCGATCATACCGCAGCAGAATTTCGCGCTGACCGTGGGTAAAAACGGATCCGACATCGCGCTGGTGATCGACGCGATGGACTTGTTGCACAGCGGTCGATTCGCAGGATTCTGTCTGGTGTCGTCGGACAGCGACTTCACACGCCTCGCTGCGCGCATCCGTGAGCAAGGCCTCGACGTGTTCGGCTTCGGCGAAGCCAAGACCCCCAAGAGCTTCCGGCAGGCCTGCAAGCGTTTCGTCTTCACCGAGAATCTGCTCCCTCAGCCCGAGCCTGCCGCACCAGTCGCCAGCACGAAGGCTGCGGTCGGCTCTCCTGCCACCCCTACTCCCGCGCAGCGCAAGCCTGCGCAGGCAACGGCCATGGTCCGGCGCGCGATCGCGCAACTCGAGGATGAGGAGGGCTGGGTCCACCTCGGCGGTCTTGGGTCGCGGCTCTTAGCGATGGACCCCGAGTTCGATCCGCGCACATACGGTTGCGCCAAGCTGACGACGCTGATCGAGCAAGCAGGTGGCTTCGAGGTACGACGCGGCGGAGGCATGTCTGTGCAGGTTCGGCAAAGGGACAGCGGGCACGGATCCAATCTGGTCACATAAGTGAAGGACAGCTGGTCGCGGCTCCCGACCAAGGCCGGTCGTATACTCCATCTGCGATGAACGATTGCTTCTAGTCTTGCACGTCAAAGCCAAGGAAGCGCAGGGCTTTGATCGTACGGCCGTTGATTGGTGGTCGTTCTGCATCCATCCAGCCAATCAGCTCCATGACGCACGCTTCACCGAATCCGCTCAGCGACTTGGTTTCATCAAAGGGGCAGTCATAGGCTCGCTCGAGCTGAGTGCCTCTGCCATGCAGCAAGTAGATCAGGGTGTCTTTGATGCTGGATAGACCATTCTGGGCAAGAAATTCCGGCCGTAAACCCCGTAAACCGCCAGCAACGAACCGTAGGCGCTCGTTGAAGGCGTGTACCCCGCTTAGCGCATCAAAAATCTCGTCGTAACTCGCAGCCTCACTCGCGGCAGCAGACTTCAATGTTTCCCGCAAACGCTGAATGTTACCGACCTCACTCGCGGCTCGAACCATGTCGCCCGCATCCGTTTCCGTCTGGGAAAACCAAATATCGAGCCAATCACGCACACGTTGGGCTCGCTCTTCGCTATCCGCCAGAGAGGTCGAGTGCCAGGTGTCCGCAGGTGCATGGGTCACACGCAACCAGCCAAGGAAGCGCCCAATTTCAATATCTGGATCACCCTCACGGAACTCTGGTCGACGGCGACCGTCTGCTGCGAAAACGTCGCGTACTTGCTGAAACGCTGGGATCAGTTGCTCTTCATATTTGCGGCGCAACCCCTGCAAGAAGGACCGCTTCTTAGAGACTACGTCGCTGCCAACCCTTGCGTTAGCCGGTGAGGCGGGAGGAACAAAACGCTCAATGTGCTTCTGAAAATCGGCATCTTCTCTGGGTGCCCCGACGGTCCGAAACGCGAGTTCGTACTGCGTACAAAGCTCGTCAGTGAAGACGTCCGCGTGATCCCAGAACATGTTGAAGAGACCAGCAAGCTCGTCAAACCCGGGATCTCTTCCCTTGTGCAAGACTACGGATACCTCGCGGTTCCGCATCATGCCTGCGTCGGTAAGATTGGCGGAGCCGACCATGGCGACGTCGCCGACGATGTACAGCTTCGCGTGAAATTCTCGGCTAGTATAGTACCGAACGCTCACTAGGTGGTGTGGACACTTATCTGAGCCATAGGACGGTTGCGGCGAGTGTGACGATGGCGAGGTAGTTTCGCGCGGTTTTCTCGAAGCGGGTGGCGACGCGGCGGAACTGCTTGAGTTTGCTG
>Ga0182747_1001188_pt1 | contig 20880 bp, 20 predicted proteins | sample eDN3rd30CBELigBY_FD_128526 | JGI IMG/M metagenome (GOLD analysis project Ga0182747, IMG submission 128526) | Enriched backyard soil microbial communities from Emeryville, California, USA - eDNA 3rd pass 30_C BE-Lig BY (version 2) (version 2) | ecosystem: Environmental > Terrestrial > Soil >...
ATTGGACTTTTGAGCGGAAGGTTTTAATATACTACCTTCAACCAGAGTGGAACCGCGTAATAATACGTCTCTGTCATTTTAGAAAATGATAGAGGCGTTTTCTTTTTTTAGAATAAGTTTCGCAGGTTGGATAGGTGGGTATAGAAGAAAAACTGCTCATTGGAAATTAATTGAAACGAAATCCCAACATAAAAAAGTAGTGTGTGTTAAGAGATATATTAAAAAAGTGATTCGGATTTAAAGGAGGAAAAATTAAAAATGACAATTCAAATTTTCAATTCTTTAACGAGACAAAAAGAACCATTTGTTCCCCTTGAAGAAGGAAAAGTGAAAATATACGTGTGTGGCCCAACAGTCTATAATTATATTCATATTGGGAATGCACGCCCTGTAATTGTATACGACACGGTTAGACGTTACTTCCAATATAAAGGTTATGATGTGAAATATGTTTCAAATTTTACTGACGTGGATGACAAAATTATTAAAGCCGCTAACGAATTAGGTGAGGAAGTTTCGGAATTAACGGAGCGTTTTATTCACGCTTATTTTGAAGATATTACAGCTCTAGGATGCCAAAAGGCAGATGTACACCCTCGTGTTACGAACCATATGGATGACATCATTGAATTTATTAAAGTACTAGTAGAAAAAGACTATGCTTACGAATCACAGGGTGATGTGTATTACCGTACTCGTAAGTTTGATGGATATGGAAAGTTAAGTCACCAATCAATTGATGATTTAAAGGTTGGCGCACGTATTGAAGCAGGGGAGAAAAAAGATGATCCACTAGACTTCGCCCTATGGAAAGCTGCAAAACCTGGCGAAATTCATTGGTCTAGTCCTTGGGGTGAAGGTCGCCCAGGCTGGCATATTGAGTGTTCTGTTATGGCAAGAGAACATTTAGGCGATACAATCGATATTCATGCTGGCGGTCAAGATTTGACGTTCCCACATCATGAAAACGAAATTGCTCAATCAGAAGCATATACAGGAAAAACATTTGCACGCTATTGGATGCACAATGGGTATATTAATATTGATAACGAGAAAATGTCTAAATCCCTTGGAAACTTTGTTTTAGTTCATGATATTAGACAACAGCTTGACCCACAAATTTTACGATTCTTTATGTTATCGGTTCATTATAGACATCCAATTAACTTTGCTCAAGATTTAGTAGAATCAGCGAAATCGGGGTTAGAGCGTTTACGTACTGCGTACGGTAATGTTCAATATAGATTATCTGCAACAACGGATTTATTGGACAATGGCAATGAATGGATTGAAAAAATTGCAGAAGTGAAAAAGCAATTTGAAGAGGCTATGGATGATGACTTTAATACGGCAAACGCAATTTCTGCTCTATTTGAATTAGCCCGTATTGCTAATACTTATCTAAATGTGAGTAATACAGAAGAACGCGTATTAAAGGCATTTATTGAAACATTTGACCAACTTGGTGGAGTGTTAGGGGTTCAATTTAATGTGGAAAATGATTTGTTAGATGAGGAAATTGAAGCATTAATTGAAGAGCGTAATAATGCTAGAAAAAATCGTGATTTTGCAAAATCAGATGAAATTCGTGACAAGCTACTTGAGATGAATATTGTTCTAGAAGATACTCGCCAAGGAACACGCTGGAAACGAGGCCTTTAATATGTCGCAATTGCGAATCGAAGATGTTAAACAACTAAACGCATTAGCTTTAGCTTATATGGGAGATGCTGTTCTTGAACAAAAAGTTCGAGAACATCTTCTTCTAATTGGACGAGCTAAACCGAATCATTTGCATAAAGAAGCAACCCATTATGTTTCGGCAAAAGCACAATCCATGATTGTTCATAGACTTATGAATGAAAGCTATTTAACAGAAGAAGAGGTAGCTGTTTTCAAAAGAGGAAGAAATGCAAAATCAGGTTCCGTACCTAAAAATACAGATGTACAAACATATCGAAACAGTTCAGGCTTTGAAGCAGTATTAGGCTATTTATATTTAACAAAGCAACTAAATCGTGTTAATGAAATCATTGAGTATGCTATTGATATTGTCGAACAATCGAAAGGAGCATCAATATGACAGAACAAAATGGTGAAATGATTGCAGGGAAAAATCCAGTATTAGAAGCACTTCGTTCAGGTCGGGAAATCAATAAATTATGGATAGCTGAAGGTGTAAAAAAGACGGGGATTACAGAAGTACTGGACTTAGCTCGAGAACGTGGGGTGCTTGTTCAATTTGTTCCTAAGAAAAAGGTCGATCAATTATCTAGCGCTAACCATCAGGGGATTGTAGCGTCCGTTGCAGCTTATGACTATGCGGAGATTGATGATCTATTTGCCGCTGCGAAAGAAAAAAACGAAGACCCATTCTTTTTAATTTTGGATGAGTTAGAAGACCCTCATAATCTAGGATCTATTATGCGTACTGCAGACGCTATAGGGGTACATGGAATTATTATACCGAAAAGACGTGCTGTAGGTTTAACGGCAGTGGTAGCAAAAGCTTCGACTGGTGCAATTGAACATGTGCCTGTTGTAAGGGTAACAAACTTGGCTCAAACCGTTGATGAACTAAAGGATAAAGGGGTATGGATAGCAGGAACTGACGCAAAAGGTTCAGTAGACTATCGCAAAATGGATGCTACCCTTCCATTAGCCATTATTATCGGCAGTGAAGGTCGTGGGATGAGTCGATTATTAAAAGAAAAATGCGATTTTTTATATCACTTACCAATGATCGGGCATGTAACATCTTTAAATGCATCTGTAGCCGCAGCTTTGTTAATGTATGAAGTTTACCGAAAAAGACAAGAACGAACGGAATAGTAAACTTCATGCAAACTATTTTGATTGTTGATGGTTACAACATGATTGGTGCTTGGAAAGAATTACGTCCACTTCGTGATTCGGATTTCGAAGAAGCCCGTAATCGATTAATCCAGTTATTGGCTGAGTACAAGGCAGCAATGGGCTTTCGGGTCATTGTTGTCTTTGATGCTTACCTAGTTCCAGGAGTCGAACAAACATATGTTCAAAATGCTGTCGAAATAATTTATACGCGGAAAAACGAAACTGCAGACGAAAGAATAGAAAAACTGACAAGTGAATTAAAAGGCCGAAAAAAACAAATTTATGTTGCAACTTCTGACATGACTGAACAGAATGTTATTTTTGGTCAAGGAGCACTTCGAAAATCAGCGAGAGAATTAGAGATTGAGATACAAATCATTCAATCAAAGATATCTTCGGATGTTAAAACTATTAAACAAGAAAAACCTGTTAGTAGAATCAATCTACCAAAAAATATTGAACTAGAATTCGAAAAATGGAGAAGAGGTTTAAAATAACTCATTGACCTATATTTTCCAACTCCGTTATACTGTTTCTAAAATGATACTTAGCGTCTCGAGGTGAAGCCGTTGCTAAAAAACAATCAAATGCAAGTATTACAAAGGTTTGACGATTTGACAGATGAACAACTTATTGAATTGGTACATCAAGGTAGCACAGATGCGTTAGATTATTTAATTACGAAATATCGATTGTTTGTTAAAGCGAAGGCACGTTCCTATTTTTTAATTGGTGCTGATAAAGAAGATATAATACAAGAGGGAATGATAGGTTTATATAAATCAATACGAGATTTTAAAGGGGATAAGCTTTCATCATTCCGGGCATTTGCTGAACTTTGTATTACTCGTCAGATTATTACAGCCATTAAAACGGCTACACGCCAAAAACATATTCCACTTAATTCCTATGTTTCTCTTGATAAACCTATTTATGATGAGGAGTCAGATAGAACGTTATTGGATGTAATCACTGGCTCAGAGTCAGAAGATCCTGAACATTTAATGATTCATCGAGAGGAATATTCTCATTTAGAAGAGAAGATAGGTGAAATTTTAAGTGAGTTAGAACAACAAGTTTTAGCACTTTATCTCGATGGACAATCCTATAATGAGATATCAGAAGAGTTGAATCGACATGTAAAATCTATCGATAATGCTCTACAACGTGTGAAACGTAAACTAGAAAGACACTTAGATATTGAGTCTAATTAGGTGAATGTAATAGTGTTATCATAATGTAATTGATATGACATTATATTGACATGACCCATTTTAGGTGATAGTCTTTAAAAGACATACTATCGTAAATGAGTGATATATTTATGGTAAAAAAGATTGTGTTAAGTTGCGAAAAATGTGGATCTAGAAATTACACATATCCTGAAAAAGCGGACTCAACTGAGCGCCTTGAATTAAAAAAGTTTTGTTCACATTGTAATGAACATACAATTCATAAACAAACAAAGTAAATGAATAGTTAAGTATGAAATTTTAATGGGATTAGTAAAAATATAGAATAGACGCGTAATTCGGAGGTTAAGCTATAATGGGCAAGATAAAACAGTTCTTCCATAATGTAATGTCAGAAATGAGAAAAACTAGCTGGCCGAAAGGTAAAGAGTTGACGAAGTATACTGTAGTAGTAGTTACAACTGTTATCTTTTTTGCAGTATTTTTCATGCTAGTTGATTTAGGAATTTCAAGTTTAGTTCGTTGGTACTTTGCGTTATAATGATTCTAATATGAATAGTTTGAAATAGCCCGTAAAAAGATTAACGGGTTTTTTTCATTTGTTTTATAATTGATTTATGATTATATGCGTCTTGTATATATGTAAAGGAGGAATGGACGTTTAGTCCTGCTGATATGGAGAAAAAATGGTATGTAGTTCATACTTATTCTGGCTATGAAAATCGTGTAAAAGCAAACCTTGAAAAACGTGTTGAAACAATGGGGATGCAAGATAATATCTTCCGTGTAATTGTTCCTGAACATGAGGAAACAGATTTGAAGGATGGTAAAAAACGTACAGTAATGCGTAAAGTATTTCCAGGGTATGTTTTAGTTGAAATGATCTTAACGGACGAATCTTGGTACGTTGTTCGAAATACGCCAGGAGTAACAGGATTTATTGGTTCTTCTGGTGGTGGAGCAAAACCAACTCCACTTTTACCAGAAGAAGCAGATCGCTTACTTCGTCAAATGGGTATTGACAAAAAAGCTGTTGGTGAAATTGATGTGACAGTAGGCGAAACAGTTGAAGTGTTAGAAGGTCCATTTGCTCATTTCCAAGGACGAGTTGAAGAAGTGGATGTAGATAAAGGAAAAGTAAAAGTAATCATCGATATGTTCGGTCGCGAAACAAAAATGGAACTTGATTTTGAGCAAGTTCAAAAATTATAGTACTTGTTCATATATTTTACTTGCTAATGTTTTTCAAAAGTGATATCATTTCAAAGGTCAGACTGTCAAAATGATAGTCTGCGTTGATAGTTAATGTTATCGGCAAATAGCTGACAGACAGATATGAGTGGGAGGGGCAACCCAATTACCACATCACGGACTTAAGGAGGTGTGTCTCGTGGCTAAAAAAGTTATTAAAATTGTAAAACTTCAAATCCCTGCTGGTAAAGCAAACCCAGCGCCGCCGGTTGGTCCTGCATTAGGTCAAGCAGGTGTAAACATCATGGGATTCTGTAAGGAGTTCAATGCGCGTACAGCTGATCAAGCTGGATTAATCATTCCAGTTGAAATTACAGTGTTTGAAGACCGTTCTTTCACTTTCATTACAAAAACGCCACCTGCAGCAGTATTACTTAAAGTAGCAGCAGGTATCCAATCTGGATCTGGTGAACCTAACCGTAAAAAAGTTGCAACGGTTAAACGTGATAAAGTTCGCGAAATCGCTGAACAAAAAATGCCTGACCTAAACGCTGCATCTGTAGAAGCTGCAATGTTAATGGTTGAAGGTACTGCACGAAGCATGGGTATTGTTATAGAAGACTAATTCCCGAAACACTTGATGATGAAGGCTTTTGTTAATGAGGTTGCGTAAAGTTCTTTTGGACTCGCAACCTCTATTCGTGGGAGGAATATCCGTTACAACCACAATCAAGGAGGAAAAAATATAATGGCTAAAAAAGGTAAAAGACTGCAAGATGCAGTTAAATTAATTGACCGCTCTAAATTATATGCAGCTGAAGAAGCAATCGCTTTAGCTCAAAAAACAAGTACAGTTAACTTTGACGCAACAGTTGAAGTTGCTTTCAAGCTTGGTATTGATACTCGTAAAAACGACCAACAAATCCGTGGTGCAGTAGTACTTCCAAACGGAACTGGTAAAACTCAACGTGTATTAGTATTCGCTAAAGGTGAAAAACTTAAAGAAGCAGAAGCAGCAGGTGCTGACTATGTTGGTGATGCTGAATACATCAACAAAATCCAACAAGGTTGGTTTGACTTTGATGTAATCGTTGCTACACCTGACATGATGGGTGAAGTTGGTAAACTTGGTCGTGTTTTAGGACCTAAAGGTTTAATGCCAAACCCTAAAACTGGTACTGTAACTTTTGATGTAACAAAAGCGATCCAAGAAATTAAAGCTGGTAAAGTTGAATACCGTGCTGACAAAGCTGGTATCATCCACGCTCCAATTGGTAAAGTATCATTTGATACTGAAAAATTAGTAGAAAACTTCCTTACTGTATTTGAAGTAGTAGCAAAAGCTAAACCAGCTGCAGCTAAAGGAACTTATATGAAATCAGTTAACGTAACAACTACAATGGGACCATCTGTTAAAGTGGACTCATCTAGTGTGAAATAATATATTTCAACTATTTTTAATAAAATAGTTGACAACGGTCCTCTTCCTTGGTAAGATGGATGCTGTTGTGAATCATCCATTTGTACCGTAGACAGTAGGGGTGCTTAAGACACTTAATAATCCTACCGAGGACATGGAAAATCAGATTCTTTTTAGATGATGACTTTCTGCCTCTGTGTCTACAGACATAGAGGCTTTTCTTTTGTCGGTATAAATGACATTCTAATAGGAGGTGTCAAAATGAGCATTGCAGCTATTGAAATTAAAAAAGGTTATGTTCAAGAAATCGCTGAAAAATTCGAAACTGCTTCATCAGTAGTAGTTGTTGACTACCGTGGTTTAACAGTTGCTCAAGTAACTGAATTACGTAAACAATTACGTGAAGCTGGAGTTGAGTTCAAAGTTTACAAAAACACTTTAACTCGCCGTGCTGCTGAAATCGCAGGTTTTGAAGGAATCAACGAAGTATTAACTGGTCCTAACGCAATCGCATTTTCTAAAGAAGATGTTGTTGCTCCAGCTAAAATCATCAATGAGTTCGCTAAAAAGAACGACGCTTTAGAAATTAAAGCTGGTATCATTGAAGGTAATGTTGCTACAGTTGAAGATGTTAAAGCTCTTGCAGAACTTCCATCTCGCGAAGGTCTACTATCTATGCTTTTATCTGTACTTCAAGCTCCAATCCGCAACTTCGCTCTTGCTACAAAAGCAGTTGCAGAACAAAAAGAAGAACAAGGTGCTTAATTCAAAGCGCTTAAACTTTAAAACAAATAAAAGGCGATCGGCCTAAATTAAACATCCAATAGGAGGAAAATATAATGAGCAAAGAGCAAATCTTAGAAGCTATCAAAACTATGACAGTTCTAGAATTAAACGATTTAGTAAAAGCAATTGAAGAAGAATTCGGTGTAACAGCTGCTGCTCCTGTAGCAGTTGTAGCAGGTGCTGGTGCAGCTGCTGCTGAAGAAAAAACAGAATTTGATGTAATCCTAGCTAGCGCTGGTGCAGAAAAAATCAAAGTAATCAAAGTGGTTCGTGAAATCACTGGTCTTGGCTTAAAAGAAGCTAAAGAAGTAGTAGATAACGCTCCAAAAGCATTAAAAGAAGGCGTATCTAAAGAAGATGCAGAAGCTATCAAAGCTAAACTTGAAGAAGTTGGCGCTTCTGTAGAAGTTAAATAATTAACTTTTCCCACGTAAAGTAAAAGGCTTTGATTATTTAACATGTTAAAAGTGTTAAATATAAAGCCTGAAAGCTCGTCTTATATTGACGAGCTTTCTTCATTTCCCCCGGTGTAAGTGTCCGTATGACACCATTTAAATAGGTGAGGAGACGGACGCGCTAACACCTTGATTGGTTCAACTATCAATCAGTGAGGAAAACCTCACTGATTGAAGTTTTACTTTTTTCCCGAGGAGGGCGTCAATGTCTGAACATTACTATTCAAAGAAGCCTCAAATCGAAAGTAACCCACGCCACATAAAATTCAATTTACTTGGACACACGTTTCAATTTGAAACGGATAGTGGTGTATTTAGTAAAAGCGAAGTAGATTTTGGATCCCGTACTCTAATTGAAAATTTCCAAACTCCAGAACTTGATGGCCCGATTTTTGATATCGGTTGCGGTTATGGTCCAATTGGATTAGCTATTGCTAAACAATATCCTGAACGGACTGTCTATATGATGGATGTTAATGAGAGAGCAGTTTTATTAGCTAAAAAGAATGCGGAAACTAACGGAATTCAAAATGTACGAATATTTGAAAGTGATGGAGTAACAGCTGTCGATCATCAAACGAAAGCAGCAGCAATTCTAACGAATCCTCCAATAAGAGCTGGTAAAGAGGTTGTTTTTAAGTTTTACGATGGAGCTTATGAAAAACTTTTACCTAATGGAGAGTTGTGGGTTGTTATTCAAAAGAAGCAAGGTGCACCATCAACTGTTGCACATTTAGAGGAAAGTTTTGCTGAGGTTGAAATAGTCGAGAAAAATAAAGGCTATTGGATTATACGAGCAAAAAAATAAGGCTGATTTGTATAAAATATTGACTTGACAAATCGCCTATGATAATATAATAAAATGCAAAATTATTATTTTGTGGGACTATGCCCATTTGTATGCAGTTTGACTTCAGTGGGTATACTTGCCATGAATAAGTTTAGTTTAACCGAAAATGAGATCTAAGAAAAGACTCGTTTTCTTTTTGTCTTTGCAAATCATACACTAATTTGCTGATTTTGCAAAGACCTATTATCGCTTTAATGAGGGGTGAATAAGTTGACGGGTCAACTAGTTCAGTACGGACAACACCGCCAGCGTAGAAGCTTTGCGCGTATTAAAGAGGTGCTGGAGCTTCCGAATTTAATCGAAATTCAAACAGCATCTTACGAGTGGTTCCTTGAAGAGGGATTGCGTGAAATGTTCCACGATATTTCGCCAATCGAAGATTTTACAGGTAATCTTTCACTTGAATTCATCGATTATAGCTTAGGTGAACCTAAGTATGATGTGGATGAGTGTAAAGAACGAGACGTAACTTATGCAGCGCCATTGCGCGTAAAAGTACGTCTGCATAACAAAGAAACAGATGAAGTAAAAGAGCAAGATGTCTTTATGGGTGATTTCCCGTTAATGACTGAAGTAGGTACTTTCGTTATTAATGGTGCTGAACGTGTAATCGTATCACAATTAGTACGTTCGCCAAGTGTATACTTCCATGATAAGACAGATAAGAACGGTAAAAAAGGTTTCGGTGCAACTGTTATTCCTAACCGTGGTGCTTGGCTCGAGTACGAAACAGATGCAAAAGATGTTGTTTATGTACGTATTGACCGTACACGTAAACTTCCTGCAACTGTTTTATTACGTGCTTTAGGATTTGGCTCAGATCAAGAAATTATCGATATCTTAGGTGATAACGAGTATTTACGTAACACCCTAGAAAAAGATAATACTGATAGTACTGAAAAAGCATTATTAGAAATCTATGAGCGTCTTCGTCCTGGTGAGCCACCTACAGTAGATAGCGCGAAAAGTTTATTATATTCACGTTTCTTCGATGCTAAACGTTATGATTTAGCAAATGTTGGACGTTACAAAATGAATAAAAAGCTTCACATTAAAAATCGTTTGTTTAATCAAACAATTGCAGAAACACTTGTTGATCCAGAAACAGGTGAAATCCTTGTTGAAAAAGGAACAATTCTTGACCGTCGTAACTTGGACCGTCTAATTCCGTATTTGGAAAACGGTATTGGCTTCCGCACATTATCTCAAGTTGGTGGCGTGTTAGAAGAAGATGTAACGATTCAATCAATTAAGATTTTTGCACCAAATGATGAAGCACAAAAAGAAATAAATGTTATTTCAAATGCTTATGTAGATGATGAAGTGAAGCATCTAGCTCCTGCAGATATTATCTCATCAATGTCTTACTTCTTCGGTCTTTTACATGGCATTGGAAATACAGATGATATTGACCATTTAGGTAACCGTCGCTTACGTTCTGTAGGTGAATTGTTACAAAATCAGTTCCGTATCGGTTTATCACGTATGGAACGTGTTGTTCGTGAACGTATGTCTATTAATGACACTGCTTCAATCGTTCCACAACAATTAATTAATATCCGTCCTGTTATTGCTTCAATTAAAGAGTTCTTTGGTAGCTCTCAATTATCGCAATTCATGGACCAAACAAACCCATTAGCAGAGTTAACACATAAACGACGTCTATCTGCGTTAGGACCTGGTGGTTTAACACGTGAACGTGCAGGTATGGAAGTGCGTGACGTTCACTATTCTCACTATGGTCGTATGTGTCCAATTGAAACTCCTGAGGGTCCAAACATTGGGTTAATTAACTCTCTTTCATCATATGCGAAAGTTAATAAGTTTGGTTTCATCGAAACACCATACCGTAAAGTAGATCCTGAAACTGGTGTGGTTACAGAACGAATCGACTATTTAACTGCAGATGAAGAAGATAATTACATTGTGGCGCAAGCAAACTCTCCGTTAACTCCAGAGGGTACATTTGCAAACGAAGAGGTTTTAGGACGTTTCCGTGGTGACAACACTGTTTTCAAAAGAGAACGCGTTGACTATATGGACGTATCTCCAAAACAAGTTGTATCTGCTGCGACAGCATGTATTCCATTCTTAGAAAATGACGACTCTAACCGTGCGTTAATGGGTGCGAACATGCAACGTCAAGCTGTTCCTTTGTTAAACCCTGAAGCTCCATTTGTTGGAACAGGTATGGAACATGTAGACGCTCGTGACTCAGGTGCTGCAGTAGTTTGCAAACACAACGGAATTGTTGAACATGTTGAAGCACGTTCTATTCATGTTCGTCGTATAGAAGAAATCGATGGTAAAGAAGTGAAAGGTGAATTAGTAAAATACAAATTACAAAAATTCACTCGTTCAAACCACGGTACTTCAATTAACCAACGCCCAATCGTAAAAGTTGGCGATCGCGTAAAACCAAAAGACATTTTAGCTGATGGTCCTTCTATGGAAAAAGGCGAACTTGCTTTAGGTCGTAACGTTCTTGTTGCTTTCATGACTTGGGAAGGGTTCAACTATGAAGATGCTGTTATCATGAATGAAAGATTAGTTCGTGATGACGTTTATACTTCTGTTCATATTGAAGAATATGAATCTGAGTCCCGTGATACTAAATTAGGGCCAGAAGAAATCACACGCGACATTCCAAACGTGGGTGAAGATGCTCTACGTAATTTAGATGATCGTGGTATTATCCGAATCGGTGCTGAAGTTCGTGATGGCGATATTTTAGTAGGTAAAGTAACACCTAAAGGGGTTACAGAGTTAACTGCTGAAGAACGTTTATTACATGCAATCTTCGGTGAAAAAGCTCGTGAAGTTCGTGATACATCACTACGTGTGCCTCATGGTGCAGGCGGTATCGTTCTTGATGTTAAAGTCTTCAACCGTGAAGATGGCGATGAATTACCACCTGGAGTAAACCAACTTGTACGTGTGTATATTGTTCAAAAACGTAAAATTCGCGTTGGGGACAAAATGGCCGGACGTCATGGTAACAAAGGGGTAATTTCAAGAATCTTACCAGAAGAAGATATGCCATTTATGCCAGACGGAACACCAGTTGATATCATGTTAAATCCACTTGGGGTACCATCTCGTATGAACATCGGACAAGTATTAGAGCTTCACTTAGGTATGGCTGCACGTTATTTAGGAATTCATATGGCTACACCTGTATTTGATGGAGCAAATGAAGAAGATGTTTGGGGTACGATGGAAGAAGCGGGTATGAACCGTGATGGTAAAACAATTCTTTATGATGGACGTTCTGGTGAGCCATTCGATAATCGTGTATCAGTAGGGATCATGTATATGATCAAACTTGCACACATGGTTGACGATAAGTTACATGCTCGTTCAACAGGTCCTTATTCACTTGTTACACAACAACCACTTGGTGGTAAAGCACAATTTGGTGGTCAGCGTTTCGGTGAGATGGAGGTTTGGGCGCTAGAAGCATACGGTGCTGCTTATACACTTCAAGAAATCTTAACAATTAAATCGGATGACGTTGTAGGACGTGTTAAAACTTACGAAGCAATTGTTAAAGGTGAAAGTGTTCCAGAACCAGGTGTTCCTGAATCCTTCAAAGTATTAATTAAAGAACTTCAATCTTTAGGGTTAGACGTAAAAATGTTAACTGTAAATGATGAAGAAGTTGAACTTCGTGATTTAGATGACGAAGACGATCTTCAACCAGCTGATGCATTAAACATTTTACCGGCTAACGACAAAGAGGAAGAAGACAAAGTAGAATCATTTGAATAAAAATTAGTTTGCATCGGGCATTCGATTTTTCGATTGTCCGGTGCTACTAAACTGTTAATTCATTTTAAATAAATATTTCAATGCAAAAGAACAACTTTTGCATTCGATGTCGAGCTTCGAAAAGAGAGTCAAAGGACTTATACTAAAGGGAGGTAGGCTCCTTGATAGACGTTAATGAATTTGAATATATGAAGATTGGTTTAGCATCTCCGGATAAAATCCGTTCATGGTCTTATGGAGAAGTAAAAAAACCAGAAACAATTAACTATCGTACGTTAAAACCAGAAAAAGATGGACTCTTCTGTGAACGTATCTTTGGACCAACTAAGGATTGGGAATGTCATTGCGGTAAATACAAACGTGTACGTTATAAAGGTGTAGTTTGTGATCGCTGTGGTGTTGAAGTAACAAGAGCAAAAGTACGCCGTGAACGTATGGGTCATATCGAACTTGCCGCACCAGTTTCTCATATTTGGTATTTCAAAGGTATTCCAAGCCGTATGGGTTTAATTTTAGATATGTCACCTCGTGCGTTAGAAGAAGTAATTTACTTTGCTTCTTATGTAGTAATTGAATCAGCAGGAACAAGTTTAGAAAAGAAACAACTTCTTTCTGAAAAAGAGTATCGTGCATATCGCGAAAAATTTGGAAATAGTTTCGAAGCAGCAATGGGTGCAGAAGCGATTAAGAAACTTCTTCAACAAATTGACTTAGAAGACGAAACAAACGTTTTAAAAGAAGAATTGAAAACTGCTCAAGGACAACGTCGCACTCGTGCAATCAAACGCCTTGAAGTAATCGAATCATTCCGTAATTCTGGTAATAAACCAGAATGGATGATTTTAGATGTACTACCAGTAATCCCACCTGAGCTTCGTCCAATGGTGCAATTAGATGGTGGACGTTTTGCAACTTCTGACTTAAATGATTTATATCGTCGTGTTATTAACCGTAATAATCGTTTAAAACGCCTTCTTGATCTTGGAGCTCCAAGCATTATCGTTCAAAACGAAAAACGTATGCTTCAAGAAGCAGTTGATGCGTTGATTGATAATGGTCGTCGTGGCCGTCCAGTTACTGGACCTGGTAACCGTCCATTAAAATCACTTTCTCATATGCTAAAAGGGAAACAAGGTCGTTTCCGTCAAAACTTACTTGGTAAACGTGTAGATTACTCAGGTCGTTCCGTTATCGTAGTAGGTCCAAACTTAAAAATGTATCAATGTGGTCTTCCAAAAGAAATGGCTATCGAATTATTCAAGCCTTTCGTTATGAAAGAGCTTGTTGAACGTGGTCTTGCGCACAACATTAAGAGTGCTAAACGTAAAATTGAACGTTTACACAATGAAGTTTGGGACGTTTTGGAAGATGTAATTCGTGAGCACCCAGTTTTATTAAACCGTGCACCGACTTTACACAGACTTGGTATTCAAGCGTTCGAACCAACGTTAGTTGAAGGTCGTGCGATTCGTCTTCACCCATTAGTATGTACAGCATATAACGCTGACTTTGATGGTGACCAAATGGCGGTTCACGTTCCTCTATCTGCTGAAGCACAAGCTGAAGCTAGATTATTGATGCTGGCTGCTCAAAACATCTTGAATCCTAAAGATGGTAAACCAGTTGTTACACCGTCTCAAGATATGGTATTAGGTAACTACTACTTAACTCTTGAACGTGTAAAAGCTGTAGGTGAAGGAACTGTTTTCTATGGACCAAACGAAGTATTAATTGCATACCAAACTGGTCATGTACATTTACACACTCGAATTGCGATAAAAGCAGGTTCATTAAATAATCAAACATTCACTGAAGAACAAAATCAAATGTTCTTAATTACAACTGTTGGTAAGGTAATTTTCAACGAAATTCTGCCTGAAACATTCCCTTATATTAACGAACCAACTGCTTACAATTTAGAACAAAAAACACCTGAAAAATATTTCACTCACTTAAGAATTAGCGATGAGTTATTAAAAGAGATTGAATCAACTGAAGGTTATAGTGCTCTATCTGAACAAGAAAAAATTGATGCACAACGCCAAGCAGTATTGAAAAAATACTTTGACGATGCTCCAACAATTAACCCATTCCGTAAAAAATTCTTAGGTAGTATTATTGCTGAAGTGTTTAAACGATTCCATATTACTGAAACATCTAAGATGCTTGACCGTATGAAGGATCTAGGATTTAAATATTCAACTAAAGCAGGAATCACTGTAGGTGTATCCGACATCGTCGTATTACCTAACAAAGGTGAAATTCTTGAAGAAGCTCAGAAAAAGGTTGATAAAGTAACTGTACAATTCCGTCGTGGTCTTATTACGGAAGAAGAGCGTTACGATCGTGTAATTTCAAGCTGGTCTGCAGCAAAAGATGAAATTCAATCTAAACTGATGGACTCTTTACCAAAAACTAACCCTATCTTTATGATGAGTGACTCTGGTGCCCGTGGTAACGCGTCTAACTTTACTCAGTTAGCCGGTATGCGTGGATTAATGGCCAACCCAGCTGGTCGTATCATCGAACTTCCAATCAAATCTTCATTCCGTGAAGGTTTAACAGTATTGGAATACTTCATCTCTACTCACGGTGCTCGTAAAGGTCTTGCCGATACAGCATTAAAAACTGCCGACTCAGGTTATTTAACTCGTCGTCTAGTTGACGTAGCACAAGATGTTATTGTCCGTGAAGATGATTGCGGTACTGACCGTGGTTTAACAATTGGTGCGTTAAGAGAAGGATCTGAAATTATTGAAACTCTTGATGAACGTATTGAGGGTCGTCATGCTAAGAAAACAATTTACCACCCTGAAACAGGTGAAGTAATTGTTGAACGCAATGCTTTAATTACACAAGATGTAGCTCGTTTAATTATCGATGCTGGTATTGAAGAAGTGACAATTCGCTCTGCATTTACATGTAACACTAAGCATGGTGTATGTAAAAAATGTTATGGTATCAACCTAGCAACAGGTGAAGAAGTCGAAGTAGGAGAAGCAGTAGGTATTATTGCTGCTCAATCGATTGGTGAACCTGGTACACAATTAACAATGCGTACATTCCATACAGGTGGGGTTGCGGGTAACGATATTACACAAGGTCTTCCACGTATCCAAGAAATTTTTGAAGCGCGTAATCCGAAAGGGCAAGCGGTTATTTCAGAAATTAAGGGTAATGTTATCGAAATCGATGAAATCCGTGAAGGCTTAAAAGAAATCACTATTCAAGGTGAAATCGAAACTCGTAAATACCAAGCACCTTATAATGCACGTATTAAAGTTCAAATTGGAGAGTTAGTAAATCCAGGTCAAATTTTATCTGAAGGTTCTATCGATCCAAAACAACTTTTAAAAGTAAAAGACGTTGCTACAGTTCAAGAGTACTTATTAAAAGAGGTACAAAAAGTATACCGTATGCAAGGGGTAGAAATTGGCGATAAACATATCGAAGTAATGGTACGCCAAATGCTTCGTAAGGTTCGTGTAATTGAAGCAGGTGACACGGAGTTATTACCTGGTTCATTACTTGATATTCACCAATTCACTGAAGCGAACAAAGAAGTAATTGTTGCTGGTAAAGTTCCTGCAACTTGTCGCCCAGTAATCCTAGGTATTACGAAGGCATCTCTAGAAACTGAGTCGTTCTTATCTGCTGCATCGTTCCAAGAAACAACTCGCGTATTAACTGACGCTGCAATTAAAGGTAAACGCGATGAACTTCTAGGACTTAAAGAAAACGTAATTATCGGTAAGCTTGTTCCTGCAGGTACAGGTATGCAACGCTATCGTCAAATACGTATAAAAGAAGATTTAGTAGAACAGCAAGAAGAGCTTACTTCTGCTGAGTAATAGGTAATATTTATTCCAAGGAGAATATTTTCTCCTTGGAATTATATAAAAAACATTTGACAGTTTATTTTAGTAGTGTTAATATACTTAAGGTTGATAGTTAACTGTCTGTACTTCGGAGGATATGCAAATGTCTTATGAAAAAGTCAAACAGGCTAGTAAAACAATCATAGGGACAAAACAAGCAGTTAAAGCATTGAAGGCTGGCCAAGTAAAAGAACTTGTCGTTGCGCTTGATGCAGAAGCCCGTGTAACCGATCCAGTTATAATTCTTGCAAAAGAAGTCGGTGTGCCGGTAAATCTCGTTAAGTCTAAAAAGGAACTTGGTAAAGCATGTGGTATCCATGTGGGTGCTGCGATTGTTGCAATTGCTCGTTGATAGTTTTTGTGTTTAATTCACAAAGACTTGTTTTTTACCCAAAAAATGAACCACCTGGATATGTGGATTTACATGAATGAACGAAGGGAGGAAAAACCGATGCCTACAATTAACCAATTGGTACGTAAGCCTCGTAAATCAAAAATCACGAAATCAAATTCACCAGCGTTAAATAGAGGATATAACAGCTTCAAAAAATCTTTAACAGATGTTAAATCACCTCAAAAACGTGGGGTTTGTACTCGTGTAGGTACAATGACACCTAAAAAACCGAACTCAGCGTTACGTAAATATGCTCGTGTTCGTTTAACAAACCAAATCGAAGTTACAGCTTACATTCCTGGTGAAGGTCACAACTTACAAGAACACAGCGTAGTATTAATCCGCGGTGGACGAGTAAAAGACTTACCAGGGGTACGTTACCATATTATTCGTGGTGCTCTTGATACTGCTGGTGTAAACGGCCGTATGCAATCACGTTCTCTATATGGTACAAAACGTCCAAAAGAAAAAAAATAATGGTTAGCCAATAGATATTTAATCGAAAGGAGGAAAACACATGCCTCGTAAAGGTCCTGTTTCCAAACGTGACGTGTTACCAGATCCAATTTATAATTCAAAACTAGTAACTCGTTTAATCAACAAAATGATGATTGATGGTAAAAGAGGTACTTCTGAAAAAATCTTATACGGTGCGTTCCAATTAGTGAAAGAACGTGCAGGTCAAGAACCTTTAGAAGTATTCGAAGCTGCATTAAATAACATTATGCCAGTACTTGAAGTACGCGCTCGTCGTGTAGGTGGTTCTAACTACCAAGTACCAGTTGAAGTTCGTCCAGAACGTCGTATTACTTTAGGTCTTCGTTATTTAGTGAACTATGCTCGTCTTCGTGGTGAAAAAACTATGGAAGAGCGTTTAGCTAACGAAATCCTTGATGCATCAAACAACACTGGTGCTTCAGTTAAAAAACGTGAAGATATGCACAAAATGGCAGAAGCTAACAAAGCATTCGCACACTATCGCTGGTAATTTAGACTATGTACTAGCTATTACAGCTAGTACTAGCTTAACATCATTTTGTACTAGCAAAATTGATGTTAAAAGCCTAAGCTTAATATTCAAAAATTCCACTAAAGATGTAAACTCGAGTAATCATCTTTTTGGAATCTAGGATAAAATATGCTTAGGCATATTTCATAAATAGTCTAAACCAATTTGGAAGGAGAAAATCCCCTATGAAACGCGAATTCTCACTAGAGAATACACGTAATATCGGAATCATGGCTCACATTGACGCTGGTAAAACAACGACAACTGAGCGTATCCTTTATTACACAGGTAAAATCCATAAAATCGGCGAAACTCATGAAGGTGCCTCTCAAATGGACTGGATGGAGCAAGAGCAAGAACGTGGTATTACAATCACTTCTGCTGCTACAACAGCTCAATGGAAAGGTAACCGCGTTAACATTATCGATACACCAGGACACGTAGACTTCACTGTAGAAGTTGAGCGTTCATTACGTGTACTTGATGGTGCAGTTACAGTACTTGATGCTCAATCAGGTGTTGAACCTCAAACTGAAACTGTATGGCGTCAAGCTACAACTTACGGTGTACCACGTATCGTATTCGTAAACAAAATGGATAAAATCGGTGCTGATTTCTTATATTCAGTAAGAACTTTACATGAACGTTTACAAGCTAATGCACATCCAATTCAATTACCAATCGGTGCTGAAGATCAATTCGAAGCAATTATCGATTTAGTTGAAATGAATGCTATCTTCTATAGTAATGACCTTGGTACTGATATCCAAGTTCGTGAAATTCCAGAAGAATATAAAGCACAAGCTGAAGAATACCGTGAAAAATTAGTAGAAGCTGTTGCCGAATTAGATGAAGAACTAATGGAGAAATACTTCGCTGGTGAAGAAATCACTAAAGAAGAGCTAAAAGCGGCTATCCGTAAAGCGACTCTATCAGTACAATTCTATCCAGTTATCTGTGGTACAGCATTCAAAAACAAAGGTGTTCAATTAATGCTTGATGCAGTAATTGATTACCTACCAGCTCCAACTGATGTTGAAGCAATTAAAGGTGTTAACGACGAAGGCGAAGAAGTTGAAAAACATGCAAGCGATGAAGAACCATTTGCTGCACTTGCTTTCAAAGTTATGACTGACCCTTATGTTGGTAAATTAACATTCTTCCGTGTGTACTCTGGTATTTTAGAATCAGGTTCATACGTACAAAACTCAACTAAAGGTAAACGTGAACGTGTAGGTCGTATTCTACAAATGCACGCTAACTCTCGTGAAGAAATCTCAAAAGTATTTGCGGGTGATATTGCTGCAGCTGTAGGTCTTAAAGATACTACTACTGGTGATACTCTTTGTGACGAAAAAAACCATGTTATCTTAGAGTCTATGGAATTCCCAGAACCAGTTATCTCTTTATCAGTTGAACCAAAATCAAAAGCTGACCAAGATAAAATGGGACAAGCTTTACAAAAACTTCAAGAAGAAGATCCAACTTTCCGTGCACATACAGATCAAGAAACTGGTCAAACAATCATCTCAGGTATGGGTGAGCTTCACCTTGATATCTTAGTTGATCGTATGAAACGTGAATTTAAAGTTGAATGTAACGTAGGTGCTCCACAAGTTTCTTACCGTGAAACATTCCGTGGTTCTGCGCAAGTTCAAGGTAAATTCACTCGTCAATCAGGTGGTCGTGGTCAATATGGTGACGTATGGATCGAATTCTCACCTAACGAAGAAGGTAAAGGTTTCGAGTTTGAAAATGCAATTGTTGGTGGTGTAGTTCCACGTGAATATATTCCTGCTGTTGAAGCTGGTTTACGTGACTCACTTGATCGCGGTGTAATCGCTGGTTACCCATTAATCGATATTAAAGCTAAATTATATGATGGTTCTTACCATGATGTTGACTCGAACGAAATGGCATTTAAAATTGCTGCATCTATGGCACTTAAAGCGGCTGCATCAAAATGTAGTCCAGTACTTTTAGAGCCAATTATGAAAGTAGAAGTTGTAGTTCCTGAAGAATATCTTGGTGATATTATGGGTAACATCACTTCTCGCCGTGGTCGTGTAGAAGGTATGGAAGCTCGTGGTAACGCACAAGTTGTTCGTGCTATGGTTCCACTTGCTGAAATGTTTGGTTATGCAACTACTTTACGTTCTGCAACACAAGGTCGTGGTGTATTCTCAATGGTATTTGATCACTACGAAGAAGTTCCAAAATCAATTTCTGAAGATATCATCAAAAAAAATAAAGGTGAATAATTATATTTGAATTTTCACCTTGCATGAAGTATAAATAATTTGTAAGCTATGATTGTTTGGTGAGGAATTGATTTCTTGCCAAACAGTTATAACATAAAAAAATAATAAAACAGATTATAGGAGGCTTTCTCTAATGGCTAAAGAAAAATTTGACCGTTCGAAAACGCATGCTAATATTGGTACAATCGGACACGTTGACCATGGTAAAACTACTTTAACTGCTGCTATTGCTACAGTTCTTGCTAAAAAAATGGGTGGTACAGCTAAATCATACGCTGATATCGACAACGCTCCAGAAGAAAAAGAACGTGGAATCACTATCAACACTTCTCACGTTGAATATGAAACTGCAACTCGTCACTATGCACACGTAGACTGCCCAGGACATGCTGACTATGTTAAAAACATGATCACTGGTGCTGCTCAAATGGACGGCGGTATCTTAGTAGTATCTGCTGCTGACGGCCCAATGCCACAAACTCGTGAGCACATCTTACTTTCTCGTCAAGTAGGTGTTCCTTACTTAGTAGTATTCATGAACAAATGTGATATGGTTGACGACGAAGAATTATTAGAATTAGTAGAAATGGAAATCCGTGACCTACTATCTGAATATAACTTCCCAGGCGATGATATCCCTGTAATTAAAGGTTCTGCTCTTAAAGCTCTTGAAGGTGAAGCAGAATGGGAAGAAAAAATCGTTGAGTTAATGGACGCTGTTGACAGCTACATTCCAACTCCAGAACGTCAAACTGACAAACCATTCATGATGCCAGTAGAGGACGTATTCTCTATCACTGGTCGTGGTACTGTTGC
>Ga0182747_1001189_pt1 | contig 20880 bp, 23 predicted proteins | sample eDN3rd30CBELigBY_FD_128526 | JGI IMG/M metagenome (GOLD analysis project Ga0182747, IMG submission 128526) | Enriched backyard soil microbial communities from Emeryville, California, USA - eDNA 3rd pass 30_C BE-Lig BY (version 2) (version 2) | ecosystem: Environmental > Terrestrial > Soil >...
ACGAATCCAGAAGGCAATGGAATTTAAAAAAGATGACTCCGATGGAATATCGAAGTCATCTAATAGCTGCTTAAATATCAAGGTTGCTTTTATTAAACTGTCCAAAATTTAGGGTTCAGTTCAAATTCATCGGTTGTTATTTTTTCTTAGTTTATTACGACTGGTGTTTAAATCCAAAATTATTAAAATACACTTAAACTAGTTTCCTTAATATCTGTAATCAACATATGCCCAGGTGCATGTGTAATCATAATGGACGGTTTACTTTCCATCGCAACCGCTTGAGGTGTTACACCACATGCCCAGAATACCGGAATTTCTCCCGGATTAATCGTTACAGCATCCCCAAAATCCGGCTTCGAAATGTCATCAATGCCGATTTGTTCTGGATTCCCTATATGAATCGGTGCACCATGAACATTTGGAAAACGAGATGTTATTTGAATTGCACGAATTGCATCCTCTGCCGACATAGGACGCATACTGACAACCGTCGGGCCTTCAAATACGCCTGCCTTTTCACATGGGATATTTGTTTTATACATAGGCACATTACATTTCTCTTCAATATGTCTAATTGGTATTCCTGCTGCAAGAAGCGGTGTTTCAAAAGTAAAACTACAGCCGATTAAAAATCCAACCATATCATCTTCCCAGTAATCTGTAATATCCTGCACTTCTTCCGTAAATATCCCATCCCGGTAAATCCGATATTTTGGTATATCCTTTCGAATATCTCCATTCTTTGCCAGCTTTTTAGGGATAAACGACCCTGGTTCTGTTACGTCTAACAAAGGACATTGTTTAGGGTTTCGCTGGCAAAATAAAAGAAAATCAAAGGCATATTCTTTCTTTAAAATAGCTAAATTCGCTTGAGTGTATCCGATAGACATTCCAGCAGTTGGTCCAGTAATTTCTTGATTCCGTATAAGCTGACGAATTTCATAAGGTTCTAATTCTTTAATTAATTCCATCGCTTACTCACTCCTTTTTTATTGATTCATACAAAACGGCTAAATTAACTAAATAACTTCGGCAGTTCTTGTATCAATGTAACAACACTTAAATAACCCATTATAATAACGACAATCGCACCTGTAACCGTTAACCAGATTGGGTGTTTATATGTACCTACAACCTCTTTTTTATGTGCAGCAACTAATAATGTACCCAAGGCAATCGGTAAAATTAATGCATTTAATGCCCCAACAAGAATTAATACGTTAACTGGTTTACCCACAAGAACAAAAGTACCAGTTGATACGATGATAAATGCAATAATAATCCAGTTATGATATTTCTCGATGGCTGGATGGAATGAACGAATAAATGAAACGGATGTATACGCTGCTCCTACAACAGACGTAATGGCCGCTGCCCAAATAATTACACCAAACATACGGTAACCAAAATTACCCGCTGCTAATTGGAAAACAGATGCTGGCGGATTGTCTGGATCGATTGCTAACCCTTGAGAAACAACCCCAAGTACAGCAAGGAATAAAGCAATACGCATAACGCCTGTTATTACAATGCCCATAACAGAACTTTTAGTTACTTCTGGTAATGCTTCTACACCTTTAATACCTGCATCTAGCAGTCGGTGACCCCCAGCAAAAGTTATATATCCGCCTACAGAACCTCCAACTAATGTAACAATTGCAAACCAACTAATTTGTTCCGGTGCAAAAGTATTTACGATTGCTTCTCCTACAGGAGGAGATGTTTTAAAAGCTACAAACAGCATAAGTAGAATCATCACACCACCAGCTACTTGTGCAACTTTATCCATGGCTTTTCCTGCTTCTTTAAAGATGAAAATAAAAATGGCAAATAGTGCACTTATCACTGCACCTGTGATGGAGTCCAAGCCTAACATTGCATTTAAACCTAGACCTGCACCGGCAATATTCCCAATATTAAAGGCCAAACCGCCAATTACGATCATCACCGCTAAAACGATACCTAAACCTGGTAACACTTTATTTGCTATCTCTTGTCCACGTAGACCTGAAACTGCAATAATTCGCCAAACATTTATCTGTGCAACAATATCTAAAATTAAAGAAATTAAAATAACAAACGCAAAACTAGCAGCCAATTGCTGTGTAAATACAGTTGTTTGTGTTAAAAAGCCCGGTCCTATTGAAGAAGTTGCCATTAAAAAAGCTGCTCCAAATAGAACACTTTTAGTTGAAGCCTTTTTAACAAATTTGCTTTTTTGCCTTTCCTTTACCTGTTCTACAGTTACATCTACTTTGCTTGCTCCCATTGGATTTACCCCTCTCTTATTGCCTGAACGGCAATTTGCTGTTCTTGTAATACGGCATTTATATATTTTGCAAACTCGATAGCATGTTCTCCATCTCCATGAATACAAATGGTATCAGCTTGTAGTGGCACTTCAATTTTTTGCATTGATAGTACTTTTCCTTCCTTTACCATCTTCACAACTTGTTGGACTGCTTGTCCCTTATCGGTAATTAAGGCATTTGGTTGTTTCCGAGATGTCAATGAACCGTCTTGTTGATAAGTACGATCGGCAAATACTTCATTCACTGTTTGAAGTCCAATTTTCTCTCCTGCTTTTGTTAATTCACTTTTTGCTAAACCAAATAACACAAGGTTAGGTGAAAGATCATAAACGGCTTGAGCAATTGCTTCGGCAAGTGCTGTATTCTTTGCGGCCATGTTATAAAGCGCCCCGTGAGGTTTCACATGCTGCATCGTCTCATTCAAAGTTGTTAAAAATCCTTGCAAAGCCCCTACTTGGTAAACCACCATATCATAAGCTTCTTGCGGGGTAATATTCATTTCTCGACGACCAAAACCATTTAAGTCTGGCAACCCTGGATGAGCACCAATTTTTACCCCATGTTTAATAGCAAGTTGTATTGACTCTCTCATGACACTTGGGTCTCCAGCATGGAATCCACAGGCGATATTGACAGAAGTAACATATTTTAAAATTTCTTCTTGCTCTCCTAAACGATAACGGCCATAACTTTCACCAAAATCACAATTTAAATCAACTTGAAACATTTAATTCCCTCCCAAGGAATTTATATTTTGAATAGTCCCATTTTTCGAAACTCAAGTTTCTAATTTTAAAAATTGTAACATAGTTTATTTTTATGGAAAAGAGCGTTTTTTAAAATTTTAGAAAAATCCATCTAGTTTTTATTTTCACTTAAATTTATCTTGTTTTTGAATCGCATTAATTTATAATATTACTAATCTATTTTTTAAAACTTTAATACCGAATTTCGAAACTACTGGAGTTGGTTTTCATGACGATTGTAAAAGAGGATATACAAATTAGACCTTTGGGTGATGCCGCGCTCGTCATTCAACTTGGAGAAGGGATTAACGAAGCCATACATAAAAAAGTGATACATACGATGAATCAATTGGAAGCACATCCTTTTGAAGGACTAATCGAAACTGTACCAGCTTATAATAGTGTGACGGTTTATTACAACCCTGTTGAAGTATATTTTTCTACTAATAATAAAGTAAAAGAAACACCATACATGATTGTAAAAAAAATTATCCTAGATTTATTAAACAAATCATTTTCAGCTACAACAAAAAGAGAAAGAATTGTAAAAATTCCTGTTGTCTATGGTGGAAAAATGGGACCAGATTTAGAATATGTGGCGCACTATCATGGGCTAACGATAGATGAGGTCATTCATATTCATTCGAATACTCAATATCTCGTTTACATGCTGGGCTTTGCTCCTGGTTTTCCTTTTATGGGTGGCATGGACAAGCAAATTGCCACCCCTCGAAAAGATACGCCACGTTTATCAATTCCACCAGGTTCAGTGGGCATCGCAGGAAGTCAAACCGGAATATATCCATTAGAAACACCAGGTGGATGGCAAATTATTGGACGTACGCCACTTCGTTTATTTTTACCTGAACAATCTCCTCCTACCTTAATACAACCGGGCGATCGTATACAATTTACTCCGATTTCACAAGAAGACTATCCTGAAACTTCGGAGGTGACATCATGGGCATAAAAGTTTTACATTCAGGTATACAAGCTACAATTCAAGATTTAGGGAGATATGGCATGCAGAAGTTTGGTGTCATTGTAGGCGGTGCAATGGATACGATTTCCTTAAGACTGGCAAATTTACTTGTCGGAAATGCACAACATGAAGGGGCTCTAGAGATAACACTATTTGGTACCTCACTTTGTTTCGAAAGTGATGAGGTAATCGCAATTACTGGAGCTAACTTACAACCTACTATTGATGGAGAAAAAGCTTCAATGTGGCGTCCACTCTTCGTTCGAAAAGGATCGGTTTTAAAATTTCATGCTGCTATTTCAGGTTGTCGGGCCTATGTGTCATTTAGTGGAGGAATACAAGTACCAATGGTGATGAAAAGTAAAAGTACCTACTTACGAGCGGGTATTGGAGGTTTTGAAGGAAGAAATTTACAAAAAAATGATTTATTTGTCTGCGGTGAAAGAAGTTTATTTGGAGAGGAACTTTTATGTCGTTTACAAAATGAAAGTTCCCACGTTTCTTGGTCTGTAAATTACTCAGCTTTTGTTAACTTTAATAAAAAGAAGACCATTCGGATGATTCGAGGGTCGGAGTATGAGCGTTTCGACCAGTCAAACATCCAAAAATTCTTGTCGATGCCTTATACAATCTCCCCATACGCTGATCGTATGGGTTACCGATTAATAGGTGAACCTATTCATTTAAAAGAGCCCTTTGAATTATTATCGGAAGGCGTTACATACGGAACAGTTCAAGTACCTTCCAATGGCCAACCGATTATTTTGATGGCCGATCGCCAAACGACTGGCGGTTATCCCAAAATTGGCCAGGTTATCTCAGCAGATTTACCATTACTTGGGCAAATGCAAGCAACCGATCAAGTACACTTTCAAGAAGTAACACTTGAGGAAGCACAATTGGCGTTAATAGAACAAGAGAAAATGATCAATATGGTAAAATGTAGTCTTCGAATAAAACAACACACATAGTAGAAAAGAAGCGGTCCAGAAATGTATTTCTGGACCGCCTTTACTTAAGATATAGCTTTTTCCTGGGCGAATCGCTTTACGTAATAGTATTAGATGTCAAAAGTGGCTCTGAAGTAATTTTGACATTTCTTTATTGGTGCATCTCATAACCTAATTGTCTCGAGATTTCTGAGGTAGCATTTTTAAGTTTCTCAACGAAGATTTTAATATTCTCTTCTTGATAATTGGCTTCTAATCCGGCAATACTCAGCCCAGCCACTACTTCCCCTTTATGATTGAATATCGGTGCCGCTATGGCTGAAGTATAGTTTTCTAATTCTGAGTGGCTAATTGTATAACCTTGTTGTCTTTCTTGTTGAATTTTCTCATATAGCTTTTCTTTATCAGTAATTGTCCCCATAGCAAAAGATTGTAATTCGACTGAATCCAGATATTCTTTTAATTCTTGCTCAGGCAAAAATGAAAAAATCGCTCGAGGACATGCCCCTGCATATAATGGGCTTTTTCGACCAATTGCTGTATAGAGCCGCACTTTTTGTTTCATATCAATTTTCTCAATATAAATGGCTTCATCCCCATCACGGACAACTAAATTAACGGCTTCTTCTACTTCGTTATGTAATTCCTTCATAATGGGATATGCAATTTTTCGAACATCTAAACGCATCGATACGAGATGACCAAATTTAAGAAAGAGCATCCCTAATCGATATTTCGCATCTGGTCCCTTTTCCAAAAATTCCATCTCTTCCAATGACTTCAGCATTCGATAAACTGAAGATTTGGGGATAGCTGATAAATCAATGATTTCTTGAAATGATAATTCTGTATGATCCATAAATAAATTTAAGATGTCCATAGAACGGACAACGGTTTTATTTTTATTTGTCACTTTAGAGGTGTCATCCTTTCGCACCAAACTTCTATGTATTGTAATTATGATATACTTTTTTTGAAATGATTGCTATCGCCTTTGTTTAAATAGTTTGAGTTATTGAACATTTGAGATAAATACTTAAATCTTGTACTAAGTACGATTAATTTCTACGTGTATGATTTAGTTTTTTTACTAAAATTTGCTACGTTCTATCGATGTGTCACAGTCACATTTCTGCTTAAAAGAAAGTCTATTTATTAGTAAAAGACACCCTAATAAATAGACATGATTGGTTATTTATTAAATTGTAAAAGTTTATTATTCATTTTGTTGAAGAATTATATGTCTTTTATACTGTTCACTACTGTATTGATAGGAATGGCATATCCTATACCAAGATTCAAATTTCTTTGCATTTGTTTCATTAATATTCGGATAAATTTCACGAGATTAGCCCCACCAATTAACTCCATTTCCTTTTGCTTTGCCTGTTGCACTTCTGTCAAAATATAAGATAATCCCCCATGTTTTGCATTGACTATTCCAATTAATTCACCCTTTGAATTAAATAACGGTCCCCCAGAATTACCATGATTGATAGACGAATCAATTCGAATTAATTCAAATCCATCCAACGGTTCAAATCCAGCTATATTTGCTGAAAGAGCTGTTATCTTTTTTATATTTAATGGGAATCCGACTACAAATGCTTCTTGCCCGATTTTCACTGCTGAAGATTTACCTATTTTAACTCCTTTGCCAAGTGATTTATCTACCTCTAAAATAGCAATATCTGTAATTGGATCATTAAATATGATTTTACATTTCTGAACCTTCTCCTCACCCGAGAGCCTAGCAATATTTAAACGGTTCGGCTTTATACAATGGGAACAAGTGATTATTCTAGTACCATCCCCAATAAGTACACCTGAGCCTGATGAAATTATTTCTTTTTCTTGCACATTATTGAGAACACAAATATTTACCACCGAACCCTTTATTAGTTCGAACTGCTTTGAAAAGTCCATTTGAAACCTCCTACAAGTTAACATCTCCTCTTTTCTAAGTAGTATATGGAATCATGCACTTTACTGTTTTCATCATTCACTAATTAGATAATCACTTTTTTGTCCAGACTGATTATATATGCCAAAAAATAACCACTGAAAAAAATTTCATTGGTCGTTTTTATTCCCCATTATATATATTTTTTATATCCTTCTGGTTTATGTATAAATGTTTCTACGAATTCTACCAAACAATCTTCGCATAAATCAAACTTCCAATGCTCCTCGTCAAAGTTACTTCCATAGCCGAAGTGGGATTCAAAACTATGGAATAGATCTTCATTCAAGTTATACTTAGGATCCTTAGGAGAAAAAATAGGTTTAGTAGTACCACACTTATTACATGTAATGGAAGATACTTCTGATACAGTCTTCTTAACTTCCTTATAATCTCTCATTTGCATTGCTCCTTTGTCGTTATTGGACACTAACCAATTATAGAACGGTATAACACAATTTCAAGTAATTAGGTTATCTTAATAAATAATCTTGATTAAGTGCCATTGCAAATAAAATTTACAATTGATGTGAAAAATTTGATAATACCTATGTTTTAAGGAGGAAAGAAAGTGGAATTTGATTTTGGGGCAATTAGTTATTTAGCAGTAATTTTAAGTGCGGTTGCTATTTGTATTCTTGGTTCATTTTGGTATTCACCTAAAGTATTCTGGAATACTTGGCAAACGTTAAAAGGGTTAAAGCAGGAGGATTTACCCAGCGTAGGAAAAGTGATGACAACTTCAATTTTAATGGCTATTGTTAATTCTTTTTTATTAGCGATTATTGCTGTATGGGCAAGTATTGATGGTTGGGTAGACGGGTTATGGCTCGGGTTAATAGTAGGACTTATCATTGCAGGCACCTCTGCCACGAACACCCTATATGAAGGGATGAAGTTGAAACTTTACTTGATCACGGCTGGTTTTCATGTTATCAGCATGATCATTGCTGGGATTATAATCGGCATTTTCTCTAGATAGCTTCACTTAAACTATGCAAGACAACGATATTTGTAATTCTTCACTATTCATAAAAAAATGGGACTAGGACCATAACTCGTTTCAATTAATAAGTAAGTGAAATTTAAGACCTCTCAAATTCCACTTTCTTCTTATTATAACTTGCTAAATAGTATATATTTGGCACTTTCAGATAAACTTCGCATTTAACGCCTCAAGCACTGCTTTGCTCGTTTGATGAATCAAAATCAAACTCTTCAAACATCCATTTTGCAAAAAGCTTTACCGTCTGTTCATTGGAATTCATTGTCTTCACAGAAAGCCCCCTTTGCAGCACAATCCAACATGAAACGGTCTATCTTGATATCAAATTCAGCCCAACAAAAAAACACCTCCATGAACGAGCTACACCCGTTTATGAACGTGTTTCATAGTTTAATTTATTTAAATGTATTCAGTAGTTAGTTGCTATACTTCACTGAAAATCCACATTCAAACGCTTACAAATCTACTCCCGCCAACTCTTAAGAAGCGACTAACTCAATACGAATTTTGTCAGCGATCATCGCGATGAACTCTGAGTTTGTTGGTCGGTGCTTTTCTCTCGTTATTAAATATCGATAATATTACGTAAGTTTACCGTACATTCTGACGGTCGCCTTTACGGTGTTTAACGTACTATATTTATCGTTCATTGTACACTACTAATAGCGTTCAGTAAACTAATATTTTCCGTTTTTACTATCGTATCTATTTTCGATAACAGTTGTTGACGTTCTTTCAGCTTAATTAACGCTATAACACCGTCCATTACTCTTTTTCCCTTACTCATTCTCAATATAAAGAAATATTCTTCCGCATCTTTATTAGTAAAATATGTATTACCGTTTTTATCCCGAGCAAAATCTGGGAAAACTAGACGGATTATTACGAGATGACGTTGGACTGTTCTATTGGTTTTTTGGATCATCCGAGCCATCATAGTATTATTCATATATTTAGCCTTTCCGGACACATGTGTACATTTATTTGCGCAATGAAAACTATACATTACCGGTAAATATTTTTCAACTATAAAAACGTCTCAAAACCGCGTCAGAACTGCGTTTGTAAATGTTTACGTAGACGTAGATGTTTTCTTTTAAGGCAACTTTTAAGGTACTTTATTACTAAATTCGAACGAGATTTAACGTCATTGTTTCCGTATAGGAATAATTAGTTTCTACTATTTAAATCAGCGTGAATTTTATATTATTTATTTTTTGTTATTTAGAAATCTTTCAACTTCTATAGAACGTTCAATAATTTCATATAAATTAATTGATTTATTTTGTTCTGTTATCCACTTTGAAGTTGGAAAACGAGATCCCTTTGTACTTTCATAAATATTTACTAATACACCTGCCCTATATTTTACTTCATCAGGCATATCTAATTTCATGACTATTTCCATAACTAGCTCATCTATTTCATGTATTTCATTAGCACTCATAATTTTACTTATAGAAGTATTATCTGGATATCTTGATTGATAATGCCCTCTTAACCTTTTAACAAGTCCGTCATACTTATCCCAAGACCCGTCTCCAATATAAATTTTTACTCTCTTAAATAACTGAAAAAGGTTATGTCTCGAACTTTTAGGTTTGTACTTTGGATCCTTTAGCATAATAAATACTTTCAAAAACTTTTCTACTGCTTGTGCTGAGAATATTAGCCCAGGAATTAAACCGTTTAACAATAAACATCTTGAAGAAGCATATTCTTCTGTAGCTTGATATAAATATAGCATTGCTGTTTGCTTTTTTCTTGCAAACTCCCTTATTTGTTCATTATTTAATAGTAATTCACTATTGTTTTTTATCATACAATCACCTCACATCGATTATAACTTAAAGTTCAAAGTAAAAATAACTTAATTTTCCAACTTAACCTAATATTACATCCTTTACCTTGAGGAAACGAAAATACTACGTAGAAGTATCGTTGGCTTGATTGGAGGATTCGGCCTGGTACGCCTGGGGGTCAGCAAAAAACGACCAACATTAATCGTTGATCGATTTGCGTTTCTTACTTTCTCGTTTTAATGTCGCCATCGAAATTCCCGTTAATTCAGCAACTTGCGTAAAACTATGCGTTTCTTTTAGCTTCATTGCGTGGTCTAACTGCGCTCTCGTATACGTTGGCTTACGACCTTCTCGGTAGTTCGGATTCTGTCTCGCAATAGCTTTACCTTCTTGCGTTCTTTCTACGATCATATCACGCTCGAACTCGGCGAAGGCGAAGAAGATATTCCGTACTAGCCTAGACGTAGGCTTGTTGTCCATAACGCCCATATTCAATATATGAACCGTTATACCGTTATCAATAAGTTCCTTTACTAGCTCGCTTCCTTGCGTTGCTGAACGTGCAATACGGTCTAGCTTCGTTACAACTAACGTATCGCCTGGCTCTAACTTCGCCAGTAGTTCGTTGAATTGTGGTCTGTCCGTTTTAGTGCCCGTAAAGTGCTCCTTATATATAACATCGCAACGCTCTGCTTCTAACGCTTGAATCTGCGCCTCTAAATCCTGGCCCGCAGTTGATACGCGAGCATAACCGTATTTCGCCACTTTAATCCGCTCCTTAATGATACCGAATTGTGATACCGCTCTATATATTGATATTACTACATCGGCTTAGTCGGTGTCAAACTTAAAAGTTGTGATACCGTTATTCGCGATTAAGGAGGGGTTGTCATACGTTTAGTTGCGTCAGAATTGCGTCAAATTGAACCGTGGAGATTTCAGAGGTAGGCGCCCGTAAGCCCTCGCTCCCCGATGATTTCGGAATTAATCGGAATAGCAGACATAAAAAAAAGACGGACACCCACCGTTAAATTACGATAGATGCCCGTTATTATTAAGCCTTCGCTTTCAATTCTGCGATTTTAGCTTTAATCTTATCGATTTCCGGAATGTCAGCGCCATCCGAATCCGTATTGATTGTCTCGCGTCGTTCTACTAGTTTGCCCGCTAATTTGTAATACAGTTCCAGCGCCTTAATCGAAGCTATCCCGTTATTGGACGTTCCTTGAATTAGCTTAATTAATTGTGCGTCGGCCAGTCCGCGATAGTTGTCGAGCTTTTGATCGCTGATTACTGCTAGATACTGAATGAAATACGTATCCTTGCGCCATTCGTAGAGTGTGCGTTCTGTTACGCCTACTGCTTCTGCAATGTCCTCATACGTAGCCTTCTCGCCTTTTGGCGCATATTCGCGTTCTAATACTAATTCCGCGGCCTTCTGCTTTGCTGGCGTTAGTTTCGCCTTTAATTGGTCTAATGTAAGTTTTGCCATTGTTTCATCAATCCTTTCTTTTCCGTTAAATATGCGTCGTAGTTATCGTTGTAATCTAAGCGCTCCATCTCTTTCCAATACGGTTTGAAGCGGTCATCTGCTAACGATGAAATTAAGTAAGATGCCATAACCGGATCGATTTCTTTATCTAATACGCCCGTAATAACCTTTAAGTGATACGCCATCATCATGCAGTCGTACATTAAGCAACTGTCTACACACTGTCCAGCAACGTCTAAGCAGTCGATCCAGTTGCGTATTTTATCCGTCATATCAACTCTAAACGGTTCTTTTGATTCGATAATGATATCTGCGTACGATAGTAGAAAATCGATTACCTCTTCTCGATAACGCTTATAAACTTCGTATGCAAAATAATCGCTAACTCTAAAGTCTAATACGCAGTAGCCGTGTTCCATATCTTCTGCTTCCTTTTCTTCGTCAAAGCGCTTTAAATCCGCTCTAATTCTGTCATAGTCTAGTTTCATTACATCGCCGTCCTTCCGTTAAATTAAAAAGCAACACCCGTTAGAGTGCTGCTCGTTGTTCTATTTAATATATTGAAACGCTTCTCTCTCGAGCAATTTCGATAATTCATATGCGATTTTCTTGATATCAGACTCCTCACGCACATTGAACGTATTGCCTGTAATAGTGACTCCGCCACCTTTACCGCCCTTGCCCTCGTCATATGACTTTGCTTCCGAGGCCGTAAGAACTTTTTCTCCACGGTGGAGATTCGCTACATAATTATCGGTTGGAACATAGGAAAGACCGTGGTAATGCGATCCGTCAACTCCGCCAGGTATCATCTTCTGAACGAGCTTCGTAGCGGATCCGCCTAACTTCTGTACCCAATCCGGAATTTTAATTTTACTTAAAGTATCTGCGAAACTACTTACGTGTCCGGCTGCTGAACTAATCCAACTACCGATTGTTTTAAACATTCCACCGACTTTATCAAGTACCGGCATGACTAAATTTAGGCCTGCTACGAGTCCGGATGTCCAGTAATCAACGAATGGAGCTACAATTGTATCCCACAACCACATAATTACTGTTCCTAAAACTTTAAAGCAAGCGCCTAGCAATTCAAGAATAGGTCCTACAACTGTCCAAAGAATTTGGAATAGCTTCGTGTTAAACGCGATTGCCGGTGCGATAACGTTGTTAAATACCATGACTGCGACATCACCAATAATCGAAATTGCATTTCCTAAAACGGATAAAATAGGCCCCGCTATATTCCAAAGTGTCGATAGTACCGATACAACGTTTTCAACGGCCGTCTGAAAAGCGAATTTAAGCATATCGACAGTCGGTTGAATTGCAGTCCACTTCTCCGCTAAATACGTAACAAAAGTGCCAACCGCTTCTTTCATTCGGTTTATATCCTCGATCATGGACGGAGGTAATAACGAAGAAAGTAATCCGCTAGTTCCTCCCGACTGAAACGCTGACCATAGCTCCTTTGCCTTCGATACGATTCCGTCAATCATGCCGCGGAATGTCGCGCTATTGTCATAGAGCGCCTTCATGCCGACTGCTGCCGCTGTTATTCCTGCTGCAATAAGCGATATTGGATTCGCTAGAGCTGCGATAATTCCAACGCCGACTAGCGCTGTCATCGCTCCAGCTATTGCGCCTGTAACGTACATAACTGGCTCACGCCATTTCCAAAGGAACTTTCCTACGTCTATCGCTTTCTGTAAGACACCGGCTAACGCTGCGTCTGCTTCTGCAATAAATTCCTTTGTTGTTATCGAGTCAAACACACTATTAATCTGCCTTAATACTCCGCCGAGTTTTGTATTACCACTTTCACCGATTTTACGGAAGAAACTTTGCGCCTTTTCCTCTAGTTGCGACCATAATCCGAGCGTCGTATTCCCCATATTATCGACCATTTTTTGATTGACGCCCATCTTATTTAGCAATTTATCGAGCGCATTAACCTTTTTATCTAGTCCGCCCATCTTGGTGATCTTCTGTAATTCTTTTTTATCAAGTCCGATAGCGTCATACATGCTGACATAATCGCCCTGGAAGAGTTCCTTCGTACTAAAACTTGCTTGATGGGTATCAACGCCCGAGAACGCTTGAATACGCTCAACTAAGCCCCATATCTTTTCAAGTTGAGAGATATCTTTTGTTAATCCGACGAACGCCTTTGAGCTACCCATCATCTCGGTACTATTCAAAACCGGACTTTTAACGGCCGTCTTTTCCACCATTTTTAAGTAGTCATTTGCAAGTTTTGCGTCTCCGATCATGCCGGCCAATGCCATAGATTGTTGCTCATATTGAGCTGCAGCACCAATTGTTACGTTGAACGCCTTCGCAGCCCCTTGAGCGCCTATATAAGCGGTAGCCACTCCGAGCAACATATTGCGTAGATTTCCGAGTGTTGACGCCTGTTTGCTAACGTTACTGCGCATAGCATTTGCTGCACTGTTATAATGGTTAATCTGCGTAATATTATTGCTTATTGCTTGTGTGTTGTGATTTATGATGCTCGTATTACGATTTATCGTGTTTGACGTATTGTTTATCGTATTGTTATACGTTTTAAACGAGTTGCTGACACGGTTGACTACGCTAGTCTGCTTATTTTGCGTGTTATTAAACTGTGTTGCAGACGCTGTAGCACGTTTAAAAGCTATATCTAACTTATTAATCTCTTGCGTGATCTTACGTACCTTCGCTGACATTCTGTCTTGTACTTCAAATATCGCCTTTAACTCATACGCCATTTTTAGCACCTTCTTTGCGTTCCACTAATCGTGCTAGGCGTGCAAACTCGTCAGCTACCTTGTCGATGTGCTTGCGAGTAAGTTTGGCCTCTAGTGGCCTTTGCGATTTCTGATAACGTATAGCTGATTTTAAAGCCATTATTGCCTCTCTTTTTACATCTTCAAGTAACGGATCATTAATCGTACTCACAGTTGTTATCCATTGCTCTAATTCAGCGTTGTTATTTGTTCCGTCTTGTACTGATCTCCCGGCAGATAACGTAGCTATCGAGATTATATTTACTCCTTGATTCATTGCGTTCACCCTTTCATAAAAAAATTGAGCGCACTATTCGTACGCCCGTAAATTGGAGGAATTTCAATTGGCGGCCCCGAAGGACCGTAATAGAAAAAGCCCCACCGAACTTAATCGACAAGGCTTTGCGTTAATTATTCGTTAATCGGTTTAATTGACTGCGTTGTAATTGCTGGCGTATTGGCTATCGGATCATCGTCAGGCTTAGCTTTCGCCAGTTCAATCATTTTTACAAACTTCTCTCGCATGGCCGCGTATCGTTTAGCGTGCGGATAACCGACTAATATTTGCTCCCCGTCAACTTCATAGTAAATCGGTCCAATTGATTCAGCTCTGTGGAATAATACTTCTAAAGAATGTGCATCTACGCGGATGTCACTGATATCGAGTACTGCCGGATTAATAGAGCCCGTTCCTTTTGTTGCTTTCTCCAATACTGCCTCGTCACCTGTAATTGTTACCCCTGTTTCGTGATAATGTACTTTTAACATTTAATCGTCTCCATTCATTTTTAGTTTTTAGAATTAAAAAGCAACCGACTTATTCTTCTGTCAGCTGCTCTGTTTCCGTTTCTTCTACTGTTTGGGCCGGCTCGCGACCGAACATTTCATCCTCTACCGTTACTCCACTTTGAAGTCGTGCTAATTCTTTTTCCGGCTCATTCGCTTGCTCTGCGCCTCGACGGCCGATGATTGCTCTCAATTCCATGAAATACGGATTATCATGCGCTGTTTGATAGAATCGAGGCTCGTCTTGCATTTCTAATACTTGTTGTGCGTAGGCTTTTTCCTCGCTAATCGATCCTTTATGTGCTGCTTCATACGTTTGTAATAACGTTGCTTTCTGCTCTGCGCCTAGCGTTGAAATTACCGGTGCAACAATCGAATGGAATTGTTGAGCGATTACGAACGATTTATACTCGTCCTTGTTCGAGCGAACAAAGTCAGATACTAGTTGCGCCGCTTTTGCTGGGTGTGGGTGTAATAATACTCGAGCTTTTAAGTCCGATACGCTGGCCTCGAAAGCTGCGTTCTGTGCTTCCGTCATGTTATTTGTAGGAGGTGCAGCAACAACCTCACGCGCTAAATCCTTTGCCATGCTTATATATCGTTTATATTCAGCTTTTAATTCTGCGGAATGTTTAAGGAATTGCTCGTTAATGTGTTTTCTAGTATCCTCTTTTTCTAACGCCTTTCCTTCTGGACTTAAGCGAGGATTCTTTTGAATCTCCAGGTATTCCCGACGCCCTTCTCTAATTACCTCATGTAAAAGTGTTTTAGATTTATCGCGAACCGCTCTTGATTTCCCTACAAATTCCTCAATTAATTGTTTACGTGTTTGTTTTGTCATTTAAATTTCCCCTTTGTTTGTTAGTTGTAATACAATTTCAAAAACCGCGTCGCTGCTGATTGCGTACATCGCATCAAGCTTTTCAACCTCTTTAGGCAACTCTATCTTTGTTGACTTGCCCGGTTCATCAATATAGATGCTATGTGTAACTGGATCGTAGAAGAGTCGTGTCGTCATTTAATCACTCCCCTGGAAAGTATCTTTGTTTCGGGTGTCTCTCGCCGAAGATCCTTATTCCGTTTTTGTTATAAGTCACAACTTTCTTCTTCTTTTTTGCGTCATCCTTGCTTTCAAATCGATTCTCTTTACGTCGGTAGTCCATTCCGTTCTCTCCCTTATCCTATTTTTGCTATCAGTTTTCTATATAGCTCATTCGCCTCTTGGCGCTGATACTCGCATAATTCTTCGTACACTTCTCTATATTCCCGATTACCTCTCGTAGCAAGTAGATTAACGAGTGGTGTAACGGTATATGGATCATGTTGCGATTCTATAAATTCCAACGCGCTTCCGTCGTTTTTACGTCTGTTCGCGTCTAAATCTACGACTAAAATGTTGCTTATCGTATTCGGACCACCTTTGCTCATTGGTATAACGTGCTCGAGCGATAAGTTATCCGATTTTCTACCTGTATAAGCGCATCGACCGTCAGCTAACTTAAATAGATACTCGACATCATCGTAAGTTAAATCGTTATAAACGCCGTACTTCTTAGCCGTTATACAGGCGTTCCGATACGCAAGTCTAGCCTTATTAACCGGCAACGCCATGCGTTCTCTTGACGTCTCTCGCTCGCAATCATTACAGTAGTAACGATCCGCCGTGTAATACTCCGTTAGAGGTTTCTCAGCATTGCAACGCGTACAAGTTTTAGTTTTCATCGGCTTGCACCGCCTCTTCACGTTTTAATGCGAGCTCTAACTTTTTCTCCAGGTAAGCGATTTTGTAGACTAATTCAAGATACTGTAAAGTCATTGTTCATTCTCCCTTTCTAGTCATGGTCTAATTTCTATTTGTTAAGCTACGTAACTAATCGTTACTGACAAGCCACGTCGCGCGATAATCTCTTTTAAATCATTTAGCAACGTTGAATTCGGATTTTGATGCTCTGCGTTGTATTCGCGAGCCAACGCCCTACAACTTGTTTCAACGTGGATTCCTACACCGTCATATCGTCCCAACACTTCCACTAACGTCTTATAGGCAGGAAATACCTCATTACTGCGTTCGTATGTGCGTGTTACTAATTGGCCGTCGGGCAGCTCTAGTGTGACGCAGTATGTTGCATAATCGAGTTTTTCAATATATTGCTTAATGTCCATTTCTAGTCATTCTCCTTTTCTAGTTAAATTGTGCTTTAATCGCTAGTAGCTGCTCACCGTTGCCAGCGAATACTACTCGCGGATTCACCGTAATTCGTTTCTGTCTGCGATCATTCGGATTCTCGAAGAAGCCGAAAACGACTTTATCGTCGATTTTTACGCGATTCATTGCCGCCTTTAATTTTGAAGCATTTGCGTAGCCTAATAACTCCGCTAACTGCTCTAGCCCCATTGGTTGCAAGCGGTCTGTATCGCTCTCGTCCGGATTGACGCATACGATATTTGTTTGGAAATTTAAAAACGGCATTACTGCGTAGACTAGCGCAAGCTGTCCTACCGTTTTGCCGTTTGATTTCTCGTATAAGTCGCGAACTGTTTTCTTAAATAGTCGCGTATATTGTAAGTCCGTTGTATACGAACTAATCGACCTTATATTGCCTCGGTAAAATACCGTTTGACTCATGTATATAGAGCCGTCAACTTCGGAAATAATTCCCTCGTCAACATATCGATTGTATAATTCCTTTGCACGTTTAGAGCTAAGTCCTGTCAGCTTATCAAAGCCTTCGCGTGTAATTACTCGACCATTATCATACTGCAGGCGCCCCGTATTCCATGCGATATAGGTGCCCAGGTACATTAAGCGAGCAATATCCGCATTGTTTAGCGTCTCGAATCTTTCGCTAATCGTTCTTGATTGTTGGAAGAAAGCGAAGATAAATCCGCCGTTCTCTTCTTCATGGTTGCCTAGCGATTGTACAGACTGGAACGCTTGATGTTGAAGCTCGGTAGTATTCGGCGTTAAGTCGTGTGTAAAGCGATCACCTAAGTATTCGCCTGTTTCCGTATCATAAGGCTTGCCGTCTACTACAACGTAATTCTGTTTCTGTGCGATAGCTCGGCGTCTTACCTCCGGATGTAATCCTACGTATTCCTTACCTCTTAATACTGCGTTTGTCATATTCATTCTCCCTTTCATTTTCATAGTCTTTTATTTATTTAGAACGTCAGCTAACGACTGAATTTGCTCGGTCGCTGCCGTTACCTTACGACTTGCATCTAATAAAGCTGCGCCAGCATTAAACGCTACTGCCTCAGAAAGGCGACGCTCCTCACGCTCAATCGCTCCTAATGTTGACGATGATATGCCGAGTTTCTTCGCTAACTCTCCTTGTGTGATTCCTAGTGCCTCGCGATAATGCTTTATTTGTTGTGCTGATAATTACATGGCCCGTCACTCCTTTCTTTTGTAGTAGGTTTAACACCACTTTTTAAGCCAATTAAAAAAGTCGCCCGGATTGGACGACTGAAATATACTTCTTCAAAAAATAAGATACAAACTAAGGTTAAATATATGTTTTGATTCCTCACTATATAGGACAGACATTTCGAGTAAAATATGTGTGTGACTAAAGTATGATTTCCCTACTATATATAATGAGCTTTCGATTAAAATACAAGTATTACTTCTCTTTATATATAATACAACTCGAATAAAAACTTGCGCTCCCTCATCTTTAGACGAAATGACCGCAGTAAAAACTATTCTTTATCTTCGTAAGCCGTCGCCCATGTCGTTCCCCAAAACTCACGCGATCGCTTCGTTTCTTTCGACTTAATATCGTCGATATTCTGCGAAGTAACACGCTTTTTACCACCATTAATTTGTCGTGTCTGCGAGCGCGCTACCGTCTTTTCAAAATCCGAAGTATTAGCAATATGGCGCTGATCCGCTTCCATTAGTTTTTCATCGCTCGCATAAAATCCGTACTCACTCGAATAATGAGTAGTGCGTTTGGTGCCGGCTTCTGCTGACTGCTCTCTACGTTTTATATTACGCAAGTATTTATTTTTCTCCGCTCTACATTCTTCCGAACAAACAACCGCAGAGTTAGGCTTAGATTTATCACGGAAATAGAAACCACAAGCACAGCATTTCCTAACACGTTTATCTTCGAATATTTCCGGCTTATCTTCTTCAATGTCTCGGAGAAGTAAAAACTCATCTATATACTCGTCCGCATATTTGGCCATAAGTTCTTTAATAAATTCTACTGCACCTAAACCTGGATATGCCCCGAGTGCTAACTCTTCAATAACTTGCCCCTTTTCAACTTTCATAAATATCCCTTCCCTTGTATAGGTGTCGGCAGAGCGAAATAGCAACCTAAAATTTAAAAATAATTATAAAAAGCCCCTTCGGCGTTTATATAGGTAACTAATCGACTGAATTATGGTATTCCTAACCACAAATCAAGCTAACGCGTAGAACCAAGGCTTCCCTTATATAGGTGATTTAAACGGTAAATTGTGCATTAAAATTACCCGCCTTTTACGTCCCGAATACGGCAATTTACACGCCCTTTACGTCCAACTATAAAATAGCCTTCGTTCTTACTCTCCGTAAGCCTAGCACCACTTCCGACGGTTGCTAGCTTATCTTATCAGTCATGTTAACGTTATACCTATCGCAGATAGTTACTATTTACCGCAAAAAATTACACGCCTTTTACGTCCCAAAATCGCAAGAATACCCGCCCTTTACGTCCCAATTAGAAACGGTAGTAAAACACAACATATAGTGTTTTACGTATTATTTTATCTACTTTACGCTACATATTGTATATTTTATATAATTTTTCCGTTTCTTACTTATCTTATCAGACACATCCGTAAATCATGCGGTAAAGGATATATTTATAGCGGTATGTAATTATTTTACAGTTTCTGCAAGGTTGGAACAACCTCTTAAAACATAGCGCCCTTGTTGCCAAAACCGTGCAACAAGACCGCAGCTAGCTGATATAACGGTTATATCTTGCGTTTATATAATGCATTAATAGATATATTATCGCTAGTTGTCGGAGGCTGGGACAGCCGACGACTATGTTTTAATCTTTTAATAACGTCAAAAGACAAAGCGCTGCAACGCCTTGCCTCCCGTTATAATATGAATGAAGCGCCGGCAAACGCCTCATTGTTGCAGTTAAGTCGCCAACCTTAACCGCCTTGATCCCGTTCGATTTGTAATATGTCGTCATCTATAGTCAACTTTAGCCCGCTAGCAATACCGCCAAATATTACTGCGTTCACTCTTACCTTAACGCTTTGTCTGCAAACATTTGCGTCAAGACCGTTTAATTATGCTTTGTAATGCGAAGGTGTTGCAAGTACGCATAGTAGTTCGATTACCTCTGCTACATCGATATTCTCGTTAAACAAGCGCTCAGCCTCGCTCGTCCATCCGAAGTGAATTGCGTTTTCTCCTATAAATAAACTTGCGTCAGTCGGTGCTTCTTCCTCGCGATAAAGTTCTAATCTAACGAGCCCTGGGATAATTTCCGTTGTTTCCTTCGTAAATGAATACCCTTCTTCGATAACTACTACTTAAACTTGTGTCATAATTGCAAAACCTCCACATATAATATTTTGACTACGTTTCGTTGTCACTTGTTGTTATACCTATAATATAACGACTACGTTCCGTTGTCAACTACATTCTGTTGTCAAAATAAAAAAGTTTTTATATACTGGAATTACACGAAAGCGAGGACGAGATAATGCGCGCTAAATCAACGCTTAAAGAAATATTAGATGAACGTGATATGTCGATAAGAAAATGCGCCGAGTTAGCTGGCTTGCCAGTTGAAACGGTCAGACGAATGTATAACGACACAACTATGCAGTATCAACGCGACACACTAGGCGCTCTATGTAAGGCCTTAGACGTTCAATTATCGGATATATTAACGCTAGTAGAAAAAGAAGAAACGCCCAACTCTGAACTGAACCCTAAATTTTGGACAGTTTAATAAAAGCAACCTTGATATTTAAGCAGCTATTAGATGACTTCGATATTCCATCGGAGTCATCTTTTTTAAATTCCATTGCCTTCTGGATTCGT
>Ga0182747_1001202_pt1 | contig 20741 bp, 17 predicted proteins | sample eDN3rd30CBELigBY_FD_128526 | JGI IMG/M metagenome (GOLD analysis project Ga0182747, IMG submission 128526) | Enriched backyard soil microbial communities from Emeryville, California, USA - eDNA 3rd pass 30_C BE-Lig BY (version 2) (version 2) | ecosystem: Environmental > Terrestrial > Soil >...
AGAAGGGCCTTAGCCGCTCCATCTGCGCCTCGCTCAGCCAGAAAAAATTGCCCATCGGTCAGTTCTCCTTGCGGAGCCTGAAACACGCCAAAGGCACGAAATCAATGGGTCTGGAGCCTAGCTTCCGTCACTGTCCGATTTCCGGGGAGTAGCTCAACTTTTTGGAGAAACCATCACCCAGCGCATGTCCCGGCTTACGTAAAAACTCGGTCCTGTGCCCGAACGAGGGCGCGACCGATATCAACAGCGGCAAACTTTTGTTCCGAGTAGCGGCGTGGAGTTCCTGATTTCAGATTTCGCGACGGCCTTCCTATTGTCCGAAGTCGCCACCTATCCCGGCATCTCCGAGCACCTGACCTACCAAATTTGCGGATTGTCCGCGCTGGTTCTCACAGGGAAGGAGGGTGAGGTCAGGAACGTTGTGTTTTCCAGACGCGTTCTGGACGGCTTGCTCCGGCGGGTCTCGGCGCCTTTGCCTCTTGACCTATGGGTCAAGAGCGACTTCGGTTCAGTGACCGAGCGTGCCCGGCGGTTTGGTGGCAACTCTCTAAACCTCGACAGCATGCAGGGAAGAAACCCAGCATGGCGGGCGGCGGGCAAGTTGCCGCTCAACTCCCGTCGAATTCGACGTTCAGAATTCCAAGGGTTCCGCAGTCCATAGCGGCGTAGCACGGTTGTTGCGTTAGTCTGATTGTTGCGATCTCTCAAAGCCCATGAAAGCGGGCCTTTTTTGTTGCCGAACGTCCTGAAACCGGGCACATGAGGGTGATCGAACCATTGCCCCTGGGGCAACTCGCTAGAAAATCATTGACCTTCCCTGGCCGCCTCTTGGGCGGTCATCGCGTTTTTCGGAGACCGTCCCAGATGGCCATTTCATTCCTTGTCACCCATTCCGGCGGTTTCCATGCCGATGAGTTGCTGTCCTCGGTCATCCTGACCCGGCTTTTCCCCGAGGCGCGGCTTTTGCGCACGCGTGACCCGGAATGGATCACGCCCGCGGGCGATCGAGTGATCTATGACGTCGGCCGCGACCATGACGCGAGCCGGTTGATCTTCGATCATCACCAGAAGGACGCACCGCTGCGCGAGGACGGTCAACCCTACAGCTCCTTCGGGTTGATCTGGGGGCATTTCGGCCGCGACTATCTGCGGGCGCTGGATGTGCCGGTGGCGGATATCGAGGGGATCCACGCCTCCTTCGACCGGGGCTTCGTCCTGCCGATCGATCTGGTCGACAACGGCGCGCTCAGCCCCTCGACCGCGGGACCGCTGCTGGCGGACATGACGCTGCCGGTGCTGCTGGAGAGCCTGAAGCCGGTCTTTGACGACCGTGCCCCGGATGCCGATGATCGCGCCTTCGACCGCGCGCTGACCGTTGCCCGCGCCTTTGTCGAGGCAGCGATCGCGCGCAAGGCGGCGAAGCGCCGCGCCGAGGCCACCGTCGTCGCGGCCATCGCGGCGGCGGGGTCGGGCAGGGTGCTTGAGCTGCCGATGGGGATGCCCTTCCGTTCGGTCGTGGTCAGGGAGGGGGCGGATCACCTGCTGTTCGTGGTCCATCCGCGTGACGGCGGCGACTGGACACTGACCGGCATCCGTCTCGAGGAGGACGGCTTCGCGCTGCGCGCCGACCTGCCCGAAGCATGGGCGGGCCTGACCGACGCCGCGCTCGAGGCGGCCTCAGGGGTCAAGGGCGCGCGCTTCTGCCATAACGGCCGCTTCATCGCGGTGGCCGAAAGCCGCGAAGCCATTCTGGAAATGGCCGGGCTCGCCGTGCAGGAGGCCGAGCGGCTTGGGGCGGCCTGACGCCCGAAATCACACTTCCTTCGGCGCCCAGTTCAGGAAAAAGCCCACATCGCCCGGCATTCCGTCGGGGAAGTTGATGATCATCGCCTTCAGCTTGTAGCCCTTGGGCTGCAGGTTTTCCTTGAAGCGGTCATAAAGTTCGCGCGCCTTGCCTTGCAGGGTGTCGGGCCAGTCGGGCTCGGTATTGTTGATCGCGCGGCCATGATCGGTGCAAAGCGTCGAGGGAAAGCTGTAGACCAGCGCCTCATACAGATCCTTCTCGACCGCGTTCCTGACGAGATGCCGGATCAGGTCGATCTCGCGGTCGGTCACGTGGCCCTTGAGGAATGCCTCGGCGGCCTTGGCGTGTTCCTGACGCTCGGCCTCCTGCAGCTTGGCGCGGCGATCCATCTCTTCCATGTGTTTGTGAAGCTGGATCAGCCGCAGATCCGCGGCTGTCGGGACCGGAGCGTCGGGTTCCAGTGTCGTTTTATCTGCCATGTTTCGCCCTTTCTGATCCGCGGGTTGCAAGGCACGGCCCCCCGATGATCGACATGGGGCCTAGCCGCAATAAACCGCAGGCCCGCCCGATCGGAAAGGTATTTTACAGTAAGTAACAGCTTTTCGGTCGAAATCATCACGCAATCCGGTCTTGCGGTCCCGAAGATGAGAAAACATCATGGCCAAGCCCAAGGGGCCTGTCCGGGGATGTCGACGCAAGGGGAATGGTGAGCGGGACCGTGCAAGACATCGTCATTCTGGAGGGGGTGCCGCCGACCGGTGCCCGTGTCGGAAAGCTGACCAGCCGCGTAAGCGAGGCGGGGGCGACCGTGGGCTTTGCGCTGCTCGATTTCCATGACGAGGCGATCCGGGCCACGGGACAGGTGCTGATCGAGGCAGAGCGGAAGCTGGTCCTGTATCGTAGCGACCGGATGCTGGTGCAGGCCGCGTCGCGGACCGGAAATTTCGCGGCGGACCTGCCTGACGGCCCGGTCAGGGATGCACTGCTGGATGTCGCGCCGCTGCGCAGCCTGCTCGTCATCGGCTCGGGCCGGATGAGCCGCGCGGAACTGGCGCTGATCGATGACGAGGGCAAGACCCGTGCCCGGGCCGATCTCTGCATCCTCCATCCCGCCGGGGGCGGGCGCCCCGTGACGCTTGCGGTGCCGGGGAAGATGCGCGGCTATGCCAAGGCGGGAAGGGCGCTTTCCGACTGGCTTTCCGCCGCGCCGGGCGGGGGTGACGGGCCTGCGGGCCTTGTCCCGCTGCTGTTTCCGGCGCATCGGCCCTATGATCCCAAGCCTGAGACCGGCATCACCCCGAAGCTGAGCGCCCATGACGCTGCGAATGCGATCATCCGTGCCCATCTGGCGGTCATGCGGCAGAACGAGGCCGGGATCATCGCCGATCATGACAGCGAGTTCCTGCATGACTACCGCGTCGCGCTGCGCAAGATCCGCTCGGTCCTTAGCCTCTTCAAGGCGGTCTACGAGGATGCCGAGACCAGCGCGCTGAAGCGCCGCTTCGCGGACCTGATGACGCCGACGGGACGCCTGCGCGATCTCGATGTCTATCTGCTCGAACGCCAGGCCTATTACGACCTGCTGCCCGAGACGCTGCATGAAGGGCTGACCCTGATGTTCGACATCTTCCGGCAGGAGCGGCGGCGGGAACATGCAAATCTCGTCCGCTTGCTCAGGGGCGCGGAATATGGCGAGGCCATGTCGGGGCTGGAGGCGCTTTTCGCCGAAGGCGCCGGCCCGGCCCGCGGTCCCGATGCCGCCCACCGGGTCGATGACTATGCCCGCGGCCTGATCTGGCATCGCTACCGCAAGGTCTGCAAGGTCGCCTCCGCCATCGGTGCCGATACCCCGGACGAGGAGGTCCACCGGCTGCGGATCAACTGCAAGAAGCTGCGCTATCTGATGGAGCTTTTCGCGCCGCTCTTTCCTCGGGCAAGGACCAAGGCCCTGATCAAGCCGCTGAGGGAGCTTCAGGACAATCTGGGCCTCTTCAACGATTATGCCGTCCAGCAGGGCGCCTTGCAGACATTCCTTGCGTGCCATCCCGCGTCCGGGCATCAGGAGGAAAGGAGCATGGCGGCAAGCATCGGCGCGCTGATCGCCGTCCTGCATCAGCGCCAGATGCAGGAGCGGGCGCGCATCGTCACCAGCTTTGCGCATTTCGACAGCCCGGCCACGCGGCGGGACTTTGCCAGCCTGTTTTGCCGGAAAGGAGCGTAACGTGAAGATCATCGCCTGCTACAGCAACAAGGGCGGGGTCGGAAAGACCGCCGCTGCCGTGAACCTCGCCCATTCCTTCGCGGCGGAGGGCGCGCGGGTGCTGCTCTGCGACCTCGATCCGCAGGGCGCGTCGGGCTTCTACTTTCGCATGAAGCCCTCGAAGCGGTTGCTGGACGAAGCCTTCTTCAAGGATTCCGAGCGTTTCGCCAAGGCGATCCGGGGCAGCGATTTCGACAATCTCGACATCCTTCCGGCCAATATGTCCTTCCGGGATTTCGACGTCTTCCTGTCGCGGATGAAGAACAGCCGCGCGCGGCTGGGGAAATCGCTGAAACCGATGGCGAGCGATTATGACGTTGTCGTTCTCGACTGTCCGCCGAACATCTCGACGCTGGCCGAGAACGTGTTCGACGCCGCCGATTATATCGTCGTCCCGGTGATCCCCACCACGCTTTCCGAGCGGACCTTCGAGCAGCTTCTCGACTTCATGGCCCATCACGAGGAACGCGACCGGCTGAAAATCGTCGCCTTCTTCTCGATGTTGCAGCGGCAGAAGACCCTGCATGTCGAAACGATGGCGCGGATGCGGGAGGCCTATCCGGGCCGTTTCCTCGGGACCGAGGTGCCGTTCTCGACCGATATCGAGCGCATGGGCACGCATCGCGCCCCGGTGGCGAGCTTCGCGCCCTCGCGTCCGGCTGCGAAAGCCTATCATGGCGTCTATCGCGAATTGCGCGATCATATCGCCTAGACAACGGTATTTCAGAGCCTTAGCGCAGGAACTTGCGAAATCGCTTGAGGGCGAGGACGAACAGCGCGCATCCGATGGCGACCAGCGCCAGCAGTTGTGGCCAGACCGTTGAAAGCCCCGCGCCGCGGAACAGCACGCCCTGCGCGAGGATGATGAAATGGGTGTTCGGCGCGGCCAGCATGATGTTCTGGATGAACTCGGGCATACTCTCGCGCGGGGTCATCGCGCCCGAGAGGATCTGCAGCGGCAGCAGCACAAGGATCATCAGCAGCGCGAATTGCGGCATCGTCCCGGCGATCGTCGCCAGAAAAATGCCAAGCGCGGTCATCGCCAGCACCATCAGCAGCGAGCCGAACAGGAACAGCGGGATCGATCCCTGAATCGGGACATGCAGCATCCCCCGCACGACCACGATCAGCGCGAAGGTCGAGCCGAGCATGACCACCCCGCCCATCGACCAGATCTTCGACAGCATGATCTCGGTCGCGGTGACGGGCATGACCAGCAGATGCTCGACGGTGCCATGTTCCTTCTCGCGGATCAGGGCGGCGCCGGTCAGGACCAGCGAGAGCATGCTGATCGACTGGATCACGCTGCTGATCGCGCCGAACCATGCCGGGTCGAGCGACGGGTTATAGCGCGAGCGCAGGGCCAGCGTCACGGGTGCCGCCACCTCGCCCCTTTCGCCCGACATGAACTCCGCGACCTCGCTGCTGACGATCTGCTGGACATAGCCGCCGCCGGTGAAGGCCTGGCTCATCCGCGTGGCGTCAACGTTCAGCTGGATCTCGGGTGAGCGCCCGGCCAGCACGTCACGTTCGAAATCGGGCGGGATCACCAGCGAGAAGGTGTCGAGGCCGGCATCCATGCGGCTGTCCATCTCGGACATGTCCACAAGGGAAGGTGCAGTGAAATAGGGCGGATAGAAGGCCATCTTGATGCGCGAGGACAGATGCGACTGATCCTCGTCCACGATCGAGATGGCGGCCTTGTTCAGCGTGTCCGGCGTGGACCTTGCGGTGGTATAGACCGACAGGCTGAAGGAATAGACGATCAGGACCAGCATGATCGGGTCGCGCCACAGCCCGCGCAATTCCTTGATCCCGAGGTTCCAGACATTGCGCAGCTTCATCCCTCACCTCTCCTGCTTCTTCAGGAACAGCGCGGCCGCGCCGAGGATCACCGGAACCGAGATGGCGATGGCGATCATCGGTTGCAGCAGCTCGGCCATGCCGAAGGCCTTCGAGAAGGCGCCGCGCGAGGCGGTGATGAACCATGTCGTCGGATAGATCTCGCCAAAGATGCGGCCCACGCCCTGCAGGGAGGTGACCGGGTCGATCAGCCCGGAATATTGCGTCGCCGGGATCATCGTCAGCAGCGCCGTCGCGAAAAGCGCCGCCACCTGACTGGCGATGAAGACCGAGACGAGGAAACCCAGCGCCGTCGTCGCCATCACATAGATGAGCGCGGTCAGCGTGAAGCCGAGATAGCTGCCCGAGAACGGCACCCCGAAGGCGGTCAGGGCAAGGATCATCATCAGCACATAGTTCAGCATGGCGAGGCCGACATAGGGCATTTGCTTGCCAAGCAGGAACTCCATCCGGGTGACCGGCGTGACGTAGAAGTTGATGATCGAGCCGAGTTCCCGCTCACGCGCGACGCTGAGGGTCGAGAGGATTGCCGGGATCATCAGCAGAAGGATCGGGATGATCGCCGGCACCATGGCGACGATGCTGCGCACGTCGGGATTGTAGCGATAGCGCATGACCAGCTGGAAATCGCCAAGCGTCGCCGCGTCGCCATAGGCTTCGCGCGCCTTGCGCTGCAACCATGTCGCGTAAAGCCCCTGCACATATCCCTGAACGGTATTGGCGCGCGAGGGGTTGGCCCCGTCGATCCATGCGCCGATCTCGACCGGGCGGCCGCGTTCGACATCGACGGCAAAGCCGGGCGGGATCTCGATCGCAAGGCCCAGATCGCCGGACTTCATGCGTTCGTCCATCTCGGCATAGCTTGAAAGCGCAGGCCCCTCGACGAAATAGCGCGACCCCGAGAGGTCGTTGATGAAATCGCGGCTGGCCGCGGTCTGGTCGCGGTCGAGAACCGCGAAGGACAGATCCTCGACATCCATGTTGATGCCAAGGCCGATGGTGATCATCAGGATCAGACTGCCGACCAGCGCCATGGTCAGGCGGATCGGATCGCGGGCCAGTTGCAGCCCCTCCAGCCGGGAATAGCTATAGAGCCGGCCGAGGCTGAACCCCTGCGGAACCTCTGGTTGGCCGGCCGGGGCGGGGGCGACGGCGGGCGTCGTCCCGGGGGGCGGGGCAGGCTGCGTCTCTCCGATCGCTTCCTCGAGATAGGCGATGAAGGCATCCTCAAGCGTCGCGCAATGCTTTGACGCGGTGATCGCGGCGGCGGTGTCGCTGACCAGCACCTTGCCTGCATGCATCAGCGAGATGCGGTCGCACCATTCCGCCTCGTTCATGAAATGGGTCGAGACGAAGATCGTTACCCCGTCCTTTCGCGACAGGTCGGCGAGGATCTGCCAGAAATGGTTGCGCGCCACCGGGTCCACGCCCGAGGTCGGCTCGTCCAGGATCAGGATCTCGGGCCCATGGATCAGCGCCACGGCCAGCGACAGGCGCTGCCGGATGCCCAGCGGCAGGGCGTCGGGCAGGCTGTCCACCACATCGGTCAGCTCGAACCGCGCGATCATCTCGGCCACGCGGGCGGGGATCGCATCCTCCTCCATCGCGAACAGGCGGGCGTGAAGGACGAGGTTCTGATGCACCGTCAGTTCGGAGTAAAGCGAGAAGGCCTGCGACATGAACCCGACGCGGCGGCGGACGGACATGTCGCGGGCATCGACCTCGGACCCGAAAAGCTTGGCGTGGCCCTCGGTCGGCTCCAGTAGGCCGGTCAGCATCTTCATGGTCGTGGTCTTGCCGCAGCCGTTCGAGCCGAGAAAGCCGAAGATCTCGCCCTTGAGGATGCGGAAGCTGACGTGATCGACCGCGGTGAAGTCGCCAAAGCGCTGGGTCAGCCCCTCGGCCTCGATCGCGACTTCGGTGACCGATGCGTCGCGCGGCGGAATAACCAGCGTGGCGCCATCCGCGCCGCCATGATCCGGCAGCAGCGAGACGAAGGCGCGGTCGAGGTCGGGCGCCCCGGTGCGCTGAAGCAGCTCGGCCGCGGTGCCGGTCGCCAGCACCTCGCCCGCGTTCATCGCGACCAGCCAGTCGAAACGCGCCGCCTCCTCCATATAGGCGGTGGCGGTGATGACGCTCATGCCGGGGCGGTCGCCGCGAATCCGGTCGATCAGATCCCAGAATTGCCGGCGCGACAGCGGATCGACCCCGGTGGTCGGCTCGTCAAGGATCAGGAAATCCGGGTCATGGATCAGCGCGCAGCAAAGACCCAACTTCTGCTTCATCCCGCCCGAGAGCTTGCCCGCCGGGCGATCCCGAAACGGCGACATGCCGGTCGCCTGCAGCAGATCCGCGATCCGGCGCTCACGCTCAGCCCGGTCATGGCCAAAGAGCCTGCCGAAGAACTCAAGGTTCTCATCGACCGAGAGCGTGGGATACAGGTTCTTGCCCAACCCCTGCGGCATATAGGCGATGCGCGAGCACACGCGCCTGCGATGCCCGGCGTCGCGCATGTCGCCGTCCAGAACGGTGACAGCGCCCTCCTGAATGACCCTTGACCCGGCCAGCAGGGAAAGCAGGCTCGACTTGCCGACGCCGTCCGGCCCGATCAGTCCGACCATCTGCCGGGCGGGAATCCTGAGCGTCAGATCCTTCAGCGCCTCGACCTTGCCGTAGCGCAGCGTCAGCCCCGAGACCTCGGCGATCGCCGGCGCGACGGGAGGTGTCATTTGACCACGTCGGACAGGAAGGCCGGCCATTCGGCCTTCGGATCAAGCCGGATATAGGCCATGCCCGGCAGGCCGGTCTTGACATAGTCGACATAGCGCACCAGCAATTCCGGCTCGATCCGCGCGCGGACACGGAACATCAGCTTCTCGCGCTCGACCGCGGTTTCGACGGTCTTGGGGGTGAATTGCGCGACATCCGCGACATAGGACACGGTCGCCGGAATGACATAGCTCGGGGCTGCATCCATGATCAGCCGCGCCTCGGACCCGACCTGAACCTGTCCGGCCTGCGCGGTGGGCAGGAAGATGGTCATGTAGACATCGCTCAGGTCGACAAGGCTGAGGATGCGCCCGCCCGAGGCAACGATCTCGCCCTCCTGCGCGATCTTGTACTGAATCCGGCCGTCGCGCGGGGATTTCAGGGTCGCGTCGTCGATCGAGGCCTGAATGGAATCGATCGAGGCCTTCGCCGCCTCGATCGCGGCTTCTGCGTCCACGACCTGCGCCTTGGCCGAACTTACACTTGCAACCGCCGCCGCGCGCTGCGCCTCGCTGGACGCGAGACCGGCCTGCGCCTGCCGGTCCGCCGAGAGGTCGTCCTCAAGAACCTGCTGCGAAATGGCATTGGTCTTGACCAGACGCGCCGAGCGCGAATAGCGCTGCGCGGCCGCCTCGGCCACCGCCTCGGCCTGCTTGACCGCGGCTTCGGCGGCGCGCTCCTGCGCCTCGGCCTGCTCGACAAGGGCATTGGCGGTCTCGACGCCGATCTCGGCCCGGCGCAACTGCGCCTCGGCCTCGCGGCGCTGCGCGTTCAGCTGGACGATATCCATCTGCACCAGCACGTCGCCCGCCTTGACGTGATCGCCCTCATCGGCGGTAATCTCGGCAATGCGTCCCCCGGTCAGGGCGGCGATGTCGATGGTCGTCGCCTCGATCCGGCCATTGCCGGAGGCAAACCCGTCGGGAAGGGCGGGTTCGCTCAACGCCCCCCGGATCAGGAACACCGCCAGCCCGGCCAGCACCACGATTCCCAGAATGATCAGGCGTTTCTTCGTCATACCCATGGAAATCTCCCGCGCGGGTGGTCCGTCAAGCACGGCTCAATCAATAAGCGAAGCCAATCAATCGCTTCCGATCATGTCAATCGCCCATTGCATTATTCGCGCCTGATCTGCCCGGCAGGAGGCATTTGCGACCCCATGCCGCAGGAGCGCCTCGGCCATGGAGACCGCGGGCGGGCTGAGCGGTCACGCCGGATAGACGATCCTTCCCTCCGCATCCTTCCGCACGCCCGGCGTGGGCGTGGCAGGCTCGCTCTGGCCCGGCGCCATCAGATGTTCGACAGCATGTCCGGCAAGTAGCAGGTGATCGGTAATGATACGGCGGTGACATCGCCACCAGACCGCCTCCGAGCACATCAGGGCAAGCCGCCGGTTCTGGCCCAGCTCCACCAATTCGCGAAACCCCTCCGCGAACTCCGCCCCGAGTGCATAGTCGGCATAGTTGTGAAAACTCTGCACCCGCCACAGCGCGTTGAGGTTTTCGGGAACGCCCGGCTGCTTCGGTCGCCTGCCGCCAAGCGTCGCCATGTGGCGATAGCCGATCCCGGCGCGCGCCAGTTCCCCCGGCAGATGGTCGATATTGTAGGCGGGATTGCTGCGCGAGCGGGGAAAGGCGCGGACGTCGATCACCATCCCGACCCCTGCGGCGCGCAGCATGTCCAGAAACTCGTCGAGATCGCGACTGGAATGGCCGATGGTGACGAATTGCGCGGCCATCAACCGATCTTCGTCAATGCGCCTTCCTTATGGGCGGCGATATGGTCGGTCTTGTCGCTCTTGATCTCGTATTGCGGATCGGCTTTGGATGCCCGGTGCCGGTAGCCCTTATAGTCGAAATCCGCGTGGTGAACCCGGATGATCCTGCCGCTTACGCGCCCGGCCTCCGAATTCCAGCTCACATGATCGCCAATGGAATATCTGGCCATGACCGTTCCCCCTTGGCGCCAGACTAGCAGCAACAACGGAACGGTCGGAACGGAAATCGTGGCCGGAACGCGAGGCCGCAAAGAAAGACCGCCACGGCTTTCGGCCATGGCGGTTGCGGGAAATCGGCATTGTCGCTGCGCCGGGATCAGCGGGACCGGAGACGGTCCGCTACATGCCGGCGCGGCGCGATCACTCCCACTCGATCGTGCCCGGCGGCTTCGAGGTGATGTCATAGGTGCAGCGGTTGATGCCCTTGACCTCGTTGATGATCCGCGTCGCCGTCTCGCCCAGGAACTCATGGGTGAAGGGGTAGTAATCCGCCGTCATCCCGTCGACCGAGGTGACCGCCCGCAGGGCGCAGGCAAAATCATAGGTCCGCCCGTCGCCCATCACGCCGACGGTGCGGACGGGAAGGATCGCGACGAAGGCCTGCCAGATCTCGTCATAAAGCCCGTGCTTGCGGATCTGGTCGATGAAGACCGCATCCGCCTTGCGCAGGATCTCCAGCTTCTCGCGGGTGATCTCGCCGGGGCAGCGGATGGCAAGGCCGGGACCGGGGAAGGGGTGGCGGCCGATGAACTTCTCGGGCAGGCCCAGCTCGCGCCCAAGCGCCCGGACCTCGTCCTTGAAGAGCTCGCGTAGCGGCTCGACCAGCTTCAGGCCCATCTTCTCGGGCAGGCCGCCGACATTGTGATGGCTCTTGATCGTGACCGAGGGCCCGCCGCTGAAGCTGACGCTTTCGATCACGTCGGGATAAAGCGTGCCCTGTGCCAGGAACTCCGCCCCCTCGATCTGGTGTGCGTATTTCTGGAACACGTCGATGAAGAGCCTGCCGATGGTCTTGCGCTTCACCTCGGGATCCGAGACGCCTTCCAGTGCACCAAGGAACAGTTCGCTCTCGTCGGCATGGATCAGCGGGATATTGTAGGTGTCACGGAACATCGTGACGACCTCGTCGGCCTCATTGAGGCGCAGAAGGCCGTGATCGACGAAGACGCAGGTTAACTGCTCGCCGATCGCCTCATGGATCAGGACGGCGGCGACGGAACTGTCGACCCCGCCGGAAAGGCCGCAGATCACACGCTTGTCGCCGACCTGCTCGCGGATCTTGCGGATCGCTTCCTGGCGATAGCTGGCCATGGTCCAGTCGCCGGTGAAGCCCGCCATGCGGACGAAGTTCTCCAGCATGGTGCGGCCGTTCGGGGTGTGATGGACCTCGGGGTGGAACTGCACGGCAAAGAAGCCGCGCGCCTCGTCGGCGATCATCGCATAGGGCGCATTGGGCGAGGTGCCGATGACCTGGAAGCCGGGCGCAAGCTCGGTCACCCGGTCGCCATGGCTCATCCAGACCTCTTCCCGGCCAAGGTCGAAGAGACCGGCAAAGATGCCGTCGCCGCCATGGCCCTCCGCGGGCGCGATGAAGGCGCGGCCATATTCGGCGTGGTGGCCGGATTCGACCCGCCCGCCCAGCTGCTCCATCATCACCTGCTGGCCATAGCAGATGCCGAAGACGGGCACTTGCAGTTCGAACACCGCCTGTGGTGCGCGGGGCGACCCCGCCTCGGTCACCGAAGCCGGACCGCCCGAGAGAATCACGGCCTGTGGCGCGAACCGCTCGAGAAAGGCGTCGTCGACCGTATTGAACGGATGGATTTCACAGTAGATGTTCAGCTCGCGCAGGCGACGCGCAATCAGCTGCGTGACCTGGGAACCGAAATCGATGATGAGAAGGCGCTGATGCTGGGTCATGAAGAGGCTTTAGGCTGCGTCCGCCGCCTTCGCAAGAGGCAGCCTTGCCGTCGCTTCGCGGTCGCATGGGTATTTAAGAAACGGTGAAAGCCGAAGATCAGGGGATTGCGGGGCGAGGCGCCGCGTCTTCACCGTTTTCCAAATACCCAAGCGGGGCTGCGACCGGCGATATCAGCGCCAGAGAAGGCCCAGGGCTTCCACGGGATCATCCTCGGACCAGATCTCGGGGCCGAGCGCGATGAAGTCGCTGATCGGCGCAAGTTGCCCGATCAGGGCCGGGTTCAGCGCGCCTTCGGCGACCACCGGAACCTCGATCGTCTCCGACCACCACTGGAAAAGGTCGAGTTCCGCAATCTCGCCATGGCCGAGGACGGTCGCGCGGCAGGGACCGAAGGAGACGTAATCCGCCCCGGCCTCGGCCGCATTCATGCCGTCATGGCGCGAGGCGCCGCAGAAGGCGCCGACGATGGCATCAGCGCCGAGTTCGCGCCGGGCATAGCGGACGCTTCTTGCACCATCTGTCAGGTGCACGCCGTCCAGCCCGTGCCGCTGGGCAAGCTGGACGTGGTCGTCGATCACCACCGCTACATCGCGGGCATGGGCGATCTCGCGGGCGAGGTCGGCGATCCGGCCCAGCTCGTCCTCGGTGCCCGCGCCCGGAATGCGCAGGCAGGCGACCGGGAAGCGGTCCATGACATCGGCCAGAAGCGGCCCTACGGTCGATACGGCAGCCCCTACCGGGGTGATCAGGTAAAGCTGGGGCGTGTTCGGCTGGTCGTTCATCGGGCTGTCATCCTGTGTTCAATTCCAGCAGATAGCGCAGAGCCGTGCGGCTTGCCAGTGGCTCACGCTAAGGATATGGCCGCGGGCATGGAACCCGCGATCATTCTCGTGCGCCCGCAGATGGGTGAAAATATCGGCGCCGCGGCGCGCGCCATGCTGAATTTCGGCCTGACCGAGATGCGCCTCGTCGCGCCCCGCGACGGCTGGCCCAATCCGCGCGCCGTCGCGATGGCCTCGGGTGCGGCGGGGCGCGTCCTCGATCGGGCGCAGGTGTTTCCGACGCTGGCCGAGGCGATGTCCGATATCGACTATGCTTATGCCACCACCGCGCGGGGGCGCGAGCTGACGAAGCCGGTCCTGACGCCCGCGACCGCGATGGAGGATGCGCGTCAGCGCACCTCTGCGGGTGGCCGCGTCGCGGTGATCTTCGGCCCCGAGCGTGCCGGGCTCGAGAATGATGACGTCGCGCGGGCCAATGCGATCATCACGGTCCCGGTCAATCCCGATTTCCCCTCGCTCAACCTCGCGCAGGCGGTGCTGCTCGCCGGTTACGAATGGTCGCGCGAAAGCCTGCCCGCCCAGCCCGCGCCGCATGGCCGCCGTCCGCAGGGCGAGGTTCCCGCGACCCGGATCGAGATCGAGAAGCTGGCCGATCACTGGGAGGAGCGGCTGGTCGAGGCCAATTTCTTCTTCCCGCCCGAAAAGGCCCCCGCGATGAAGCTGACGCTGCGCAATCTGTGGTCCCGCCTGCCGCTGACCCAGGCCGATACGCGCATCTTCCACGGCATGCTGCGACAGCTTGTCCGTCGCGATTGATTGATTTCCGGGCCGAGGCCGGTCAAGGTCGGGCCATCGACAAGGAAGCTGATATGGCAAGACGCCCCGTCTTTCAGGAAGTTACCGAAACCGCGCAGCGCCCGCCGCAGCCGGCCGGCGGGATGATCGACAGCGGCCCGCGCGGCGCGCGTGGCGCGATCCGGCTGTGGCTGATGGTGCTTTTCGTGATGGTGGCCGCGATGATCGCGCTTGGCGGCGCGACGCGGCTGACGGGCTCGGGCCTCTCGATCACCGAATGGAAGCCGGTCACGGGCGCGCTGCCGCCGCTCGACGCAGCCGGCTGGCAGGCGGAGTTCGAGAAATACCGGCAGATCCCGCAATTCAGCGAGGTCAATCCCGACATGGACCTTGCCGGGTTCAAACAGATCTACTGGTGGGAATGGTCGCACCGGCTTCTCGGCCGCCTCGTCGGGCTGGTCTGGGCGGTGGGTTTCCTGTTCTTCCTTGCCACGAAGCGCATTCCCGCGGGCTGGACGCCGCGCCTGCTGCTCATCGGTGCGATGGGCGGAGCGCAGGGCGCGATTGGCTGGTGGATGGTCCATTCGGGTCTTTCGGGAGAGATGGTGCGCGTCGCCTCCTACCGGCTTGCCACCCATCTCGGGCTGGCCTTTGCCATCCTTGGCGTGATCGCCTGGTGGGCGCTGTCGCTCTCGCGGCCCGAGGCGGCGCTGATCCGGGCCCGTCGCGCGGGCGAGGCGAAGCTTTTCTCGATGACGACCGGGCTGATGCATCTTGCCTTCGTGCAGATCCTGATCGGGGCGCTGGTCGCGGGGATCGACGCGGGCCGGACCTATACCGGCTGGCCGACCATGGGCGGCGAATGGATCCCGGCGGAAATCTGGGACAACGCCTTGGGTTGGCGGAACTTCTTCGAAAATCCTGCGCTGGTGCAGTTCACCCATCGCATGGTCGCCTATCTGCTGACCATCTTTGCCATCGTCGTCTGGCTTCGGGCGCGCCGGTCGCCGCATCCGATCACGCGGGGCGCCTATCTGGCGATGATCGCCGCTGTTGCGGTTCAGGTTTTCCTTGGCATCATGAACGTGATCCACGCCTCGCCGCTGATGTTGGCGCTGGGGCATCAGATCGGCGCGATCCTGCTTTTCACGCTGATCATCCGCGCCCGGCACCACGCCCGCTATCCGTATGAAACCTCGATCAGGGGAAATCTCAGATGAGCGCCTTCGACGACCTCTTCGCCTTCCAGCGTCAGACCGAAGCCCTGTCCGCGATTTCCGAGCGGCTGGCCTGGGATCAGGAAACCGTCATGCCGCGCGGCGCGGCCGAACAGCGCGGCGAGGAAATGGCCGCGATCGAGGCCGTGCTGCATGAGCGGCGGACCGATCCGCGCATCGGCGAATGGCTGGAACAGGCCGAGGCCGGGGACGAGGAGGACCAGCGCATCCTCGACCTGATCGCGCGGGACTTCCGCCGCGCCTCGCGCATTCCGGCGCGGCTTGCGACCGAACTGGCGCGGCAAACCTCGTTGGCGCAGGGCGTTTGGGCCGAGGCGCGGGCGAATGACGCGCCCGAGGATTTTCTGCCGGTCCTCAACGACATCCTGATGCTCAAGCGTGAGGAGGCGGCGGCGCTGGCCGATGGCGGCGACCTTTACGATGCGCTGCTTGACGACTACGAGCCGGGCGCGACGCAGACCGAAATCGCCGCGCTCTTCGACGCGATGCGTCCGCGCCTTGTCGCGCTGCGCGACGATGTGCTTGGCGCAGAATACCAGCCAAGGGCGCTGGAGGGGCATTTCGCGCAGGAAACCCAGCTTCGCCTTGCCCGGACCTGCGCCACCGCCTTCGGCTATGACTGGACGCGCGGACGCATGGATATCGCCGTCCATCCCTTCAGCTCGGGGCGCTGGCAGGACAGCCGCATCACCACCCGCGTGGTCGAGGCCGATCCGTTCAACTGCCTTTATTCGACCATCCACGAGGTCGGGCATTCCAGCTATGAGCAGGGGATCGACAGCGACTATGCCTTTACCCCGCTGGGGCGCGGCGTCTCGATGGGGGCGCATGAAAGCCAGAGCCGGATCTACGAGAACCAGATCGGGCGTGGCCGGGCCTTTTCGGGTTGGCTCTATCAGCGCATGTCGGACGCTTTCGACGGGCTCTCGGTGCCCGATGCCGATGCCTTCTATGCGACCGCGAACCGCGTCACGCCCGGCTTCATCAGGACCGAGGCGGACGAGGTGCAATATAACCTCCACATCATGCTGCGCTTCGATCTGGAGCGCGACCTGATCGCCGGCCGGCTGGATGTCGAGGATCTGGTCGAGGCGTGGAATGCCCGCTTCCTCAAGGATTTCGGCGTGGCGGTCGACCGGCCCGCGAATGGCGTTTTGCAGGATGTGCATTGGTCGGTCGGGCTTTTCGGTTATTTCCCGACCTATGCGCTTGGGAATGTCTATGCCGGTTGCCTGAACAGCGCCATGCGCGCGGCGCTGCCCGACCTCGACCAATCGCTTGCGGCGGGGGATGCCGCACCCGCCGTCGAATGGCTGCGCGAGAACATGCAGCGCCACGGCGCGCTTTATCCGCCGCGCGAACTGATCGAGATGGCGACGGGCAGCCTGATCAGCGAGGAGCCGCTGCTGGCCTATCTGGAGGACAAGTTCTCCGGCATCTACCGGCTCTGATCCTTCAACGCTTGCTCAGCCGCAGGTGGATGCCGTTCTTGCCGCGAAGGGTCAGGCGCATGATCGGGACCGGCCGCGTCTCGGGCGGGGCCAGCCGATAGGCGCGGACCAGCGCCGAGAGGATCAGCGGCCCCTCGATCATCGCGAAGCCCGCGCCGGGGCAGGCGCGCGCGCCGGACGAGAACGGGATGAAGGCGTCGCGCTGGCAGATCTTGCCATTCTCGGTCTGCCACCGGCCCGGATCGAAGCCGTCGGGATTGTCCCAGAGGCGCTGGTGCCGGTGCAGGTGCCAGGGTGACAGCACGATCTGCGACCCGGCGGGCGCCTTGCGGTCGCGCAGGCTGACCGCGTGGCGGCATTGCCGGACCGTCATTGCGACGGGCGGATAAAGCCGCAGCGCCTCGCGGAAGACCGCGCGCGAGGCTTCGAGCTGCTTCACGCAGGAGAAGTCCGGGGTCAGTTTCGCCTCGGCCTCCTCGGCGACGCGATCCTGCCATTCAGGATATTCGGCCAGCAGATAGAGCGCCCAGGCAAGGGCCGAGGCGCTGGTTTCATGCCCGGCCAGGAAGAAGGTCGCGACCTCGTCCACCATCTCCTTGTCGGTGAAGCGCTTCTGCGTCACCGGATCGGGCGTCACCATGATCTTGGTCGCAAGATCCTGCGGCGCGGTGCCGGCGGCAATCTGCTCGGCCCGCGCGGCCACGAGGGTCTGGATCAGCCCGCGAATGCGCCGCGCGCTTGTCCTGACGCGGCGGCCATGCATGCGCGCCCAGCGGGGCAGGCTGATCAAGCCGCCGATATTCACCATCGGCTGCGCCGCCTGATGCTCGCGGAACGCGTCAAAGACCTGCGAGGCGACGCGGTCCTCGATCGGGATCGAGAAGAGCGAGCGGAAGATCACATCGGCCGCGACGTGCCCGGTCTGCGGCTCGATGTCGATCTCAGTGCCGTCGGCGAGGGGGGCGAGGCGCGAAACCGCCGCCTCGGACGCGTCCCACATCGCTGGGAAGGCCTCGCGCAGGCGGCCTCCGGCAAAGGCTATGTCGATGATCCGGCGCTGGTGCAGCCAGGTCGCCCCGTTCGAGATGAAGCTGGAATTGCCCAGAAGCGGTTGCAGCCCCGCGGCCATGCGCGGCGATTTCGGGAAATCCATGGGCCGCCGCCGCAGCACCAGATCGACCAGTTGCGGATCGTTGCAGGTGAAGCTGTGGATGAACGGCCCGCGAAACTCGGCCATCCAGGCGCGATAGAGGCGGTCGGATTGCGCCGACAGGATGTCGCCCCGAAACTCGCGGAGGAAACGCCAGACGGAGCCCTTGCCCTGGCGCGATCTCGGCTTCGGCGGGATCATGTCGCGGTCCAGCCGTTCACCGGCCGCGCGATGCGTCCGGGGGAATGTGTGCGCCCGGCAAAGCGTTCGGCCAGCGTCAATGGCCCCGCCGTGATCGCAAAATAATCATAGTCTCCCGGCCGGTCGAAGGCGCAGAGATACTGGAAATGCAGCCGGAACCACCTGCCGCGCAACTCGCGCTGCTTCTGGGGCGAGAGAGTCTGGCGAAACGCGGCCGAGAGGATCAGCGGATGCCTGCGGTCGGCAGGTTCGACCCCCGAGACCGCGACGGGATCGCAAAGCCCGAAGGAGCAGGCGTCGCCGGGTGCGGTCACGTCGACCCAAGCCAGTTCCTCGCGCGCCGAAAGATAGCGCAGATCGGCCCGCAGCCGGTTCGCTTTTGGCAGGAAGGAGGCCATGGGCACGACCTGTCCCAGCGAAAGGAAGGCAAGCTTCGGGCCGTCCGGGCGCACACGGCCGGACCGGATCAGCTCGGCCAGGACCGAAACGCCCAGATAGGCGCCGGAACTGTGCCCGACCACCAGAACCTCGTCCCAGTCGCCCTCCAGCACCTCGGCGATGCGGTCGGCAAAGGCCGTGAGGCGGACCTCCAGCGCCGGGGGATAGGCACCAAGGTTCTCGGCGGTGAAGGCATAGTCATGCATCAAGTAATAGGCGAATATCTTGCCGTCCATCCGCCGCCAGAGATGCAGCCCGGCCAGCGCAATGGCCAGCGTGACCGGCACGCCCAGCCAGCCGCCAAGCCCGGTGAGCCAGCCCATGAGCCAGCCGACGAGCGCCCCGACCAGCAGCGCCGCCGCGAGTTGCGCGAGAAGCACCACCACCGGATAAAGCGCGGCAAGGACCGGGCCGCGCCGGAGGCGCGCCAGCCGCCACAGCGCGCCGCTGCCGACATAGGCCCATGCGGTCCTGACAAGCTGGCCATAGGTCGCGGCGATCGACTGGCCCATCGAGCCTTGGACGATATCGGCCCAGATCAGCACCTCGACCTCGGCCTCGGCGGTCAGTTCGCCGAACCTGCCGCTCACGCCCCAGCCAAAGCCGGTGCGGTCGCGCCGGGCGCCGAAATCCAGCCGGTAACCCGAAATGCGCGCCTGCTCGGTTCCCTCGCGCTTGTAGAGTTCGCGGTAGCGGCGCGGCGGGATCGGATCGTAGCCGGGAATGTAAAGGACACGGCGGCGAAAGGGACGGGTCATCGTGGCTCAGATTTCTTTGCAGCCGCAGCATAGGCCAATCGGCGCGGGGGGCAAGTCTGGGGCGGATCGGCGGTGGACAATCGCTCAGGCGATGCCCCAGCGGGCCTCCAATGCCTCGATTGCGGCAATTCGTGCATCAACGCGGGGATGGGACATCAGCCATGCGGGCGTCGTCCCGCGATTGCCGGTCAGCGCGTCGAGCTTGCGAAACAGGCTTTTCTGCGGCCCGGTGCCGAGACCTGCCTTGACCATCAGGGCGCTGGCGAAGGCATCGGCCTCGAACTCGTCCTGGCGCGAAAGCCGCGCGGCGATGGCGCCGGCGGCAAGGCCCGCTATCCACGCGCCGATGCCCGGCAGGAAGCGGCCCAGTACGCTGACCAGCACCATGCGGATGACGTTCTGCCCGGCAAAGTCGATCATCCGGCGGCGGGCATGGCCATGGGCAACATGGCCCAGCTCATGCGCGATGACCGAGGCAAGCTCCGCCTCCGTCACCTCGCCCCGGTCCAGCCGGTCGATGAAACCGCGGGTCAGGAAGATGCGCCCGTCCGGCGCGGCAAGGCCGTTGACCGGGGCGATCTCGTAGACATGGGCACGGATCGGCGGCAGGTTCATGGCCTTTCCCAGCCGCGCCAGCATCGGCTTCAGCGCTGGATGATCCAGCGGGGTCGAACGCTGGTTCAACTCGGCCCTGAGCCGCCAGAGCGAGAAATACCACATCGCGGCGGCGTAAAGCAGGATCAGCAGGATCGGGGTCAGTTTCAGCATGATCCGAATATGGCGTGCGGAACCCCGCTAGCCAAGAAGCCGCATGGCCTCGGTCAGTCCCTCCAGCGTCAGCGTGCGCATCCGCCCCTCGAATATCTCATCGATCATGCGGATCGAGGGGGTGTGCCGCCACTCGGCCCGCGGGACCGGGTTCAGCCAGACGTGATCGGGCCAGGTCTCGCGCAGGCGGCGCAGCCAGAGCTCGCCCGGCTCGGGGTTCCAATGCTCGTTCGCGCCGCCCGCCGCCACGATCTCATAAGGCGACATCGAGGCATCGCCGACGACGATCGCCTTGTAGTCGCGGCCGAAGCGGTTCAGCACCTCCCAAGTCGGGGTGGTCTCGGTCCAGCGCCGGCGGTTGTCCTTCCACAGCCCCTCGTAGATGCAGTTGTGGAAGTAGAAATGTTCGAGATGCTTGAATTCCGACCGGGCGGCGGAAAAAAGCTCCTCGACCCGGCGGGCGTGCTCGTCCATCGAACCGCCGACATCCAGAAACAGCAGCACCTTGACCGCGTTGTGACGCTCGGGCCGGGTCTGGACGTCGATATAGCCATGCTCGGCGCTGGCGCGGATGGTGCCGGGCAGGTCAAGCTCTTCGACCGCGCCATGCCTTGCCCATTGTCTGAGACGCTTCAGCGCGACCTTGATGTTGCGCGTGCCCAATTCGACCTCGCCGTCGAAGTCGCGGAACTCGCGCTTGTCCCAGACCTTGGCGGCGCGGCGGTGGCGGCTTTCCTCCTGCCCGATTCGGACGCCCTCGGGGTTG
>Ga0182747_1001204_pt1 | contig 20702 bp, 15 predicted proteins | sample eDN3rd30CBELigBY_FD_128526 | JGI IMG/M metagenome (GOLD analysis project Ga0182747, IMG submission 128526) | Enriched backyard soil microbial communities from Emeryville, California, USA - eDNA 3rd pass 30_C BE-Lig BY (version 2) (version 2) | ecosystem: Environmental > Terrestrial > Soil >...
CTCTACTTCGCAGTTCTACAACACCAACCAGGCCAACTATCAGCGCAACTTCGCCAACACGGTGAAGACCCAGCAGGAGGCCAGCGATGGCATTCGCGTGCGCTCGGCCAAGGACGACCCGGTGGGGGCGGCGCGCCTGCTGCAGTTGGAGCAGCAGCAGAACATGCTGGAGCAGTACAGCAGAAACACCGTGAACGTGCGCAATGCGCTGGGCACTGCCGAAAGCACCTTGACCTCGATCGGCAATATCTTGCAGCGGGTCAACGAGCTGGCGGTGAGCTCCGGTAACGGCGCCTTCACCGACTCCGATCGCAAGGCCAACGCGGATGAGCTGGCATCGCTCGAAGACCAGCTGTTTTCGCTGATGAACAGCAAGGACGAGAACGGCAAGTACCTGTTCTCGGGCTCCAAGGGAGATACTGCGCCCTACGTGCGTAACGCCGATGGTACCTACAGCTACCAGGGCGACCAGGGCAAGTTGGATTTGCAGGTGGGGGATATGCTCAGCCTGGCGGCCAACGAGACGGGCTTTGACGCTTTCGAGCAGGCACTCAATACCAGCCGCAGCGAGACAAGGATGACCGCGCCGGCTACGGACGATGGCCGCGTGAGCCTGTCCAATGGCCAGGTGTCGGGCAACAGCGCGTACAACGATCGGTTCCGCAGTGGCGAGCCCTACACCATCGAGTTCACCAGCAGCACGCAGTTCAAGGTCCTTGACGCCAGCGGCAATGACGTCACGCTCGAAGCCAGCCAAGGTGGCAAGTTCGACCCCAACAGTGACAACGTCGCGGTCAGCTTCCGCGGAGTCGACCTGCGTCTGGACATCACCTTCAAGGACACCGACAAGGGCAACGAAGATGCCGCCATCGCCGGTCATACCTTCACCTTGAGCTCCAAGTCCGATGCCATTTCCGGTACGCGTAGCGCTGGCAATACGTCGTCGGAGCAGGTGACTGGCGCGACCATTACCGATGAGGCCGCGTACAAGGCTGCATTCCCCATGGGCGGCGCCGTGCTCAAGTTCACTGGCACCAACACGTTCGAGCTGTACGCCTCTCCCGTCACGGCTGACAGTCGACCGGTGGCTGCCGGCGCCCTGGGCGGGCCAAATGGCACTACCGCGACCGCAGCAGGGGTCAGTTTCGAGCTGTCTGGTGTGCCGAGTGCTGGCGACTCGTTCGCGGTCAAGGTCGATACCCATCAGACTCAGAACGTTCTCAACACCATCAGCAAGCTGCGCACCGCGCTGACGACCCCAATGGACAGCGACCCTGTCGCCCGCCAGAACTTCCTGACCTCCCTTGACTCGGCGGTCGGCAACATTGGTAGTGCGATCAACCAAGTGTCTTCGTCGGTCAGCGCCATCGGTGGTCGTGGCCAGGCGCTCGATATACAGGCAGAAACCAACGAAGCGTTGAGCACTGAAAACATCAAGACACAGAGCTCGATCCGCGAAAGCGATCCGGCTGAAGTGATGCTGCGCCTGCAGATGCAGACCAACATGCTGCAGGCTTCGCTGCAGGCCTATGCCAAGGTTGCCGGGTTGTCGCTGGTCAACTACATCTGATTTTCCCTCCTTCATCCTCACCACGTCAGACCGCCCGATCTGACGTGGTACCGTTCCCCAAGGCCTCAACGTGAACGCACAGCCTCTCGTCAGCATTGTTATCCCGGCTTTCAATCCTCGCTTCTTCGCCATGGCGCTGCAAAGTGCAGTGGGGCAAACCTACGAGCATCTCGAAGTGATCGTGTGCGACGACAGCGCAGGAAGCGAGATCGAAGGCATCGTGCATTCGGTGCAGGCGCAGAGCGGCAGGCCGGTGAAGTATGTTCGCAACCCGCAACGCCTGGGGTTTGTCGGCAATGTGGTTCAGGCTGTGCAACGGGCATCGGGCGAGTTGGTGAAAGTGCTGTGCGATGACGATCGGTTGTTTCCTGTGTGCGTGGCACGCCAGGCACAGATGCTTGCAGCTGATGACTCTGTCAGCCTGGTACTCGCGCAGCGTATGTTCACCGACGAGAACAACTATGTGCTTCCGATGCGCCTGGCCAACGCCAGGTTCGCTGGAACTGACAGCCTCTTCCACGGCGGCGACATCCTCTCGGTGCTCAGCGAAAGCCCGGCGAATTTCCTCGGCAATTTGTCGTCCGCAATGATGCGGCGCGAGCAGGCCTTGGGTTTGCTGGGTGCATTGACCCAGGACAATCCAGGGTTCGTGGCATTGCTGGACCTGGCGCTGTTCTGCTGCCTTATGAGGGCCGGTCAGTTGGCGCTGGTCAGTGATGTTCTGGTGATCGAGCGTCTACATGCCGAGCGCCTGAGCAAGCAGTCGCTGGTGGCGGCGTCGTTGGCGCGTGAATGGACCTGGTTGTGCCAGATGCTGGAGCATCGAGGTGGCGAGGCCGCTCCCGCGCAAGGCTGGGTGCGCTATCAACCGCTTTCCGATTCCTCGCTGGTGCCAGGTCAATGGAAAGAGATGAATCTGACGGCGCTGCTGAGCAACTGGCAGAACACCACTGACCGCCGTATCGGCAGTGAAAGTGAGAGTTACGCCGAGCTGTACCAGGCGTGGATGGCTGAGCGTCAGTTCGGCGCGATGCAGCTCAAGCGGCTTTCCCGCACCTTCGAGGCCTGGCCGTGCAAACCCGGGATCACTGTGGTGGTGCTGGATCCAGACGGCAATCGGGATGAGCTCGACAGCACCCTGCGCAGTCTTCGATCGCAACACTACGCTGCCCAGGATTGCGTGGTGTTGTCGAATGTCGAAGGTGTCATCTTGCCGGATATGACCCAGCATGCCCTGGAGCAGAACTGGGTCAGCCAGCTCAATCGGGTTGTCGCAGCATCAGCGCAGAGCGACTGGATCTACCTGCTTCAGGCAGGTGACAGGCTTGTCGATTCGGCATTGTTGCTGCTGGCTGAGCGCGTTGCAGTCATGCCGGGGTTGCAATGTATCTACAGCGACGAAGATGTTTGGGCGGATGGCACTTTCTGCGAACCGATCTTCAAGCCTGATTTCAATATCGACCTGATGCGAAGCTATCCGTACGTCGGCCGGACATTGGCATTCGATCGTGCGGCGTTCACCGCTCTGGGTGGCCTCGATCCGCGCTTTGCCGAACTGGCGGCACATGATCTGCTCTGGCGGCTGGTCGAGGCCAAAGGGCCGCAAGTCGTCGAGCATATTGCGGAAATCCAGGTGCACTCGGCCCTTGGGTACGCTCAATGGCTGTCGCAGGAGTCGGTAATTGCCCAGAGCGAGCGCGTCGTACATGAACACTTGAACCGCCTGGGTCTCGCTCATCAGGTGCGTCATGATGAACTGGCCTTGTTGAATCGCGTTGACTACCAGCATGCCGAGCAACCGCTGGTAACGCTCGTGGTGCCCTGCAACCAGCGCCTTGAGACAGTCCAGCGCTGTGTCATGTCGGTCCTGGAGCGAACGGCTTATTCGCGCTATGAGTTGATCCTGGTCGCGGCTGACGGAGCAGAACCAGGTGTGGACGACTGGCTTCGGGCAATGGCCGAGATCGGTGGCGCCACGCTTCGCGTACTGCGTCTGGGGGGGCTTGCCGACGTCGGACAGATGATCAACCAGGCCGCTGCCGCGGCACGTGGAGAGTACGTGCTGATACTTTCATCGGGGCTGCAAGTCTGCGATGACCAATGGTTGGGCGAGCTGCTCAACCATGCCCAGCGCCCTGAGGTTGCAATAGTCGGTGCCAAGGTTGTGGATGTACATGACAGGGTTGTTCACGCCGGCCTGGTGCTGGGTGGCAATGGCGGGGTAGGGCTGATTTGTGCCGGCGAAGAAGGCCAGGCGCGTGGTTATCTGCAGCGTTTGCAGGTGGTCCAGAACTTGAGTGCGGTGGCCGGCGACTGCCTGATGGTGCGCAAGTCTGTTTTCGTCGCATTGGGTGGCCTGGATCTCGCGCAGTTCTCCATGGGTTTGGGTGAAGTCGACCTGTGCCTGCGCTCCAGAGAGCTGGGGTATCTGGTCGTCTGGACCCCCCATGCGCGCCTGCGCGCTATTGGGGTCATGCCAACGGATCCGCACGCCTCGGCCACGCCTAAGCAGCAAGAGACTTTCTTCGAGCGTTGGCTGCCGCAGGTCGTACGCGACACTGCCTACAACCCCAACCTGGATCTTGGTCGTGTCAATTTCAGCCTGGATCCCAGCCATCAAGGCAGCTGGGATCCATTCTGCGCGCGGACGTTACCCTCGGTGCTTGCGCTGCCTGTGAATGCCTCTGCAGTTGGCGGCTACAGGGTAAGCGAGCCGTTCTCTCGGCTCGAGGCGGCCGGACGCATCGTCGGAAGAGTATCGTTCGAGCTTCCAGGCATCGTCCAGCTTGCCAGGATGAACCCCGATATCATCGTGGTTCAGCTGCGTCATAACGAAGAGGCTGCTCGCGACATCGAGTGCCTGGCCCGATATTCCAATGCGCGGCGCATCTACGAGATTGATGACTATGTGATCAATGTGCCGAAAAAGAACAAGCATGCCCGCAACAAGCCTGCCGATATCGAGCAGAATCTGCGTCGGGCAATTGGCTTGTGCGATCGCGTCGTGGTGACCACCCAGGCCCTGGCAGATGCCCTGGCGCCAATGCACAGTGATTTTCGCGTGGTCCCGAACATGCTCAACCCGCACGTCTGGGACGGCCTGAAAAGCATGCGGGCAACGGCCTCCAAGCCGAGGGTGGGTTGGGGTGGAGGAACCAGCCATACCGGTGACCTGGAGGTCATCGCTGAAACCGTTCGGTTGCTGGCCGATGAGGTTCATTGGGTGTTTTTCGGCATGTGCCCCGATGAGCTTCGCCCTTACATCCATGAGTTTCATCCGCCGGTACAGCTGGTCGACTACCCGGCCAAGCTGGCGAGCCTGAATCTGGACCTTGCCCTGGCTCCGCTGGAATTCCATATCTTCAACGACTGCAAGAGCAACCTGCGTTTGCTGGAGTACGGAGCCTGCGGCTATCCGGTCATCTGCACCGATACCGAGGCGTATCGCGGTTATCTGCCGTGTACGCGGGTCTACAGCAACAGCACGAAGGAATGGGTCGAAGCGATTCGCTCGCACCTGGCCGATCCCGTAGCCAGTTATCGCATGGGTGATGACTTGCACGAGGCGGTGATGCGGGACTTCGTGTTGCGTGATGACAACCTGCGGCATTGGGAATGGGGTTGGTTGGCAGATTGAATTGCCTCGCGGGACACCGCGGGGAGGCGATGTGAAGGCCGCACGGCGGCCCAGTCGGACAACTCGTCTTCCTGTGGTGGGCCGTTACGCCCTCTGATTACAAAAACCAGCTGACCCGCGAAGGCAGGTTGGCGCACTTCCTGCAGTCACCCATCGATATCGCCATAAATCCTTCACCCTGTCGGACCGGGGGCGGGAAGCACATGAGGAAATCGATGAAGGCAGTCATTCTGGCGGGTGGGCTCGGCACGCGTATCAGCGAAGAGTCGCACCTCAAGCCCAAACCGATGATCGAAATCGGTGGCAAGCCAATTCTTTGGCACATCATGAAGCAGTATTCGGCGCACGGGATCCACGACTTTGTGATCTGCCTTGGCTACAAGGGCTACGCAATCAAGGATTTTTTCGCCAACTACTTCCTGCACACCTCCGATGTCACCTTCGACATGCGTGCCAACCGCATGGACGTACATCAGAACTACAGCGATCCATGGCGGGTGACGCTGGTCGATACCGGCGAAGAAACCATGACAGGCGGGCGCCTGCGCCGCGTGGCCAAGTACCTGGAAAATGAAGACGCATTCTGTTTCACCTACGGTGATGGCGTCTCTGACCTGAACATTGGTGCCTTGGTCGACTACCACCTTGGCCACGGCAAGCTGGCTACCGTCACAGCCGTGCAGCCGCCAGGGCGCTATGGCGCGCTGGAGCGCGAAGGCAACCTGGTGCATGGATTCAGCGAGAAGCCACGCGGTGACGGAGGCTGGATCAACGGTGGCTTCTTCGTGCTTTCGCCGAAAGTCATTCCGTACATTGAAGACGATGCCATGCCATGGGAGTCCGTACCCTTGTCTACCCTGGCCCAGCAAGGCCAGCTGATGTCGTTCGAACATGATGGCTTCTGGCACCCCATGGACACCTTGCGCGACAAGAACCATCTGGAGCAGCTGTGGAGCACCGGGGAGGCCCCATGGAAGCAATGGGCCTGAGCCCTGCGTTCTGGGCTGGCAAGCGGGTCCTGGTCACCGGTCACACGGGGTTCAAGGGCAGCTGGCTGGTGCTCTGGCTGCAGAGCATGGGGGCCCAGGTCACCGGCTTTGCGCTCGACCCGTCGACCGAGCCGAGCCTGTTCGAACTGGCACGGGTCGGCGAGGGTATCGCTGACCATCGTGGCGATGTGCGCGACCTTGGTGTGTTGCTGGAACGGGTGGCTGAAGCGCAGCCGGAGATCGTCCTGCACCTGGCGGCCCAGCCGCTGGTACGTGAGGGCTACCGCGACCCGCTGGGTACCTATTCGAGCAACGTCATCGGCACTCTGAACCTGCTCGAAGCCGTGCGTCAGGTCGGTGGCGTGCGCGCCTGCGTGGTGGTTACCACGGACAAGGTCTACGCCAACCAGGAGTGGGCCTGGCCTTACCGCGAGAACGAGGCGCTCGGCGGCCACGACCCGTACAGCAGCAGCAAGGCCTGCTGCGAAATCCTTGCGCAATCGTACGCTGCGTCATTCTTCCCGGCCGAGCGCCATGCCGAGCATGGTCTGAGTCTGGCCACTGCGCGCGCCGGCAACGTGCTCGGCGGAGGTGATTTCTCGCCGGAACGGCTGATTCCTGACGTGCTCAAGGCCTGGTCGGCCGGCGAGCCAGTGACCCTGCGCTTCCCCCAGGCCGTGCGCCCTTGGCAGCATGCCCTGGAGCCGCTGGCCGGCTACCTGCTGCTGGCTGCCGGCTTGTACGAGGAGGGCCAGGGTTTTGCTGGCGCGTGGAATTTCGGCCCTGGCGAAGACGATATGTGCAGTGTCGGCGAGGTTGTCCAGTTGTTGGCTGGCCGATGGCCGCAGGCACCTGGGGTCGATTTTCAGAAGAGTGAGTTGCACGAAGCCGGGCAGCTGCGCCTGGACAGTTCACGTGCCCGCCGGAGGCTCGGCTGGCGCCCGCGCTGGTCGCTGCATGAGTGCCTGGAACGGACCCTGGACTGGCATTTGGCGTGGCGCGAGGGCATGGACATGCGCGCTGTCAGTCTGGCCCAGTTGAGCCTCTATCAGGGGGCGCTGTGAACGGCTCGATGCAAGCGCCATTGAGCAGCGATCCACTTACCGATTTGCGTGGGAGCGACCATGACCGATTTTGACTTGTATCCCCTCGGCCTGGAGGGGTTGTGCCTCGTTGGGCAGAAACAATTCACCGATCACCGCGGGCGTTTCGCCCGGTTGTTCTGTCAGACCCGCCTGAATGTGCAGGGCAAGCGCTTTGAAATTCGCCAGATCAATCACTCGCGTACAGTCGGCAAGGGCAGTGTGCGTGGCCTGCATTTCCAGCATGCACCGCATGCCGAGAGCAAGCTGATCACCTGCCTGGCTGGCGCTATCTGGGATGTGGCCGTCGACCTGCGGCCTGGTTCGCCAACGTTCCTGCAGTGGCATGCCGAAGAGCTGGCTGCCAACGATGGCCGCAGCCTGCTGATTCCTGCCGGCTTTGCGCATGGCTTCCAGGTGCTCAGCGACGAAGCGGAAATCCTCTATTGCTCCGACGCCGACTACACGCCGGCCGACGAGGCGGGCCTGTCACCGAATGACGCAGCACTCGCCATTGCCTGGCCACTGCCGGTGTCCAACCTTTCGGCCAGGGATGCCGCACATCCTCCCATTGACGCGTCATTTGCCGGGGTGCGCCTGTGAAGCCGTTACCGCGCAAAGTCCTGGTAACTGGAGCGACCGGCTTCGTCGGCTCCCACCTGGTCGCTGCGTTGCTGGCGCAGGGTGTTCAGGTGCGCGCGGTGGCGCGTTCGATCGAGCGTGCACGCTCAATGCCCTGGTTCGATCAGGTGGAGTTCGTGGTAGCCGATATCCACGATCCGACCTTGGATGTATTGGCACTGGCGGAGGGCATCGAGGTAATGGCTCACCTGGCCTGGCCGGGGCTGCCCAACTACCAGGCGCTCTTTCATTTCGAGGTCAACCTGCCCGCCGACTACCAGTTCCTCAAGCGGATGATTACCGCCGGAGTCACGCAACTGATGGTGACGGGCACGTGTTTCGAATACGGCTTGCGCAATGGTCCGCAGAGTGAAACCTGCCCAGCATTGCCCTGTACGGCCTACGGCCTGGCCAAGAACAGCTTGCGTCTGTTCCTGGAGCGCCTGCAACAGCAGTCGCCGTTCAGACTGCAGTGGGTGCGGCTGTTCTATCTGTACGGGCCGGGGCAGGCAGCAAACAGTCTTCTGGCGAGCCTCGACCGTGCAATCGATGCGGGAGACACCCACTTTGCCATGTCGGCTGGTGAGCAATTGCGTGACTACCTGCCGGTTCAGCAGGTCGCCTTGAACCTGTGCGATATCCTTGCCCAGCCATCGTTCAGTGGCGTGGTCAACTGCTGCAGCGGTGAGCCCGTCTCGGTGCGTACGCTGGTCGAGCGGCGCTTGCGCGAGCGAGGCAGCGAGCTGGTCCTGCAGCTCGGCCACTATCCCTATTCGGTCCATGAGCCTATGGCGTTCTGGGGCACTACCGAGCGTTTACATCAACTGTCAGGAGAGCCCCATGGTGCATGAACTTTATCGGGCCAGTGACCTTCCGGTCATGCAGAACCGCACGTTTGCGACTGCCGAGCTGGCACGAAGCTGCGGCGCCGCCGATGTGGTGCTGGTGCAGGACGAAGCAACCGGCCTTGTCTACAACCGGGCCTTCGACGCCAGCAAGCTGGTCTATGACGCCGACTACCAGAACGAGCAGGCCCACTCGTTACACTTTCATCGGCACCTGGAGGAAGTCGAAGGCGTGCTTGCGCGTTTCTTTGCCAATCGCAGTCTTGTCGAGGTGGGGTGTGGCAAGGGGTACTTCCTGGAGATGCTGCGTGATCGCGGCTATTCAGTGACGGGTGTCGACCCTTCCTATGAAGGGCAGAGCGACCTGGTCGTCTGTGCACCTTTTTCGCGTGAACTCAATATTCGTGCCGATGGGGTGATACTTCGCCATGTACTGGAACACATCCACGATCCTTGCGCGTTTCTTCGAGAGATCGCCGAGGCCAACGGGCAGGGGCTGATCTACATCGAGGTTCCGTGCTTCGACTGGATCATCGACCACCAGGCCTGGTTCGATGTGTTCTATGAACACGTCAACTACTTCCGACTGGATGACTTCCGGCGCATGTTCGGCAGCGTGCTGGAGAGCGGGCGCCTGTTCGGTGGGCAATACCTGTATGTCGTGGCAGACCTTGCCACGCTTCGAGTCCCGGCGGGCGACTTCGCCCCCGTGCGGCTGCCGCCTGCCTTCGAGGCAGGTGCCGAAATCGCTGCTCAGGCGCTGCGGGCCCAGCCGCAGCGGCGCGTGGCAATTTGGGGGGCATCCTCCAAAGGGGTCATTTACTCCCTGTTCCTGCAGCGCGCTGGGGTGCCAATCGACCATGTGATCGATATCAATCCCGACAAGCAAGGGCGGTTCCTGCCTCTGAGTGGCATGAAGGTATCTTCGCCCGAAGAACTGATGGAGACGCACCCTGAGGGGGCACTGATCCTGGTCATGAACTCCAACTACCTGAGCGAAATTCGGCATATGACCGCTGACCGCTACAGCTACCTGGCTGTAGACGGCGATCGACATCCGTAACCACCACCCGCTGTAGATCATCGTTGCGCATGAAGACTGTTCGAGCCGCGCGCACTGAATCACTGACCAACACGGCATCTGCCAGGAAGATATATGCAGGATCACGTACAGCACGCGACCGAGGCGTCGCTCAAGGATCGCCTCACTCTGGTGATCATCACCCACAACCGTTCGGCGTTTCTGCACCGGGCCTTGTACTACTACCGCAATTACCCTGCGCATATCCTGGTGCTGGACTCTTCATTGACGGCTGACGAGGCAGTATCGCGCGACTACCCCGGGGTCGATTACCGGCACCTTCCACAGTTTTCATACACGGGCCTGCACGACAAGCTGGCCTACGGTGTCAGCGAAGTGCAAACACCGTACATGACGTTTGCTGCGGACGACGACTTCCTGTTGCAGGAGGGTATGACGCGCTCGCTGGAGTTCCTGGAGCAGAACGCCGATTACGGGTTATGTCATGGCTACGGCATGATGTATTTCGGGCGTGGTACCCAGGTGGAATTCTATCGGCGCGACAAGCGGGTACAGGAAGACTTCTGCGCCGAAGATCCCTCGCAGCGGCTGATCGAGTTCATGGGCCAGTTCCTGCCGCCCTATTACGCGGTCACTCGCACGGAGCTGCTCAAGAAGTGGTACGCGCTGCTGCCGCCTGAAACGAGTTTCGAGTGGCAGGAGATCGGTCATTCCTTCTTCCTGCTGGCAAACGCCAAGGCGCGTATCCTGCCAATTCCCTATGCCGTGCGGGAATACAACCTCGGCGGTTCGGAACATGGTACCGATGTGATGACGGTACTGCTCCTTCAAGACGAGAAGTCGCGCCAGGGACGTGATGCCTTTGCCGAGTTTCTCGCTGCAATCCCGACCGCTCTGAGCGACAGGGGGGCAGCCGAGGTTAAGAACATCGCCCTGGAGAGCTTCAAGGCGATGGCCGAAGCCCTGCTCAGTCGCCGCAGCCTGGAAGTTTGCCCTATTGTCACGTCTCGCTGGCTGCTGCCAGAAGGCAAGCCGCAGCGGGTCTTCGGCGAGCAGCAGTTTGTGGAAATGCCCTTCTACAACCAGCCGATGTTCGACTTGCTCGCCGAGCTCGAATTCCTCATCCACGCCATGCCGGCCGGACGGCAACAGCTTATTGAGCTGGAGCCGATCCTGCGGCGGCAACGGCAGCTGATGCAAATGAGTCCAAACGAAGATGTTGTCTCTCAGCGAAGCCGCCTGAGAGAGGCATTGGCACTCCACCCGTTCAACCGAACCGTGGTGGAGCGCTTGCTGGCGTTGCTGGAAGTGGAGGGGGATGACGTCGATGTCGTGCCATTGCGCAACTGGTTGCGGCGGCTTGAGTCTGTTCCGTGCTTTGACAGCCAGGCATTGCTTGACAGCATGCCCTCCGGGCGTGTGCTCAACTGGCTCAAGGCACGCGAGCCTGATGCGGAGCTGGCCCGACTGGCGCAGATGAAGCTGGCGCGGCATCAGGCCTCCCCATCCTTCGGTATCCTGCTACTCGACCTGAACGCTGATACCGCCAAGCTTCAGGCTACTTTCGACAGCCTCATGAACGGCTACAGTCGAACGTTCAAGGTCGTCGTGCTGACCACTGGCGAATTGCCGGCAGCAACGCGGCCGCAACAAACGGTCCATTTCGTCAAGGTCACGGCGCAAGACTATATCCAGCGCATGAACGAGGTTGCCAGGCAGTTGGGCACCGATTGGATCATGTTGGCCGAAAGTGGTGACCACTTCACGCCTGCGGGCCTGTTGCGTGCTGGGTTGGAGCTTCTGGGAGTGGATGGCTTGCGCGCCGTGGCCATGGATGAGCTGCAGGTTCATGCAAACGGTTCGTTGCATGAAGTGCTGCGCCCCGGCGTGAACCTGGACCTGCTGCAAAGTGTGCCAGGCCAGATGGCACGCCATTGGCTGGTGCGTCGTGACTTGTGGCTGGAGGCAGACGGTTTCGATGCGCGCTACCCCCAGGCCCTGGAGTTCGACCTGCTGCTGCGCCTGATCGGCCAAGCTGGCATGGCGGGCTTCGCTCATCTGGCCGAACCGCTGTTGACCTGCACTGCGCCCGGTATTGAATGCCACGAGCAGGAGCGCAAGGTACTGGCCCAACATATCGCCCAGCGTGGTTACAACGCTGCGGTCGGTTCTACTCTTCCGGGCACGTTGCAAATCGATTATCGCCACGCGGAGCGCCCGGCGGTGTCGATCCTCCTGCACTGCCAGGACAACTTCGATGAGCTGCAGGCGTGCTTGGTCAGCGTGCTACAGCGCACCCGCTATCAGAATCACGAGATCATCATCGCCGACAATGCGGGCCGCTCGCGCGAGCTGCGTGATTGGCTGGGCAGCCTGCAGGCAGCAGGCGACCGGGTGCGGGTGGTTCGCAGCGAGCAGGCGCTGGCGCCGGTGGCCATGCTCAATCTGGCCAGCCGCGAAGCCCGCGGCGAATACCTGGTGATGCTCGACAGTGCGGCCGAGGTGCTCAACGCCAACTGGCTCGAAGGCTTGCTCAACCAGGCCCAGCGCCCGGAAGTCGGTGTGGTGGGGGGCAAGCTGCTGGATGGCGATGGCAAAATCGTCGAGGCAGGCCTGGTGTTGACCGAGCAGGCCGGCGCGCGTGCGGCGTTTGCCGGTGAAGCCAAGGATGCGCCAGGCTACATGCAGCGGTTGCAGGTTGAGCACGGTGTTTCGGCGGTGTCGGGCTGCATCATGCTGAGGACCGAGCTGCTGCGCAGCGCCGGAGGCCTTGACGAGCGGGTGTCTGGCGTACGTGCGGCGCAGGTAGACCTGTGCCTGCAGGCCGCTGCCGCTGGTCTGCTGGTGGTCTGGACGCCGCAGGCGCAGGCCGTATGGCATGCGCCGGTCAGTGATGACGAGACGACCTGCGTACAGATGCGTGAGCGTTGGGCCCACGTCCTGGCCCAGGATCCGTTCTACAACGTCAACCATACGCGTGACGGCAAGCTGTTCAGCCTCGATATCGCCGGCCGGGTCGAGTGGAAGGCGCTTATCGCCTGACTTCTGCTTCAGGCGTTTATCAAGCCATGACCGCCCGCAGGCGGTCATGGCTTTTTTGTTCGTGCTGCGGCCCCGCTTTGTCAAATCGACAAAAAGCGCGTGACTTGAGAGTCAGAACGCGCATCTTCACTGTATATTGTCGAAACCGGGAACCGCCACATCGCCCCCGGACAAACCGTCAGGGATCGGAAGCTACCGTATCGCCTGACGTTTTGCCGTTCAGACCGTGGTGGGTATTTCGCTGTTACTGAATTGGGAAGCCATATGATTGGCATAAAAAGCATCGCCAGTTACGTGCCGACTGAAGGCGTGGACAACTACGCCCAGGGCGCGAAATTCGGCAAGGACCAGGATTTCATCTTTGGCAAGATCGGTTCGACCTTCTTGCCGCGCAAGGAAGCCGCCCAGGAAACCTCCGACCTGTGTGTCGAGGCCGCCAGGAATCTGTTCAATGCCAATCCATCGCTGGACCCGGCGTCCATCGATGCCGTGATCGTGGTCACCCAGAACGGTGACGCCGAAGGCCTGCCGCACACCGCGGCGATCGTTCAGCACAAGCTGGGCCTGTCGACTGCCATCGCCGCCTTTGATATTTCCCTGGGCTGCTCAGGTTATGTCTACGGCCTGTATGCGATGAAGGGCTTCATGGAGGCCGCAGGCCTCAAGAATGGCCTGTTGATCACGGCCGACCCGTATTCGAAGATCGTCGACCCCGAAGACCGCAACACCACCATGCTGTTCGGTGACGCCGCTACTGCCACCTGGATGGGCGAGGGTGCCGCCTGGCAACTGGGCAAGTCGCTGTTCGGCAGCGACGGTGCCGGTGCCGACCATCTGCGCACCACCGACGGCAAGTTCTTCATGAACGGTCGTCAAGTCTACAACTTTGCGCTGGTCAAGGTGCCTGCGCACCTGCACCAGCTGCTTGAAGCCAGCAACCTGCAGGCTGACGATATCGATCTGTACTGCCTGCATCAGGGCAGTGCGGCGATCGTCGATGCCGTGTCGGCGCGCTTCATCGAGGGTGAGCACAAGCAGAAGTTCGTCAAGGACATGGTCGAGACCGGCAATACCGTGTCGTCGAGCATTCCGCTACTGCTGGAAAAGCATGTGCTCGGCTCGCAGCACAAACGCGTAGCCTTGAGTGGTTTCGGTGTGGGCCTGTCCTGGGGCTCGGCGATCATCGAACGCCGCGACTGATCGTCCAATAAGGCTTGTCCCCCCCTCCCACAGGTACACCGCAGTTTTCAAAGGCTGTGGCGTGCCTGAGGGCTGACCACGAATCTGCACAATCCTCGCTTCACGTGGCGCCTGAAATCTGGCGTCAACTCCTTGATTTCATTGGGCTGGCACGTTGCCAGCAATTTTTTTTGAAAATCCCCTAAAGCAACACGCCCTGACGACGATAACTATTACGAAGGTTCTCTGTGCCACACCCGGCGAATTGCCAAGGCCGGAAGCCGTAGTACCCAATCCAACGAGGAATTCGTCATGGCTTTGACCGTCAACACCAACACCACCTCTCTGGGCGTTCAGAAAAACCTGAACCGTGCTTCCGATGCACTGAGCACCTCGATGACCCGTCTGTCCTCCGGCCTGAAAATCAACAGCGCCAAAGACGACGCCGCCGGCCTGCAGATCGCTACCCGCATGACCTCGCAGATCCGCGGCCAGACCATGGCGATCAAGAACGCCAACGACGGTATCTCCATCGCCCAGACCGCTGAAGGCGCGATGCAAGAGCAGACCAACATTCTGCAGCGTATGCGTGAACTGGCAATCCAGGCTAACAACTCGTCGAACAGCGACAAGGACCGTGACGCACTGAACACCGAGTTCGCCTCGATGTCGGACGAACTGACCCGTATCGCCAACAGCACCCAGCTGAACGGCAAGAACCTGCTGAACAGCGGCGTCACCATGAGCTTCCAGGTAGGCTCGAACACCGGTGCAGAAAACCAGATCACCATCAAACTGGCTGACCTGACTGCATCCGCTCTGGGTGTCAACTCCGGCGCGATCAAGATTTCGGGTTCGGACAGCGCCATCGGTGCAAACTTCAGCGCTGCCGTGAACGCTATCGACTCTGCTCTGCAGACCATCAACAGCACTCGCGCCGACCTCGGTGCTGCTCAGAACCGTCTGACCAGCACGATCAACAACCTGCAGAACATCAACGAAAACGCCGAAGCCGCTCGTGGCCGTGTACAGGACACCGACTTCGCCGCTGAAACTGCTCAGATGACCAAGCAGCAGACCCTGCAGCAAGCTTCGACTGCTGTTCTGGCCCAGGCCAACCAGCTGCCATCCGCCGTTCTGAAGCTGCTTCAGTAATCGCTGATGGTCGCCGGCGGGGGAGTGCACGATGAGGCGCTCCCCCGCCTTTTCATTGCGAGGTGGTGGGCATGGACATGAGCGTCAAGCTGAACCTGTCTTATCCAGCCGCACGTTCGGCTGAGCAGGTTGCCGAAAAGCCGGTTGTCCGGTCGACGGATGCAAGAAAAACCGATGATGAGCAAAATAGCCCGCAAGCGGTGCAGGATACCGCCAAGGTGAAGAGTGCCGTCGCGGAGATAGAGAAATTCCTCAAGGCGTCGCAGCGCAATCTGGAGTTTTCCACGGATGAGGAATCCGGCAAGATCGTCGTCAAGGTCATCGCCAGTGATAGCGGTGAGCTGATTCGCCAGTTACCCTCCGAAGAGGCTCTGCGCATCGCTCACAGCCTGAGCGATGTCAACAGTGTTTTGTTCGACGCCAAGGCGTGATGGGCGGCGAGCACTAATGAAGTGAAGCATGTCGGCCCTGCAGGAGTGGGGTTGATGCGTTGACGAGAGGGACAACAGCATGGCAAGCCCGATTAGCTCCAGTACAGGTCTGGGTTCTGGTCTGAACATTACCGATATCGTAAATGCCTTGGTCAATTCCGATACGGCCGCCAAGCAGGCTCAGATCACTCGGCAGACCTCCAATAATACTGCGTATATATCCGGGGTCGGTGCGCTGCGTAGTGCGCTCACGGAGTTCACTGCGGCCATGGCCAAGCTGAACGACAAGACGGCGCCTTCGTTCAATGCCTTCGCCGCGGCCTCCGCGAGCGACGCTGTCGTCAAGGCAACAGCCAGCAACACCGCAGTGGCGGGTAACTACAGCATCGAAGTAAAGAACCTGGCCACCAGTTCCAAGGTGTCGAGCCAGGCCTTCAGCGGTGGCGCGACCTCGGCCATTCCCGAAGGCGATCTGGTCATCAGCCAGGGCGGCAAGGACTACACCATCAAGGTGGGGGCTGGTGCCACGCTGCAGAGCGTTCGCGACCAGATCAACAAGGAAATGGGCGTCAATGGCATTGCTGCCAACATCATCACCGGTGCCGATGGTGCGCGCCTGGTGCTGGGCTCGACGACCACCGGCGCCGGCTCGGATATCTCGGTAAGCGGCATTGCCGGGCTGGAAATCGACGGTACCAAGTCCATGGCCGATAACGGCGCCGGTTACATTACCGGTGTGGCCAAGGACGCGGTGGTGTTGATCGATGGCCTGGAAGTGAAAAGCGCTTCGAACACCGTCAGCGATGCAATCAGCGGCATCAAGCTTGAGCTGACCGGGGCCAGCGCCGTCGGTGTGGCGACCAAGGTCACGGTCGCGTCCAACAACGATGGCTTGAAGACCGCGGTACAGAGCTTTGTCGATGCCTACAATACTTTGCAGAAGGCGGTCACCGGGCTGACCAGCACCAGCACCGATGAAGAGGGCAATACGGTCCTGGGGTCCCTTACCAATGACCCGACCACACGCTCGCTGCTGCGCGATGTTCGCGCTGTGCTGTCCGAGGTCGGGGCGGGGGATCAGTTGACCAGCCTGAGCCAGCTGGGCATCAATACCCAGCGAGATGGCACGCTGGAGTTCAATAGCACCAAGTTCACGGCGGCGTTGAACGACAAGAAGCTGGGTGGCGAGGTGCAGAATCTCTTCACCGGTACCAATGGCATTTTCGAGCGCATGAATAAGGCCATTGAGCCCTACAACGCCGTCGACGGTAGCCTGGCAACGCGCAAGGCAAGCCTGGACGAGGTCGCCAAGAACCTGAGTGCTCAGCAGGCTGCCCTGGATCGCCGCACCGAGTCGCTGACCGTGTCGCTGACCAAGAAATACGTGGCTCTGGACACTGCGCTGGGCAAGATGAAAGCTCAGGCCGACCAGATCACTTCGATTTTCGACGCAATCAACGCCCAGGCGAAGAACTCCTGATCGTCTGAGTGTGCCAAAAGCCCGGCAGTGTCCAGTTGACGCTCCGGGCTTTTTGCTTTTCCCCTAAAGTTTTTTGACGTCCCGGCGATACACAAGGTACAAGCAACCTTTTTCGCAGCAACGAGGTAGATCCATGAACCCGATGTTGGCCCTTCGGCAGTACCAGAAAGTCAATGGCGTGGCGCAGACATCAGAGGCCAGTCCGCACCGGCTGGTACAGATGCTCATGCAAGGTGGCCTTGACCGCATGGCCCAGGCCAAAGGCGCCATTGCGCGTAATGACATCGCTCAGAAGGGCATTCTCATTGGCAAGGCCATCGACATCATCGGTGGTCTTCGTGAGGGCCTGGATCTGGAAAGCCATGCTGACAGCCTGGCCGAGCTCGACAGTCTGTATACCTACATGAGCCGCCGCCTGGTCGAGGCCAACGTGAAGAGCGACCCCACGATCATCGACGAAGTGGCGCGCTTGCTCATTACCGTGAAAGAAGGTTGGGATGCGATCGGCGACCCGTCGTCGGCTTCCTGATCGAGGAGCAGGACATGAGTGAGGTTATCGCCCGAATCGAACAGACCCGCGAGTTGCTGCTGGCCGCGCTGGCCAGTCGCGACTGGGATACGGTGGGAGAGCTCGATCTGCAATGCCGCCTGCGCATCGACGATGTGCTCACGGAGGCGCGTGGCAATGAAGCTGACGTGCGCGATAGCCTGGAGCAGCTCCTGCAGGTCTATCGGCAATTGATTGAGGTTGCAAGTGGCGAGCGTCAATCAATAGTCGACGAGATGACGCAAATCCGTCAGGCGAAAAACGCGGCCAAGGTATACCATCTGTTCAGTTGACCACAGATGTGCAAAAAGCCGTGCGCCATTAATTTGACTGTATGCGTTTTTTTGACTTTACTAGTGGCTGTTTTCGAATTTCAGACGTCCGAACACTGACCATTCAGTCGGAATGATGTCGTGCAAGCCTTCGGGCGCCGATATGACTAGGGAAGTTGCTATTGCATGTGGCGTGAAACCAAGATTCTCCTGATCGATGACGACAGCGCCCGCCGCCGCGATCTGGCGGTGGTCCTGAACTTTCTCGGTGAAGAAAACCTCTCTTGCTCCAGCCAGGACTGGGAGCAGGGGGTAGCGTCGTTGTCCTCCAGTCGTGAAGTGCTCTGCGTGCTGCTCGGTACTGTGAATGCGCCAGGCGGGGTGCTTGGGTTGCTTAAGACAGTGGCAGGGTGGGATGAGTTCCTTCCGATTCTGCTGATTGGTGAAATTTCTTCTGCGGACTACCCGGAAGAGCTTCGCCGTCGCGTGCTGTTCAACCTGGAAATGCCGCCCAGCTACAGCCAACTGCTCGATTCGCTGCACCGTGCCCAGGTCTACCGCGAGATGTACGACCAGGCCCGCGAGCGCGGTCGCCAGCGCGAGCCGAACCTGTTCCGCAGCCTGGTCGGCACCAGTCGTGCCATCCAGCATGTGCGGCAAATGATGCAACAGGTGGCCGATACCGACGCCAGTGTGCTGATCCTTGGTGAGTCAGGCACCGGCAAGGAAGTCGTCGCGCGTAACCTGCACTATCACTCCAAGCGCCGCGAAGCGCCGTTCGTGCCGGTCAATTGCGGTGCGATTCCGGCCGAGCTGCTTGAAAGCGAATTGTTCGGCCACGAAAAGGGTGCGTTCACCGGGGCTATCACCAGCCGCGCCGGGCGCTTCGAGCTGGCTAACGGCGGTACCTTGTTCCTCGACGAAATCGGCGACATGCCGTTGCCGATGCAGGTCAAGCTGCTGCGCGTGCTGCAGGAGCGTACATTCGAGCGGGTGGGCAGCAACAAGACCCAGAGCATCGATGTGCGCATCATCGCCGCGACCCACAAGAACCTCGAGACCATGATCGAGGAAGGGACGTTCCGCGAAGACTTGTACTACCGCCTCAATGTGTTCCCCATCGAGATGGCGCCGTTGCGTGAGCGGGTGGAAGACATTCCGCTGCTGATGAACGAGCTGATCTCGCGCATGGAGCATGAAAAGCGCGGCTCGATCCGCTTCAACTCCGCAGCCATCATGTCGCTGTGCCGTCACGGCTGGCCAGGCAACGTTCGCGAGCTGGCCAATCTGGTCGAGCGCATGGCCATCATGCACCCCTACGGGGTGATCGGGGTGTCGGAGTTGCCGAAGAAATTCCGCTACATCGACGACGAGGACGAGCATCTGGTCGACAGCCTGCGCAGCGACCTCGAAGAGCGCGTGGCGATCAATGGCCACGTACCGAACTTCGCCAGCCAGGCCATGTTGCCGCCAGAAGGGCTGGACCTGAAGGATTACCTGGGCAGCCTGGAGCAGGGTTTGATCCAGCAGGCGCTGGACGATGCCAACGGTATCGTGGCGCGGGCGGCGGAGCGTTTGCGCATTCGCCGTACCACCTTGGTGGAGAAGATGCGCAAGTACGGCATGAGCCGCCAGGGCGGCGAGGAACAGGCCGAAGACTGATTTGCCCGTTCCGGCCCTATCGCCGGCAAGCCGGCTCCCACAGGTACTGCACAAGACTTGAATGCTGTGCAGTCCCCTGAGCTCCCACAGGTACTGCACAAGACTTGAATGCTGTGCAGTCCCCTGAGCTCCCACAGGTACTGCACAATACTTGAATGCTGTGCAGTCCCCTGAGCTCCCACAGGGACTGCACAATACTTGAATGCTGAGCAGTTCCCTGTGCTCCCGCAGGCACTGCACAATACTTGAATGCTGTGCAGTCCCCTGAGCTCCCACAGGTACTGCACAATACTTGAATGCTGAGCAGTTCCCTGTGCTCCCACAGGCACTGCACAATACTTGAATGCTGTGCAGTACCCTGTGGGAGCCGGCTTGCCGGCGATAGGGCCGGGCCTGCCAAGCACAATCCCCCATCCCCGGCACGGCTATTGCTACACCGCAGGCACCACACCGTTTTTATGACGGTCCGCCACGCGAGAGAGCACGATGCCCCAAGCCGCCCACTTTTCCCGAGCCCTTGATCCGCAGGGGCGTTCCCCGGTCGAACAGGAGAGTCGAGAGGGGCTGGAGCAGGCATTCGCCCTGTTCAACCAGGTATCCACCCAGCTCAACCAGTCCTACAGCATGCTCGAAGCCCGCGTCAGCGAGCTCAAGGGCGAGCTGGCCGTGGTCGGTGCCCAGCGCATGGCTGAACTGAACGAGAAGGAGCGCCTGGCCAACCGCCTGCAGAACCTGCTCGACCTGCTGCCCGGCGGGGTGGTGGTGATCGACGACCAGGGCTTGGTGCGCGAAGCCAACCCGGCAGCCCGCGAGCTGCTGGGCGAGCCCTTGCTCGGCCAGCTGTGGCGCCAGGTGATCGCCCGGAGCTTCGCCCCGCGCAAGGATGACGGCCACGAGGTGTCGCTGCGTGACGGTCGCCGCCTGTCCATCGCCACCCGCTCGCTGGACGCCGAGCCCGGTCAGCTGGTGCTGCTCAACGACCTGACTGAAACCCGTCGCCTGCAAGACCAGCTGGCACGCCATGAGCGGCTGTCGGCGCTGGGGCGCATGGTGGCCTCGCTGGCCCACCAGATCCGCACGCCGCTGTCGGCGGCGATGCTGTATGCCAGCCACCTGGCCGATGGCGAGCGCGACCTCGCGCCAGAGAC
>Ga0182747_1001205_pt1 | contig 20699 bp, 20 predicted proteins | sample eDN3rd30CBELigBY_FD_128526 | JGI IMG/M metagenome (GOLD analysis project Ga0182747, IMG submission 128526) | Enriched backyard soil microbial communities from Emeryville, California, USA - eDNA 3rd pass 30_C BE-Lig BY (version 2) (version 2) | ecosystem: Environmental > Terrestrial > Soil >...
CAAATGGTAAAAGAACAAAAAATATATGATGTAAAAACTGCATTTGCTGTCTTGTGGCTAAAGCTTCAACAGAATCAAATATAAATTAAGCCTAAGAAAAGCTTCAAGTGCATTTTGAGACCTCCCATAATTAAATAAAAATTTGCTAGAAATTATTTAACAACCGAAATAGAACAGCACTAACAAAGGCGTTCAAAGTTGGTAGTTTTTCTTTATAAATTTTAAACCTATTAAGATAGCATATTGATAGAGAACGAGCATAAGATGTATCAACGAAAGGAGAATGCTTATGTTTCGTTCTACTATACTTATTCAATATGCGGTTATTTTAGCGATAAGTTTTGTAAGTGGTGTCATTATTTTCCAGGCTTTTGCATTGGACAAGTCTATTCAATTAATAGAATTGATTGATTCAAGAGTTCTTGATCCATATAACGTCTCGTTTTGGCAATCAATTCTTCCATTAGGAGTATCCATTGTACTAGTTCTTCTATTTGCTACCCATCCATATATTCCTTTTGTTGCGCAATTTGTAGTGGCGGTTAGAGCAACATTCTTTGGATTTAGTTCTGTATTTTTATTAACCCAACAAGATTCTATGATGGTTTATGGACTTTGGTGGTTCCCGTTCCAGTTAATTTATTGTATTTTACTACTCGTCCTTTGCTCGGTTTATGCTTCGAAAAAAGTTGGTCCGAATCGGAGACATTTCTTCGCTCAAAATCTATTTTACGTACTACTAGCAACATTTGCTGTAATCTGTACAATCGAAATCATTTTAATTTCATATGTCTTCTAATGTCTATTTCAATTATATGGAAGGTTAATGGAAATTGTAGCTTTGAAATGTAAATCACTCCTTGTCATCACTTTTACTCATTTGGTATAATGAGATGAGTTTAGGAGGGCGTCGTATGGAGAGCCGTATCGATCGTATTAAGAAACAATTACATAGTGCTGGCTATAAACTGACCCCGCAACGTGAAGCGACAGTTGCAGTGCTATTAGAACATGAGGAAGATCATCTTAGCGCTGAGGATGTATATTTACTAGTCAAAGATAAGGCCCCAGAAATCGGGTTAGCCACTGTTTATCGTACTTTAGAGTTATTAACAGAATTAAAGATTGTCGATAAAATTAACTTTGGTGACGGCGTATCCCGTTATGATTTAAGACAAGAGGGCGCCAAGCATTTCCATCACCATTTAGTATGTATTGAATGTGGAGCTGTAGATGAAATCCAAGAAGACTTATTAGATGATGTGGAAGCTGTAGTAGAAAGAAGATGGAATTTTATCATTAAAGATCACCGACTTACATTCCACGGTATTTGTTGGCGTTGTAACGGGAATAAGGAAAAGTAAATCAAAATATGTCAAGTGCTGTATTGTCATGATACAGCGCTTTTTCTTTTATAGAAAAGTCCTGTTTAAAAGATTAAGAGGGGAAATCTAAATTCAAAAATAAAAACGATCCTTCGCTAGTCATCTACGTAAGGATCGTTTTCTTGTTTATTCAACTCTTGTTTTATTGACTTCTTTTAAATCTTCAATGTTTGCAATTTTTAACTCACCATCAATATATTCAATTGTGTATCGTTTTTCTCGTTCATAATGCCATGTCCCATCATCTTCAGACGAGAATTCAAAAGTCTCAAGTGAATCTAATTGTAAACTATTAGCTGATAATGGTTTTATATCAATGACTTCATTTGAAATAAAATAATAATAATATAAACCTAAATCAGTATGGTCGATTACAAATTTTTCATAATCCTTTTTCAACTGACTTCCGTTTATGAAATAATCAGATACATAACTAAAGTCTGCGGTATTGACTGCATATTGATAATCATTTCTAAAATAATAGAATAAATCTTCAGCATCATAGCTGTAATAGTCATAGAAATCTTGGATTTGATATTGTTCTTGAATTTCTGCAAAGTATAGATGTGTATCATATTCCGTTAAATAAAGAGTTTCAGATGTGATTGTCTCCCCAGCTTCATTTTTTGCTTCTGCGTAAATTTCGACTGAGCCATCTAGTGGTGCAGCAACTAACTCAATTTCACTTGCGGTTTTATCTGTACTTTTGCCATTGATATAGACAATGGCATCCTCAATATCAGATGTTAAATAGACAACATTTTCACTCAAATCGATATCAAAGAAATAATCGTTGCCATTGCTTGCTTCGATGATCGCCTCGTCTTTTATTTCTTCTTCAAAGTACCCATCACTGTAAGTAATCTTGTAATCATAAATACCAGGGGCATATGAACCGACTTTTGTCTTCTCATCAGATAGTTTAACAGCCTCATGTTTTCCAATTTGAATGCTTACATCTTGGTTTGACCAATAATTATTGGCAAGAACATCAACTGGAAGAACCTCAAATGTAACTTTTTTATAGAAGAACAAATAAGATTTTTCTCTTAATCGGATAACTTTTTCACCAAAGGAATTGTATACCTCTGCTTTGCCATCCTTTTTCACTTCTTTTACCGCATCTTCTAAATCATCTAAAAGATAATCATTTTCTTTTATATATTTATAAAATGCCTTTTCTTCTACATATGCATCGTCTGGGAATATGAATGAATTCATAAACTCTTTTTCATCTTTATCTTCAAAATGTTTTGTAATTTTTTCAAGTTGACCTTTTGGATCAAGCATGTTTTGTATGTATAGATGTGCACCGATAAGTAAAGCAATCAACACAATAACAGATGCAATACCGATCTTCTTCCCACGACTCATCGGTTTCTTTTCTTTTGGTGGTTGCACTGGTTGAGATCTTTTATGTTGTTCTTGATTCACCGTGTTCATGGATTGCGTTTGAGGTACTTCTTGTAACGGAGTACCACATTCTAAACAAAAACGACTAGGCTTTAATGAAACTCTCCCACAATTGCTACAGATTTGCTTTGGTTGGTCTCCATTACGTCCTTGCTGGGAAAGCTGATTTTCTTTATGCTGAAACATGTTGTTTTGTTGAATAGGTTCCTCGATATGTGGTTGTTGGATCGCGTTTTCTAATGAACCCGGTGGCGGTACATGTTGAGAAGAGTTGTGTTCGTGATCGTGATGTAGTTCTGGAAGATTTGTTCCGCAATTGATACAAAATTTCTCATTACCATTTGATTCTTGTCCACAATTAAGACATGTTCTCATAGCTAGCTCCTTTACAATTTATTTAACTAAAACTATAGTACCATGATATTTGATAGAAATTAATCCCTAATTTTTGGTTGCCATACATATATAGGAACCGATAGAATTAATTTGAAGAAAAAAGTATTGGAGGAAAATAGTATGATAGAATCTTTGGAACAAAAGGCTCCCGATGTTAGAGATTTAAAACAGCAACTCAATATTGCGAAGGAACAAAGAATGGAACTAGTTATTAAGCTAGGAGAAATGGCGCATAACCACTTACGAGAAATTGGTGGGGACATCGTATCATTAAAAAACATATCAACTGATATCCTACATAAAGACGTTTTGATCTACCAAACGCAACATGCAATTACAAAATTATCGGCTAATCATCAGTGTCAAAAATGTCAGCAAACAGTAGATGAAAATGCGAAGTTTTGTGGAAACTGTGGTACATTGAACATTAATTTTATAGATCCAAATGCACGTCAAGTAATCTGTGGACATTGTGAACAATTGATTGAAGAACAACATATTTATTGTCCTTGTTGTGGTATAAAACAGGAGGGTAAATAATGCAGTGTACTCATTGTAATCAACAACATCCAAATCATTTTGTCTATTGTCCAAATACGTCAGGATATATTCATTCAAATGGTGGCAATACCTTAACCTATAATACAACAGAGTTTTGTGCTACTTGTGGTACAAAAAACGAGGTAGGCTATTCCTACTGTATGAATTGTGGTCAATCTCACTTAGTAAAAAGCCAAAAGAAAAATGCTTTCAATCGAATGTTCGAAAATACAATTTCAAACATTAAAATGCCATCAAAGGTAACTATCAATAAAGAAAGTTTAAAAACTACTTCCGTTGAGAACATCAATTTTATTAAGCGAAATAAATTAATTTTAGTTCCTATCTTAATTTCTCTTATTATTATGATACTAGGTTCGTTTTGGATAAAGTCTTCTGCATTAACAGCGCTGGGAGATGAATTTGGCTATTATGACGAAGAAACGATGGCCTTTGCAGCATTACTAAAACCAGATGTTCTAGAAGAAATGCTTTACGATGAATTTGGTGTGGATATTGATTTGCCAAACTTCACTTCTTTCCCAATAATGTTGGCTCTAATACACAATGCAGATATAAAGTTTGAAATGACCATTGGAGCGATGGGAGAACAAGAGGGAATCAAAGTAGATCTAAATAATCTATTTACAGGATTGTTGTTAATTCCAATTCTTGCGCTAATAATTGGTGGGATTGTTTATGGTCGAATGGCGATTAAAAATAATTGGCCGTTCTACAAAGGAATTATCTATTCAGTGCTAGGATATACGGTTGTCATGGCAGTGATTACAATCTTTGCACGTGCATCGTTCAACAAAACGGTCGAAGCGTTCTTTATTGAAGGCAGTCTGAAAATTAGTTTATCAACTTCATTTATTGATAGTTTGTTAACTTCATTCATTTTATCAACTTTATTCTTTGGTAGTTTTGCACTTGTTTCTTACTATGGTAAATCTATTATTTCAAATACTATGGGTAAATCAAAAGTACTTTTATATGCTTTCTCAGCCTTTGCTGCTACATTTGTAGGGTTATTATTAAATTACTTGTACTCATTACTTTTCATTATGGAAGATTTGATGGAGGATGGACCAGAAATTCCTCATGCCATTATGTCAATTTATACTGGTATTGCAACATGGTTAATGTCAATATTAGGAAAGTTCCAAGTGAACAGTGGATTTGAAAACATGTCATACCGAGCATTATTTAATGGTGATGAAAATGAATATTTGGTCGATATGATGGGAACTGATGTGTTATTCCAAAATTCAATCTTATTATTCCTAATTGCAGTTATTGTGATTGCTGTAGTAGGTTACTTCACTTTCCATGCGCATTTGTTAAACTTAAAAGATGTAGCGATTTTTGGGATAATGTTTACAATAATTCAGCTTTTCCTAATCAATGCCTTTAGCATTAAGATTGGCATCGACTATATTTATGATCAAAATGCAATAACTATTGGTTTTGACATTGTGAGTACGTTACTATTTGCATTTATCATAGCTTTTGCTAGCTTCTATGGTGGCGGTTACTTACGAAAAGTACTAAATAAATAGTATAAAGAGGGTTTGTCTAGAAAGTTTAACTTGCTAGACAAACCCTTCCTTTTTTATAATAATAATCCATCAAAAATTTAGTTTTAGCGGAAGTCATTTAAAGAGATCTTGAACCTAGCACAAATTGGACGAATAATTAAGAATTTTCTAGTCGTCCAATTTTCTTATTTTCCAAGGGCTAAATCTTGTATACCTGCTAGAAAAAAACTATCATAAAATGTGAGAAGGTCAGGTGAAGTCAGTGAAACAGTCAATGGATGCCCTTTTAGATTACATTCACTTTTTACAAGTAGAAAGACAGCTTTCAAAAAATACATTAGCATCTTATCGAAGAGATTTAGAAAGTTATATCGAACATTTACATAAAGTACAAGAGATTGAAAATTTAACATCCGTAACCCGTTCCAACATATTGCTACATCTAGAAGACCTCCGAAATAATGGTATTTCAGCGAGAACAATTGCGCGGCATATATCTGCAATTCGATCTTTTCATCAATTTTTATTACGTGAAAAGGTAACCGATTCTGACCCAACCATTCATTTGGATATGCCTCAGATTGACCAAAAATTGCCGAAGGTGTTAACCGTTGAGGAAGTGGATGCATTAATTGCTATACCGGATAGAAGCAAGCCACAAGGCATTCGAGATATTGCTATGCTAGAATTGCTTTACGCATCAGGTATGCGTATTAGTGAGTGTATTGGTTTAAATTTAAATGACGTTCATATTACAATGGGCTTTGTGCGAGTTTTTGGTAAGGGGGGGAAAGAAAGAATTGTCCCTCTTGGAAAAAGTGCCCTTAAAGCATGTGATGCCTATTTGCAAGTTGCCCGGGATCGTTTACAAGGAAAATATCCAAAAACCGATGCGTTTTTTATTAACCAAAGAGGGAAACGCTTAACAAGACAAGGTTGTTGGAAATTGTTAAAAGAACATGCGGAAAAAGCGAATATAAAAAAGGAAATTACACCCCATACTTTAAGACATAGCTTTGCAACGCACTTAATAGAAAACGGTGCAGATTTACGTGCAGTTCAGGAAATGCTAGGACATGCAGATATTTCGACAACGCAAATTTATACACATATTAGTAAAACAAGACTTTCAGAAGTCTATAAACAATTTCATCCCCGTGCTTAAGTTTAGTAGAAGTCGGGAATGTAATCGTTTTATTTAATGGTGTTGATCAGAATGTAAGCGGTACCCAAAATTCAATTTATTAATAGTCGAACTTGCCAATCGTACAAAAGTTGACTATTAAATTCTATGTCATTTGACATTTTCTACATCAGCTAAACTAATTAGAAAGAACCATCTTAGGAGGAAACAATCATGAACCCTTTTAAAAAAGTACATTTAATCGTAATGGATTCCGTAGGTATAGGAGAAGCGCCAGATGCTGCTAACTTTGGTGACGAAGGTGCAGATACTTTTGGACATATTGCAGAACAAATGAACGGTTTAACAATGCCAAATATCGAATCATTTGGACTTTCCAACATTCGTGAAGTTAAAGGAATTAAAAAAGTAGATACACCTAAAGCGTTTTACGGCAAAATGCAAGAGGCTTCAGTAGGGAAAGATACAATGACAGGCCACTGGGAAATCATGGGCTTAAATATTGATAAACCATTCAAAGTGTACCCAGAAGGATTCCCACAAGAATTAATTAAACAATTAGAAGAAAAAACAGGCCGCAAAGTTATTGGAAATAAACCAGCGAGCGGAACAGAAATTATTGAAGAATTAGGAAAAGAACATATGGAAACAGGTGCAATTATTGTGTACACATCTGCTGACCCTGTGTTACAAATTGCTGCACACGAAGAAATCGTACCATTAGAAGAGCTATATAAAATTTGTGAAATCGCTCGTGAAATTACACTTCAACCTGAATTTTTAGTTGGCCGCGTTATTGCACGTCCATTTGTCGGTACGCCTGGAAGCTTTTCACGAACTTCTAACCGTCACGACTACGCATTAAAACCATTCGGTCGTACAACAATGAACGAATTAAAAGATAGCGGTTTTGATGTTATTGCAATTGGTAAAATCTCAGATATCTACAATAACGAAGGCGTAACAGAAGCGATTCGTACGAAAAATAATACAGATGGAATGGATAAACTACTTGAAGTAGTAAAACGCGATTTCCATGGAATTAGCTTCTTAAACTTGGTGGATTTTGATGCGAATTATGGTCATCGACGTGATCCAATTGGTTATGGAGAAGCATTAGAAGAATTTGATCGTCGTTTACCAGAAGTGTTAGCCGAACTAGATGAGAATGATTTATTAATGATTACAGCAGACCACGGAAATGATCCAACTTTCCCTGGAACAGATCACACGCGTGAATATGTGCCTTTATTAATCTATTCACCAAGATTTGCTCAAGGAAAAGAACTACCATTAAGAGAAACATTTGCTGATATTGCAGCTACAATTGCTGAGAACTTCAAAGTAGCGCAACCAGCATTCGGCAAAAGCTTTTTATCTGAACTAAAATAATTTAGATTGTAAATTTACGAAAAATACCTTGCGGGAATTACAAGTAATCCTACAAATAATACTGATGTAGTTAAGGGAGGCCACTCAAGATGAGAATGGTTGATATTATAGAAAAAAAGCGAAATGGAGAAGAACTTACAACTGAAGAAATTCGCTTCTTTGTTCAAGGTTATACAAATGGTGAAATACCCGACTACCAAGTTAGTGCCTTGATGATGGCCATCTATTTCCGTGATATGACTGAACGTGAAAGAGCTGATTTAACAATGGCTATGGTTGAATCAGGTGACCAAATTGATTTAGCTCAAATTGAAGGTGTAAAGGTAGATAAGCATTCCACAGGTGGAGTTGGGGATACAACTACACTTTCATTAGCGGCAATGGTAGCTGCATGTGGCGTACCAGTAGCAAAAATGAGTGGTCGTGGACTTGGTCATACAGGAGGAACGATTGACAAACTTGAATCAATTGAAGGATTCCATGTCGAACTATCTAGCGAACAATTTGCTCAGCAAGTAAACGATATTAAAATGGCTGTAATCGGCCAAAGTGGAAATTTAACTCCAGCTGATAAAAAATTGTATGCCCTTCGTGATGTTACTGGAACTGTAGCGAGTATTCCTTTAATCGCAAGTTCTATTATGTCTAAAAAGATTGCAGCAGGTGCAGATGCAATCGTGCTTGATGTTAAAACAGGAGAAGGCGCGTTTATGAAAACGTTAGAGGACGCCGAAGCGCTTGCTCATGCAATGGTGAAAATTGGGAATAATGTTGGTCGTAACACGATGGCGATTATTTCTGATATGAGCCAACCACTAGGGTTTGCTATCGGGAACGCTCTAGAAGTGAAAGAAGCCATTGATACTCTAAAAGGTGAAGGACCTGATGATTTACAAGAGCTTTGTTACACATTAGGTTCACAAATGGTGGTCCTTGGTGGTAAAGCTTCAACGATTGAAGAAGCGAGAACAATGCTAGAAGTAGTTGTTCGAAATGGGGAAGCCCTTGAAGTGTTTAAAAAATTCATTGCCGCTCAAGGTGGAGACCCATCTGTTGTTGATGATCCATCACGCTTACCACAAGCTAAATATAAAATTGACGTTGCAGCAAAAGAGTCTGGCTATATTCGTAAGATGGAAGCAGATGATATAGGGATTGCAGCGATGTTACTTGGTGCAGGACGTGCAACAAAAGAGTCAACAATCGATCTATCTGTAGGTCTAGTCCTACAGAAAAAAGTAGGCGATTTCGTTGAGATTGGCGATACTCTTGTAACAATCCACGCGAATCAACTAGATATCGAAAATGTTATTCAAAAGCTCTATGCGCATATCGAAATTTCTCCAGAAAAAATAGAAGCACCGACGTTAATTAAGAAAGTTATTACAGAGTAATCAAAAGTTAAAATGAAGTCCATGATCTAAATAAGGATCGTGGACTTTTTTTAATTCCTGATAAAAATATCGCAAGTAAGATACTTAATTTCGCAAGTGAATTGTTCAAATTCGCAAGTAAAATTGGATTCGCAAGTAACCTAAGCAAATTCGCAAAAATTGGAATCGCAAGTAACCCAGGTAATTTCGCAAGTAAACCCTTCAAAATCGCAAGTAAATAAAGCAAACTCGCAAGTTAAATTGGAATCGCAAGTAACCCAAGGAAGTTCGCAAATAAATCATATAATTTCGCAAGTAAACCCTTCAAAATCGCAAGTAAATAAAGGATATTCGCAAGTAAAATTAAAATTGCAAGTAACCCAAGCAAATTCGCAAATTAAATACTTAATTTCGCAAATAAACCCTTCAAATTCGCAAGTAAATAAAGGATATTCGCAAGTAAAATTGGATTCGCAAGTAACCCAAGCAAATTCGCAAATAAATCATATAATTTCGCAAGTAAACCGTTCAGAATCGCAAGTAAATAAAGCGAACTCGCAAGTAAAATTTGATTCGCAAGTAACCCAAGCAAACTCGCAAATAAATCATATAATTTCGCAAGTAAACCCTTCAAAATCGCAAGTAAATAAACCAAACTCGCAAATAAAATTAAATTCGCAAGTAACCCAACTACTCGGTTCAGTTAGCCAGTAAGTATTGCGTCCGGCAATCCCTAATTACTAAAAAAACCACTCCAATTTTCCTAAAATTATGGTTGTTGTATAAGATATTTGGTGGTAATATATGTTCATAAATCACACTATTTAGTGTTTCAAGTGGTTAAATTGCTATTATTCCAATGAATATCGCCTACAGATTCTCCCTTCAAGGATCAATTTTTAAAGACGACTTTTAAAAGTTAGTAGCGTATAAAAGACTTTATATGCCACTAACTATTTATTTTAATTTGAGAAAGATGTTTTAGTAAAAGGCTAATCTTATATATTTTTAACATTAGCGAAGATATTTGTAACGAGATAGAAAATGATGACGAAATATTTCTAGAAGAAGGGATATTATGGGGAAATTTTGGACTGGGAGATTTGAAGGCTACTCATTGGAATATTTTAAGAAGGATTTATTATCCGGGACGATTGTTGGGATTGTTGCAATACCACTTGCAATGTCATTTGCAATTGCATCAGGTGTGAAACCAGAGTACGGAATTTATACTGCAATTATCGCAGGGATTCTAATATCACTACTTGGTGGGTCGAGATTCCAGATAGGGGGACCTACAGGGGCTTTTGTGCCTATTTTACTAGGTGTAGTGATTGCATACGGATATGAGAATCTATTAATTGCGGGTATAATGGCCGGTATTATGCTTGTCTTAATGGGAATCTTTAAGCTAGGGGTACTAATTAAGTATATTCCTAGACCAGTAACAGTTGGTTTTACAGCCGGTATTGCGGTGATTATCTTTACGGGTCAAATTGGTAACTTCTTTGGTCTAACGGGTATGAAATCGCATGAATATTTTATTGATAACATTCGTGAAATTGGAGCACATTTTTACACAATCAGTTTTATTAGTGTATTCATTGCGCTCATTGGTTTAGCTGTTCAATTAGTTACACCAAAATTTTTACCAAAAGTACCCGGTGCGTTAGTTGGAATTGTTGTGTCATCCATCATTGCTGCAGTGTTTTTCAGTGGACAAATTGGAACAATTGGCTCAACTTATGGCTCAATACCAAGTGCGTTACCACAATTCCATATTCCTGAAATAACTTTAGATAAAATCTATTTACTATTAGGGCCAGCTTTTGTTATTGCTATGCTTGGAGGAATAGAATCCTTGTTATCTGCAGTTGTAGCGGACGGAATGACTAATAGCAAACATAATAGTAATAAAGAATTAATTGGGCAAGGGATTGCGAATATTGTCACACCTTTCTTCGGAGGCATTCCAGCAACTGGTGCGATCGCACGTACTGCAACAAATATTAAATCTGGTGCAGTTTCACCGATGTCAGGTGTTATCCATGGTTTAGTCGTTCTGTTAACATTACTGGTCTTTGCACCATTAGCTGTTCATATTCCACTTGCTAGTTTGGCACCTGTATTAATGATTGTTGCTTGGAATATGAGTGAACGAAAACATTTTGCCCATATTTTGAAGTTGAAATCAGGCGATTCTCTTGTTCTAGTAATCACGTTTTTACTTACGGTATTTACAAGTTTGACAAATGCTGTAGTGATTGGCTTATTACTTGCAGTGGTACTTTTTGCCAAACGTATGAGTGAAATGTTAGTTGTTACAAAAGTTCTACCAGATCATGAAGATCATCATGGAAAAGTTCTTCCACACGTTGTAAAACCGACACATGATTGTCCGCAAGTGAGTATTTACACTGTAGAAGGGCCATTATTCTTTGGTGCAGCTCAAACATTTGAACAATCAATTATATCTTCTATCCATTACAAACCTACCGTATTGATACTACGAATGGGGAAAGTTCCTTTTATCGATACAACGGGAGAGGAATATTTCCGTAATATTGTGAAAGATTATAAGAGTCAAGGTGGTACCCTTCTAGTAACTGGTGTGAATGACAGTTTAAAAACAATACTTGATCAAAACGGGTTAACAAAAGAAATTGGTGAAAATAATTTTTATGATCGTACCGGAGATGCGATTAATCGCGCTCTAGGATGTGTCAATCGCAACGCATGTCTTGGTTGTAAACATTATGCTTTCCGTGAATGTATGGAGTTATCGAATACTAAAATAAGTTAATAATAAAATTTCAAAAGACTATCTTTCAAAATTGGTTGAAATCAATTTGAAAGATAGTCTTTTCTTTTGTTTAAATTTCTTCCTTTTTTTCCATACTAATTGATGGTAATGTTCTTTTTCCTGTCCATTTTACATAGCGCTTCAAGTTAGAACAAACAGAACAGCTTGGAGTTTTAGACTTTCCACCGTCGGACAAAATCGTAAATAGTGTCGTATTTCCACTAGTTTTAACGAAATTCAACTACTATTGTCAGACGAAAAGGAAAATTAAGTGCGATGTGGAATAGCCATGTTAGAGGAGGCGAATACCATTTATGAATTATGAAATTAATATGCACTTAGATACAATCGCAGTTATTCGTTTATATGGCGAACTAGATCACCATGCAACAGAAAAAATCCGTGACCAAATTTCTAGAACAATTCTACAAGGAAGTCTCAAAACAATTATTTGGAATTTAGAGAAATTAAATTTTATGGATAGCTCAGGTATAGGGTTGATTTTAGGTCGTATGAGAGAACTGCGTGCGGTAAATGGACAAACAATCATACTAAATCCATCAAATACGATGAAAAAAATCTTTCAATTTTCGGGATTATCTTCGTACATGATGGAAGGAAAAGAACAAGACGCAATTATGCATGCAAGGGGGATTGTGAATGGATAACGAAATGACGCTTTCATTCTTAGCTGTAAGTGAAAATGAAAGTTTAGCAAGGATGGCAGTAACAAGTTTTGTTTCTCAGCTTGATCCTACCATTGATGAACTTTCTGAATTTAAAACGATTGTGTCAGAGGCAGTTTCGAACGCAATCATTCACGGCTATGACGAAGATGGAAAAGGTGTTGTGACGGTACATGCTGTGCGAGAAGGTGATGTCATTTCGGTTGCAGTTAAAGATGAAGGCAAAGGGATACCTGATCTGAAAAGAGCAATGGAGCCATTGTATACATCTAAAGCTGAAATGGAACGTTCTGGAATGGGCTTTACTATTATGGAAAGCTTTGCAGATCACCTACAAGTCGAATCTGAGCCTGGTGTTGGAACAGTAGTGACTTTCTCTAAAAAATTTCTCTCTGTAAAAATGCCACAAATTTCATAATTTTGGACGCGAATACGTTAAGCGTATTTGGAAGATGTAAGGGGGATGAGGACAATCGAACAGCCGTCCAACATTTTATTGACACAGGAGGAAATGCGTGAGCTCATTGCTCTAGCGCAAGCTGGTGATATTGAGGCGAGAAAGCAAATGATTGAAGGCAATACACGGCTCGTTTGGTCGATTGTTCAACGGTTTGCTTCTCGAGGAGTAGAGCTTGAAGATTTATTTCAAATCGGTTGTATCGGGCTCATGAAATCTGTTGACAAGTTTGATTTATCCTATGATGTGAAATTTTCAACTTATGCTGTTCCCATGATTATAGGGGAAATTCAACGATTCTTACGCGATGATGGTATGGTAAAGGTGAGTCGTTCAATTCGTGAACTAAATTATAAAATTCGTCATGCGACAGATGAATTTTTAAAGACAAACGAAAAGCCACCTTCAATCTCAGAATTAGCGGATATGCTAGGAGTTTCGAAAGATGAGGTGCTTGTTGCAACAGATGCAATGAGAGACCCTGCTTCACTTCACGAACAACTGTTTGAAAGTGAAGGCGACTCCATCACTCTAATGGACCAAATGAAAGATGAAAAGTCGGAATTACCATTTCAGTATGTTCCGCTAAAAGAAGTGCTAGGGAAGCTTGATAAACGTGAACAAGCCATAATTTATCTGCGTTATTACTTAGACCTAACGCAAACCGATATCGCAGAAAGGCTAGGGATTTCACAGGTTCAAGTTTCCAGGCTAGAAAAGAAAATATTAGCACAATTAAAACAATGGATGGATACCAACAATACAGCACGATCTACTAAAAAGACGGTGAATAAATGACAAACAAGATTTTTACATCTATAGACGAGGCAAAAAAGTATATAGAAAGTCAATTTGGTAAAGATGAATCATTTGATTTTTGTATTAAAGAAGTATTTGTAAGAGATTTACCAGTACTTCTAGTTTATGTTAGTGGGCTTATTGACTCCAATACATTAACGATTCAACTAACGCCACTATTCTTTGAAAGTGAAGATAGTAAAAAAATTGAATTTAATGAACCTATTGACGATGAGGATGCTTATTTTGATGAGCATCTCAATTTCTTTGGAAAGTCGGAACCAAAAGACAAAGAAGAGTTTGTGTTAGGTGTATTAAGTGGGACTGTTGGGATCATTACATTACATGGGTATGCTTATACGTTAGAATTACGTAATTATCCTGGACGTAATCCTGAAGAGCCTGATAATGAAAAAGTAATTAGAGGTTCTCGCGACGGATTTGCAGAAAATATTATTATCAATGCAGGGTTAATCCGTCGTCGTATCAGAAGTCCGCAATTACGATTTAATCTTCACAAACTTTCTGATTTAGGTCAAACCGACGTTGCGATTGTCTATATGAATGAAATCGTAAATGACAAACATCTAGAATGGATAAAAAAGAGGTTCGATCAAATTAAACATGACGGTTTAACGATGACTGATAAATCGCTTGAAGAGTGGCTATTTAAACAAAAATTCCATCCAATGCCATTTGTCAGATACTCTGAAAGACCGGATATTGTTGCTGCACATTTACTCGAAGGTCATATTGCAATTGTTGTGGATACATCGCCATCGGTCATTATTGTACCTGTGACGATGTTCCATCTTTTGCAACATGCCGAGGAATACCGTCAAGCTCCCTTTGTGGGAACAGGAACTCGGTTATTGCGATATTTTGCAGCATTCTTTAGTTTAGCACTTTTGCCGATTTGGTACTTATTAGCAACAAATGAGTTTCACCTTCCAGAGGAACTTTCGTTTATAGGATCTAAAGAAGATTCCCATATTCCACTATTCTTGCAAATCATAATTGCAAGTTTGGGGTTAGAATATTTAAGAATCGCTGCGATTCATACCCCAACACCACTTTCAACCGCCATGGGGTTAGTGGCAGGTGTAATCATCGGGCAAATTGCAATTGAAGTAGGATTATTCTCATCAGAAGTCGTACTCTATACGGCGGTAGTGGCCATCTTCTCCTTTGCGATTCCAACTTATGAATTGAGTGTTGCCTTAAAATACTTCCAATTCTTCATTATTATTTTGACCGCACTCTGGGGAGCAAATGGCTTCTTTATCTCGTTATTCTTAACATTTTCCTATTTCTGTCACTTAAGACCGATGAATGTTCCGTATATGTGGCCACTAGTACCTTTCTTCCCGAAAGCTTTTGCACGTGTCTTTATCCGATTTCCAATGGCTGACGATTCAATTAGACCATATATTGTCGGGGCGAAATATCGAAAACGTTCATGAAAGTGCCATTGCGAAACGATGTTTCCTATGTTAAAGTTCACATATAAGTTTTAGTTCATTGTAGGGAAATTCTACGTTTTCCTTTGAACTTAAGGAGAGATCGTTTATGCACTTATATGGAACACAAAACATTTCAAATGACGGTCATTTAATGATTGGTGGAGTCGATACAGTTGATTTAGCGAAAACGTATGGTACTCCACTTTTCATATATGACCTTGAACTAATTCGCAACCGTGCTAGAGGATTTATTGATACTTTTAGTAAATTGGGTGTAAAAGCTGAAGTGGCTTATGCATCAAAAGCTTTTTCATGTATTGCAATCTATCAACTTGCAAAACAAGAAAATTTATCACTTGACGTTGTTTCTGGCGGTGAGTTATATACGGCTATTAAGTCTGGCTTCCCAGCAGAAAGAATTCATTTTCATGGAAATAACAAATCCTATTCAGAGCTTGAGCTTGCCTTTGATACGAAGATTGGGTGTATTGTGGTTGATAACTTCTATGAGATTGAGTTATTAAAAGAAATCTCTGAATCGAAAAAGCAACCAATGCGCATTTTACTCCGTGTAACACCTGGTGTTGAAGCACATACACATGACTTTATCACGACTGGTCAAGCTGACTCAAAATTTGGTTTTGACTTAAATAATGGCCAGGCAGATGAAGCGTTCCAAAAAGTTGTGAACCATCCATATATTCAACTACTAGGTCTCCATTGCCACATTGGGTCACAAATTTTTGAAACGGACGGTTTTAGTTTAGCTGCAGGGAAGCTAATGAAAAAGATTAGTGATTGGAAAGAACAATTCCTATTTGACTGTTCTGTGCTAAATTTAGGTGGTGGTTTTGGTATTCGTTATACGGAAGAAGACCATCCACTAGAACCAAAAGTGTATGTAGAAGAAATGATTAAAACAGTTCAAGAAAATGTGAAATTATATAAATTATCAATGCCAGAGATTTGGATTGAACCTGGCCGTTCATTAGTTGGAGATGCAGGTACTTCTCTTTATACAATTGGGGCACACAAAACAGTACCATCCATTCGTGAATATATTTCTGTTGACGGTGGGATGAGTGATAATATTCGTCCTGCGTTATATGATGCAAAATATGAAGCGACGATTGCCAATAAAGCTGACGAACAAAGAAGCTTTACATATACGGTTGCAGGGAAACTATGTGAATCTGGTGATAAACTTATCATTGATGCAGCATTACAGAAAGCAGAAGCTGGTGACTTATTAGCAGTATTTTGTACTGGTGCATATGGTTATTCCATGGCTTCGAACTATAATCGTATTCCACGCCCTGCAGTTGTCTTTGTCGAATCTGGTGAACACCAACTGGCCATTCAAAGAGAAAGTTATGAAGATTTAGTTCAAAACGATCTTCCATTCACTATGAATCAGGTGAGTGTAAAATGAGAAACATTTCAAAGTTTTGGCTATTATGTATATTAGTTGTTGCTTGTATTATTTGGGCATTAATATACTTATTTATTATCATTCCAAACTCATCTTTACAATAATGTGAACATTTTAATAGGAAATATGTATTAGGGTACTAGTTGCGTACTGATGATAATTCGTGTAGGATAGTTAAGATTATGTAAAGATGTAATGTATTTAAAAAAGAGGGAATGTTAGATGTTAGTTCGCTATAAAAAATCATTCGAAAAAATAGCTATGGGACTGCTTTCGTTCATGCCTTGTGAAAAAGATGTTAAGCATTTAATGGAAACGATGCAAAAGTATGAGCATGATGAACAGTGGCAATTGTTTCTATGGAAAAAGGGTGAAGAATATATTGGGATTGTTGGCATATTTGTTGAAGAACAAATGGCAACGGTTCAGCATATCACAGTCATTCCATCACATAGAGGAGAAGGCGTTGCATTAGCTATGCTGCAAGAATTGTCGAAACAATATGAAGTGCTTCAGGCTAATGAAACGACAAAATCATTTATTGAAAAATGTTTATCGATTTTAAACGGAGCAGAAGGTACTAATTAAAGTACCTCTGCTTTTTTCTTTTGGTATTATTCTTTCTTACTAGTATCGTTACTCGACTTTCTTTTTAATTCTCTTTGAATTAGAATATCTGAGCGATCGCGTAGCATATGTTTATTAAGTAGAAAGTGGTATGAATCACGAGGGAGATTATTCATTCTTTTGGCGACCATTGCTTTTAGCTCATCGTTAGTTAAGAGAATTTGAAAGGATTCAAATGGATGACCCTGCTTCAATTTTTCTATCGATTGATCACAATAATCATATAAATGGTTAAAATCTACAAACTCGAAAAAGATAGAGTTTCTATTTTTGTTGAAGATGTTTTGGGCTTTATGTAAAATGCGCAATGCACCTTTTTCATTTTGCCGTCGCCAATGATACATACCAGTAGCTAATTGAATATACCCGACTAATGGATGGTTTTTATTACCTGGTGCAATAAGCTTCCAATATTCTTCTAATACTTCATGACATTCAAAATAATCTTGGTTTCCATTAAAATATGAACAATAATCTATAAATAATGGATGAAACAGCGGATGCATTGATTTCCTCTTTCCTATATACTAATTAGTGGCATAAATTTTGACATTCTCAAATAGTCATTACAAATGATACTATAATAGAATCCTATCAATTTTATACAAATATCGAATTAATGATTGAATAAACTTATCAGGTGGTACACATATGTCTTATGAAGTAAAATTAGATGCCTTTTCAGGGCCTCTTGATTTATTATTGCATTTAATTCATCGGTTGGAAATTGATATCTATGATATCCCAATGGCAGAATTAACAGCACAATACATTGACCATATTCATGCAATGAAGGAATTAGAACTCAATGAAGCTAGTGAGTACCTAGTCATGGCTGCGACATTACTTGCAATCAAAAGTCGTATGCTATTACCAATCCATGAGGGTGAATTGGAAGATGCAGAATTTGAAGTCGATACAGAGGACCCACGTGAAGAATTAGTAAATAAACTAATTGAATATAAAAAATATAAAGAAGCCGCGAGTGAACTAAAAGAATTAGAATCAGATCGTTCCTTAGTTTTTACTCGGCCACCAAGTGATTTATCTTCATTCGTACCAGATACACAACTTGCTTTGTTTGACGTAAGTGTCAATGTGTACGATATGATTGGTGCTTTACAAAAAATACTACGTCGAAAAAATTTAAAAAAACCGCTATCTACAAGAGTTGCGCGACAAGAATTATCAGTAAAAGATCAAATGTTTGCAGTAGTAGATTCTTTAAAAATAAGCGGAGGGAGATCTTCTTTTACAGAGCTTTTCCCATATGAAGATAAGACAACCATTATTGTAACGTTTTTATCCATTTTAGAACTTATGAAAAGACAAGTCGTGTCAGTTGAACAACAAAATAACTTTGCAGAATTATTCGTAATATTAGACAAGGAGGTTCCCGAAGATGAACTCAGAACAATTGATGAGTAAAATTGAAGCTCTTTTGTTCGTTATTGGGGACGAAGGAATTACAGTTAAACAAATATCTCAATTACTAGAAGTTGAAGTGATGGAAATTGAGGCAGCATTAAGTGAGCTAAAAACAAATTATGATCATTCCGACGTAAGAGGAATTACGTTAAAAAATTTAGCTGGTACATATCAATTAACAACGAAACCTGAAATGGCAGATACCATAAAAAAGCTTGTTGAAAATCCTACAAGTAATGTATTATCAACTGCTTCTCTTGAAGTTCTAGCAATCATAGCCTATAAACAACCTATAACACGGGTTGAAATTGAAGATCTAAGAGGTGTTAAAAGCGATCGACCTATTCAAACGCTTATATCGCGTGCTTTGATTCAAGAAGTTGGGCGTGCAGAAGGGACAGGCCGAGCGATTTTATATGGTACTACAAAAGAATTTTTAAATTACTTTGGATTAAATACACTTCAAGATCTTCCACCAATTCCAGAAGAAATGCTGAAAGAAGAGGAACAAGAAACAGACTTATTTATGACGAAATTCCAAGAAACCTTCTCAAATGAAGAATAGTTATTGGTCAATTGGAGAAATTATTGAGGTCACGAAAAAACAGAATGACAAATTTTTGTCTTTTTATTTTGTAGCTTGCTGTGGAAAGTAAACGTATTAAGTTTTGAGGTAGGAGTTATTACGTGTCGTAATGGCAGGATAAATATTTTGCAAAGGAGTGCCTAACCTGAAAAAACTTGCTAAAATGTTTTTTGTTTTGGCGTTTTCATTTACTGCATATTTTAGTGTCGCTCAAGCAGCACATGCCTCATATGCAGTAATTGATGCAGATTCTGGAAGATTATTATTTGGTAGTAGTCCTCATGTTAAGATGCCGATTGCAAGTCTAACAAAAATGTGGACGGGTCTTGTCGCCGTTGAAAATGCGGACATTAATATGGAAGTGACGATTTCGAATGAAGCTGCACTTGCAGAAGGTTCTTCCATCTATTTAGAACCTGGGGAAAAGGTAAAATTAGAAACTTTGTTATATGGGTTAATGCTCCGTTCAGGAAACGATGCTGCCCATGCCATTGCTGAAAGTGTAGGTGGATCGGTCGAAGGGTTTGTTGATTTGATGAATGAAAAAGCACTTTATTATGGATTAGAGAATACTTACTTCACAAATCCATCTGGTCTTCATCATGATTACCATATTTCTACCGCTTACGACACAGCATTAATGTTGAAATATGCAATGGACAACGAAACATTTCGAGAAATCGCAACTACCATTACTTACAATTCGACTGGGAAATTAGCGAATGGTACGAATTGGTTAAACAAACACCGTTTGTTAAGAGAAAAAGTTGGGGCAATTGCAGGGAAAACAGGTTTTACAAAAGTTGCTGGTAGAACATTAGCTACTTATTTTGAAGAAGATGGAAAAAGGGTAATTGTTGTAACGTTAAATGAATCAAATGATTGGCAAGTACATAAATATCTTGCAAACAAAGCGTTTGATGAATACCAAGTTGAAACGATTGCAGATAAAGGCATTTATAGTGTGAATAGTAATATTTCTGTTAATCTATTAGAACCAATTCAACTATTATTAAATGCAGAGGAAAAGAAACAACTAAAAAACGTTTTATATCTTTCAAGACAACAAAGTGATTTTGGTGTATGGCACGTATTTTTAAATAATCAAAGTGTATTTACAAAAAAAGTAGACTTGGAGACGTAAGATTTAACGATATTGTATTGAAAGTAGTAGGGCTTACCTAGAGGTTCAACTTTCTAGGTTAGCTTTATTTTTTTGTTACTAAAAGAAAGAG
>Ga0182747_1001206_pt1 | contig 20698 bp, 20 predicted proteins | sample eDN3rd30CBELigBY_FD_128526 | JGI IMG/M metagenome (GOLD analysis project Ga0182747, IMG submission 128526) | Enriched backyard soil microbial communities from Emeryville, California, USA - eDNA 3rd pass 30_C BE-Lig BY (version 2) (version 2) | ecosystem: Environmental > Terrestrial > Soil >...
GGGCTCATGGCGGCTCGCTCGGCCAGCCGTTCGACGGTCAGCTCCTCGTCGAGGTGGTCGGGCAGCCACCGCTGGATCTCGGCGATCGCCGGGGTGCGAGCCGCCTGGGCCTGGAGCTGCGCGCTGAACTGGGCCTGGCCTCCGGGGCGGCGGGCGAACACCACGAGCCACGCCGCCACCTGGTGGGCCAGCTCGGGGCCGTGGTCGGCCTCGACGAGGGCGAGCGACAGGTCGATCCCCGCGGTGATGCCCGCCGAGGTCCAGCGGTCGCGGTCGTGCACGTAGATCTGGTCGGGGAGCACCTCGACTTCGGGCCAGTTCTCGCTGAGCAGGTCGCACGAGCCCCAGTGCGTGGTGGCCTGGTAGCCGTCGAGCAGTCCGGCGGCCGCCAGCAGGAACGACCCGCTGCAGACCGACGTGATCCGGCGGGCGCGGCCGGCGAGGTCGCGCAGACCGGCGAGGAACGCCTCGTCGGAGATCAGCTGCCGGGTGCCGCGACCGCCGACCGCCACCAGGGTGTCGAACGACTCGGGCGCGTCGGCCATGGCGATGTCGGCGCCGACCTCGACGCCGCTGGTGGTCCGCACCCGGCCGCCGTCGGGCGTGGCGATCAGGATGCGGTAGGCCCCGCCGCCGTCGAGGTCGTTCGCGTTGGCGAAGACCTCGACGGGTCCGGCCAGGTCGAGCAGCTGCATGAGGTCGTAGGCGACCAGGACGATGGTGCGGGGCGCGCTCATGTCACCCAGTGTGCGGCCGTCCCTCCGTGGCGGCAATGACAACATCCTGACGATCTGCGCCATTCGGGGTCGTCGGGTCGTGGGCCATCGGGTCGTTTTGCTCCATTCGCTCCATTCGCCGACGAGCGCCCCGGCCAGCACCTGACATGCTGTCGGCCATGACTGCGAGGACGTGGGACGACGTGGGCGGCTGGTCAGCGGTGCTGGGGTCGCTGACCCAGCGGAGCGACCTGGACCGGGCCACGGCGTCGGCGGCGATGGGGGAGATCCTCGACGGCAACGCCACGCCGGCCCAGATCGCCGGCTTCATCGTCGCCCTGCGCATGAAGGGGGAGACCTCCGACGAGCTCATCGGCCTGGTCAACGCCATGCTCGACCGGTCCGTGCGGGTGGAGCTCGACGACCCCGAGGGCGTGATCGACCTGGTGGGCACCGGCGGTGACCGCTCCCACAGCATCAACGTGTCCACCCTCGCGGCGCTCACCGTCGTCGGCGCCGGTGGCCGGGTGTGCAAGCACGGCAACCGGGCGGCGTCGTCGTCCACCGGCACCGCCGACGTGCTGGAGGCGCTGGGGGTGGCGTTCGACCTCGGACCCGAGGGCGTGGCCCGCTGCGTGCGCGACGCCGGGATGGGCTTCTGCTTCGCCCCCCGCTACCACGGCGCCATGCGCCACGCCGGACCCACCCGCAAGGAGCTCGGCGTCCCCACGGTGTTCAACTTCCTCGGCCCGCTCGCCAACCCGGCGCGGGTCCGCCGGCAGGTCACCGGGGTGGCCGACGGCGCCATGGCCGAGCGCATGGTGCGGGTGCTGGCCGCCAACGGCGCCGAGCGGGCGCTCGTCGTCTACGGCCACGACGGCCTCGACGAGCTCACCACCACCACGACGTCGACCGTCCACGAGCTGCGCGACGGCGAGGTGCGCAGCTACGACGTCGATCCCACCGACCACGGCATCGCCCGCACGACCCTCGGCGCCCTGCGCGGCGACGACCCCGCCACCAACGCCCGCCTGGCGCGGGAGATCCTCGCCGGCACGCCCGGTCCGGGGTCCGACATCGTGGCGCTCAACGCCGCGGCCGGCCTGCTCGCCGCCGACCTCGTGGACACCTGGGCCGATGGCGTCGAGGCGGCCCGTGCCTCGCTGGCCGAGGGCGAGGCCGCCGCGGCGCTCGAGCGCCTGGTGGCCGAGTCGCAGGCGGCCAAGGCCGTCGAGGCGGCCTGACCGGAGGCCCGGCTACTCGCCGAGGTCCCAGAGGGCGTCGAGGTCGCGCTTCGAGTAGGCCTGGAACGCCACCATGGTCCGGGTCTCGATGATGCCGGGAAGGGCCGCGACGCCGCGCGTCACCACGTCGGCCAGGTCGTCGTGGCGGGGGACGCGCACGACGGCCACCAGGTCGACCTCGCCGGCCACCGAGTACACCTCGGCGATCCCCTCGACCTCGGTCAGCTCGTCGGCCAGCGCCGCCACCCGAGCCGGCTCCGACTTGATCAGCAAGAACGCGTGCACCATGGCCGCGGACCCTACCGGGCAGACCGGCGGGTGCTGGGCGCTGGGGCGGCGCGCAGCGGGCCCAGCGGGGTGGCGGCCGGGGCGAGGCCGGCGCGGTCGTCGAGCTGCTGGAGGATCCGGTGCGCTTCGGCCAGTCGGTGGGCCTGGCCGGCGACGCCGGTGATGCCGGTCGCTCCGCCCGGCGCTTGGCCGGTGGTGCCGTTCGCCAGCACCGCGTGCGTGCGGCTCTGCGTGCTGACCGAGACGAGGCGGACGCAGGCGAGCTCGGCCTCGGACACCGAGGCGGCGAGCTGGGCGAGGTGCTGGCGGCGCACGGGGGCGGGGAGGGTCGACGTGCGGGCGATCTGGGCATCGAGGTCGACGGCCTGCTGGCGCAGCTCCTCGGCGAGGGTGACCACCTCGGGCTGCTCGACCGTCCGGCGCAGCTTCTTCCGGGGGAGCCGGTGGTCGTCGGCGACGTCGCCGGCGGTGTGGCCCACCTTGGCCAAGCGGCGGTGCAGACGGGCGGCTGCCCGGGGGTCGGCCAGCCACGTGATCGGCGCCGGCGTGGGGACCTTGGGGTGGACGCGGTGACGGCGGTTGAGGCGGTGCCGCACGAACAGGGCCACGATGCAGCACGCCACGATGACCGCGCCGGCGGTGCCGAGGAACGTGAGCAGGAGCCAGTTCACCGCCTGAAGGGTACCGGCGGCTCGAACGAGGGCAAGGGCGGTCCGGTGGGCACGAGCGACCCGTCGGCGTGGATGACGCGGATGCGGTGGCTGGAGCGGTCGATCCACTGGGCCACGCACGCCAGCTCGTCGGCGAGGGCCTTGGGCAGCGGAGCGCCCGGCGCCGATGCGTCGCCAGGGGCCGGAGCCTCGAGCGCATCGGGAGCCGAGGGGTCCAGGTCGAGGGGGAGCGGCACGGCGGCGATGCCCTTCTTCGTGACCGTCCAGCTGCGCTGGAGGCGGCCCCGCAGCAGCTCGGCTCGGGAGCTGCCGTCGACCTCCATCACCACCCGGCCGGCTCGGCGGAGGGTGTCGAACCGCTGCTGGCGGCGCAGGGCGGTGACGAGGGCGGCGGCCCGGTCCCGCATGTCGGCCGCCTCCTCGAACCGCTCCTCGGCGGCGAGGGCGTGCATCTTCGCCTCCAGGGGGCCCAGCAGGAGGGCCGGCTCCTCGAGCAGGCCCCGCCGGACGGTGGCGACGAGCCGGGCGTACGCCTCTGGCGCGATGGCGCCGGCGCACGGGCACGTCGACACGCCGAGCTGGGCGGGGGCGCAGGGCCCTGTCCGCTCGCCACCCCGGCCCGGCGTGCCGGTGCACCGCCGCAGCGGCACCGCCGTCTCGATGGCCTCGGCCACCCGCTTGGCCGCCTTCGCCGACGGCAGGGGACCGAGGTACAGCGCGCCGTCCTCCCGGATGGCTCGCACCACCGACAGGCGGGGAAACGGCTCGTCGGTGAGCTTCAGGTAGCTGGAGCGGCGCCAGGTGGTGGACTGCCGGTTGAACCGGGGCTCCAGGCGGTGGATGAGCCGGACCTCGAGCACGGCAGCCTCGAGCGGGCTCGGGCACACGACGTGGTCGATCCGCTCGACCTCGCGCAGCAGCTGCCCCACCTTCCGCCGGTCGTCGCCGGAGAAGTACGAGCGGACGCGGGAGCGCAGGTCGGTGGCCTTGCCGACGTAGAGCGTGCGGCCGCCGCCGTCGCGGAACAGGTAGACGCCGGGCTTCTTCGGCAGGTGGTCGGTGAGCCGCAGCTTGCCGGCCTGGGGGTGGGCGGCGAGGGTCGGGAGGTCCATGAGGTCCTCCAGGCCGCACACGCCGAAGGCCGTCGCCCGTTCGATCAGCAGGTGGAGGAGGTCGCCCGTGGCCAGCGCGTCGTCGAGCGCACGGTGCGACGGCCGGTTGGGGAGCCGGAAGCGGTCGGCCAGGGTCCCGAGGCGGCAGTTCGGTACCTCGTCGCGCACCAGGCGCCGGGCGAGGCGCAGCGTGTCGAGCACGCGGTTGGCCAGCTTCGGCCGTCCGGACCGCTCCATGGCGGCGTTGAGGTAGCCGAGGTCGTAGCGGACGTTGTGGCCGACGATGACGGCACCGCCGAGGAACTCGAGGAGAGTCGGGAGCACGGCATCGGGCGGAGGAGCGTCGGCCACCATCGACGGGGAGATGCCGGTGAGGCGGGTGATCTGCAGCGGGATGGAGTGCCCCGGGTTCACGAACGTGCGGAACGTCGCCACCCGCTCGCCGCCGTGCAGCTTCACGGCGCCGATCTCGGTGATCCCGCCATCGGCGGCGGTCCCGCCCGTGGTCTCCAGGTCCAGCACGCAGAAGGTGACCTCGTTCAGCGGCGTCCCCAGGTCGTCGAAGCTCTGCTGCATGGCTGGATCATACGAACAGATGTTCCCAAGAACAAGTGTTCGTACTGCCGCTTCGCTCCGGGCTGCTCCGCCTCGCCGGGCCGTCGAGGCCCGGTCACCAGCGGGTCACGATGTTCGAACCGGGATCTGACGTTCCCGTTGCGCCTCGCGGCGCGCCCGCGCGCGTCCGGGGGCTTTCCGGCGCGCCCGGTCCCGCCAGTACGCTGGCCTGCGTGTCTTCTGCTGCTCGGTACCGGTGCACGTCTTGCGGGAACCTCACGCGGTTCGATGTGACGTCGACTCGTCAGACTCGTGCGTACCACCACTACACGGTGGGCGGGGAGCTCTCGATCGAGGACGAGCAGGTGCTGGAGGAGACCCTCGAGGCGGTCGAGTGCCGCTGGTGCGGGGCGTCGGGTGACGTCGAGGTGCTCGACGAGTCCGTCGACACCGCGTCCGAGGGCTGAGCCACGGCCCCGGGTCCTGCCGTCGACCCGAAGGCCATCCGCCCGGCGTGTCGCCTGGCGGTCGCCGTCGCGCAGAAGGGGGAGCAGGCCGACCCTCGGATCCCCGCCCCCGTCGAGCTGCGCCCGGTGCTCGGGTTCTCCCGCCTGTCGGCTGCGGCCTACGGGGTGATCGCCCGCGTCATCGACGAGGACGGCATCTTCCGCGCCCGCGTCGCCGAGGCCGCCGACGAGGGCGAGGTCGGTCGGGCGAGCTGGCTCTGGCTGCACCGGCCCGTCGGGTGGCTCGACGATCCGGCGGTGAGCGGCGGCGGACCGGCACCGTCGACGTCGGAGCGGACCGCGCCCCGCGCTCGGCGTGACGACAAGGCGGCCGCCAACCGGTTGCGCAAGGCCGCCGCCGACGCCGATGCCGCCCGTCGCCGCACCGCTGAGCAGCTGGCCGGGCTGCGCCAGGCCGAGGCCGCCGTCCGGGCCGAACGAGATGACCTGGCCGCGTCGATCGAGGCGCTCCAGGAGGAGCGGAACGCGGCCGTGCGCCGGTCCAAGGAGGTGGAGGCCCAGCTCGCCGCCGCCCGCCGGGACCTGAAGGTCGCCCGGCAGGCCACCATGGCCGCGGAGGAGGAGCTCGCCCGTCTCCGGGCCTCGGAACCGGGGTCCGCCGGGGCGGCGCCCGTCGTGACCCCGCCCGCGCCGGTGGCGCCGCCGGCAGCGTCGGTGGACCCGTTCGACCGCGGCGCGGTGGCGTCGTCGGTGGCCGCGGCGGCCTCTGCCGCGGCCGAGCTGGCCGCAGCCCTCACCGACGCGGCGTCCGCCCTGGCCGATCCGACACCGCCGGAGGTCACCGCTCCCGCGCCGGAGCCGACGGAGGCCCGGTCGGCGGCGAAGGGCGAGAAGAAGCGGGGAAAGAAGCAGCGCAAGGCCAGCAGCCGGGTCGGTCCCGCCCTGCCGCCCGGCGTGTTCGACGGCACGGCCGAAGCGCACCGGGCGCTGCTCGCCGACGCCGCCAACCTCGTGGTGGTCGACGGCTACAACGTCGCCCGCGCCGCGTGGTCGGGCCTGGCTCCCGAGGAGGAGCGGCGTCGCACCATCGCCCTGCTCGACGACGTGCAGGCCCGCTCCGGTGGCCGGGTGATCGTGGTCTTCGACGGCGACGATGCGGTCACCGCACCCAAGGCGAGCAAGAACGTGCGGGTCCGGTTCTCCGCCACGGGCCAGACGGCCGACGACGCGATCGTCCACCTGCTCGAGGGCACGCCGAACCGCACGCCGGTCGTGGTGGTCTCGTCGGACCGGGCGGTCGCCGCCGACGCCCGCCGCCAAGGCGCGGTGGCCATCGGCTCGCGCGCCTTCCTCACCGCCGCCGGACGCTGACCGCTCCGAGGCGCGGCCGGCTTCGCTGTCGGACCCCCTGGGGATGATGGGCGCCTGATCCACGGAGGTTCCCATGACCCGGTTCGAAGACCATCCCAACGCCGTGCTGCGCATCGACTGCGACGAGTGCGTGCTCCAGGCCACCGATGCGTGCGGCGACTGCGTCATCACGTTCCTGTGCGGGACCGAGGCGGCCAGTCCGGTGGTGGTCGACCTGGCCGAGGCCCGGGCGATGCGCCTGCTCGACGACGCCGGCCTGGCGCCGCCGCTGCGCCACATCCGCTCCACCGGATAGCCCTGCGCGACCATGGCGGGGTGGGCACCGTGCGTTGGGCAGAGCTGGAGGCCCGGGGCCTCGGTGCGGGCCTCGACGTGGTGGCGGCCGCGTCGGCCGAGCCGTTCGCCGACGCTCGGCGCATCCTCGAGGAGCGGCGCGACGCCGGGCTGAACGGGTCGATGCAGTTCACCTACCGCAAGCCCGAGCGGTCCACGGACCCGGGGCAGACGCTGCCCGGGGTGCGGACGCTCATCGCGGGGGCGGCCTCGTACCACCGCGACCTCCCGCCGAGGCCGCCCGACGTGGGACCGGTGGCCCGGGTGGCCCGGTACGTGTGGGACGACGACCACGAGCGCCTCCTCGCCGGCCTGCAGGCGGTGTGCGACCTGCTGACCGAGGCCGGTCACCGGGCGTGCGTCGTCGCCGACCAGAACCACCTCGTGGACCGGGCCGTGGCCGCTCGGGCCGGGTTGGGGTGGTTCGGCAAGAACGCCAACCTGCTCATCCCCGGCCACGGGAGCTGGTTCCTCCTGGGCACCGTCCTCACCGATGCCGAGATCGGCGACATGCCCAAGGCGGAGCCCGTCGCCGATGGGTGCGGGACGTGCGAGCGCTGCCGGCCGGCCTGCCCCACCGGTGCCATCGTGGCGCCGGGCACGGTCGATGCCCGACGGTGCCTGTCGTGGTCCCTGCAGGTCACGGGGGCGTTCCCCCGGGAGCAGCGGGTCGCTCTCGGCGACCGCCTGTACGGGTGCGACGAGTGCCAGGAGGTGTGCCCGCCCAACCGGCTCGAGGTCCGGCGGGCGGCGCCCGGCGGGAGCGGCGGTCCCGTCCCGGTCGGGCGGCCCGACCGGGCGTGGGTCCCGGTGCTGGAGGTGCTGGCTGCCTCCGACGAGGAGCTCCTCGCCCGTCACGGGCGTTGGTACATCCCCGAGCGCGACCCTCGTTACCTGCGGCGCAACGCCCTCGTGGTGCTGGGCAACACCGGCGACGGCGCCGATCCTGCCGTCCGAGCGGCCCTCGTCGCCGCGCTCGCCGACACCGATCCGCTCCTGCGCTCCCACGCCGTGTGGTCCGCGAAGCGCCTCGGATGCGACGATCTGCTGGTGGACGTGATCGGCGACCCCGACCTCGAGGTGCAGGCGGAGCTGGCCGCACCCGTGCCGGCGAAGGCGCCTGCGTGAAGCACCTCCTCGTCACCAACGACTTCCCACCCAAGATCGGCGGCATCCAGTCGTACCTGTGGGAGCTGTGGCGCCGGCTGCCCGCCGACGAGGCAGCGGTCCTCACGACCCCCTACGCCGGCGACGCCGAGTTCGACGCCGCCGCGCCGATCCACATCGAGCGGATCGAGCAGCCGGTGATGCTGCCCACCCGCTTGCTGGCCGAGCGGATCGACCAGACCGCGGCCCGGCTCGGCGCCGAGCTGGTGGTGCTCGACCCGGCCCTGCCGGTGGGCCACCTCGGTCCGAGCCTCTCGCTGCCGTACGGGGTGATCCTGCACGGTGCCGAGATCACCGTCCCCGGCCGGGTCCCGGGTCCCCGGCACGCGCTGGCTCGCGTGCTGCGAGGCGCCGAGATCGTGATCGCCGCCGGCGGCTACCCGGCCGACGAGGGCGAGCGGGCGGCGCGCCGGTCCCTGCCCGTGGTGGTCGTGCCCCCGGGCGTCGACACCGACCGGTTCGTCCCCCTCGGCGAGGCCGAGCGCGCCGCGGTGCGCAAGCAGTTCGGCATCGCCCCGGAGTCCACCCTGGTGGTGTCGGTCAGCCGGCTGGTGCCCCGCAAGGGCATGGACGTGCTGATCCGGGCGGCGGCGCGCCTGGCGCCGGTCCACCCGGAGCTGGAGGTGGTGATCGGCGGCTCGGGCCGCGACCGGGCCCGCCTCGAGCGCCTCGTCGCCGACCTGGCTGCGCCGGTCCGGTTGGTCGGCCGCGTGGACGACGGCGACCTCCCCGGCCTCTACGGCGCCGCCGACGTGTTCGCCATGGCGTGCCGGAACCGGTGGCTCGGCCTGGAGCAGGAGGGCTTCGGGATCGTGTTCCTCGAGGCCGCCGCCTGCGGCGTGGCCCAGGTGGCGGGGGAGAGCGGAGGCGCTGCCGAGGCCGTGCTCGACGGCGAGACCGGCTTGGTGGTCGACGACCCGCGCTCGGTCGCCGCCCTCGCCGGTGCCCTGCGGGCACTCGTCATCGACCCCGATCGGCGGGCGGCCATGGGTGCCGCAGGACGGGCCCGCGCCGAGGAGGCGTTCTCCTACGACGTGCTGGCCGCCCAGCTCCGCACGGCGCTCGACCGATGGCCGCAGCGGTGAGCGACCTGCTGCCCGAGACCGAGGGCCGCTCCCTGCTGGTGGCCGACGCGGCCGGCACGGTGGCTCTGGCGCTGGTCACCTTCGTCTCGGCGGTCACCGGTGCCGACGCGGTCCAGCTCGTCAACCTGGTGGTGGCCGCGGCCCTCTTCGTGGGCGGCTGCGCGGGGTTCGGGATCGGGTTCCTGCGGGCCGTCGGCCGGAGCCGTGCCGAGACCATCGACCTGGCCGGGCTCTTCTACCTCACCGGTTCGGCGCCGGCCGACGTCCGCCGGGCCTTCCTCGGCCTCTGGTTCGCCCAGATCGGCATCGCCGTGGTGGCGATCCCGCTGACCCGCCCGCCGTTCGCGGTCATGGCGCCCGTGTGGGGCATCGGCCTCATCACCTGGTGGGCCGCCCGCCACGCCACCTTCCCGCCCCGCACCGAGTAGCGCGGCACTAGCCTGCGCCCTCGTGCTCGGCCCTCGGGCCGGTGCCGTCGAGCGTCCACGACCCCGGAGCGTCCTGCCCCCATGACCGACCGAGCGACCGAGTCGACCACCATCGCCGCCGCGCCCGATGCCGTCTTGTCCATCCTGTTGGACTTCCCCCGCTACCCCGAGTGGGCCAAGGACCTGAAGTCCGTCGAGGTGCTCGGCACCGACGACCAGGGCCGGGCCACCGAGGTGCGGTTCCGGGCGGCCGGCTTCGGCCGGTCGACGAACTACACGCTGACCTACGACCACTCGACGCCCAACGTCCTCGCCTGGGTGCTGTCGGAGGGCGACATCATGCGCAAGCTCGACGGCCGGTACGTGCTCACCGAGGCCGACGGCGGCACCGAGGTCGTCTACGAGCTCGAGGTGGAGCTGGTCATCCCGCTGCCCGGTTTCATCAAGAACCGGTCGCAGGGGAAGATCATGCACACCGCGCTGGGTGAGCTGAAGGCGTTCGCGGAGCGCACGGCCGGGTCGTGAGGGTCCTCCTCTTCACCGGCAAGGGCGGCGTCGGCAAGACCACCACCGCCGCGGCCACCGCGCTGCGCTGCGCCGATGCCGGCCAGCGGACCATCGTCCTCAGCACCGATCCGGCGCACTCGCTGAGCGATGCCTACGGCGTCGAGCTCGGCGACCACCCCGTCGAGATCTCGCCCGGGCTCTGGGGGCAGCAGCTCGACGCCCAGGCCCGGATGGAGGACACCTGGCAGGAGATCCAGGCCTGGCTCCTCGAGGTGTTCCAGTGGGCCGGGGTGGCGGCGATCGAAGCCGAGGAGCTGTCGGTCATCCCCGGCCTCGACGAGATCTTCGCCCTCAGCGACATCAAGGCCTACGCCGAGAGCGGCGAGTGGGACATCGTCGTCGTGGACTGCGCACCCACGGCCGAGACCCTCCGCCTGCTGAGCCTCCCCGAGATCTTGCGCTGGTACATGGACCGGGTCTTCCCCATGAGCCGCAAGGTCAACAAGGTGGTGTCGCCGCTCCTCGGCCGCGTGGCGGGGCTGCCGGTGCCCGGCGACGAGGTGTTCGGCTCGGCCTCGCAGTTCTACGACCGCCTCGACGGGGTGCGCGAGCTGCTCACCGACACCGCCCGCACCAGCGTCCGCCTGGTGGTGAACCCCGAGCGCCTGGTGGTGGCGGAGGCCCGCCGCACCTACACCTACCTGTCGCTGTTCGGCTACCGGGTCGACGCCGTCGTGGCCAACCGCCTCCTGCCCGACGCCATCACCGACCCCTGGTTCCAGGAGTGGAAGGCCCGCCACGCCGAGCACCTGGCTTCCATCGAGGAGGGCTTCGCCCCGCTCCCCATCCTGCGAGCCGAGCTGGCGTCCGACGAGCTCGTCGGCGTCGGTGCCCTGCGTGCGTTCGCCGCCCACCTCTACGCCGACCTCGATCCGGCCGCCGTCTTGCACCCCGGGGAGCCGCTCCAGGTCGTCCCGAAGGGCACGGGCTACGAGCTCACCGTGGAGCTGCCCTTCGCCGACAAGGACGAGCTGGAGCTGGGCCGCCGCGACGACGAGCTGCTCATCCGGGTCGGGAGCCACCGGCGGGCGCTGCTGCTGCCCGACTCCCTGCGCCGCCGGGAGGTCCGGGCCGCGTCGCTGCGCGACGGCCGGCTCCGGGTGACCTTCGCCGGTCCGGCCGACGAGGGCATCGACGACGACCCGGTCGTCGACCGGGCCGCAGGTGCCTCGGGCCGGCGGCGGGCCCGATGACCGCCTCCGACGAGGGCACCGTGCCGCCCGGCGCCTGGGATGATCAAGACCCCCGTCTCCAGGCCGGGCTCGACCACCTGCAGCGGGCAGCTCGGGAGATGATCGCCGCCTCCCGTGCGCTGCTCGACGTGGCCGAGGAGCTCGTCGAGGACCCCAAGGCCGCCTCTGGCATCATCGACCTCCTCGGTTCGGTGGCCGGCCGGCCGGGGCGGTCCGCCGGGCGCGTCGACCCCGACGAGGGAGACGACGACGATCCGCCGGTGCAGCGCATCCCGGTCTCCTGACCTGCGGGGGGAGCTACCGCGCTGACGGGCCGATCAGGTACCGTCCTCGCAGCCTCACGATCGATCGGCCGTGGGAACGGGAGGGTGTGCAGTGAAGGTGCTCCAGGTGCGCGAGGCAGCCGGTGACCGCCCCGCGATCGAGCTGCACGGCCAGGTGACCGTGGTGCGGGGCCTCGATCCACTGCGGCGCTCCTGGCTCATCGATGTCCTGGGGCGTCTCGCTTCGGGGCAGGACCCGGATGCCGCTGGTGAGCTGGTGGCCCACGGCGTCGTCTTCCCGCTCGACCGCACCTCGCTCGCGCTCTTGGACCTCGAGCGACCGGTCCCGTCGGTGGTCCGCTCCGAGGACCTTCCCGGACACGATCCGCGCGTGGCGCAGGCCGTCTCCGACCGCGACCGGGCGCTGATCCGCCGCCGGGAGCTCACCCAGCAGATCACCGAGCAGCGCGAGGCGCTGGGCGCGGCCGTGGCCGAGCGGACGGACGCCACCGAGGAGCTGGAGGCCCTGCGCCGCGGCGACGGCGCAGCACGCGAGGCGCAGGCTGCGGCCGATGCGGCGCGGGCCCGCCTCGATGCCGAGCTCGCGTCAGCATCGGCGGAGCGCGCCCGCAACCGCGAGGCGCTCAACAGCGCCGTGTTGGCCCGTGGCGTGGCCAGCGAGGCCCGGGTCGCGTCAGCCGAGCGGCTCGAGCGGGCTCGCGAGCGCCGGCGGACGGCGATGAAGAAGGCGACGGAGGCAGCGGCCGCGCTCGAGCAGGCCCGTCCGCTCGTGGCCGACGACCCGACCGACCTGCTGGTCGCCCGCCGCGTCGAGCTCGCCAGCGCCGAGGCTGCCGCTGGCGAGGCCGACCCAGACCAGGACAGCTCGCCTGTCAGCCGGATGCTGGCCGATCTCGAACGGCGTCGGGTCGAGCTGGTGCGCCTCCAGGAGGCCGTCGGCGACCCCGGGGCCGGTGCGGTCCGCGGCTCGCTCGACCAGCTCCTCGGCGCGGGGACCGAGGCCGCCCCGGTGGTCGCCGCCTTGGCGCTGGCCGACACCTGGCGCGACCTGCACCAGCAGCTGAGCGCTCTGGATTCCGGTGTGTCGGGTGAGGAGTACGCCGCCGAGCAGCGGGTGGCCGAGGCTCGACAAGCGGTCATCGAGGCCGAGGTCGAGTACAACCAGCCGGTCCTCACGCCCGAGCAGATCACCAAGGTCGAGGCCGCCCACGCGCTCGTCCTCGAAGCCCAGGACCGTACGGAGGGGCGCTTCGGGGGCAGCCGACTCCGCAAGAAGCTCGAGGACGCCCGGGCCGAGGAGCGCCGGGTCCTCGAACGGCTCGGCTTCTCCACCTACGCCGACTACATGATGAGCTCGTCGAGCCGCGGCGTCGGCCCGGCAAACCGCTCGACCCTCGAGACCGCCCGGGCCCGGCTCAAGCTGGCCGAGGAGGGCCTGGCCGCGCTCCCGGGTGCTGCTGACCGCGCCCGCCGCCGCACCGAGCTGCTGCAGCGGCGCGATGCCGTGGCGCCCCGAGTGGCGGCGCTCCTCGGGCACGAGCCCACCGGTCCGGAGTCCGAAGACGAGCTCCGCTCCCTGCGCGAGCCGGCCGCCCCCAGCGACTCGGCCATGGCCGAGCTGGCCCGCCAGCTCACCGCGGTGGGCGTGGCGGTCGTCGGGCCCCCGTACGACCGCGACGACCTCGTCTTGCTGGCGCGCTTCTACCTGTCCGAGCAGGAGACCGCCGACGAGCGTCGGTCCGACATCGACCACGCCCTCGACGCGCTCGACCACGCCATCCTCGCGGTCCGCGACGCTCGTGACCGGGGCCAGCACGACCTTCCCCCGCTCGACCCGCTGCCGGAGCTCGCCCAGCCCATCGCCGAGCCCGCCGCGGATGGCGATGCCGCTGCCCAGGCCGTCACCCTCCGCCAGGCCCGCTGGGCCGACGTCGAGGCGGCTCGGTCCGCGGTGGCCGAGGCCGAAGCGGCCGTCGCCCAGCACCGCCAGGCGAGCGCCGCGCTCGGCGGCCTGGAAGCCGACCTCGCTCGGTGCGGCGTCGAGGAGGAGCAGGCCGCAGCGGCGGTCGCCGAAGCCGAGGCCGAGGTCGCCCTGGCGAACGGCGCGGCCTTCGACGACGCCGTCGCGGCCGCCAACGAGGCCGAGGCGGCGCTGGCCCGTTCGACGGCACGGGAGGAAGGCGCCCGCCGGGCGATCGAGGAGTTCTCCGGCGAGGCCGGTGTCGCCGCCATGATCCAGGCCGCCGAGGAGCGGGTGGCCAACGGCGAGCAACGGGTGACCGCCGCCGCCGCCGCCGAACAGGCGACCGCCGCCCAGTTGGCGGAGGTCGACGCTGCGTTCGCCGCAGCGACGGCCGCGGAGGAGCAGGCGCTGGCGGATGCCGCATCGATCGACCGGGCCGAGCTCGTCGACGACATCGACTGGGAGCTGATGTCCCGGCTCGCCGCCCTCCGTTCGGTGGGCTTGGCCGGATCGCTCCCCCTCGTCCTCGACGACCCGTTCACCGTGCTCGACGACGACGAGGTCACGAACGTCCTCGACCGCCTCGTCCGCCTGGCCGACGCCGTCCAGGTCATCGTCATCACCGACCGCGAAGCCGCCGTCGCGTGGGCGGCCCAGATCGGTTCCGAGAAGGCCCTCGTCCACACCGCCTGACGCGCGCGACGTGCCCGGCTTCCGCCCGCCGCCTCCAACGGGGAGGACGTCGGCGCTGGGTGGACGACGATCCACCCGGTTGGCAGGCGATGGCGGACCCGGTGAGGGCTATGCGAAGCTGGTGCCCTTGGCTCTCGCCAGGCTGTCTTCGATCTCGGCTTCGGCCTTCTCGCGGCCTTCGAAGCCCTTCGTGTTGGCGAACTTGCCAGGCTCGAGCTGCTTGTAGACCTCGAAGAAGTGCTCGATCTCGTCGGTGAGGAACATCGGGAGCTGGTCGATGTCCTGCACGTGGTCCCAGCGGGGGTCGCCGTAGGGGACGCAGATGATCTTGGCGTCGGGACCGGCGTCGTCGTCCATCCAGAACACGCCGACGGGGCGGGCCCGCACCCGGCAACCCGGGAACGTGGGCTCCTCCATGATCACGAGGGCGTCGAGCGGATCGCCGTCCTCGCCCAGGGTGTGCTCCACGAAGCCGTAGTCCGCGGGGTACACGGTGGCGGAGAACAGCCGCCGGTCGAGCCAGATCTCCCCGGTCTCGTGATCGATCTCGTACTTGTTCCGGCTGCCGCGTGGGATCTCCACCACGATCGGCACGTAGTCGCTGGATTCGGCCATCCACCCAGCATGGCAGGTGGCTCGGAGGCCCCGAACGGCGAGAACGCATGTCGAAGCAGGAGGGGGCCACGTCCTAACGTGCAACGCATGGAGTTCCGCCGGATCACGAACCTGCCGCCCTACGTCTTCACCATCATCGACGGCCTGAAGATCGAGGCTCGGCGGGCCGGGGTCGACGTCGTCGACCTCGGCTTCGGCAACCCGGACCTCCCGTCGCCGGCCATCGCCGTCGAGAAGCTGTCCGAGGCGGCGCACAACGCCCGCAACCACCGCTACTCGTCGAGCCGGGGCATCCCGAAGCTGCGCGAGGCGGTGGCCGACCTCTACCTGCGCCGGTTCGGCGTCACGCTGGATCCCGAGAAGGAGATCATCTCCACCATCGGCGCCAAGGAGGGCTTCAGCCACCTCATGTGGGTGCTGCTGCAGCCGGGCGATGCGGCGCTCGTCCCGTCGCCGTCGTACCCCATCCACATCTGGGGCCCGCACCTCGCCGGCGCCGACGTGCGGGAGATCCCGATCGGCACCGACCAGGACTTCTTCGAGAACATCCAGGAGGCCTACGAGTACTCGTGGCCCAAGCCGCGGGTGATCGTCTTGTCGTTCCCGCACAACCCCACCACGGCGTGCGTCGACGTCGAGTTCTTCCAGAAGGTGGTCGACTTCGCCCGCGAGCGCAACGTGATCGTCGTCCACGACAACGCCTACGCCGAGCTCGGCTTCGACGGCTACGAGCCCCCGAGCATCCTCCAGGCCGAAGGGGCCAAGGAGTGCGCGGTGGAGCTGTACTCGATGACCAAGTCGTTCTCGATGGCCGGCTGGCGGGTGGCGTTCATGGTCGGCAACGCCGAGGTCGTGGCCGCCCTCACCAAGCTCAAGAGCTACCTCGACTACGGCACCTTCCAGCCCATCCAGATCGCGGCCACGGTCACGCTGAACGAGGACCCCGAGCACCCCCAGGAGGTGCTGCCGATCTACCAGGCCCGCCGCGACGCGCTGTGCGACGGCCTGGCCCGCATCGGATGGGAGATGACCCCGCCCCAGGCCACCATGTTCGCCTGGGCGCCGATCCCCGAGCCGTACCGGGAGCTGGGATCCATCGAGTTCGCCTCGATGCTCGTGCGCGAGGCGCAGGTGGCGGTGTCGCCCGGCGTCGGCTTCGGCCCCGGCGGCGACGGCCACGTCCGCTTCGCCCTCATCGAGAACGAACAGCGCATCGGCCAAGCCATCCGGGGCCTCAAGAAGGCCCTCACCAAGCTCGGCTGACCCACCACCCCTCCCCGAACTTCGTAGGGCGGAGCGCCCATCGGGGAGCTCTCGCATACGAAGTTCGCTCTCGGGGTGGGGTGGGGTGGGGTGGGAATCGGACGTGGGGTGGGGAGGTTGGAACCTCTTGTGCCGTTGACTCCGCCTCGCCTGTCCATCCTCGACCTCGCCCTGATCGGCAAGGGCCAGACCGCCCGGGATGCGTTCGCCAACAGCGTCCGGGTCGCCCGGTTGGCGGAGGAGCGGGGCTACGAGCGGGTCTGGTACGCCGAGCACCACAACATGGCGCAGATCGGGTCGTCGGCCACCAGCGTGCTGATCGCCCACGTGGCCGCCCACACCGAGCGGATCCGCCTCGGCGCCGGTGGCATCATGCTGCCGAACCACGCGCCGCTGCCCATCGCCGAGCAGTTCGGGACGCTGGCTGAGCTCCACCCGGGTCGCATCGACCTCGGCCTCGGCCGGGCGCCCGGCAGCGACCAGGTGACGATGCGGGCGATGCGCCGCGACCCCACGTCGTCGGACCGGTTCCCCCAGGACGTCCAGGAGCTCCAGGGCTACCTGAGCGGCGACTCCCTGGTCCCCGGCGTGCAGGCGACCCCGGGTCGGGGGACGGACGTGCCGCTCTACATCCTGGGCTCCTCGCTCTTCGGCGCGAAGCTCGCCGCCGCCCTCGGCCTGCCCTACGCGTTCGCATCGCACTTCTCCCCGCAGGCGCTGCGGCAGGCCGTCGCCACGTACCGCCACGAGTTCCAGCCGTCGGCGCAGCAGGCCGAGCCCTACGTGATCGCCGGCGTGAACGTCATCGCCGCCGAGACGGAGGAGGACGCCCAGGCCCAGCACCTCGCCGTGCGGCGGGGCCGGGTGCGGATGTTCGTGCAGAAGGGCATCGACGTGTCCGACGAGCAGGCCGACGAGATCCTGGCCTCCCCGCAGGGCCACCAGATCTCGGAGATGATGCGGTACTCGGCCGTCGGCACGCCCGACGCGGTGAAGGACTACCTCGACGGCTTCGCCGTCCACGCCGATGCCGACGAGCTGATCGTGGTCGCGGCATCGCCCGGCATCGACGCCCGTCTCCGCTCGCTCGAGCTCCTCGCCGACGTCGCCGGCCTCGTCTCGGCCTGACCCTCGACGAGCGTCCGCCGGCTCCAACCCCGCTCCATGCGGGTGGGTGGTCGAGGGGGGCGGGGTCTCGGTCCGCGTCGATCCGCCATCGGCGGGCCCGGACGCCCGGCCCGGCTAAGCGGGGGAGGGGCGGTCGAGCAGACCGTGGAGGCAGAAGTCCACGGCCGCATCGATGACGTCGTCGGTGGGGTCGAGGACACCCCGGTGCACGAGGCTCACGAGGTGGGTGTGCACGCCGAGGAGCGCGTGCGACAGGAGCGTGGCGTCGCCTCGGGCGATCTCACCGGCCTCCATGGCGGCGGCGAGGACCTTGGCGGCGTCGTTCACCGCGACCTGCTCGCCTTTGCGCAGCCCGCCGTTGAAGCGGTCGTCCGTGGCGGCGAACTGGAACAGGCGGAAGTAGTCCGGGTGCTGGATCGACCACTCCATCGAGGCGCGGATGCCGCGCTCGATGCCGTCGGAGGGGGAGTCGGCGCCGCTCACCGCGGCGCGCTGCCGTCGGCGCAGGTCGAGCTGCGCGTCGGCGAGGATCGCCCGGAGCAGCGCTTCTTTCGAGTCGAAGTACCAGTAGAAGACGCCCTTGCCGACGCCGAGGCCCTCGGTGATCTCGGCGACCGACGTCGGATGGAACCCGTTCTGCGCGAAGCGGGCGGTGGCGTACGCCATGAGCTGGCGGCGCCGCTCTTCGCCCCGTTGGGTCAGCTTCCGGTCCATCACCCGGTCAACCTACTTGACCGCCTGGTCAAGCAGCCGGGACCCGGCCTCGGCCCCGCCTCGGAGTCCTCCCGCGGACGAAACAGTCCGTTCACATCGAGCACCTAGGGTCGGCGGCATGGAGAGCTACGTGCTGCGCGTCTGGCTGCCGGACCGCCCCGGTGCGCTGGGCGCGGTGGCCAGTCGGATCGGCGCCGTGAAGGGCGATGTGGTCGGGATCGAGATCCTCGAGACCGGTGACGGCCAGGCGGTGGACGAGCTGGTGGTCCAGCTGCCCGACGCCACGCTGGTCGACCTGCTGGTGAGCGAGGTGCGCCAGGTCGACGGCGTGCAGGTGGAGGAGGTCCGTTCGGTGGGCGCCGAGGGCCACGACCCCCGGCGCGCCACGCTGGAGACGGCCGGCCGGCTGGTCGAGGCGGTCGACCGGGCCGCGCTGCTCGAGGTGGCCCGAGACGTCGCCCCGCGGTCGCTGTCGGCCGCGTGGATCGCCGTCATCGACCTCGAGGCCGGCGCCCTGCTCGTCGCGGGCGAGCGGTCGCCGAGCGAGAGCTGGCTGGTGGCGTTCGTCCACGGGTCGAGCAGCGCCGCCGAGCTGCAGGGCTCGGGCCGCGGCGCCGACCTGGGCGGCAACGACGTGATCTGGTCGGCGATGCCCGACGTCGGCCTCGCCGTCGTCGCCGGGCGCGACAACATCGCGTGGCGCACCCGGGAGCGCCACGAGCTCGACGCCCTCGCCCGCATCGTCGCCCTCCGCTGGGCCGAGCTGCCGGATCGGGGCTGAGGGCCGAGGGCCGAGGGAACGAAGTTGGTGTGCGAATCGAGGGAGAAGGTCGTTTCCCACACCAACTTCGGTTCGCTGCCGCTCGGTTGCGGTCGGAACGAGGCCTACTCGGTGCTTCGTGCCCAGCCGCGTGAGCGGTCGACGGCTTCGAGCCAGCGGGCGTGGAGGGCATCGGCCGGCCCGCGGTCGGCGGCCGGGGTGAACTCGGCGTCGAGGGCCCAGTTGGCCTCGATGTCGTCGGTGGAGGACCAGACGCCCTCGGCCAGCCCGGCCAGGTACGCGGCGCCGAGGGCCGTCGTCTCCTGGACCTGTGGGCGGCGGACCGGGACGCCGAGCTGATCGGCCTGGAGCTGCAGGAGCAGGTCCATCACGGCCGCACCTCCGTCGGCGCGGAGCCCGGCGACGGGGTGGCCGGCGTGCTGGCACATGGCGTCGACCACGTCGCGGGTCTGGAGGGCCATCGACTCGACGACGGCTCGGGTGATGTGGGCCTTGGTGGTGCCGCGCGTGAGGCCGACGAGGGTGCCCCGGGCGTACGGGTCCCACCACGGGCTGCCGAGCCCGGTGAAGGCCGGCACGAAGAACACGTCGTCGGTGGTGTCGACCGATGCGGCGAGCGGCCCGGCCTCCTCGGCGCTGGCGATGATGCCGAGTCCGTCGCGCAGCCACTGGATGGCCGAGCCGGTCGAGAAGACGGCGCCCTCGAACGCGTAGTCGGTGCGCGTGCCCCCAGCCCCGTCGGGGATGCTCCAGGCGACCGTCGTGAGGAGGCCCTCAGCCGGCTCCGGGCAGGTGCCGCCCACGTTCATCAGCACGAAGGAACCGGTCCCGTAGGTGTTCTTGGTGGCGCCGGGCGCGAAGCACGCCTGGCCGAACAGCGCGGCCTGCTGGTCGCCGGCGATGCCGCTGATGGGGATGCCGGCCGGAAGGCCCGAGGACTCGTCGGTGACGCCGAAGCGGCCGCTGGAGGGCAGCACCTCGGGCAGCACGTGGCGGGGGACGCCGAAGAGGGCGCACAGCTCGTCGGACCAGTCGAGCGTCCGGATGTCGAGCAGCATCGTCCGGCTGGCGTTCGACGGCTCGGTGGCGTGGACCTGACCGCCGGTGAGGTTCCACAGCAGCCACGAGTCGATGGTGCCGACGGCCAGGTTCTCGTCGGCCTCGACGCCGCCCTCGGTGAGGAGCCACTCGACCTTCGACGCGGAGAAGTACGGGTCGAGCACGAGTCCGGTGGTCGCCCGGACGAGCGGGAGGTGCCCGGCTTCGGCGAGGGCGTCGCAGCGGGTGGCCGTGCGCCGGTCCTGCCAGACGATGGCGCGGTGGCGGGGGAGCCCGGTCCGGCGGTCCCAGGCGACGACGGTCTCGCGCTGGTCGGTGATCCCGATGGCGGCGACGGGCTCCTGGAGCGACGAGATCAGCTCGGCCGTGGTGCCCACGATGGCGTGCCAGATCTCCATGGCGTCGTGCTCGACCCAACCGGGCTGCGGGAAGTGCTGGGTGAACTCCCGGTACCGGTAGCCGACCGAGCGGCCGGATCGATCGACGGCGAAGGCGCGGACCCCGGTGGTGCCCGCGTCGAGGGCGATGACGACAGCCATGGCGGGCGACGCTACCGGAGGAGCGGCGTGCTGCCCGGGGAGGTCGGTGACGGCGATCGGGCGGCTCCGCGGTCCCTGCTCGCGAGCGCCGAGTACCTCGCCCGGCTCCCCTGACCCGGCCGAGCGGAGCGCCGGCCGTCGGTAGGCTCGGCCCATGCGGATCGGGATCTTGACGGGTGGCGGCGACTGTCCCGGGCTGAACGCGGTGCTGCGCGCCGCGGTGCGGGCGGTCGCGGTGGACCACGGCGGCGAGGTCATCGGGTTCCGCGACGGGTGGAGGGGCGTGCTCGACGACGTCTGGGAGCCGCTGACCATCGACCGGTGCCGGGGCATCTTGCCCCGCGGCGGCACCATCCTCGGGACCTCCCGTGACCAGCCCTACACGCGCGACGACGGCGTGCAGCGGGTCAAGGACGCGATCGAGCGCCATCGCCTCGACGGCATCATCGCCATCGGCGGCGA
>Ga0182747_1001207_pt1 | contig 20686 bp, 15 predicted proteins | sample eDN3rd30CBELigBY_FD_128526 | JGI IMG/M metagenome (GOLD analysis project Ga0182747, IMG submission 128526) | Enriched backyard soil microbial communities from Emeryville, California, USA - eDNA 3rd pass 30_C BE-Lig BY (version 2) (version 2) | ecosystem: Environmental > Terrestrial > Soil >...
CGTATAGATCAGGTCCACAATGATATTGACCACGACAATGATGAGCGCGTAAACGATCATGATTGCCTGGATCATGTTGTAGTCATATTGCTTGGTGACCCCCACCAGCAGTTTGCCAAGCCCTGGCCGGGCGAAGACCTCCTCGGTGAGGACCGAACTCCCGATGAGCCCGATGGTGAAGATCCCCACCAGGGAGACAATCGGCACCATCGCTGCCCGAAAGGCGTGACTGATCATGACCTTGCGTTCCGTCATTCCCTTGGCCCGTGCTGTCCGGACGTAATCGTCGGAGAGCACGTCCAGCATCACCGAACGCGTCATGCGTGCCACATAGGCGGTTTCCACCAGACCCAGGGTAATTGCCGGCAGCACAAGGTGCTGCAGGTTATCCAGTGGATCGGAGAAATCTCCCGCATCGATCGCCGGGAAGATCCCTGCTTTCGCAGAAAGGAAGTAGATCAGCAGCAAGCCAACGTAAAATGCCGGTGCCGAAAGTCCTGTCAGCGAGAGTACGCGCCCGAGGTAATCGATCCAGGTGTTGCGTTTGACGGCAGTGATGATACCCGTTGGGATACCGAGGAGAAGCGCGATCAGGATTGCCGCGAACGAGAGCTCCAGTGTATGGGGAAGTACATACTTGATCTGGTCCCACGCTGGCTTCCGGGTGATCAGGGAATCACCCAGATCGCCACGCAGCAGCCCGAACATGTAGTCCTTGTATTGCACCCACAGCGGGTCATTCAGCCCAAGGTCTTCCCGATACCGCTGAATCGTGTCTTCGGACGCGTAATCTCCCAGGACCGCCCGCGCGACATCTCCGGGGATGACACGAACAACCAGGAAGATGATGGTCACCACGGCGATAAGCGTGGGAATCGCCAGCAGCAGACGTCTCAGGATATGTCTGAGCATAGACGTCCCTTCGTCGGCATTGGCGGTTGGCGATGCCAGTGCCATGGACTTTCCGGGATCAGGCGATCCCGGAAAAACCGATAGTCAATCAATAATCAGATGAAGAAGCAGCCCGGAGGCTGCCCCTTCGTGTCTTTTGACGGTGTGAAAAACGTTATTCTGCCGCCAGACTCGTGGTTTCGTCGATGCCAGGATAGAGTTGCACAACGGATACCAGTTCGTGTCCGTAGTCGACGCGCTCCGAGCGGGCGTAGACCTGATTGACGTACATGAGGCCATTGCCCGCGAAGTTTTTCTGGATCTCGACGTTCGCCTGGCGCCACAGTTCTGCCTGGGCATCCGCATCGGTCTCGGACCGGGCCTGGTCCCGCAGGTCATCGACGGTGAAGTGCGAGAAGTTCGTGACCCCGCCATCGGTTGCGAAGAATTGGGTGAGATAGGTATCCGCCGTGGGTCGGAAGGCGATGTACAGGACAATGGCATTCCGCCCCTGGCGGATGAGGTCGTGCATGGCCGCATGCTGGACGACTTCCAGCTTGACGGTGATGCCAACTTGCCGGAGTTCCTCGCCCAGAACCTCGTAATTGGTGCGATACGCATCCTGCTCCGATGCCACAAGCTCCAGTTCGAAGCCATCCGGGTATCCCGCTTCCGCTAGCAGTTCCTTCGCCCGGTCCAGGTCCGGTGCCGGGTTGACCCCAGCCTCGTTTGCCTCGTCCTCACTCAGGCCGCCGGGCATCAGGTCGTACGGCACGACCGAGAAGACTGGCTTGGCAACGGGCTCGCCCGACAGGGCGATGTGGTTGTTCCGGTCGACCGCCAGGAAGATTGCCTCCCGAACCTTGGCATCCTGGAAGAGTTCATGCTCGATGTTGATGTTCAGGAAGAGGACTTCACCGACGCCGAAGACATCTGCCTGAATGCCATCCATCCCGTTCATCCGGTCAACCCATTGGGCTTCCGGCAGACCATTCACCACATCCACATCGCCGGATTGCAGGGCCAGCTCGCGGCTGGTGGCGTCGGCGATAAAGCGAACGATCACACCATCCAGCTTCGGGGCTCCCCGGAAGAAGTCGGCGAAGGCGGTCAGGGTCACATTGTCCTGAGGTGTGTGGGATTCGAAGGCGAAGGCCGCTGTTCCCACCGGATTGGTGATGAACCCGTCGGCGCCAAGGGCTTCATACCCCTGCTGCGGAATGACGTAGCCGCCGGAGTAGTTCGCCACCTTCGGCAGGAACAACGTTTCGGACATGGCCTCGGGCACAGTGACCTGGAAGGTGCCGTCATCGCCGACGGCAAAGCTCCAGCCCTCATAGTCACCCGCGTAACCGGAGGTATCCGGATTGGCGGCCTTCTCGAAGGAGAAGAGCACGTCATCAACCGTGAGCTCATACGATTCCGCACCCTCGGTGGGATGCGTCATCACGCCTTCCTTGATGGTGAAGCTCCAGGTCTGGGTGCCGTCCTCGTTCTCGGTTGGTGTCGGCATATCCGTGGCGAGATCCGGCTCGAAACTGGTCGAATCGCCCGGGGTAAAGCGAACCAGGCCGTTGAACACCATATCGACAATCGCCCGGTCCTGCGTACCGGAGGCGTAATGCGGGTCCAGGGTTGAAATATCGGACGTATTCATGGCCAAACGCAGGACATTCGCATTGTCCTGTGCGGCGGAGACCAGTGCCGTGGATGTGGCGGTTGTGGCAATCGTGCCGCCAATGGCCGCGGCACCGGCGATTTTCGAGAAGGTTCTGCGGTTCATGGTCATGGTCTTGTCCCTCCACAGGGGTGATGCTAATACTCAACGGTGAATCCCTGAATCCTCCGGTCGCACGACCGGTATCATCAGTGATGAACATCTCTCCTGCACTGGGCGGGCGGACAGGATTCCTTGCCTCGGGTTCGTGTGGCCCGCTTCCATTATGAAGCGTTCCCTGGTGCTTACCTTCAGGTTCAGAATCATGCAGCTGCCTCAGATGCAGTTGCGATATGCGCTATCAATAAGCCTACTTTCGCACAAAATGCGTGTGACGTCAAAATATATCCATCGCTTGCGTGACATGTGTAGGCATATATTTCTTATGGCAAATTATCTTTCATATGCGGTGGTATATGACCAGCCAGCCAGCCTCATGGAAAAACAGGATTTCGACAATCATTGGAGAGAAGCGAATCGCAGGTGATATCGTATGCCCTGAGTTCAATGGAATTTATTTTATATCGAAAGACCTGAGCGATTTCTTCGACCTTTCCCTGATAAAGCAGAGGCCTCCTACATCCTGGTCCCCGGGAGAAAGAGGGACGCCTGTTCCATCTGGCCTGCCTGGCCCGCGTGAATTCACGGATATTGTTCTCCAAAACCGATGCACGCGCCAGAGTGGTGTGGCTGACGACGGACAACGCGTCGTGTCCGTAACGATGGCGCTGAACGCACAACCCGCCGGGCGCCAGCGGCGTGCGGTGCGTTCAGTAGCCTGTCCAGAGCGAAGCGTGGGATCCTCCTGTGCTGCGTGATTGCCAACCTTTTTGCAATCCGCCTGTCACTGCCTTCATGCGTTTATGGCAGTCGCTTCATTAATATTGGGGTAAAGCTGGATCGATGAGATGAGTTCGTGTCCATAATCCACATCGTCCCACCTGCCGTATGCATTGTTATTGTAGAGCAATCCTGTTGCGGCGCAATTCGCCTGGATCTCGATCATCGCCTGTTTCCAGAGATCGATCTGTTTGTCAGGATCCGTTTCCGCCCGCGCCTGGTCACGCAGGTCATCGACCGTAAAGTGTGAGAAATTGACGCCCCCGCTTTCCGAGGTGAAGAAGTGAGTCAGGTAAAAATCGACATTGGGCCGGAAGACCGGGTAGAAAACCACGGCATTACGTCCCTGGCGGATAAGTTCGTGCATCGCCGCGTGCTGGACAACTTCGAGCTTGACGACGATACCAATCTGGCGAAGCTCTTCGGCGAGTACCTCGTAGTGCCGGAGATAGACCGGGAGCTCCGAGGAGACCAGGTTGAGCTCGAAGCCGTCGGCGTACCCCGCTTCGGCAAGTAGCTCTTTGGCGCGTTCGATATCCTGCGGGAAGAGCACATCGGCGGCTTCCGCTTCTTCCCTGGTCAGACCGCCGGGCACGACGTCATAGGGGGCGACGGAGAAGACCATCTTGCTGATGGGTTCTCCTGCCAGGGCCGCATGGGCCTCGCGGCTCATGGAAATAAGGATCGCCTCACGGATGCGCTTGTCCTTGAGAATGTCGTGAGTAGTATCCAGATGCAGTGCGACGACTTCGCCGACGCCGAAAACATCGACGCTGATATCGTCCAGGCCGTCGATCCGTTCGACCCACCGGGAATCCGGCAGCGCGTGGATAACGTCCACATCCCGGGACTGGAGCGCCAGTTCGCGGCTGGTTGGGTCGTTGACGAAGCGGACTTCAACCCCGCCCAACGCCGGTGCGCCACGGAAGTAGGCATCGTTGGCAACCAGCTGCACGTTGTTCTGCGGGGTATGTGAGGCAAACATGAAGGGACCGGTTCCCGCAGGGCTCATTACGTAGGCTTCCTTGCCGATCGCTTCATAGGATTTTCGGGGAACGATGAAGCCGCTCAGGTAATTCGCAACCCTCGGGTAAAACAGTGCCTCAGAGAGTGCGGCGGGCACCGTAATGGCCACGGTTCTGTCGTCGAGTTCCTCGAAGGTCCAGCCTTCATAATCTTGCCAGAAGGCGGAGGCGTCCGGGCTAGACGCCTTGTTGTAGGAGAACACCACATCGGACGCGGTCAGGGTATAGGCTTCCGTCGCTTCCGTTGGGTGACAGGTCACATCGTCCCGAAGCAGGAACGTCCAGGTTTGCGAGCCATCTTCGTTGATCGTCGCTGTGGGCATTTCCGTTGCGATGTCGGGTTCCATGACTGAGGAATCGCCGGGTTTATACCGGATCAGACCATTGAACAGCATGTCCCGGATCATCCAGTCCTGGTACGTCGTGGAAAAGTGTGGATCGAGATTGAAGACATCCGAGGCATTGGCCGCGAATCGCAGGAAGGGCCGCTCGTCCTGCGCGGATGCAAACAGGAGACCGGGTGGGAACAGGCCGCCTGCAGCGGTGGCACCAGCGAGTTTGGAAAAAGTCCGGCGAGAAAGGGTCATAGTTATCCTCCATCGTGGCTCGTACCGGAACAACAGGGTTCCGGGAACGGGCGTAGGTAGGGTCCAGCAAGCCCATTGCTCGTGGTGACGCACAGTTCACGGAGGTGCGATCAGCGGAGAGGTGGCTCCATACCCGATGGCGAGGTTCTCCTTGAGGTCATCAAGGCGCCACCCTCCCGGGATGTCACAACTCATGAAATGATGTCAGTGACGATATAGTGTCATGAAGATTGGTGTTTCGTCAATGGGGCAACCGGATCAAAGGCATTAAATATACTGGGCCGGGGATCAATCATCAGGGGCGTCCTATTGTAACAGACGTGGAGATATGGCCATTAATAACGTAGAAAATGAAGCCGATACCAGATTAGACGGAAGGATGAGAGTGTCCCCTGATATCGATTCGAATTGAATCGAGATGAAATCAGGTTCCATGAGGCGCGAGGATTGCATGCCGCACGATGGTCACCGGCAACGGATTGCGAGTAATCCGTTGCATGAATGGATTCTTCAGGATGATTGCTTATAATCTACTAGGATGTAATAGTCGGTAATGTATGGGAATTCACCCACGACCGAGAGAAAGGGAACACATGACCAGGGAAATCGATATTTGGGTTGATCCGCTTTGCCCCTACGCGTGGATGACCAGCCAATGGATGCTTGAAGTGGAGAAGGTGCGTGATGTGACGGCCCGCTTCAACATCATGAGCCTCACGGTGCTCAACGAGGATCGGGACAACCTTTCCGACGATTACAAGGCGCTTATGAAGCGAGGGATGGCCCCGGTCCGGATCGCCATTGCCGTCGAGCAGGCGCATGGCAAGGAGGGGCTTCGGAAGCTCTACCTCGCGCTCGCAACGCTGCGGCACAACGAGGGCGAAGAGTTCTCCCATGACTTCTTTGTCCGGGCGCTTGAAAAAGCGGGGCTGGATAGCAGTCTGGCCGCAAAAGCGGATGATGAATCCCTGGATGCTGCCGTGCGCGAGAGTCATCACGCAGGAATGGATCCGGTTGGGCAAGACGTCGGAACTCCGGTGATTCACTTCCCCAACGGTGCCGATGGTACCTCCGCCTTCTTTGGCCCGGTGGTCTCGCCGGCCCCGACCGGAGAGGAAGCCGGACGTCTCTGGGATGGCCTCAGTATCCTGGCCACCACCAGTGGCCTCTATGAATTGAAGCGCACCCGCGACACCAAACCGAGCTTCCTGCCGATGCCGTAGTTTCGTCCCAACCGGTTATCGCCCGCACAACTGTCCCTCGCAGCTGCTGCGGGCGGTGGCCAGTTCGACGCCCAGCCCTTCGTAGAACCGGCCCTGGTACGCGTGCTTCGCATTTCGCATCCGTGAATTCACATAGCCGCCAAGCCTCTCGTACGGTCGGCCCTCGTGGCCGACCTCCGTGCATAACAGGCGCGCTCGCACTGAGAAACTGGCCACAAGGGCCAGTTCTACGAACGAATCGCGTGGCAAACCGGGCGAATGCAGACATCAACCCGAAATATGCAGCACGCGTCTCGTGGCCGGTTTTTGCCGACGATACACGCATGCCGGGTATGAGGATCGGCCATTATCTGCAGTGGCGAGAGCCGACCGTATGAAGCCGTGTGCGGTCAATCTGGCTCCACGGTTTCGAAATCATGCAGCACGCATATCGTGGCCGGTTGTTAATCCTCGTCGAATGCGAGGCAGCTACCACCTGCCTGTGAAATCCTTCGTCTTGAAATTGCGAAATGATGCCGCCGTGTATGCAATAAGGGTCATCAGGGTAAATGCACATACTTGACACGAAACGTATCAGCTAGTATATTTATAGCCATGAGGAGAGCAATGGAGCTTCCTCAAGAGGTCAATACGAAAACGGCGGAGCGGAATCACCCGTTCCATGCGATCAACACATTGGAGGACACCATGGTTAGCAGATTTCCTGTTTCCTCATTCGCTGGCGATATGATCAGTCTTCGCAGCGCGATGGACCGGCTCTTTAATGAAAGCCTGGTTCCTGGAGAGACTGCACCTCGTGCACGTGGAGTGCTGCCGCTCGATGTCTATTCGAACGAAAATGACGTCGTGGTCCTGGCGGCCGTACCGGGTATGAATGCCGAGGATATCCAGATCACCATCGAGAAGAATACGGTCACGCTGAGCGGTTCGATGCCGAATGTGGCGGAAGCCGAAGACGCGAAAGATGCCTCATGGCTCTTGCATGAGTTGCCGCACGGCACGTTTGAGCGGACCTTGACCCTGCCAACACAATTGGATGCGAACCGCGCCGAGGCCACGTTTGAAAACGGGATGCTGCGGCTCACACTGCCAAAGGCGGAGGCCGAGAAGCCACGCCAGATCAAGGTGAAGGTCAGCGATTCCAAACCTGTTAGTGAGGAAATTCGCGCCGCCGACTAATCCAGACGACATATCGGGTGGACTCGCACCGATGATTCCCCCTCCCTCACCAACGTGAGTTCACCCGGCTGTCACGGCTCACCACCCCGTTTCATTCTCATCGTGAGCCGTAACCACTCATCAGTGACCAGCGCCTTTCTCGGACATCGTGCCTTCTGATCACTGGTGAGTTGGCTGAATCCCATAGATCACATCGGGTTCGCGCAATCAAATCCAGCCGTCATCCTGACGCGAACCACCTCCCCAATCGAACCCGCCACGTGCCGGACGCCAACACTCCCTCATCCCATCGTCCGGGCTGGCGGGTTTTTTGTACCTGCCCTACCTGTTGCACATCCAGCCACTGCCCCGACTTTCTTCTGATACCGAATCCGGATGAACAGTCGGCGTTGTAGCAGCCCGGTCGTTACGTCGTCTCGGGTTAACCACAGGAAATCACCCGGATTGCGTATGACATGGCGCACTTTTGTATCCTGAATGCGTATATATGATGAGGGGTGTGGAGCGCACGCATCTCGCATCAGGGAAGGGACGCCCGCGTAATCTCGCCATCCACCCAATCCCCTCGTAGAACTGGCCCTCGTGGCCAGTTTCTGCAGCCGGTGCCCGATCTCCGATGCGTCGAGGCAGCGACGCATTGGAGATCACCCCACCGTGTTTACGGGGATTCCGTATGAGCCATCCGAAGCTCGTATCAGGCCATCAGGGATAGTTGAAGGAGCCGATACCCTCGGCATGATCGTCACCTCCGCCTGTGTAAATGAGCATGATCATGATCGTCTTGGGAGGACGCCATCAAGGCTGAACGACGGAAAACCTGATTACCTGACAAGGCCCGATTAACCCGGAAGCGCCGGATGGGACTATCCATCCGGCGCTTCCTTGCATCAACCTGCGATTGTTTGGGGCGTCCTACTGATCGGACTTCGCCCAGGCCTCATTCTTCGTGCGCTCGTCGAATTCCTTGACGAATGCGACCGCGAACCCGACGACCCGTTCGATCCAGACCTCGCCGATCTCTTTCGTTCCGTTCGAGCCATCGCCGGTCACGCCATTTGGCGCAATGTCGTCACTTTCGAAATAGACGGTCCCGGGAACGCTTTGGCCGGGGATTCGTACTTTGGCGTAGCTCGATGCATCCCAGCCCTGGAATTTCTGGAAGTTCCCGGTTTCAAGCCGATCCAGTGTCACATCCTCGGGGAACATCGCCAGCATCGCCGAGGTTTCCGGCTCGGCTCCATGACCGTAGGCCTTGTCCACATCCTCATATTGATCCCGCATCAGCGCATACCCCAGCGACCATGGGTACACACTGCCCACGAGCATGCCGTGACGCTTGCGCAGGATCCGGGCAACGCGTTCGATCACGATCTCATTGCCACCGTGATTGTTCACAAACACAATCCGGCGGAATCCGTGCTTGATATACCCTTCGCAAACTTCTTCAAGGAGGCGGGCCAGGGTGTCGTGCTGGATGGATACCGTGCCGGCAAAGTTCCGGAACACATCCGAGCAACCGTAATTCAGGCCGGGTGCCACGAAGGCTCCGGTCTGCTCGGAGGCTTTTGTGGCGACGAATTCGGCCACCATGTTGTCCGCATTCACGGGCATGTGCGGGCCGTGCTGCTCCATCGTTCCCATGGGGATCAGCAGGACAGGGTTGGTGGCGGCGACTTCCGCCACTTCAGAGAAGCTCAGACGGCCGAGTTCAAGGGTTCGAAATGCCACTGATAGGTACCTTTCCAGTAAACGCGCGTTGATTTTAGCGACTGCCTCGCAAGCGAGGATCGAGCGCATCCCGGAGACCATCTCCGAGCGTGTTCAGCATGAGAATCGTTATTCCGATAACGATTGAGGGGAAGATCAGCAGGTGAGGGTAGAGCTCCATATAGGGCCGGGCCCCGGAAATCATGTTGCCCCAGGAAGGCGTCGGCGGTTGGGCTCCCAAACCAAGGAACGAAAGCCCGCTTTCCACCAGGATCGCGAAGCCAAGACTGAGCGAGACTTGCACAAAGATGGGCGCCATCACATTGGGCAGGATTGCCGTTCTCAGGATACGCGCGTTGCTGGATCCAATCACTCGTGCTGCATGCACGAAGTCGGAATCACCGATCACCAGCGTGGACCCATAGACAATCCGCACGAATCTTGGCGTGTAGATGATGGCAATAATGATAATCAGGTTCCGGATGCTTGGCCCCAGGAACGCAACCATGGCTATCGCCAGCACAATGGTTGGGAAGCTCAGGATCAGGTCCATCCCCCGCATGATGATGAATTCCGGGGCGCCCCGGAAATACCCGGCGCAGAGCCCCAGGGTGACACCCGCCAGCGTCGCCAGGGCGACGGCTCCGGCGGAGACACCGAGCGAAACTCGCCCCGCATAGATGAGGCGGCTCAGCACATCCCGCCCGAAGTCGTCGGTTCCCAGCAGGAAGTCGGAGCCTGGCGAGATGAGCGGTGCGCCCAGGAGTTTGGTTGGACTGTGTGGTGCGACGAGCGGTGCCGCGATGGTCATGAGTCCCAGGATCACAAGGAACGCCAGTGGCACACCCACTCGGGGTTGCCGCAATGTGGCCCACCGCGGATGCCTGGATTTCCTTGGCCCTTTGGCGTCGTCGCTCACGACCTGTGCCAGTTCCTGGTCTGATGCATACGTCTTGTCGGCGGTGTCAGAGGTTGTGTCCATGCTGCCTCCTACGACAAGCGAATGCGCGGATCGAGCACACCATACAGGATGTCCACGATCACATTAATCACGATTGTCAGCACCGCAATGATGAGGACGACTCCCTGCACCACCGGGTAATCCCGCGAGAGTACGCCGGAGAGCAAGAGGGAACTCAGCCCGGGCCAGTTGAAGATCTGCTCAACGATGACCATTCCGCCGAGCAGGGTGGAACACTCCAGCCCCACGATACTGACGACCGGGTTGATGGCATTACGAACGGTGTGACGCCGGATCACCGATGTTTCGGAGAGTCCTTTTGCCCTTGCTGTTCGCACGTAATCCTGCCGGAGGACTTCGAGCATGGAAGATCGCATCATCCGCAGGATGACGGCGGCATTCCCGATCGCCAGGGTGGCACTCGGCAGGATCAGGAGCTTCATGTGCGCGATGGGATCATCCGTCCATGAAACATACTGCGCTTGTGGCAAGACTTTCAGGACCAACCCGAAAACCAGCACGAAAATCGTCCCCAGGACAAATCCGGGAATCGACAGTCCGAGCATCGCGATGGAACTCAACGCGAAATCTGTGAACCGGTTGGCGCGCAGGGCGGCAATGGTCCCAAGCGGAATCGCGATGATCAGCGATGCCACCACCGATATGATGATCAACTCCAGACTGTTGGTGATGCGGTCGGCAATGTCTCCCGAAACACTCCGTCCGCTGATGATTGAGTTGCCCAGATCGAATTGGAGGGTATCGCCCAACCAGTCGGTGTATTGCTCGTATATTGGCCGATCAATGCCCAGCTTATGACGCATCGACGCGACTTGTTCATCGGACGCGGTTTCCCCCAGGATCCCTCGTGCCGGATCACCCGGCACGAGGCGAAGCATCAGGAAAACGATCGTCGCGACCAGGAGCACCTGAACCACAAGGGTAATGAGCCTGCGCGCGATGAATGAACCCATATTACTGATCCAGCCAGATTTCGCGCATGGTTATCGGCACCCAGCTCTGAATGTGCGTGTAACCCTTGACGAAGTTGGCCATGGCTTCACCCTGGGTGCGGCGGATGGTGTAGATCCACGGCACGATCTCCACGGCTCGGGTCTGGATTTCATTGTAGATCTCGTCTCGGAGGGACTCATCGGTCGAGAAGCGTCCTTCTTCGAGCATGGAATCCATCTCGGCGTCAGCGAAGCGGAACCACTTCGCGGTCGATCCTGTGCTGTGCATGTAGTTCCAGAGGAAGTCGGGATCGCCGTAGTCAATCGCCGTGCCCCAGGCATGCACCGGGAAGGTGCCATCGGCCACTGTCTGCCGGAACGTGAGCCACTCCTGCAGTTCCAGGTTAGCGTTGATGTTGGCTTCGGCAAGCTCGGCCTGGGCCGCTTCCGCGGGGCGCTGGATCACGCTGTATGAGGACGTGCTCAGCATATCGATATCCAGCGGGTTATGCCCGGCGGTGTCCAGTAGGGATTTTGCCTTCTCGTAGTCGCCAGTGTAGGTGCCTTCGAGATCTGGCGAGTAGCCAATCATGCCTTCCGGAATGAGGCCACCCGTGATCGCCGAGCCATATCCGGCAAAGGCTGTCTCGACCATCTTTTCGCGGTTCATGCCGTTGGCGAATGCCTGGCGCACGTTTTGGTCGTTCACGATATCCATTTCGTGATTGAACCCGATCCAGCCGAAACCGGAGATGTTATCGGACGCGAAGGTGAGATTGGGGTCCCCTTCAATGATGCCCATCTGGGTGTATGGCACGTAGTCCACGAAGTCGACGCTACCAGACCGCAACGCCGTCATTCGGCTTGTATCATCGGGCATCGGTTGGTAAACGATGCTGTCGAGGTACGGGAGCTCGGGGATGAAGTAGTTTGGGTTCTTCTCCAGCGTGATGGAGACGCCTGGAACGCGTTCCTTGAAGACGAACGGGCCGGTTCCCATCATCGTCGTCTTCGGATCGACGCCACTCTCGATCCACTTTTGGGAGACGATGTAGGAGTTCGTATTGGCAAGAATGAACGGGAACGCCGCGAAAGGCTTGTTGAATGTGATGTTCACCGTATTGTCGTCGCCAGTGGCAATGTCGGTAACTTCGGCGAAATAGGAGGCGTTGGTGGCCACCGTTTCCGGATCCTGAATCCGGTTCAGGCTGAAGACAACATCATCCGGTGTGAGATCGGACCCGTCGTGGAAGGTCACGCCCTGTCGAATCTTGACCTGATAGGTGGTGTCGTCCACCCAGCCGAATTCCTCGGCGAGGTCGCCGATCAGCGAGTTGTCATGGTCGTAGGTGAGCAGCGTGCTGTAGCACATGAGCTTCACAGATGTGGACGCAGCGCCAGTGCTGAAGTGCGGCTCGAAGTTGGAAGGATCGGTCGAGAGCCCGTAGCGGAGCGTGCCGCCGGATTTCGGCTCGGCATCCTGCTCGCGTGCCATCTTGCCAAAGGTGATGATTGGCGAGGCGCTGGCACGGGTGAGGGTGAACGCACCAGCCGCTGCGGCACCGGTGCCAACCAGGGCACGTCGGGAAACCGAGGCATTAAGCGTCCTGGAGAATGGTGATCGAGCTGACTGTCGACGGGATGAAGAAGCCATATGATCCATATCCTTTCATAAGACCTGTTGAATGTTTCGCTGGGAGAATTCGGACTCAGGCGATGCTGACTGGCTCAAAGACCTCCCTTCGGCGATTGGCGAGCGACGGAAGCTCGGCGCGAATGCGGCTGAGATTCTCGAAGTCAAGATTGGCGATTGCGAAACCATCCCCGTCAGGTGCGGTTGCCAGGACGGTGCCCCAGGGATCGACGATCATGCTGCGGCCATAGGTCGCCTTGCCCTGCTTGTCGACACCCTGCTGGCCGGAGGCGAGCATGAAGCACTGGTTCTCAATGGCCCGGGCCCGGATCAGGGTTTCCCAATGGTCCTTGCCGGTGAAGAGGGTGAAGGCGGCGGGGAGGAAGACGATTTCGGCACCCCGGTTCGCAATCTCCCGATACAGTTCCGGGAAGCGGATGTCGTAGCAAATCGTCAGACCAGCCGTATGGCCATCGATATCGGCGGTGACCACTTCATCACCAGGTGAGATGGTGGCGGATTCCAGGGCTTCCACCCGGCCCGGGATATGGACGTCGTAGAGGTGAAGTTTGCGGTAGCGGGCGACTTCGATGCCGGAGCGATCGAACAGGACGCTGGTGTTGTAGGTATGGTCGGAGCCGGGAATATTTTCGTGAATCGAGCCGGCAAGCAGCCAGATTCCGAGCTCCCGCGCGACGTCCGCCAACTTGTCGGTAACCGGCCCCGGGATGTCGGTCTTGATCGCGCCGACGCCTTCCTTGTCACCGTGATAATCGACCATCTCCGGGAGCACGACGAGTTCGGCACCGGCTGCTGCGGCCTTTCGGGTCAGCTCGGAGGCGCGCTCGAGATTCTGCTCGACATCTTCTGTAACTTGAAGCTGGACAACTGCTGCTTGCATGAACTGGTCCTTCCTGATGGATGTATGCCCGATATATCGAATACGGGTGCGCAGAAAATGACTGAAACGATTTGGCTATGATAATCGCTTTGCATACATTGGACAACAATTCCTGTTGTCATGCACTATTCTCTGGCGATTACTTGGTACCCAGGCTATCGCCGATGGTCAGGAGTGTTTGCTGTCTTCCCAATGAACTATCGATATGTGCAATCGTCAGGTTCAATGCAGTTTCCCGATCGTGTTCATTAATCGCGTTGACAAGATCGATGTGGGAGCGATCGATAGTGGAAACTCCAAGCCGATGTTGTGCCCGGAACCAGAGGCGGAGTGACTGCAGGTTGAGATTGTCACTGGCCTCGACGAGAAATCGATTTTGGGTGGCGCGGGCAATTGTGGAATGCAACCCATAGTCGAGTTCCACCGCCTCATACACCAAGCCCGCATGAGAAGCTTCCGACAGCTGCGTGCGGAAGGTGTTCATCCTCTCGATATCTTCAGGTGTTGCGCGTTCTGCTGCGAGCACTGCCACCTCATATTCGAGAATGCGTCGTGTTTTGTAGAGATGTTGCATCTCATACAGACCAATATCTCGGATCATGGGTGCCTGCCGGGGAGACCATATCAGCAGGCCTTCAAACGAGAGGCGCTTGAGGGCCTCTCGCAGTGGTGTCCGGCCACATGCGAAATGCTCGAGGAGTAATCCTTCATCCAGCGGTACATTGGACGGTAGTTCATGCGTGACGATCGCCCGGCGAACCAGAGCATAGGCTTGCTGGCTCTTTGTCAGGACCGAGCGCCTGAAATTGAACCCAAATAGCACCGATTCCACACCATGCATTACGACGGGCCTTCCACACATGGTGGATTTCAAGATGCTCTCAGGTGCAGTTGATGTTGACGGTTCTGGATTTTCCGGCGAAGAAATCATGACATATACGTTTCCATCTCACAAAAACATGGATAGCTACCGGGTGCAATAATACCTGTGTTTCCATACACCTGGCTAATGAAGTTCGAGAGGGGCCGACGGCAAGCCATCAACCCCTCTCGTCAGGTGCTTCCTGTTTTGGCGAATCAGGTCACCGTTAGCGGATGGATAACTCGGTTTCCGGGTCGAAGAAGTGGAGTTTGCCTGGCTCTGCCGCAACCTGGATTTCCTGTCCGCGCTCCAGCCGAATATCCGGATCCATGCGAGCGGTAAGGACCGCCCCGCGGTTCGTCAGGTAGACGAAAATCTCGTTGCCGAGAAGTTCGACGACGTCGACGGTAACCGGAATCAGGGCCTCTTGCGGTACTGCGGTGTCGAGACGATCCGGGATACTGATATGCTCCGGCCGCACGCCCATGGTGACGGTTTTTCCGATGTACGCTTCCAGGCTCTTGGCCTTGGTGTCCAGGATATGCATCTTGAAACCAGGTGTGGTGGCAAACAGTTTGCCGCCTTCGGCCTCAATAGTCACATCAATGAAGTTCATGGCGGGTGATCCCATGAACCCGGCAACGAATTTGTTGTTCGGGGTGTCATAGAGGTTCTGGGGTGTATCCAGCTGCTGCAACACACCCAGGCTCATGACGGCGATCCTGTCTCCCATGGTCATGGCTTCGGTCTGGTCGTGCGTGACGTACAGGGTCGTCGTGCGCACGCGGTCATGCAGTTTAACCAGCTCGGAGCGTGTCTGTACCCGAAGTTTGGCATCGAGATTCGACAGCGGCTCGTCCATCAGGAAGACATCGGCGTTCCGCACGATAGCGCGACCCAGTGCCACGCGTTGCCGCTGCCCACCGGAGAGTGCCTTTGGCTTGCGATCGAGATATTGCTCAATGTCCAGGATCCGTGCCGCCTCGCGCACACGCTGCTCGCGCTCGGCCTTCGGCACCTTGCGCAACTTGAGCGGGTAGGCCAGGTTGTCTCGCACACTCATGTGTGGATAGAGCGCGTATGACTGGAACACCATGGCGACATTGCGGTCTTTTGGCGGGAGGTCATTGACGACCCGATCCCCAATAATGATGCGGCCGTTGGTGATCTCTTCGAGACCGGCAACCATCCGCATGGCGGTGGATTTTCCGCAGCCGGACGGGCCGACAACGACGAGAAACTCCTCGTCTTCAATCTCCATGCTGAGATTGGCGACTGAGGGTTGGTCATTTCCGCTATAGAGCTTGGTGACCTGATCGAAGATGACGCGTGCCATATACATCTCTCCTTGCACCGATTACAGAGCGGGAAATACTCCGGACCTTCCGGAAATCTTGCTCCGAGGCGCCCTACGACATGCACGTCCTTGAGTTTGACGAGTGCAATCGGTGGGTTTGTTTGCTGCAAATCACGACGCCTTATGATGTGCTCCACTGTTTGTACCGGGCGGAGGCTTCAGTTGTCAATGATGAGAAGAGCCCTGACCGAAGGTGGGTCCGGGCTACCAGAAGGGATTCATGAGGGTGTTTGAGCCACAACTGCTGTCTTTTTGCATACAATACCGGTCAAATGCACATGGTCCCGGCCAGCCAGCCGGTTTCAGGATCACTGGGGAGACATTCGAGATATGGCGAGCACACATCAGGATGATGCTGATACACCTGTGATGGGGGTGCCCACGGACGCCAACACCGCGCGGGGGCGGGTGGTGACATTCGGTGAAGCGATGATTCGTCTGACGCCGCCCCTGAACGAGCGTCTTGAACGCACGACATCGCTGGAGGTCACGGTTGGCGGGGCGGAACTGAACACGGCGGTGGGTCTTGCATGCCTGGGTACCGACGCATCCTGGGTCTCCGCGTTGCCGGCAACGGCACTTGGGCGCATGGTGGCGCGTCAGGCGACTGCCAACGGTGTCGATGTGTCCGATGTGATGTGGGTTGACGAAGATGCGGGCCGGGCCGGGCTGTACTTCCTGGAAGAAGGGCTGGATCCACGGCCGTCAACGGTCACCTATGACCGTAAGGGATCGGCATTGGTGAATATCCGCCCTGGTGCCTTTGACTGGAAATACCTGCTTCGGGATGCACGCCTCTTTCATCTTTCCGGAATCACGCTCGCGCTGTCCCCGGTCGTCAGGGCGGAAGCGATGGAGGCGGTGCGGGTTGCCAACCAGTTGGGCGTGACGGTTTCATTCGATCTCAATTACCGGTCGAAGCTTTGGAGTGAGGCCGAGGCCCGTCAGGCGTTTGTGGAGATCATTCCGCGTGTGGATGTCCTGTTTGCTTCACGGGGAGCCCTGCGCACGTTTTATGGCATAGAAGGCTCGCGCGAGGATATTCTCCGGCAGGCGATCGAGAAGCTTGGGGTGGCGGCAGTCACGATCAATCGCAAGCAAGCCAAGGGCAGCCGGAGATTGAAGCTGACGAGCTACGCCATGGGGCAAGGCGGCGTCCTGGCCACTTCCCAGACACGGGATATTGAGGTGCTGGACCGGCTTGGCGGGGGAGATGCGTTCGCGGCGGGGTTCCTGGCTGCCTATCTGGACAATCCGCATGCCCTGACGTGGGCGGTTTCGCTGGGCGCTGCCGCATGTGCCCTGAAACATACGATGCGCGGTGATTTCCTTTGTGCTACCCGCGGTGAAATCGAGGCGGCAGCAGGTGGTTCCGGTTCGGGTGTGCTGGAACGCTAAACCCGGTTTTGACGTTACGACGAAGGCGGACCGCATTTGACGGTCCGCCTTCGTCGTGGTTTAGCTAACCGGGGTAGCGACCTTCGTGCCACCATCCTGGAGCGCGGCGAGGACGCGATCGCTGGTGAATGGCGTATCGAAGAGACGGATACCCAACAAGTCGTAGACGGCATTGGCGATGGCACCGGTGGTCGGGGCAACGCCGGGCTCACCGATTCCGCCCATGGGGTTGGTCTTGTCCTCGGAGAAGACGACATCGACCGACGGTGCTTCCCGCATGGTGATCGGCGCGTATTCGGCGAATGAGGCGTTCGTGACCTGGCCATTCTCGAACTTGATGATCTCGCGCAGGGTAGAACTCGTTCCCATGACCACGCCACCCTCGAGCTGGTGCTTCACAGCCTCGGGGTTGATGACCAGACCGCAATCGACACCTACATCGAAATGCCGGACGTGGATTTCACCGCTCGATTCGTCGACCTCAACATGTGCGATCTGGGCGATGAAGGTGGTGGCATCGAAGCTGATGGCAAGGCCGATTCCCTGACCGGTCACACCAACGCCGGGTGTCCAGCCTGCCTTCTCAACAACGGCGTCCATTACGGCCATCATGCGTGGATTGTTGGCAAGGTGGTTCCGGCGGAAGGTGACCGGGTCGAGACCGGCACGTTCGGCGAGGATATCCATTGTCGATTCACGCGCGAACGTGTTCGTCGTTGCCCCGTTGACTCGCCAGAAGTATGGCGGCAGGGGAGATTGCGCCTGGAACCAGGTCGTCTTGATGGCCGGGAGTTCGTAAATCTCGGCGGCGTTCGCGCTCCAGTCGGCGGCGGCGCCATTCTGGATATCCGAGCCTTCCGGATGGTAGGAGGAACTGTACAGGTCGTATTGCCACCCGGAGATGAGGCTGTCGGCGTCGAGGCCCGCGGTGATGTTGATGAGCATGGCGGGGCGATACTGCCCGTGTGCCAACTCTTCTTCCCGGCTCCAGAGGATCTTGACGGGACGGTTGAAGGCCATGGCAAGTTTGGCGGCTTCCGGTTCGGCCATCGGGGTGATCTTGGAACCGAACGCCCCGCCGGCGGCCATCGGCGTGACGACGACGGATTCGAGGTCGTGACCGGTGATACCGGCAATGGCGGACCGTACAGTGAACGGATCCTGTGTGGAGCTCCAGACATCGACGCGGTCGTCACTGATCTGGACGAGCGCAGTACGTGGCTCGATGGGGCAGTGATTCACATACGGTGCGCGGTACGTCACCTCGATGGGATCGGAAATTGAGCCTGTGATGTCGACTTCCTGCCCCGGGCCGGTGTCATCCCCAAGGCTTTGCCCTTCATCCGCTGTTTCGAGCAGGTGGTCGAAGATATTTTCGGACGTGACAGCGCTTTGTGGATCGTTCCAGGTTGCCTTGACTTTGGCAATCGCAGCCTCGGCCTGCTCTCGTGTTTCGGCGGCCAACCCGGCAAAATCACCGTCCCGGTACGTGCCCACAACCCCTGGCATTTGCTCGGCTTCCGAAAAGTCGATATCGGCCAGCGTGAAGCCGAATCCGGTTGGGCGAACGATCTTGCCCCAGACCATGCCTTCGACTGCCGCATCGATCCCGTACTTGAGCTGGCCATTGACCTTTTGGGAGACGTCCGGGCGTGGGATGGATTGCCCGATCACGGTGTAGGTGGACGGGTCCTTCAGGGCGATTTCGGGATCGATCTCCCGGCTGGAATGCTTGCCGCTTGCCAGGTCAGCGAAGCTGACGGATGCACTGGAATCATCGTTGGCGACAACTGATCCGTCCTGCAGGGAGACGGCGTCCGGATCGAGACCGAGGTGTTCGGCACCGAGCTCGGTGAGCCAGACCCGCATGCCGGCACCTGCCTGGCGGATGCGAGGGCCCGTCATCCGGGTGCTGAGACTGCCGAATGTGCCGATGTCGAACGGCGAGACATCCGTGTGCCCCATCACAACATCGACGGATTCGAACGGCAGGGAGAGTTCTTCGGCGATGAGCTGGACGAAGCCAGTGGCGATGCCTTGTCCGTATTCGACCTTCCCGGTGTAGAGCGTGACAGTGCCATCCTCATTCACCCGGAGATAGGCGTCGAGATCGGTAGGAGGTCCCATGCGTGCGGGAGCCTCAGCCGTCGCTTCTGGTGTGGCGCCAGCCATGGGTGACGCGATCGGGGTGGCGTTTCCCTGCTGATGGGCGGCTGCGCCTGTCTTCCAAAAGATCGTAAGTCCGGCGGCGGCACCGGCGCCCTTGAGGAGGTTACGGCGTGTAAACGTGGTGGTACGTACCTTGTCGTCGGCAATCATGTTCTGTCCTCAGTTCAGGATATCTGCGAGCCGGTGATGGCCCGAAATCAGGGCCAATCGGGAAGCTGTCAGCGCTCACTGGCAGGAGGTTAGTCGCTGGTACCGGCGGCGATTTTCACGGCCTGCTTGATCCGGTTGTAGGTGGCGCAGCGGCAGAGGTTGCCACTCATGGCTTCGACGATCTCCTCGTCGGTTGGGCTGGGGTTGCTATCGAGCAGAGCGGCAGCGGTCATGAGTTGGCCTGACTGGCAATATCCGCACTGCGGTGCCTGGGCCTCGATCCATGCCTTCTGGAGTGGGTGCGAGAGGCCATCTTCCGAGAGACCCTCGATGGTGGTGATGCTCTTGCCAGCAACACTCGTGACAGGGGTGATGCACGAACGGGTGGCGACGCCATCGACGTGGACGGTGCACGCGCCGCATTGCGACATGCCGCAGCCGAATTTCGTGCCTGTGAGCTCCAGCGTATTACGAAGAACCCAGAGAAGCGGGGTATTCTCCTCAACCTCTACTGATTCTTCCTGTCCATTGACGACGAGATTGATGGCGACCATCTGGAGATCCTTTCCCCTGGAAATTTAAGAAACCTCGGATCGTACAGATCCGAAACGGGCGTGCTTCTCTCCCTGCTCTTACCCGGAGCAGACGCTGAGGGATCGTAAGCGACGCCCAGTGAGCCTACATCGGGGGTGTGAGCCTTTCAATGTAGTCAATCATTGAATAGATGGGTGGTACGAGCAGAATCCCCGGTTGTCATGGCGTTGTCAGGAGTTATGGCGATTCTCGCCCAAGACGATCACGATCATGCTCATTTACACAGCGGGATGTGGCGATCGCCTGTGGGGTATTGTGGCGCGGCCTTCGTGTGCGGACTGATAGGTTTACGCTCGGAAACCGGTCACGAGGTGCGCGCTTCGTAGTTCCAAATCATGTCTAGTGGTCTGTCAACGCTCGAACTCCGGGTAGGGAAGGGGCCGCTTGTGCTTTTCGGCCGGGGGCCTCACCCTAGGACCCTTGTGGTCTCCCGACATCGCGCCGGAAACCGGGAGACCACAAGAGTGTTGGGGTGAGCTGGCAGCAGCCAGTGAATAGCGCAAGCGGCCCCTTCCCTACCGAGAAACGCCGGACGCCTA
>Ga0182747_1001208_pt1 | contig 20681 bp, 31 predicted proteins | sample eDN3rd30CBELigBY_FD_128526 | JGI IMG/M metagenome (GOLD analysis project Ga0182747, IMG submission 128526) | Enriched backyard soil microbial communities from Emeryville, California, USA - eDNA 3rd pass 30_C BE-Lig BY (version 2) (version 2) | ecosystem: Environmental > Terrestrial > Soil >...
GCTGATCAACCCGGTGGCGATGGACGAAGGCCTGCGTTTTGCGATCCGCGAGGGCGGCCGCACGGTCGGCGCCGGCGTGGTGGCCAAGATCATCAAGTAAGCATCCGTCAGTCCGGCGCCCAGGCGCCGGGCTGGCAGCAGATCCTCGTCCCGGATGTTCCAGGCGGGACCTGTTTTGCTTGCGGGTTTCCGGGCAGGGCGAGCCTGCCCCGTCAAAAAATGATCCAAAACAGGCTTGCAATGGTTTTGGGCTGCCCGCTATAATGTTCGACTACTTCACGGATCGCCCGCGCGGCAAGTCGTGAAGACCGCGAAATGAGGTGCAGGACGCGCTTCGTTTTCGCCAGACAGGGAAATGTCGCGTGGCAGTGCTTCGCCCGCCCCGAAGTTCTTCGGGGCACATGGGGAGGAGCCAGCCGTCGCGTCTGCGATTCTCAGTCTGGCGGACCGGGTAACCGGTCCGTTTTCTTTGTCCAGGATACTGCCGAAGCGCGAAACACTGCTTCGGCAAGTCATTGTTTCCACGGGGTTTTGCGCATCAAGCCGCGGAACCTGTCGCTCTTTCAACGAAGGAATCTCCGTCATGGCGGACCAAAAGATCCGGATCCGGCTGAAAGCGTTCGATCATCGCCTGATCGACCGTTCGGCCAGCGAGATCGTCGAAACGGCCAAGCGGACCGGCGCCCAGGTGTGTGGCCCGATCCCGCTGCCGACCAAAATCGAGCGTTACACCATCCTGACGTCCCCGCACGTCGACAAGGATGCGCGTGACCAGTACGAAACCCGCACGCACAAGCGCGTGCTCGACATCATCGACCCCAACGACAAGACCGTGGACGCGCTGATGAAGCTCGAGCTCGCGGCTGGCGTCGACGTCCAGATCAAGCTGACCTGAGGGCCACGACCATGACCGCGAAGAAGTATTCGTTGGGCATCGTCGGCCGCAAGGCCGGCATGAGCCGCATCTTCACCGAGGATGGCGTGTCCATTCCGGTGACGCTGATCGAAGCAACCCCAAACCGCATCACCCAGGTGAAGACCCCCGAAACCGACGGCTACAGCGCCGTGCAGGTTGCCGTTGGCGTCAAGCGCGCCGCGCTGGTCAACAAGCCCGAGGCGGGCCACCTGGCCAAGGCCAAGGTCGAAGCGGGCCGCGGCCTGTGGGAGCTGCGCGTGGCCGACGACAAGATCGGCGATTTCAGCGTCGGTGGCGAGATCAAGGCCGACATCTTCGAGGCCGGCCAGATCGTCGACGTCGAGGGCGTGACCAAGGGCAAGGGCTTCCAGGGCACGATCAAGCGCTGGAACTTCAGCATGGGCGACGCGACGCACGGCAACTCGCTGTCGCACCGCTCGCCGGGCTCGATCGGCCAGCGCCAGACGCCCGGCCGCGTTTTCCCGGGCAAGAAAATGTCCGGCCACATGGGTGCCGTGCGCCAGAGCACGCAGCGCCTCGAAGTGGTCCGGGTCGACGCCGAGCGCGGCCTGATCGCGATCAAGGGCGCCGTGCCGGGCGCGCCGGGCGGCGACGTCATCGTCCGCCCGTCGAGCAAGGCATAAGGAGAGACGACGATGGAACTTGCCATCAGCAATAGCAAAGAGAAGCTGTCGGTTTCCGACGCCGTGTTCGGCCGCGAATTCAGCGAGGACCTGGTCCACCAGGTCGTCGTCGCCTATCGCAACGCCGGTCGCGCCGGTACCAAGGCGCAGAAGACGCGTTCGGAAGTCAACGGCACGACCAAGAAGTCGAAGAAGCAGAAGGGAGGCGGTGCGCGTCATGGCGCGCTGACGGCCCCGATCTTCGTCGGCGGCGGCGTGACGTTCGCGGCCAAGCCGCGCAGCTTCGAGCAGAAGGTCAACCGCAAGATGTACCGCGCCGCGATCGCCGCGATCCTGTCGGAGCTCAACCGCCAGGGCCGCCTGAAGGTCGTCGACGCATTCGACGTCGAGGCGAGCAAGACCAAGGGGCTGGTGTCGAAGCTGAAGGACCACGAGCTCGGCCGCCGGCCGCTGATCGTGACCGAAGAGGCTTCCGAGCACCTGTACCTCTCCGCTCGCAACCTGCCGTACGTCGAGGTTCGCGACGTGCAGGGCCTGGACCCGGTGGCGCTGGTCAGCGCCGACAGCGTGCTGGTCACCAGCGACGCGGTGAAGAAGATCGAGGAGTGGCTGGCATGAACGAGGCCAAGCTCTACAGCGTGATCCGCGCACCCCGCGTGTCCGAGAAGACCGCGCGCCTGCAGGAAGTTTCCAACCAGTACGCGTTCGAAGTCGCCAAGACCGCGACCAAGGCCGACATCAAGACGGCCGTCGAACAGCTTTTCAGCGTCAAGGTCGAAGCGGTCAACGTGGTGAACGTGAAAGGCAAGAACAAGGCCTTCCGCAACCGCCAGGGCAGCCGTGGCGACTGGCGCAAGGCGTACGTGACGCTGGTCGACGGCCAGTCGATCGACGTGATGACGGCCAAGGCCTGAGGACGGACCGATGCCATTGATGACATTCAAACCCACTTCCGCCGGCCGCCGCAGCGCGGTTCGCGTGGTCACGCCCGACCTGCACAAGGGTGCGCCGCATGCGCCGTTGCTCGAGAAGCAGAGCAACAGCGGCGGCCGCAACCACCACGGCCGGATCACCACCCGCCACATCGGTGGTGGCCACAAGCAGCATTACCGCATCATCGACTTCAAGCGCGACAAGGAAGGCATCCCGGCGCGCGTGGAGCGGATCGAATACGATCCCAACCGCACCGCGCACATCGCGCTGCTGTGCTACGTCGATGGCGAGCGCCGCTACATCATCGCGCCGAAGGGCCTGAAGGCCGGCGACCAGGTGATCGCGGGCAACGACGCGCCGATCAAGACCGGCAACACGCTGCCGCTGCGCAACATCCCGGTCGGTTCCACCGTGCATTGCATCGAGATGAAGCCCGGCAAGGGCGCGCAGATCGCGCGTGCCGCCGGTGCCGGCGTGCAGCTGGTCGCCCGCGAAGGCGTCTACGCAACGCTGCGCCTGCGTTCGGGCGAGATGCGCCGCGTGCCTTCCGAGTGCCGCGCGACCATCGGCGAAGTCGGCAACGTCGAACACAACCTCCAGAAGCTGGGCAAGGCCGGTGCCGCCCGCTGGCGCGGCATCAAGCCGACCGTCCGCGGTGCAGCGATGAACCCGGTCGACCATCCGCACGGCGGTGGCGAGGCCAAGGCCGGGCAGGGCAACCCGCATCCGGTCACCCCGTGGGGCGTGCCGACCAAGGGCTACAAGACCCGACACAACAAGCGGACGCAGCAGTTCATCGTGCGCGATCGCAGGAGCTAATCGACCATGGCACGTTCACTCAAGAAGGGTCCCTTCGTGGACCACCACCTCGTCAAGAAGGTGGAAGCGGCCGGCAACACCAAGCGCCCGATCAAGACCTGGTCGCGCCGCTCGATGATCCTGCCGGAAATGGTGGGTTACACCATCGCCGTGCACAACGGCAAGAACCATGTCCCGGTGCTGGTCAACGAGAACATGGTCGGCCACAAGCTCGGCGAGTTCGCCCTGACCAGGACCTTCAAGGGTCATGGCGGCGACAAGAAGTCGGGGAAGTAAGGGGATGAACATGGAAGCGAAGGCAATCCTGCGCACCGCGCGCATCTCCCCGCAGAAGGCACGCCTGGTCGCCGACCAGGTGCGCGGGCTCTCGGCCGAACGCGCTGTCAACCTGCTGAAGTTCTCGGACAAGAAAGCCGCCCACCTGATCAAGAAGGTGGTGGAGTCGGCGATCGCCAATGCCGAGAACAACCAGGGCGCCGACGTCGACGAGCTCAAGGTCAAGACCATCATGGTCGACGAGGGCCCGACGCTGAAGCGTTTCATGGCGCGCGCCAAGGGTCGCGGTACCCGCATCCTCAAGCGCACCAGCCACATCACCGTCGTCGTCGGCGAGGGGAAGTAACTCATGGGTCATAAAGTTCATCCGACCGGCATCCGCCTTGGCATTTCCAAGGACTGGAACTCGAAGTGGTACGCCGGCAAGAAGGAATACGCCGGTTATCTCGCCGCCGACCTCAAGGTCCGCGAGATGCTGCGCAAGAAGCTGGCCGCCGCCGGCATCAGCCGCATCATGATCGAGCGCCCGGCGAAGACCGCCCGCGTCACGATCCACACCGCCCGCCCGGGCGTGGTGATCGGCAAGCGTGGCGAGGACATCGAGAAGCTGCGCAAGGAAGTGTCCGACCTGATGGGCGTCCCGGCGCACATCAACGTCACCGAGGTCCGCAAGCCGGAACTCGACGCGCAGCTGGTCGCCGAGTCGATCGCGCAGCAGCTCGAGCGCCGCATCATGTTCCGCCGCGCGATGAAGCGCGCCGTCGGCAACGCGATGCGCCTGGGCGCGCTGGGCATCAAGGTCAACGTCGGTGGCCGCCTCAACGGCGCCGAGATCGCGCGTTCGGAGTGGTATCGCGAAGGCCGCGTGCCGCTGCACACGCTGCGCGCCGACGTCGACTACGGCTTCGCCGAAGCCAAGACCACCTACGGGATCATCGGCATCAAGACCTGGGTCTACAAGGGCGAGATCTTCGATTTCTCCCAAGTTGGCCAGGAAAAGCAGGACGACACGCCGCGTGGCGATCGCGGTGACCGCGAGCGCCCGCGTGGGCCGCGTCGTGAACGCGAGGCGAGGGACTGATCATGCTGCAACCCAAGCGAACCAAGTACCGCAAGATGCACAAGGGCCGCAATGACGGCCTGGCATGGAACGGCAACCTCGTCAGCTTTGGCGAGTACGGCCTGAAGGCCACCCAGACCGGGCAGATCACCGCGCGCCAGATCGAGGCCGCGCGCCGTTCGATCAGCCGCTACGTCAAGCGCGGCGGCAAGATGTGGATCCGCGTGTTCCCCGACAAGCCGATCACCAAGAAGCCGATCGAAGTCCGCATGGGCTCGGGCAAGGGCGCCGTGGAATTCTGGGTCGCGCAGATCCAGCCCGGCCGCATGATCTACGAGATCGAGGGCGTCGACGAGGCAACCGCGCGCGAGGCGTTCCGCCTGGCCGCCGCCAAGCTCTCGGTCACCACCACTTTCGTGACCCGGACGGTGCGCTGATGGAACTCAAACAACTCCGTGAGAAGTCGGCCGACGAGCTCAAGGCCCACCTGCTCGAGCTGCACAAGGAGCAGTTCTCCCTGCGCATGCAGAAGGCCACCGGCCAGCTCTCCAAGACCCACGACGTGCGTCGGGTCCGCCGCGAGATCGCCCGCGTCAACACGCTGCTCGGCACGAAGCAGTAAGGACCATGACCATGGACAACATTGATAAAAAGCAGCGCACGGTCGAAGGCCGCGTGGTCAGCAACAAGATGGACAAGACGGTGACGGTGCTCGTCGAGCGCCAGGTCAAGCACGCGCTGTACGGCAAGTACATCCGTCGCTCGACCAAGCTCCACGCCCACGACGCCGAGAATGCCTGCAACGAAGGCGACGTCGTCCGGGTGACGGAGATCGCACCGATGTCGAAGACCAAGAACTGGCGCGTCGTCGAGATCGTCTCGCGCGCGACCGAATAAGAGGAGGCTGAACCATGATCCAGATGCAAAGCCACCTCGACGTGGCCGACAACTCCGGCGCCAAGGAAGTGATGTGCATCAAGGTGCTCGGCGGCTCCAAGCGCCGTTACGCCGGCATCGGCGACATCATCAAGGTGTCGATCAAGGATGCGATCCCGCGCGGCAAGGTCAAGAAGGGCGAGGTCTACGACGCCGTCGTGGTGCGCACCCGCAAGGGCGTCCGCCGCGCCGATGGCTCGCTGATCCGTTTCGACGGCAACGCCGCCGTGTTGCTCAACAACAAGCACGAGCCGATCGGCACGCGCATCTTCGGGCCCGTGACCCGTGAACTGCGTTCCGAGAAGTTCATGAAGATCGTCTCGCTCGCGCCTGAAGTGCTCTGAGCGGAGGAAACAGACATGAACCGTATCAAGAAGGGTGACCGCGTGATCGTCACCGCCGGCAAGGACAAGGGCAAGCAGGGCGACGTGGTGCGCGTCATCGGCGACAAGGTCGTCGTGTCGAACATCAACATCGTCAAGCGCCATACCAAGCCGAACCCGCAGATCAACCAGCCCGGCGGCGTGATCGAGCGAGAAGCACCGATCCACGTGTCCAACGTGATGCTTTTCAACCCTGCTTCCGGCAAGGGCGAGCGCATCGGTACCAAGGTCCTCGAGGATGGACGGCGCCTGCGCGTTTTCCGCTCGAGTGGTGAGGCGATCGACGCCTGAGGAATGCAGAAATGACGACCCGTCTGGAAAAGTTCTACAAGGAAGAAGTGGTGCCGAAGCTCATGGAGAAGTTCGGCTACACCAACCCGATGCAGGTGCCCCGGCTGAACAAGATCACGCTCAACATGGGCGTGGGCGAAGCGGCGACCAACAAGAAGATCCTGGAGAACGCGGTTGCCGACATGGCGAAGATCGCGGGCCAGAAGCCGATCGTGACCAAGTCGCGCGTCTCGGTGGCCTCGTTCAAGATCCGCGATGGCTGGCCGATCGGCTGCAAGGTGACCCTGCGTCGCTCCAGGATGTACGAGTTCCTGGATCGCCTGGTCAACGTGTCGCTGCCGCGCGTGCGCGACTTCCGCGGCGTGTCGGGCCGTTCGTTCGACGGCCGCGGCAACTTCAACATGGGCGTGAAGGAACAGATCATCTTCCCGGAAATCGATTTCGACCAGGTCGACGCGCTCCGCGGGATGGACATCGCCATCACCACCACCGCCAAGACCAACGAAGAAGCCAGGGCGCTGCTCGAAGCCTTCCGCTTCCCGTTCCGCTGATCCGAGGATAGAACCATGGCAAAGACTTCAATGGTCAACCGCGAAACCAAGCGGGAAAAGCTGGCGAAGAAGTTCGCTGTCAGGCGCGATGCCCTGAAGAAGGTCATCAGCAGCCAGGAAGCGAGCTACGAGGAGAAGATGGAGGCCGCGGTCAAGCTGCAGAAGCTGCCGCGCGACTCGTCGCCCTCGCGCCAGACCACGCGCTGCGCCCTGACCGGCCGCCCGCGCGCCGTGTACAGCAAGTTCGGCCTGGGCCGCAACAAGCTGCGCGAAGCCACCATGCGCGGCGACGTGCCGGGCCTGCGCAAGGCGTCCTGGTAAGCAACCGCAACCGTCCCCCATCCGGCGGGACTCCACGAAGACATTCGCGAAAGCGGATATCGGTGCACTCAAAGGTAATCATCAATGAGCATGACTGATCCCATCGCCGACATGCTGACCCGCATCAGGAATGCGGCAGCGGTTGGCAAGCCGACGGTGAAGATGCCGTCGTCCAGGACCAAGGTGGCCATCGCCAAGGTCCTGCAGGACGAAGGCTACATCGGCGGTTCGCGCGTGATCGAGAACGGCGCCAAGGCCGAGCTCGAGATCGAGCTGAAGTACTACGAAGGCCGCCCGGTGATCGAGCGCCTGCAGCGCGTGTCGCGCTCGGGCCTGCGCCAGTATCGCGGCAAGGACGCGCTGCCCAAGGTCCTCAACGGACTGGGCGTCGCGATCATCTCCACCTCCAAGGGCATCATGACCGATGCGCAGGCGCGCCAGCAGGGCGTCGGCGGTGAAGTCCTGTGCTTCGTGGCCTAAGGGAGTAACGAACATGTCCCGAGTAGCCAAGAAGCCGATCGTCCTGCCGAAGGGCGTCGAGTTGAACGTCCAGGCCGACAGCGTCAGCGTCAAGGGCCCGAAGGGCACCCTGTCGATCGCCAAGCCCGCCGGTATCGAGATCAAGATCGAGAACGGCCAGGCGCAGCTGTCCGCCGGCGATGCAGAGCAGATTGCCATCACCGGCACCCTGCGCTCGATCGTGGCCAACATGGTGCACGGCGTGTCCGAAGGCTTCGAGCGCAAGCTCGAGCTGGTCGGCGTCGGTTACCGCGCCGCGATGCAGGGCAAGGACCTGAACCTGTCGCTGGGCTTTTCTCATCCGGTGCTGTTCAAGGCCCCGGACGGCATTACCATTGCCACCCCGACCCAGACCGAGATCGTGGTGACCGGCGCCGACAAGCAGCGCGTCGGCGAGGTTGCAGCCAAGATCCGCGGCTTCCGTCCGCCGGAGCCGTACAAGGGCAAGGGCGTGAAGTACGCCGGCGAGAACATCATTCGTAAGGAAGCCAAGAAGGCCTGATCCCGCGAGGGATCCCAGGGTTTTCAGCTTCCGCCAGGAGCAAGAAGATGGACAAGAAAATCGCACGCCTGCGCCGCGCCAAGTCGACCCGCGCGCACATCCGCGAACTCGGCGTGCCGCGCCTGTCGGTGCTGCGCACCGGCCAGCACGTGTACGCGCAGCTGTTCAACGCCGACGGTTCGAAGGTGCTGGCCGCTGCCAGCACCACGCAGGCCGACATCCGCGAAGGACTCAAGAGCGCCAAGAACACCGAGGCCGCCGCCAAGGTGGGTCGTGCCATCGCCGAGAAGGCCAAGGCCGCGGGCATCGAGAAGATCGCCTTCGATCGTTCCGGTTACCGCTACCACGGCCGGATCAAGGCGCTGGCCGATGCCGCGCGCGAGGCTGGCCTGCAGTTCTGATGCTTGAACGCATGGGGCATCGTCCCCATGCACTGTCGTCCCTGCCGGCGCGGGTTGCGCCGGGCGCCGCGGCGGGTTTCCGCCACGACGATGCACCCGATCCATATCCCAACAATAAGCGGCAGCAGCCGTAATCAACCTTTCAAGACAGGAAACGACAATGGCAAACGAACGCGATTCGCGCGGGCGCAACAACCGCGAGGAAATCGACGACGGGATGATCGAAAAGCTCATCGCCGTCAACCGCGTCTCCAAGACCGTCAAGGGCGGTCGCCAGTTCACCTTCACCGCGCTGACGGTGGTCGGTGACGGCAACGGCAAGGTCGGCTTCGGCTACGGCAAGGCGCGCGAAGTGCCGGTCGCGATCCAAAAGTCGATGGAATATGCGCGCAAGGGCATGTCCAACGTGGAGCTCAACAACGGCACCCTGTGGCACGCGGTGAAGTCGGGCCACGGCGCGGCGCATGTGTACATGCAGCCGGCGTCCGAGGGTACCGGCGTGATCGCCGGCGGCGCGATGCGCGCCGTGCTCGAAGCCGTGGGCGTCAAGGACGTGCTGGCCAAGGCAACCGGTTCGCGCAACCCGATCAACCTGGTGCGCGCCACGCTCAAGGGCCTGACCGAGATGCATTCGCCGGCCCGCATCGCGGCCAAGCGCGGCAAGAAGGTGGAGGACCTGCAGCATGGCTAAGAACGAAAGCAATGGCGGCACCGTCAAGGTGCGCCTGGTCAAGGGCCTGCGCGGCTCGCAGGCGAAGCATCGCCTGTCGGTCAAGGCGCTGGGCCTGAACAAGTTGAACGACGTCCGGGAACTCAAGGACAGTCCGCAGGTCCGTGGTCTGATCAACAAGGTCCACTACCTCGTCCGTGTGGAGGAATAAGACATGCGCATGAATACACTTTCGCCCGCAGACGGCGCCCGCCAGGAACGCAAGCGCGTCGGTCGTGGCATCGGTTCGGGCCTGGGCAAGACCGCGGGCCGCGGCCACAAGGGTTCGTTCGCGCGCTCGGGCAAGGGCAAGATCAAGGCCGGCTTCGAAGGCGGCCAGATGCCGATGCACATGCGCCTGCCGAAGATCGGCTTCCGCTCCAAGCTCAAGAACGACACCGCGCAGGTCATGCTTTACCAGCTCGACAAGCTCGAGGGCGACATCGATTTCGCCGCCCTGCGTGCCGCCAAGCTGGTCCCGGCAAAAGCCAAGCAGGCCAAGATCGTGAAGAAGGGCGAGGTTTCGAAGAAGCTCGTGCTCAAGGGCCTGCTGGCCACGGCGGGCGCCCGCGCGGCGATCATCGCTGCCGGCGGAAAGTTCGAGGAGTAAGCGGCGCATGGCACGGAGCGGCAACGCGGTGGGCGGGCTCGGCAAGTTCACGGAACTGCGCCAGCGGCTGCTGTTCGTGCTCGGCGCGCTGCTGGTCTATCGCATCGGTTCCTTCATCCCCGTGCCGGGCGTCAACCCGCAGGCGATGCTGGCGCTGATGGAGCAGCAGAAGGGCACCATCGTGGACATGTTCAACATGTTCTCCGGTGGTGCGCTGTCGCGCTTCAGCCTGTTCGCGCTGAACGTGATCCCGTACATCTCGGCCTCGATCGTGATCCAGCTGCTGGTGCAGATCATGCCCAGCCTCAAGGCGATCCAGAAGGAAGGCGAGTCGGGTCGCCGGCGCATCACCCAGTGGTCGCGCATCGGCGCGATCCCGCTGGCGATCTTCCAGGCCGCCGGCATCGCCACGGCGTTGCAGGGTGGCGGCGCGACGGGTGGCATCCAGGCGGTCTACAGCCCCGGCATCGGCTTCATCATGACCGCGGTGGTGGCTCTGACCGCGGGCACGATGTTCCTGATGTGGGTGGGCGAGCAGGTGACCGAGCGCGGCGTCGGCAACGGCGTGTCGCTGATCATCTTCGCCGGCATCGTCGCGGGTCTGCCCGGCGCGGTCATCACCACGCTGGAGAGCTTCAGCAACGGCGACATGAGCGCCATCACGCTGATCCTGATCGTGCTGGTGGTGTTTGCGTTCACCTTCTTCGTGGTGTTCGTCGAAAGCGGCCAGCGCCGGATCACGGTGAACTACGCGCGGCGCCAGGGTGGTCGCGGCGCCTACATGAACCAGAGCTCGTTCCTGCCGCTCAAGCTCAACATGTCCGGCGTGATCCCGGCGATCTTTGCCTCGTCGATCATCATGTTCCCGGCCACGGTCACGACCTGGTTCGGCGGGCAGGGCGCCGGCGGCTTCCAGCTGACGCTGCAGAAGATCAGCCAGGCGCTGTCGCCGGGCGAGCCGCTGTACCTGATCCTGTTCGCGGCCCTGATCACCGGCTTCACCTTCTTCTACACCGCGCTGGTCTTCAATTCGCAGGAGACCGCCGACAACCTCAAGAAGTCGGGTGCGCTGATCCCGGGCATCCGCCCCGGCAAGGCGACGGCGGACTACGTGGATTCGGTGCTGACGCGGCTGACCGCTGCCGGCGCGGCCTACATGGTGCTGGTCTGCCTGCTGCCGGAATTCATGCGCAAGGACCTGGGCGCCTCGTTCTACTTCGGCGGCACCTCGCTGCTGATCGTGGTGGTGGTGGTGATGGACTTCATTGCCCAGATCCAGGCCCACCTGATGTCGCACCAGTACGAGAGCCTGCTCAAGAAGGCAAACCTGAAGGGCGGGGCCCGGGCACGCTAGGCCGGGTAGCCTCCAGGCCGGCGGCAACCACCCGCCCCGGCGGCTGGTGGTAAGAGTATGAAAGTCCACCCATGGAGAGGGCGGACGATGGCAAGCAGGCCCACCAGGGCCACGCCAGGACGGCGGCAATACCCCTCCCGAGAGGAGGGCTGATGGGCAACCCGGGCGGCGGTCTCGCGCACGGGTGGGCCAGTGCCGGTCCCCGCGCTTGAGTGGCGAGGGGCGGGCGGGGCGCCGGATTACGGCGCCGCGTCCAGCGCGGGTCCGTTGCCGGAGCATGGGCACACTCCCCATGCCGGAAAGGGGCATTGGCCGGTTGACCGGCCGGATGCAGGCAGGATGCCGGTCCCCCTTCCTAGCAACCCGAGACCCTGTTAGAATTTCGTGTTCACTCCGCCGGATTTCCCTGTCCGGCCGCCAAACAGTTGGAGATCTCGCGCATGGCGCGTATTGCAGGTGTCAACCTGCCTGCCCAGAAGCATGTCTGGGTCGGGCTGCAAAGCATCTACGGCATTGGCCGTACCCGTTCGAAGAAGCTTTGCGAATCGGCCGGCGTCAACTCGTCGACCAAGATCCGCGACCTGTCCGAGCCGGAAGTCGAGCGCCTGCGCCTCGAAGTCGGCAAGTACGTGGTCGAGGGCGACCTTCGCCGCGAGATCGGCATGGCCATCAAGCGCTTGATGGACCTGGCCTGCTACCGCGGCCTGCGCCACCGTCGCGGCCTGCCGCTGCGCGGCCAGCGCACCCGGACCAATGCCCGCACCCGCAAGGGTCCGCGCAAGGCCATCAAGAAGTAAAGGACACAGACCATGGCCAAGCCAGCAGCAGCCAAACCGAAGAAGAAGATCAAGCGCGTCATTACCGACGGTATCGCGCACGTCCACGCTTCGTTCAACAACACCATCGTCACGATCACCGACCGCCAGGGCAACGCACTGTCGTGGGCGACTTCGGGCGGCGCGGGTTTCCGCGGTTCGCGCAAGTCCACCCCGTTCGCAGCCCAGGTCGCCGCGGAGAAGGCCGGCAAGGCCGCCCTCGACTACGGCGTGAAGTCGCTGGAAGTGCGCATCAAGGGTCCGGGTCCGGGCCGCGAGTCGGCCGTACGTTCGCTCAACAACGTCGGCTACAAGATCACCAACATCATCGACGTGACGCCAATCCCGCACAACGGGTGCCGTCCGCCGAAGAAGCGTCGCGTCTGAGGAGCTGAGAAGAGATGGCTCGTTATATCGGTCCCACCTGCAAGCTCGCCCGTCGCGAAGGCGCCGACCTGTCGCTCAAGAGCCCGACGCGTGCGTTGGATTCCAAGTGCAAGCTGGAGCAAAAGCCCGGCCAGCATGGCGCAACCAACACCCGTCGCGGCAAGCTGTCCGACTACGCCACCCAGCTGCGCGAGAAGCAGAAGGTCAAGCGCATCTACGGCCTGCTCGAACGCCAGTTCCGCAACTACTACAAGAAGGCCTCGACCCGGAAGGGCAACACCGGCGAGAACCTGCTGCAGTTGCTCGAGACCCGCCTGGACAACGTCGTCTACCGCATGGGCTTCGCCGTGACCCGCCCGGCCGCGCGCCAGCTGGTGTCGCACCGTGGCATCACGGTCAACGGCAAGTCGGTCAACCTGCCTTCGTACCAGGTCAAGGCCGGCGACGCGATCGCCCTGTCGGAAAAGGCGCAGAAGCAGCTTCGCGTGCAGGAAGCGCTGAACGTTTCCTCGACGATGGACCTGTCCCCGTCGTGGATCGAGGTCGACTCGAAGAAGTTCAGCGGCGTGTTCAAGGCGGTCCCGGACCGCGGCGACCTGCCTGCCGACATCAATGAAGCGCTGATCGTCGAGTTGTACTCGAAGTAAGCAAGCGCCCGCTTCAGCATTCCCGAAGCATTTGCATGGCATCGCCGGCCCCACCGGCGAGCCCCAGGAGACACCAGAACATGACGGCTAACGCCAACCAGGTCTTGCGCCCGCGTGGTCCCCAGATCGAACGCCTCGCCGGCAACCGCGCGAAGGTCGTGATCGAACCGCTGGAGCGCGGCTACGGCCACACCCTCGGCAACGCGCTGCGCCGCGTGCTGCTGTCGTCGATCCCCGGCTTCGCGATCACCGAGGTCGAGATCGACGGCGTGCTGCACGAGTACAGCACGATCGAGGGCCTGCAGGAGGACGTGCTCGAAGTCCTGCTCAACCTCAAGGACGTCGCCATCCGCATGGGCACCGGCGAGAGCTCCACGCTCACGCTCGCCAAGTCCGGCCCCGGCGTTGTCACCGCCGCCGACATCAAGACCGACCACAACGTCGAGATCCTCAACGGCGAACACGTGATCTGCCATCTGACCAAGGATGCGTCGATCAACATGCGCCTGAAGATCGAGCGCGGCTTCGGCTACCAGTCGGCCGCCTCGCGCCGCCGCCCGGACGAGGAAACCCGCACGATCGGCCGCCTGATGCTCGATGCCTCGTTCTCGCCGGTCCGCCGCGTGGCCTATGAAGTCGAGGCTGCGCGCGTCGAACAGCGCACCGACCTGGACAAGCTGGTCATCGACATCGAGACCAACGGCACGATCGACGCCGAGGAAGCCGTGCGCACCGCCGCCGACATCCTCACCGACCAGCTCAGCGTGTTCGGTGACTTCACCCACCGCGACCGCAGTGCGCCGAAGGCCGCGCCGACCGGCGTCGACCCGATCCTGCTGCGCCCGATCGACGACCTCGAGCTGACCGTGCGTTCGGCCAACTGCCTCAAGGCCGAGAGCATCTACTACATCGGCGACCTGATCCAGAAGACCGAGGTCGAACTGCTCAAGACGCCGAACCTCGGCAAGAAGTCGCTCACCGAGATCAAGGAAGTGCTCGCCCAGCGCGGCCTTTCGCTCGGCATGAAGCTCGAAAACTGGCCGCCGGCCGGTGTTTCCGCCCACGGCATGCTCGGCTAAGCCGGGAATCAACCAGGAACCAAGACCATGCGCCACCAGAAATCCGGACGCAAATTCAGCCGCACCAGCGCGCATCGCGATGCGATGTTCACCAACATGGCCGCCTCGCTGTTCAAGCACGGGCTGATCAAGACCACGCTGCCGAAGGCGAAGGAACTGCGTCGCGTCGCCGAGCCGTTGATCACGATGTCGAAGACCGACGGCGTTGCCAACCGCCGCCTCGCCTTCTCGCGCCTGCGCGACAAGGAAGCGGTGGGCAAGCTGTTCGTCGAGCTTGGCCCGCGCTACCAGAGCCGCCCGGGCGGCTACCTGCGGATCCTCAAGTGCGGCTTCCGCGACGGCGACAACGCGCCGATGGCCTACGTCGAACTCGTCGACCGGCCGCAGGCGGCCGAGTAAGCCGACCGGACCCAGGCGTGCCACCAGAAACCCCGGCCTCCGCGCCGGGGTTTTTGCTAACGTGGCGCCGGTGCGGCGGGCGACCACCGCAATCGATCCGAAGAACCCAAGGTGTGCCCGTGACCCTCAATCCATCCCGCTGGTCCTTCCGCAGCCAGTGCTTCGCCGGTTTCGTCGTCTGCGTGGCGCTGGTGGGCTTTGCGATCTTCTCGCAGTTCCAGTGGGGGCTCGAACCCTGCCCGCTTTGCATTTTCCAGCGTATCGCCTTCGCAGCGCTTGCGCTGGTGCTGCTGGTGGCCGGGCTGCATTCGCCGCGGGGCGCGACGGGGCGTCGCGCGTACGGCGTGCTTGCGCTGGTGCCCGTGCTGGCCGGCATCGCCATTGCCGCGCGCCATGTCTGGCTGACCCATCTGCCCGCCAACGAAGTGCCCGCCTGTGGCCCGCCGCTGTCGTTCATGATGGAAGCGAATCCGCTGACCGACGTGATCCGCCAGGTGCTGACCGGTTCGGGCGAGTGCGCAAGGGTCGACTGGACCTTCCTCGGGCTGTCGATGCCGGCCTGGAGCCTGCTGTGGTTCGTGCTGCTGGGCTTGCTGGTGCTGTCGGCGGCATTCCGGCGTCGCTGAACCCGATGCACATGATGGGTTGCAGCGAGGCGCCTTCGGGCAGATGATGGGTTTTCGCTGCGACGCAACATAAGCCCGACGATGGCCCGTTCCGACCAATCCGCCCTGCATTCCGTCAGCCTGCCCGAGGGCTGGACGCCGTCCAGCTGGCGCGCGCGCCAGGCGCTGCAGCTGCCCACCTACCCGGATCCCGACGTGCTGGCCGGCGTGCAGGAAGAACTGCGCGCGCTGCCGCCGCTGGTGACCTCGTGGGAAATCATGGCGCTGAAGCAGCAGCTGGCGGATGCGCAGGAAGGCAGGCGCTTCCTGCTGCAGGGCGGCGACTGCGCGGAGAACTTCTCCGACTGCAATTCCGACGTGATCTCAAACCGGCTCAAGGTGCTGCTGCAGATGAGCCTGGTGCTGGTGCACGGGCTGCGCCTGCCGGTGGTGCGCGTCGGCCGTTTCGCCGGGCAGTACGCCAAGCCGCGTTCGGCCGATACCGAGACCCGCGACGGCGTCACCCTGCCGAGTTATCGCGGCGACATCGTCAACTCCCCGGGGTTCACCGCGCAGGCGCGCACGCCGGACCCGCGGCGCATGGTCAAGGCGCACGCGCGTTCGGCGATGACGATGAACTTCGTGCGCTCGCTGATCGACGGCGGTTTCGCCGACCTGCATCACCCCGAGTACTGGGATCTGCGCTGGGTGGGACATTCGCCGCTGGCCGACGAGTACCACCGGATGGTGTCGGGCATCGGCGACGCGGTGCGCTTCATGGAAACGCTGTCCGGGACCTCGGTGAACAACCTCAACCGGGTCGATTTCTTCACTTCCCACGAGGCGCTGCTGCTGCCCTACGAGGAAGCGCAGACCCGGCAGGTGCCGCGGCAGTGGGGCTGGTTCGACCTGAGCACGCACTTCCCGTGGATCGGCATGCGCACCGCGGCGATCGATGGCGCGCACGTCGAGTACTTCCGCGGCATCCGCAACCCGGTGGCGGTGAAGGTCGGCCCGTCGGTGACGCCAGATCAGCTGCTGGCTCTGGTCGACGTGCTCAATCCCGACGACGAGCCCGGCCGCCTGAGCCTGATCCACCGGATGGGCGCGGTGCACGTTGCCGACAAACTGCCGCCGCTGCTCGATGCGCTCAAGCGCAATGGCCGCCGTGTGCTGTGGATCTGCGACCCCATGCACGGCAACACCGAAGCGACCAGCAACGGGTACAAGACCCGGCGTTTCCGCAACATCCGCAGCGAGATCGAACAGTCGTTCGACATCCACGCCGCCGCGGGCACGCGCCTGGGCGGCGTGCACCTGGAGCTGACCGGCGAGGACGTCACCGAATGCACCGGCGGCGCCCGCGACCTCAGCGACCTCGACCTCGAGCGTGCGTACCGCTCCAGCGTCGATCCGCGCCTGAACTACGAGCAGGCGCTGGAAACCGCGATGCTGATCGTGCGCAAGCAGGCGCAGCTGGCGGCGCCGGCTTCGGCCTGACGCTTCCGCCCGCATTGCTTCGGCCCATCGCGCGCCGGGCATGGGATGACATCGAGCGGGCCTCGGCCGCGGCTTGGCGCCACCGCCGCATCGGCCGGGCCGGCAGCGACGATCATCGCGCCGCGCGCATCGAGATCGTCAGTTGGTGACCAGCTTCGGCGCTGGAACCATGATCTCCGGCGTGACGCTCTGCAGGAACTGCGGCGGCTTGCGCGCGCGGGTCTTCTGCTCGAACGCGTAGGCCAGTTCCAGCAGTCGCGGCTCGCTCCAAGCCGGCCCCATGAACACGATGCCCAGCGGCAGCCCATGGCTGTCGCCCATCGGCACGGTGATGCTGGGCGTCCCGGCGACGGCAGCCGCGCCGTAGCCGGCGCCGGTGAAGTGGTCGCCGTTGATCGGGTCGGTCAGCCAGGCGGGCGACATCGATGGCGCGACGAGCGCGTCGAGGTCTTGCGCGGCAAGCGCGGCATCGATCCCCTCCGGTCCCGCCAGGCGCCGCGCCTTCGCGCGCGCGGCAATGTATGCCGGTTCGGTGAGCGGTCCCTTGGCCTGGGCCTGCTCGAAGATGTCCTGGTCGAAGTACGGCATTTCGCGCGGGGCGTGGCGCCGGTTGAATTCGATCAAGCCGGCCAGGGTCCTGATCGGCGCCTCGCTCTTGCGCAGGTACGCTTCGACGCCGGCCTTGAACTCGTACTGGAACACTTCGAACTCGGCGCCGTTCCATTGCCCCAGCGTCGGAATCCGCGCGTCGACCACGGTTGCGCCGGCGGCCTTGATCGCCTCGATCGCGCGTGCCATCGCGGCGTCGACATCGGGGTGGTAGCCCATCAGCTCGCGTACCACGCCGATGCGCGCGCCCGCGAGTCCGTCGGCTTTCAGGTGCGGCGCGTAATCGGCGATCGCGTGGCCGGTGCCTGCCTGCGTGGCGGCATCCGCGTCGTCCCGGCCCGAGATCGCCGCCAGCAAGGCCGCGGCATCGGCAACGCTGCGCGCCATCGGGCCGGCGGTGTCCTGGCTTTGCGAGATCGGGATGATGCCGTCGCGACTCACCAGCCCTACCGTCGGCTTGATGCCGACCAGCGCGGCGACCGCGGATGGGCAGATGATGCTGCCGTCGGTCTCGGTGCCGATCCCGACAACGGCGAGGTTGGCTGCGATTGCGCTGCCGGTGCCCGCGCTGGAGCCGCAGGGGCTGCGGTCGAGTGCGTAGGGGTTGCGGGTCTGGCCGCCGCGCGCACTCCAGCCCGACGTCGAGCGCGATGAACGGATGTTGGCCCACTCGCTGAGGTTGGTCTTGCCGAGGATCACCGCGCCGGCTTCGCGCAGGCGACGCACGAGGAAGGCGTCGGTCTTCGGATGATGGTCGGCGAGCGCGAGCGAGCCGGCCGAGTTCGCCATCGGCGTCGCGTCGATGTTGTCCTTCAGCAATACCGGAATGCCGTGCAGCGCGCCGCGCACCTGGCCCGCCTTGCGTTCGGCATCGCGCGCGTGGGCTTCGTCGAGCGCACGCGGATTGAGTTCGATCACCGCGTTGAGCGTCGGCCCGGCGTCGTCGATGGCGGCGATGCGGTCCAGGTAAGCCCGGGTCAGTGCGTGGCTGCTCAGTTCGCCACTGCCCATGCGCGCCTGCAGGTCGGCGATGTCGGCTTCCTCGAAGGCGAAGGAGCCAGGTGTGGTGGCGTTGTCCGGGGCGGTCGGCTGGCCGGCTGCGGCGGAGGGCACGGCGAGCGTGGTCGCCTGGGGTTGCCTGCCGCAGGCGGCGAGCAGCGTACAGGCGAGCAGCAGCGCGAAGGGTGGTCGGTGCGGCATGATCGTGCTTCCCGCGATGGCAGCGTGCAGCATCGCGCGGCATGGCGGCGCGGGCAAGGAGCTTGCGGCTGGAGCCGCTTCTGCAAGGGCGGTGAAGTTGCAGGACCGGCTTCAGCCGCGCGCTTTCAAGGGGCCACGTGCGCGTGCCAGCGAATCAGCGCCGGCGGCGGAGCAGGTCGCGCGCCAGCACCCAGACCACGATGACATTGACCGCCACCACCGCCAGCGCGATCCAGCCCGGGTGCACGAACAGCGCATAGACATCGAACGGCAGATAGGCCGCCGCAGTCACGCAGCCCAGCCACGACGCCCATGACTTCGCCCGCCACAGACCCCAGCCTTCGAGCAGGTGCAGCGCACCGTAGAAGAACACCGCGGCCGCGGCCAGATGCACGGAATCGGGGCTGATCGCATGGGCGAGCCACGCCATCGCGCCGTGGTCGGGGTCGAGCTGGAAGCGGGCGATCAGCACCTGCACGAAATGCTGCAGTGACGCCGGGCCCAGCAATTCCAGCCCGCTGGCCGCAAGCACGGCCAGCGCACCCTTGGTGGCTTCGACGATCGCGATGACGTGCAGTCCCGGATGCGCGTGTGGATCCGGGTTGTAGTGCGGATGCCCTGCCTGCGGGCCGGCGGCGTCGCCGGGACGCGTGAGGCGCTCAGGCTGGCCGCTCGTGCCGATGGCGTCGGACTCAGGCGGCGCGCGAGGCGCGCTTGCGGTCGGTCTCGGTCAGGAACTTCTTGCGCAGGCGGATTTCCTTCGGCGTGACTTCCACCAGCTCGTCGTCCTCGATGAAGTCCAGCGCCTGCTCCAGCGTGTACTTGATCGCCGGGGTCAGCTGGATCGCATCATCCTTGCCCGAAGCGCGCATGTTGGTCAGCGGCTTGGTCTTGATGACGTTGACGGTGAGGTCGTTGTCCTTGCTGTGGATGCCGACCAGCTGGCCCTCATAGACCAGGTCGCCTTCGGCGGCGAACAGCTTGCCGCGTTCCTGCAGCGGGCCGAGCGAATAGGCGGGCGTCGCGCCGGGGGCGTTGGCGATCATCACGCCGTTCGGGCGCTTGGCGATCGCGCCCTGTTCCTTCGGCCCGTAGTGGTCGAAGACGTGGAACAGCAGGCCGGTGCCCTGGGTCAGGGTCTTGAACTCGTTCTGGAAGCCGATCAGGCCGCGGGCCGGGATCATGTAGTCCAGGCGCACGCGTCCCTTGCCGTCGGATTCCATGTTCTTCAGCTGGCCCTTGCGGATGCCGAGCTTTTCCATCACGCCACCCTGGTGCACTTCCTCGATGTCGACCACCAGCTGTTCGATCGGTTCCATCAGCTGGCCGTCGACCTCCTTGATGATGACTTCCGGGCGCGACACCGCCAGCTCGAAGCCTTCGCGGCGCATGGTCTCGATCAGCACCGACAGGTGCAGTTCGCCGCGGCCGGAGACCAGGAACTTGTCCGGGTCCGAGCCTTCCTCGACCTTCAGCGCGACGTTGTGCAGGGTCTCGCGCTCGAGCCGCTCGCGCAGCTGGCGGCTGGTGATGAACTTGCCGCCGCTGCGGTCCTTGTTGCCGGCGAATGGCGAGTTGTTGACCTGGAAGGTCATGCTGATGGTCGGTTCGTCGACGGTCAGCGCCGGCAGCGCCTCGGGTGCGTCCAGCGCGCAGATCGTGTCGGAGATGCTCAGGTCGGCGACGCCGGACAGGGCGATGATGTCGCCGGCCTCGGCCTCTTCGACCTCGACGCGCTCCAGGCCCATGAAGCCGAGCACCTGCAGCACCTTGGCCTGGCGCTTCTTGCCGTGGCGGTCGACCACGCTGACCGGCATGTTGGTGCGCACCTTGCCGCGCTGGATGCGGCCGACGCCGATCAGGCCGACGAAGTTGTTGTAGTCCAGCTGGCTGATGCGCATCTGGAACGGGCCGTCGAGGTCGACCGTCGGCGGCGGCACGTGCTTCATGATCGCTTCGTACAGCGGGGTCATGTCGCCGTCGCGCGCGGTGTCCTCGAGGCTCGCGTAGCCGTGCAGCGCCGAGGCGTAGACGATCGGGAAGTCGAGCTGTTCGTTGGTCGCGCCGAGCTTGTCGAACAGGTCGAACACCTGGTCGATCACCCAGTCCGGGCGCGCGCCGGGGCGGTCGATCTTGTTGACCACCACGATCGGCTTGAAGCCCATCGCGAACGCCTTCTGGGTCACGAAACGGGTCTGCGGCATCGGGCCGTCCA
>Ga0182747_1001211_pt1 | contig 20666 bp, 16 predicted proteins | sample eDN3rd30CBELigBY_FD_128526 | JGI IMG/M metagenome (GOLD analysis project Ga0182747, IMG submission 128526) | Enriched backyard soil microbial communities from Emeryville, California, USA - eDNA 3rd pass 30_C BE-Lig BY (version 2) (version 2) | ecosystem: Environmental > Terrestrial > Soil >...
GGGTTCTCGGCGGTGCCGTCGATGCCGTTGCCGATCAGGAACTGGCCGGCGGCGGTGTTGATCCAACCGTTGACCATCTCTCCGAAGTCACTGGTGATCCAGGACTGCAGACTGTCATGCAGCGGGTCATAGACCCACTGGTCGATCATGCCGGTCCAGTCGAAGGCGCCCACCTCGGCCGGGCCGGGATCCAGCCATGCCGAAGTGTCGAAAAGCTCAGCGATCCAATCGAACTCGTCGGCCTGCGCCGGCGTCGGCACGGTCAGCGGGGCCATCCCGAAGGCCAGGAACGCGCCCACCGCACTGGCAGTGCCAACCGCCCGAGAGTGACGGCGCGGGGTGGTGTGATGACGACTCATCTTGACGGAAACCTTTCTGAGAAAAGAGGGGGATAAGGGCTTTGGGCGATCAGAGGCCGAACAGATCGCCCAGCCAACCGAATGCGTCGGATGCTGCGCCGGCGCCGCCGTCATCGACCAGATCGGTGGGCAGCAGGGGCAGTTCGGCGCCCGCCAACGGCGGGGTCACCACGACCGCGCCCTTGCCGTCCCAGCCCGAACCCAGCAGGGCGCCGACGGTTTGGCCCCAGGCCTGCCACGCGGCGATCGGGCCGATTCCGGCGCTGTCGAGGTCCAGCGTGCCCAGGACCGGGACTCCGCTGAATTCCAAGCCGACACTTTGGAACAAGGAGCCGCCGACCGCCGGTACCTCGGCTGCGATTTCACCTCCGGGTCCGAGTACCTGGTAACTCACAGCGGCCGCTCCCGTAGACAGCAGGCCACCGAAGGCGAAGTCCAGATGGTCCATGGTCATGCCGGCCGGGAAGAATCCGGCGTCGTTGATCATCGGCAACAACGAATCCAGGTTCAACGTGGCGCCGTTGAGCACGGCGCCCCACATGTTGGTCAGGGTGTCGCCGAGATTGTCACCGTCGGTGATGCTGTTCAGCAACGCGATCCAGGGGCTGATGGCTGGGCCGATCATGCCCATCAGGACCGCGCTGGCCGGCGAGCCCAGCATGTTGATGATCGGCAGGATCTGGTCGGGATCCACGTCGGCGGGCAGATACCCGGCGACCTGGCCGAACATCAGCTGGTGGGTGCTGTCCATGGTGTGGTTGAGCACCGTGGCTTGGGTTTCGTCGGTGGTGTTCTGCAACGCCCACCCGGAGATCACCGCATTCAGGTGTAGCTCCAGCTGTTCATTGACGCTGTTGGTGCTGCCGGCAGGGTCGTTGAGCAGTTGGTCGGCGTAGTCCATCTGGTTGGCCCAGAACTGCTGCATCCCCACCCCGGGCGCCAAGTACCAGTTGTTCAGCAGCGTGGTCAGGTTGGCCGACGCGGTGTTGACGACGTCCTCCCACGCCCCGGTCAATTGCACCGCGGGGGACAGGGCTTCGGACAGCGTGGGCAATGGCGCGGCCACCGGCGTCGCCGCAATGAGGCTGGCCCCGACAAGTGCCACACCGGCGGTGGCGTAGGGGCGAACTGTGGCGTGCAAGGGGTCTCCTTCGGGTTAGTGATGCACAGCACGGAGAGGGACGAGATGAGGCTAACTGAGATCCACCTGATTTGTATACAAAAAAATAGAACTTGTTCTAAAACGATCCTGGGCGTCGCGATATAGGGATGTCTAGTGCCTGGTGAACGTGGGGGAGCTGAGGGCCCAAATCTCGGATCTAACCTGGATAACCCGGAGGCTCTACGGTCGAACGAAAGCGGAGATCTCCGGGCCGAGCAGCGCCTCCGGCGCTGACGGCCGTTCAAAAATATGAATGCATATTGTAAAAAAATGTCCGGGTCGCCCAGCGGGCGATCGCACCGGCAATGGATTTCTCAGGATTGGGCCCGTCCTCACCCCGCTTCGGTGATACCGCTTCCGAACCGGGGGGCGTCGCGTTAGCGTGATCCGACGGACGCGACGATCGGAGGACGCCACGCTTGGACCTCGCGGTAACGCCGGACAGATGAGTACGCCGATCATCAAGGCCCTGGCTGATATCCGTGCCGCCGACGCCGGCTTCAGCGGCGGCAAGGGCGCCAATCTGGGCGAGTTGCTGGCAGCCGGTCTTTCGGTCCCCGACGGATTCGTCATCGGCGTCGCGGCCCACCGGGACGCCGTCGCCGCCGGCCCGCCCGCGACACCCTCGGGCGAGGTCCGTGATGCGATCGTGGCGAGCTATCGGGCACTGGGCCCGGAAGTTGCCGTAGCCGTGCGTTCATCAGCGTTAACCGAAGATGGAGTCACCTCTTCGCACGCGGGAATCTATGAGACAGCACTCAATGTCACAGGGGCAGAACAACTGCTCGACGCCGTCCGGGACTGCTGGACTTCGGCGTCATCGTCGCGGGCCCGCCAATACGGTCGAACCCAAGGCCTGGGATCTGCAGAGTCCGGGATGGGTGTTGTTGTCCAGCGCCAGGTTTGCGCATCTTGCGCCGGTGTCGCCTTCACCGTTGACCCCCTGACCGGCTGTGGTGACCGACTGGTCCTGGAATCCGCACAAGGGCAGGGCCTGGCCGTCGTTTCCGGGATGGTGACGCCGGACCGCATCGTCGTCGACAAGAACTCGTTGGAGATCCTGACGATTGAGTGTGGCCAGCGGAACACGATGCAACTCTCGTTGTCCGAGAACCAGATTCGTGAGATCTCTCGATATGCGCTGGCGATCGAGCGCTGGTACGGCCGCCCGCAGGACATCGAATGGGCCCTCGATGGGCAGGGGAAGGTCTGGATTCTGCAGGCCCGTCCCGTCACCACATTCGACGCGTTGCAGGCGAGAGCCAAAGCCGTCGAATTCTACGATCCGCCGCGCCCTCCCGGCAGTCGCTGGACCCGGGTGAACATCGGCGAGGCGCTGCCCGGGGTGCCCACACCGCTGACCTGGTCGATGTGGAGCGGGGGACTGACCATGGCACAACGCGAATCCCAGATCCGCGTCGGCGTCATATCGAGACGCGAGGACGGCCGGGTGCCGCTTCTCACGCTGGCCCGGGGATGGCCGGTACTGTCGGTCGATCTGCTGTTGAGCCAAGTCGCCCAGGTCCCCGGTGTCGATCCCAAGTCGTTCAGTGAGCAGCTGCTCGGGGTGGCCGAAGACGTCGACGCAGCGCCGCTGGGTGCGCGTGTCGCGACCGCGTTGCGGATGACGGCGCGCGCCCCGATCGCCCTAGGCATGCTCGGCCGGCGCCTGGGACGGGCCAGTGCGATCTCGCGACGGGCATGGCAGCGGGAGGTCTCGAAGCCCGCGGTGGACCCCCTAGCGTTATTGGCCGGGGCCGCGGCGCGTTTCGGCGAAACACTGACCGCTCACACCATGCAGACCTACTTGTGCCAGTCCCTGTACCAGGCCGTGGAGCGGTTCGCCGGAACCAAGGTGATCGACCTGCTCTCCGGAGACGGCGACCTTCCGGAGGCTCACCTTGCCCGGGATCTGTGGCTGCTGGCCGGAGGCCGGATCTCTTTGGAGCACTTTATTTCTGAGCATGGATTCCACGGGCCCGACGAGGGAGAGATCGCCTCCGCGTCGTGGCGTCAGGACCCCGAGCCGGTGCTGCATGCCGCACAGGCATGGGTCGATGGTGACCGTCTGCGTGATCGCGTTGCGGCACTGGAGGCACGCCGTGATGAACGACGCCGGGCCGAGGCGGCGTTGTGCGCATCGGTTCCGCGCCCGTGCCGCCGGGCGGTCGCGCGTCTGATCGCCATGGCCCGTCGAGCGTTGGTCGGCCGGGAGATCGGCAAGGCGGCGTTCCTGCAAGACCTCGATGTCGCCCGCCACGCGGTGTCCTATCTGGGCGACGATGCCGTCTGGCACACCCTGGATGAACTCCGATCGAAGGTGCACCTGACGTCGGCCGATATCATTGCCCGCCAACGTATCCGTTCGCAATGCGCCACCCTGGAACCACCGCTGTCGTTTGCCGGTGACCCGGGCGAGCAGTCGTGCGGCACCGTCGAAGGTGTGCCGTCGATGATCACCGGGGTCGGCGCCAGCCCGGGGTGTGCCCGCGGGCGGGCGCGCGTGGTGACCGAACCCGCCTCGGCGGTGGTGCTCGGCGCGGATGAGGTGCTCATCGCACATACCACCGATCCCTCGTGGGTGATGACGTTCATGACGGTCGCCGGCATGGCGATCGACGTCGGCGGGACGCTGTCGCACGCGGCGATCATCGCCCGTGAGCTCGGAATCCCTTGTGTCATCGGGACCGGCAACGGCACCCGGGCGATCCCCGATGGGGCACTCGTCGAGATCGACGGATCGCAGGGGACGGTGCGGATTCTCGGCGCGCCGACTACCGATCGATCCGGAAGCGCTTGATTCGCGCCCCTGCTCCCGAGGCCAGTTCGACCCGACTGCGCGGTACCCCGAAATACTCGGCCAGCACCCGGATCACCGCCGCGTTGGCTTTGCCGTCCACGGCTTGTTCGCGTACGTAGACCGTCAGCTGACCGTCGTCGTCGGCCTCCACCAGCGGACCCTTGCGGCTGCCCGGCTTGACCTTGACGACGACGGTTTCGGTGCTGCTCACTGCAACAGGATCCCCGTGCCGCGAGCGTGCATAGTTGTACGGCACATCGCGGCGTGTCGCGTGCAGACGCGCACTCTCACGGGGGAGAAGGCCAACTCAGCGCGCGACGATCACCGAGGAGCCGTGACCGAACAGGCCCTGGTTGGCCGTCACGCCCACCGTGGCGCCCTCGACCTGCCGGCCGGTGGCGGTGCCGCGCAACTGCCAGGTCAGCTCGCACACCTGGGCGATGGCCTGCGCCGGGATCGCCTCCCCGAAGCAGGCCAACCCGCCGGACGGGTTCACCGGCACCCGGCCGCCGATGGTGGTGGCGCCGCTGCGCAGCAGCTGCTCGCCTTCGCCCTTGGCGCACAGGCCCAAGTGCTCATACCAGTCCAGTTCCAACGCGGTGGACAGGTCATAGACCTCGGCCAGGCTGACGTCTTCGGGGCCGATACCCGCCTCCGCATAGGCCGCGTCGAGGATCTGGTCCTTGAACACCCGCTCCGGCGCCGCCACCACCGCGGTGGAATCAGTTGCGATGTCCGGCAATTCGGGAAGGTGCTGCGGGTACTGCGGGGTGACGGTAGACACCGCCCGCACCGACGGCACACCCTCGAGCGAACCCAGGTGCTTCTTCGCGAATTCCGCGCTGGCCACGATCAGCGCGGCCGCGCCGTCGGAGGTGGCGCAGATGTCGAGCTGGCGCAGCGGGTCGGAGACCACCGGGCTGGCCAGCACGTCCTCGACCGCGGATTCCTTGCGGTAGCGGGCATTCGGGTTGGATAGCCCGTGCCGGGAGTTCTTCACCTTGACCGCCGCGAAGTCCTCGGAGGTGGCGCCGTAGAGGTCTATGCGCCGGCGCGCCAGCAGCGCGAAGTACACCGGGTTCATCGCCCCGATCAGGTGGAACCGCTGCCAGTCGGGGTCATTCTTGCGCTCACCGCCGACCGGGGCGAACGCGCCCTTGGGGGTGGTGTCGGCGCCGATCACCAGCGCCACGTCGCAGAACCCGGCCAGAATCTGGGCGCGGGCGCTCTGCAGCGCCTGCGAACCGGACGCGCAGGCGGCATACGACGAGGACACCGGCACCCCGTTCCAGCCCAGCTTCTGGGCGAACGTGGATCCGGCGATGAAGCCGGGGTAGCCGTTGCGGATGGTGTCCGCGCCGGCCACCAGCTGGATCTGGCGCCAGTCCAGGCCGGCCTCGGCCAGCGCGGCACGAGCGGCGACCACGCCGTACTCGGTGAAGTCGCGGCCCCACTTGCCCCACGGGTGCATGCCGGCACCCAGGATGTACAGCGGCTCAGGCATTGGAGTCCACCTTCTTCCACGCGTAGACGGTGTGCGTCACGCCATCGTCGTCGGTGTAGAGCGGCATGGTGGTCAGCTCCATCTCCATGCCGACCTTCAGATCCGCGGCCAGCGTGCCCTCGACCACCTTGCCCAGCACGATCAGGCCTTCGTCGGCCAGCTCCACCGCGGCGATCGCGAATGGCTCGAACGGGTCGCTGGGCGGGTAGGGCGCCGGCGGCAGGTACCGGTTCTCGGTGTAGCTCCAGACGGTGCCGCGCCGCGACAGGGCAACCGACTCCAGCACGTCGCCGTCGCAGGCGGGGTTGGGGCAGTTGTTCTCCCGCGGCGGGAACACGTAGGTGCCGCACTGCGGACACTTGGCGCCGATCAGGTGGGGGAGACCGGCGTCGTCGGTGGCGTACCACCCATCGATGGCCGGTTGCGAGGCTACATCTGGCACCTGGTCAGCGTACCCAACCCCGGCGGCAAAACTGAAACGTGTTGCAGTTCGTCCCGCACACCGGTCGGGTGGCTGCCTAGGCTGGGACGGCACATGCTTACCCAAGACGGCCGCAGGAGCCCCCTATGATCATCGTCGCCGGTCACCTCGTGGTTGACCCACAGCAGCGCGGAAGCTACCTGGCGGGCTGTGTGGACGTGGTGGACCAGGCTCGACAGGCACCGGGTTGCCTAGACTTTGCGATCACCGCCGATCTTGTCGACCCGGGCCGCGTCAACATCTATGAGCGCTGGGAGTCGCGGCAAGCGGTGGAGACGTTTCGCGGCAGCGGCCCCAGTGATGAGCAGGTCGGCGCGATCATCGCCGCGTCCGTGCACGAGTACGAGGCCACCCACGAGCGACCGCTGAGCTGACGCCCGGCCCGGCACATAGAGTTGTCTCCGTGAGCCCAGCCAAGACCGCCCCGACCGACGCTGCGCAAGACACCCAGACCAAACCGACGTTGCTGCTGCTGGACGGAAACTCGCTGGCCTACCGGGCGTTCTACGCGCTGCCCGCGGAGAACTTCAAGACCCGCAGCGGGTTGACCACCAACGCGGTCTACGGGTTCACCGCCATGCTGATCAACCTGCTGCGCGACGAGGCTCCCACCCACGTCGCCGCCGCGTTCGACGTGTCCCGGCAGACCTTCCGCTCCGAGCGTTTCCCCGAGTACAAGGCGACCCGATCGAGCACCCCCGACGAGTTCCGCGGCCAGATCGACATCACCAAGGAAGTCCTCAACGCGCTGGGCATCACCACGCTGTCGGAACCCGGTTACGAGGCCGACGACCTGATCGCCACCCTGGCCACCCAGGCCGACGCCGAGGGCTACCGGGTGCTGGTGGTCACCGGGGACCGCGACGCGCTGCAATTGGTCAACGACAACGTGACCGTGCTCTACCCCCGCAAAGGCGTCAGCGACCTGACCCGGTTCACCCCCGAGGCGGTGGTGGACAAGTACGGCCTGACCCCGGCCCAGTACCCGGACTTCGCGGCGCTGCGCGGCGACCCCAGCGACAACCTGCCCGGCATCCCGGGCGTCGGGGAGAAGACCGCATCGAAGTGGATCGTCGAGTACGGCTCCCTGCAGGGGCTGGTCGATCAGGTCGACACCGTCAAGGGCAAGGTCGGGGATGCGTTGCGCGCCAACCTTTCCGCGGTGATCCTCAACCGCGAACTCACCGACCTGGTGCGCAACGTGCCGCTGGCCCAGACCCCGGACACCCTGCGGCTGCTGCCGTGGAACCGCGAGCAGATCCACCAACTCTTCGACGACCTCGAATTCCGGGTGCTGCGCGACCGGCTCTTCGAGACGCTGTCGACCGCAGAGCCCGAGGTCGACGAGGGCTTCGAGGTACGCGGCGGCGCACTGGAACCCGGCACCGTCGCGGCCTGGCTGGCCGAACACTGCGCCGACGGACGGCGCGCCGGGCTGGCCGTCATCGGCAGCCACCGCAGTTACGACAGCGACACCACCGCGCTGGCGATCGCCGCCGGCGACGGTGACGGCGGCTACCTCGACACCGCGACCCTGACTGCCGAGGACGACGCCGCGCTGGCCGCCTGGCTGGCCGACCCCGACAAACCCAAGGCGCTGCACGAAGCCAAGCTGGCCCTGCACGACCTCGCCGGGCGCGGCTGGACCCTCGACGGCGTCACCTGCGACACCGCGCTGGCCGCCTACCTGGTCCGGCCCGGGCAGCGCAGCTTCAGCCTCGACGACCTGTCGGTGCGCTACCTGCGCCGGGAACTGCGCGCCGAATCCGATGAGCAGCAACAACTCTCGCTGCTCGATGACACTGACGGCGTCGACGATCAGGCGGTGGCGACCGCGCTGCTGCGGGCCCGCGCGGTCACCGATCTGGCCGACGCGCTGGACGCCGAGCTGGCCCGCATCGACTCGGCCGCCCTGCTCGCTGACATCGAGTTGCCGCTGCAGCGGGTGCTCGCCGAGCTGGAGACGGCCGGGATCGCCGTCGACCTGGACCGGCTCACCGAGCTGCAGAGCCGGTTCGGCGACGAGATCCGCGACGCCGCCGAAGCCGCCTACGCGGTGATCGGCAAGCAGATCAACCTCGGATCGCCCAAGCAGCTGCAGGTGGTGCTCTTCGACGAATTGGGCATGCCCAAGACCAAGAAGACCAAGACCGGCTACACCACCGACGCCGACGCGCTGCAGTCGCTCTTCGACAAGACCGGCCACCCGTTCCTGGAGCACCTGCTGACTCACCGCGACGTCACCCGGCTCAAGGTGACCGTCGACGGCCTGCTCAAATCGGTTGCCTCCGACGGCCGTATCCACACCACACTGAATCAGACCATCGCGGCGACCGGCCGGCTGTCGTCTACCGACCCCAACCTGCAGAACATTCCGATCCGCACCGACGCCGGCCGGCAGATCCGCGATGCGTTCGTCGTCGGCGCGGGCTATGCCGAGCTGATGACGGTCGACTACAGCCAGATCGAGATGCGCATCATGGCGCACCTGTCCGGTGATGCGGGTCTGATCGAGGCGTTCAACACCGGCGAGGACCTGCACTCGTTCGTCGGGTCACGGGCGTTCGGCGTGCCGATCGACGAGGTGACCCCGGATATGCGGCGCCGTGTCAAGGCGATGTCCTACGGCCTGGCCTACGGGCTGAGCGCCTACGGGCTGGCCCAGCAGCTCAAGATCTCCACCGAAGAGGCCAAAGAGCAGATGGACGCCTACTTCGACCGGTTCGGCGGGGTGCGCGACTACCTGCACCAGGTCGTCGAGCAGGCCCGCAAGGACGGTTACACCTCGACGGTGCTGGGCCGGCGGCGCTACCTGCCGGAGCTGGACAGCAGCAACCGCCAGGTCCGCGAGTCCGCCGAACGTGCGGCGCTCAACGCCCCGATCCAGGGCAGTGCGGCCGACATCATCAAGGTCGCGATGATCAACGTCGACCAGGCCTTGAAGGCCTCAGGGCTGCGCTCCCGGATGCTGCTGCAGGTGCACGACGAGCTGCTCTTCGAGGTGGCCGAGGGTGAACGCGAGCCGCTGGAGGCGCTGGTGCGCGCTCATATGGGCGGCGCTTACGAGCTGAGCGTGCCGCTGGAGGTCGCGGTCGGCTACGGGCGCAGTTGGGACGCCGCCGCGCATTAGCCTCGGCCAGCGCAGTTCGCGGTGAGTGCGCGGTTTCGCACGCAAATCCGGCCGAATGCGCACCACAGCGCACACTCGGCGCGATCGGCACCGATCAGCGCCGCACCAGCCCCGGCGCGCGGTATCCCGCCATCGTGTAGAGCACCGGCGCCGCGGCCCGGGCGGCCATCACCCCGTAGGCGTCCTCGTGCTGCATCGCGAACACCTCCGGGTCGCCGAAGCCCCGGTCGATGCGGTCTCGCACGAACGCCAGCTCCACCACCTGGGCGGCGAACCTCTTGACCGCCTGCGCGGCGGGGCGGCCCCCGATGCGTCTGGCCTCGCGGATCGCCTGCTTGCGGGCCCGGATCGAACCCAGCCAGGTCTCCTCGTTCGGGCTGATCAGGCCGCCGGCCACCATCGCCGGCAGCTTGGCGGCGACCAGCTGCTGCTCGTGCCGGCGGCTCAGGATGCCCAGCAGCACCATCAGCAGGAACACCGGAACCATCCAGGTCAGGTAGGTCACCACGAAGAACTGGCCGCCGGCCGTCGCCAGTGAGGCATTCCACAGCGCGTGCATGCCCACCGCCGCCAGATACCCGAGCACGATCACGACGGCTTTGGACCCGAAGCTGCGGCGGCGCAGCGCGAAGAACACCCCGATGCCCGTCATGGTGGTGAACAGCGGGTGGGCGAACGGCCCGAAGATCAGCCGTGCGACGGCCACGGCGGCCATCTGGGCCGGCGAGTCGGCGGGCGCGATGTAGACGATGTCCTCCATCCAGGCGAATCCCACCGCCGTGATGCCCGCATACACCATGCAGTCGGTCAGCGAGTTCAGCTCGTGGCGCCGCCGGCCGGTCAGCATGATCAGCAGAAACAGGCCCTTGGCGGCCTCCTCGATGAACGGCGCCTGGATCGCGGCCATGTCGAAGGCCTTCGACACCAGCGGTCGCACGGTGGCCACGGAGGACCCGAACGTCTCCAGGCCCACCGCCAGCACGACCGCGACCGACGCTCCCCACAGAAAGGCCAGTTGCAGCAGACGCCGGGGTTCGGGCTCCCAGCGATCCAGCCACCGGTAGCAGAACAGCACCACCAGCATCGAGAGGCTGGCCAGGACCAAGGCGATCAGCGTGCCGGCCGGGTTGGCGGCGGTGAACAGCAGGAGCAGCAGTGCGGTGAGAATGGTGAGCGCGACGATGACGAACAGCGGCGCTCCGACCTTTCGGCGGTTCCGCATCCGGGGCATAGCGAGGCAGCGTAGACCACCGGTTTGTCCAGCGTGCAACACGTCGAGTAGCCTCGACAGGTAGGCCTCGACTTGTCCTAGACCGAGATCGTGGCCACCGCATGCCCAGGCATGCGTGACTTCACCCCGTCCCTACTACCTCAACTTGTCCGGAGCAACCCCACACATGCCAAGTCCCACCGTCACCTCGCCGCAAGTAGCCATCAACGACATTGGCTCGGCCGAGGATTTTCTCGCCGCCATCGACAAAACGATCAAGTACTTCAACGATGGCGACATCGTCGAGGGGACGATCGTCAAGGTTGACCGGGACGAGGTCCTGCTCGACATCGGTTACAAGACCGAAGGTGTCATTCCCAGCCGCGAGCTGTCCATCAAGCACGACGTCGACCCGCACGAGGTGGTGTCCGTCGGTGACGAGGTCGAGGCCCTGGTCCTGACCAAGGAGGACAAAGAGGGCCGGCTGATCCTGTCCAAGAAGCGCGCCCAGTACGAGCGCGCCTGGGGCACGATCGAAGAGCTCAAGGAGAAGGACGAGGCCGTCAAGGGCACCGTCATCGAGGTCGTCAAGGGCGGCCTGATCCTCGACATCGGGCTGCGCGGCTTCCTGCCCGCCTCGCTGGTGGAGATGCGCCGCGTCCGCGACCTGCAGCCCTACATCGGCCGGGAGATCGAAGCCAAGATCATCGAGCTGGACAAGAACCGCAACAACGTGGTGCTGTCCCGCCGCGCCTGGCTGGAGCAGACCCAGTCCGAGGTGCGCAGCGAGTTCCTCAACCAGCTGCAGAAGGGCGCCGTCCGCAAGGGTGTCGTCTCCTCGATCGTCAACTTCGGCGCCTTCGTCGACCTGGGCGGTGTGGACGGCCTGGTGCACGTCTCCGAGCTGTCCTGGAAGCACATCGACCACCCGTCCGAGGTGGTGCAGGTGGGCGACGAGGTCACCGTCGAGGTGCTCGACGTCGACATGGACCGCGAGCGGGTTTCGCTGTCGCTCAAGGCCACCCAGGAAGACCCGTGGCGGCACTTCGCCCGCACCCACGCCATCGGCCAGATCGTTCCGGGCAAGGTCACCAAGCTGGTGCCGTTCGGTGCGTTCGTCCGCGTCGAGGAGGGCATCGAGGGTCTGGTGCACATCTCCGAGCTGGCCGAGCAGCACGTCGAGGTCCCGGACCAGGTGGTCGCGGTCGGCGACGACGCGATGGTCAAGGTCATCGACATCGACCTGGACCGGCGCCGGATCTCGCTGAGCCTCAAGCAGGCCAACGAGGACTACACCGAGGAGTTCGACCCCTCGAAGTACGGCATGGCCGACAGCTACGACGAGCAGGGCAACTACATCTTCCCCGAGGGCTTCGACGCCGAGACCAACGAGTGGATCGAAGGTTTCGACAAGCAGCGCACCGAGTGGGAGGCCCGGTACGCCGAGGCCGAGCGCCGGCACAAGATGCACACCGCGCAGATGGAGAAGTTCGCCGCCGCCGAGCACGCCGAGCCGCGCTCGGGTGCCAACGGTTCGCACCGCGACGAGGCTCCGGCCGGCGGTTCGCTGGCCAGCGATGAGCAGCTCGCCGCGCTGCGGGAGAAGCTCGCCGGTAACAGCGCTTAACTCGCGCCCAAGCGCGGTGAAAGGGCGCAGATGCTGCGTATCGGTCTGACCGGCGGTATCGGCGCCGGTAAGTCGACGGTGTCGGCTGCCTTCAGCCGCCAGGGTGGCGTCATCGTCGACGGTGACGTCATCTCCCGTGAAGTCGTGGAGCCCGGTACCGAAGGCCTCGCCAAACTGGTCGAGGCCTTCGGGCCGGGCATCCTGCTTCCAGACGGTGCTTTGGACCGTCCGGCGCTGGCCGCGATCGCCTTCAGCGACGACGACAAGCGGGCGACGCTCAACGGCATCGTGCACCCGCTGGTGGCGGCGCGCCGCGCGGAGCTGATCGCAGCGGCCGGTGACGAGGCGGTGATCGTCGAGGACATTCCGCTGCTGGTCGAATCGCAGATGGCTCCGCTGTTCCCGCTGGTGGTGGTGGTGCACGCCGACGTAGAGACACGAGTAGCCCGACTCCTCCAGTACCGCGGCATGTCGGAGGAGGACGCCCGGGCCCGGATCGCCGCGCAGGCCACCGAGCCGCAGCGCCGCGACGTCGCCGATGTCTGGCTGGACAACTCGGGCGATCCGGATCAACTGGCGGAGCAGGCGCTCGACTTGTGGGAGCAGCGCATCAAGCCGTTCGCGCACAACCTCAGAACCGGCCAAACGGTGCCGTCTCCGACGCAGCTGACGCCGGCCGATCCGACCTGGCCGGATCAGGCGCAGCGCATCCTGGCCCGGGTGCGCACCGCCTGCGGGCACCGGGCGGCCCGGGTCGATCACATCGGGTCCACCGCGGTGCCCGGCCTGGACGCCAAAGACGTCATCGACGTGCAGGTCACGGTCGAATCCCTGGCGGTGGCCGATGAGCTCGCCGAAGCCCTGCTGCGCGCCGGTTACCCGCGGATCGAGGCGATCACCGCCGACAACGGCAAACCCGACGCCCGCAGCACCGTCGCGGAGTTCGACCACAGCGACGATCCGGCGCTGTGGCAGAAACGTCTTCACGCCTCCGCTGACCCGGGGCGGGCCACCAACGTGCACATCCGGGTGGCGGGCTGGCCCAATCAGCAGTTCGCCCTGCTGTTTCCGGCCTGGCTGTCCGCGGACGCCGAGGCGCGTACCGAGTATCTGGCGGTCAAGCGCGAGGCGGAACGCGCGGGCGTCGAGGGCGGCATCGAGGCCTACGCCGACGTCAAGGAACCCTGGTTCGACACCGCCTACCGGCGGGCGTGGGCGTGGGCCGACGACACCGGTTGGCGTCCCTGAGGCCGGTCAGGCCATGCTGCTGATCAAGGCGCCGCACAGCATCGCGCCGTTGCGCGGGTCGCTGCTGTCCTTCCACGTGGTGACGAATCGGTCGCTCTTCACCGCGACGATGTCGTCCACGTGGATCTCGCAATGCACGTTGGCCGACGACGGCCAGCGCAGCCGGATCACCATGCCCGCCTTGCTGGGATCGGACAGCACCGCGTTGGCCTCGAACGGGGCACCGAAGCTGTCGATGTCGCCGCTGGCGGTCTGATAGTCGTTGAGCATGAAGGTGACGACGCTGCCGGTCGTCCAGGCGTCGACCCGGGCGATGTAGGTGACGTTGTGCAGCTCATCCGGGGCCGCTGCCGCCGTGGCCGGGATCAGTTGACCGCACCCGAGCAGGGCCGCGGTGGTCGCGGTGGCGACACCGATTCGCAGGTTGGCGTTCATGTTGACGAGATTACCTAAATGATCCCGGTGGCGACCCGGTAAGACCATCGCTGACCGGCCACGACACCGGCATGCCCCGGGAGGCCAGCCAGCGCTGCAGGTCGTAGCCGTGGCTGGCCAGGCCGTCGACGGCGGCGACAGACCGGGCCACCGCCCGCTCGGCGTCGTCCTGGCTGAGCAGGCCCTCGCGCACCGCGACCATCAGTTCGTCGACGTCGGTGAGCTCGACGTCCTGCCCGGTGCGCACCACCAGATCCAGGTAGTGGTCCCGGGAGCGCCACAGCACCGGTCCGGGCGTGTACTCGCCGACATCGAGGTAGAAGTCCTGGTCACGCTCGTGGCCCGGGTTGAAGTGGAAGACCGTCGCACGCAGCCCCAGCTCCGGCAGCAGCCAGGACTCCAGGTAGTGGAACTGGGCCCGGCCCGGGGTGGGCCGGGCCAGGTAGAGGCCCCACGGCTGCACGGTATAGACGTCGACGGCGCGGACCACCCCTTTCGGGTCGGTATTGGTGTATCCGACCAGGTCAAAGGTTTCGTGCTTCGGTGGGTGCACCGCTGACCGCCTCTCCTTGTCAGACACCCGGCTTACCCTGGGTTCGTGGCTTTCGCAACGGAACACCCTGTCGTCGCGCATTCGGAGTACCGCCCGCCCGCCGACGCCGTCGAAGGCATCGTGCGGGCCGGCGGCCATTTCGACGTCGTCAGCGAGTATCAGCCGGCCGGTGACCAGCCCGCCGCCATCGCCGACCTGGAGCGGCGCATCAAGGCGGGGGAGAAGGATGTGGTGCTGCTGGGCGCCACCGGCACCGGCAAGTCGGCCACCGCGGCCTGGCTGATCGAACGGCTGCAGCGGCCCACCCTGGTGATGGCACCGAACAAGACGCTGGCCGCGCAGCTCGCCAACGAGTTGCGAGAGATGTTGCCGCACAACGCCGTCGAGTACTTCGTCTCGTACTACGACTACTACCAGCCGGAAGCCTACATCGCGCAGACCGACACCTACATCGAGAAGGACAGCTCCATCAACGACGACGTGGAGCGGCTGCGTCATTCGGCGACCTCGAGCCTGCTGTCCCGGCGCGACGTGGTGGTGGTGGCGTCGGTGTCGTGCATCTACGGCCTGGGCACCCCGCAGTCCTATTTGGATCGCTCGGTGGAGTTGCAGGTGGGAGCCGAGGTGCCGCGGGACGCCCTGCTGCGGCTGCTGGTCGACGTGCAGTACACCCGCAACGACATGGCGTTCACCCGCGGCTCCTTCCGGGTGCGCGGCGACACCGTCGAGATCATCCCGTCCTATGAGGAGCTGGCCGTCCGCATCGAATACTTCGGCGACGAGATCGAGGCGCTGTATTACCTGCATCCGCTCACCGGGGACGTGGTCCGCAAGGTCGATTCGCTGCGGATCTTCCCGGCCACCCACTACGTGGCCGGCCCGGAACGGATGATGCAGGCCATCTCCACCATCGAGGAGGAGCTGGCCGCCCGGCTCGACGAGCTGGAGCGCCACGGCAAGCTGCTGGAAGCCCAGCGGCTGCGGATGCGCACCAACTACGACATCGAGATGATGCGCCAGGTCGGGTTCTGCTCGGGCATCGAGAACTATTCACGCCACATCGACGGCCGCGGCGCCGGCACCCCGCCGGCCACCCTGCTGGATTACTTCCCCGAGGACTTCCTGCTCATCATCGACGAATCGCACGTCACCGTGCCGCAGATCGGCGGCATGTACGAGGGCGACATGTCGCGCAAGCGCAACCTGGTGGAGTTCGGCTTCCGGCTGCCGTCTGCCTGCGACAACCGGCCGCTGACCTGGGAGGAGTTCGCCGACCGGATCGGGCAGACGGTCTACATGTCGGCCACCCCGGGCCCGTATGAGCTCAGCCAGGCCGGCGGTGAGTTCGTCGAGCAGGTGATCCGCCCGACCGGTCTGGTGGATCCGAAGGTGGTGGTGAAGCCGACCAAGGGCCAGATCGACGACCTCATCGCCGAGATCCGGCAGCGCGCCGAGGCCGACGAGCGGGTGCTGGTCACCACGCTGACCAAAAAGATGGCCGAAGACCTCACCGACTACCTGCTGGAAATGGGCATCCGGGTGCGCTACCTGCACTCCGAGGTCGACACGCTGCGCCGGGTGGAGCTGCTGCGCCAGCTGCGGCTGGGCGACTACGACGTCCTGATCGGGATCAACCTGCTGCGCGAGGGCCTGGACCTGCCGGAGGTGTCGCTGGTGTCGATCCTCGACGCCGACAAGGAGGGCTTCCTGCGCTCCACCCGCAGCCTGATCCAGACCATCGGCCGCGCCGCCCGCAACGTCTCCGGCGAAGTGCACATGTACGCCGACAAGATCACCGACTCGATGCGGGAGGCCATCGACGAGACCGAACGGCGCCGCGCCAAGCAGATCGCCTACAACGAGGCCAACGGCATCGACCCGCAGCCGCTGCGCAAGAAGATCGCCGACATCCTCGACCAGGTGTATCGGGAGGTGGAGGACACCGAATCCATCGAGGTCGCCGGATCGGGCCGCAATGCGTCACGTGGGCGTCGGGCCCAGGGCGAACCGGGACGCGCCGTTTCCGCCGGAGTGTTCGAGGGCCGCGACACCGCCAACATGCCGCGGGCCGAGCTTGCCGACCTCATCAAAGACCTCACTGAGCAGATGATGAACGCGGCCCGGGACCTGCAATTCGAGCTTGCCGCGCGAATCCGCGATGAGATCGCCGACCTGAAGAAGGAATTGCGGGGCATGGATGCGGCCGGAATCAAGTGACGCGCCAGCAAGGGATGCATTTTCGCGTGTCGTGGTGATCCGTGATTGACTGCAAGCGGTGGTGGATCTGACTGAAGCGGTGATAACCGACTCCGCTGTAAACACTGGCAGCTGGCGCGAGCTGCTCGGCAGGCGCTACCTGGGTACCTCGGCCGTGCTGGCCGGGGGTGTCGCGCTCTACGCCACCAACGAGTTCCTTACGATCAGCCTGCTGCCCAGTACCGTGCGGGACATCGGCGGTGAGCGGTTCTACGCCTGGGTGACCACCCTGTATCTCGTCGGATCGGTGATCGCCGCCGCCGCCGCCAACGCGGTGCTGGTCCGGATCGGTTCCCGATCGTCCTACCTGCTGGGCCTGCTGGCGTTCGGCGTCGGCGGCGTGGTGTGCGCGATGGCGCCCCAGATGGAGATTCTGCTGATCGGCCGCACCCTGCAGGGCATGGGTGGCGGCCTGCTGGCCGGGTTGGGCTACGCGCTGATCAACGCCGTCCTGCCCAGCTGGTTGTGGACGCGGGCGTCCGGGCTGGTCTCGGCGATGTGGGGCGTCGGCACCCTGGTCGGTCCCGCGGCCGGCGGCTTGTTCGCCCAGTTCGGCCTGTGGCGGTGGGCATTCGGTGTGATGGCGATGCTGACCGGGGTGATGGCCGCGGCGGTGACGGTGGTGCTGGCCGCCGGGCGCGGCAGCCACCACGGCGAACCGATGAAGATCCCGGTGCGCTCGCTGCTGTTGCTCGGTGGCGCCGCACTGGCGGTCAGCGTCGCGCAGTTGCCGCACAACATGGTGGGTGCGGCCGGGCTGCTGCTCGCCGGCGCCGTCCTACTGGTGGTGTTCCTCATCCTGGACCGGCGCTCGTCTGCCGCGGTGCTGCCGCCCAGCGCCTTCCAGCCGGGCCGGGAGAAGTGGATCTACGTGACGCTGGGCCTGCTGATGGCCACCACGAAGGCCAACCTCTACATCCCGCTGCTGGGTCAGCGGCTGGCCCACCTGCCGCCGGTGATGGCCGGGTTCCTGGGCGCCGCCCTCTCGACCGGCTGGACGTTCAGCGAGATCGCCAGCGCCTCGGTGAGCAAGGTGCGGGTGATCATCGGACTGGTGATCAGCGCACCACTGGTGATGTCGGCGGGCCTGGCGGTGGTGGCGTTCACCCGGATGAGCCACTACAACCCGACCGCGGTCGGTGCGATCTGGGCGCTGGCCCTGCTGGTCGTCGGCATCGGTGTCGGCGCCGGCTGGCCGCACTTGTCGGCGTGGGCGATGAGCTGTGTCGATGACCCCGCCGAGGGGGGAACGGCCGCCGCGGCCATCAACACCGTGGCGCTGATCGGCGGGGCGTTCGGGGCGGGCTTCGCCGGCCTGGTGGTCAACACCGCCATCGGCACCGGACTGCCGGCGGCCCGCTGGCTGTTCGCGACGTTCGCGGTCCTGGCCGCCCTGGGGTGCGTGCTGGCCTATCGGGCCAGCCGGGGTGCCGAATCGTTGGCCGGCGCCCACGACTGACGGCCCGGGCGGGCCGAATGCGGGGTCACCGGATGGATCTGATCACCTGGGAGTAGGTGAACTGCCAGCGTTCGACGACGCGAAAACCCAGCTGGCGCAACACCTGGCCGTCGGGAGTGCGGGCGAACCGGGTGCCCACCGGCAGCATCGCGGCGACCTGATGCGCCGGGAGGGCGTGATCGTGATCGGTGATCGTCCAGATTGTCGGGCAGTCGGCCAGCCGATCGGTCAAAGCCCACACGGCAAGGTGCCCGTCCCAGAGCCGGCCCAGGGCCTGCCGGCGCGGCCCCAGGCCCGGGTCCCGCAGCTTGGCGAACGTGTTGGGCCGTCCCGCCGGCAGGGCCCGGATCGGGCCGGGCAGCCAGCGGGTGGTGTTGTCGATCAGCAGGCAGTCCCCGGGCCGGGCATGCGCGTCGATCACGTCGGCCACCGCGCTGTAGTCCCAGCCTTCCTTGGTGTACCGATCTCGTTGGTTGGCAACGTAATTGGGTGCTGCGGCGAGCACCAGCAACGCCACAAGGCCGATCAGCGCCCGGTGTGACGCGGCGATCGTGGTGACGGTGAGGGCCAAGATGATCGCCATAGCCGGCGCCGTGGCGATCAGATAGCGCGGGTAGTAGACGGGCTTGACCAGCGCCGAATAGACCACCGTGGCCACGGTGGGGATGATCAGCCACGCGATGCACAGCGTCAGCAGCCGCCGCACCCCGCCGGCCGGCGCCGGGCGCGCCCCGGCCCGCACCGCGATGACCGCGCCGACGATCAGCAGCCACGCCAGGAGGGCGAACGGCACGCTCTTGTCGAAGAACTGCTGCTGCGCGATCTCGAGCACGGTGGCGAGGTTCAGCGGATGAATCCAGGCCACCTGCCGAATCTGGTTCTGGGTGAACCACAGAAACGGCGCCAACCCCACCAGCGCTATGCCGGACGCGGTCGCCCACCGCCGCCGCGCCGAGGGTCCGCTGCCGGGCAAGACCACCGGGTGCACCGCCACCATGAGCACCGTGAAGATGTTCAGCACCGTCGACGCCACCACCGCCACGCCGTAACCCACCCACAGCGGCCCGGTGTTGCGCCGCGCCGCCGCGACGCACAGCACGGTCAGCCACACCGCGGCCGCCGCCGCGAACGCGTAGGGGCGGGCCTCGACCCCGGCCCACGTCATTCGCGGCAGCACCGCATACAGCGTGCCCGCGCAGACCGAGAGCCGCCGGCCGGCGAACTGACGGCACAGCACCACCACTCCGGCGGCGCCGACGCCGACCGCCAGGCAACTCGGCACCCGCGCCCAGAATTCGGTGGCGGGGAAGACGACAAACCAGCCGTGCATGAACAGGTAGTACAGGCCGTGCACCGCATCGATGTGGCTCAGCAGGTGCCACAGTTCGGGTAGCGAGCGATGCGTCGACGCCGAGATCGTGGCCGACTCGTCGAACCACAGCGACGGCCGGCTCGCCCCGATACCGCTGATCATCGTCGCCGCCACCGCGATCACGACCGCATCCGGGAGCCTGCGCCGTCCGCGGGACGGGGCCGTTGCCGTGCTCACCGGGGCGCGGGTCAGTACCTGGCTCAACGGCGTGCCCTATCGCTGGGGATGAGGGTGATGAATTCCCACGCTACCGCCCGGCGCGTCTTGTCAGCTACGTCACGACGGCCGCGAATCCGGTTTTGCAGCCTGTCAGTGCGAATGTGTGGGCAGCAACGCAGGCGACATGTGATGCCAATCGCCCCCATCGGGGCCGCTGACGCGTTAATGTCGCCATGGCTTAGAACATGACAGTGCACATGGCAACTTTTCATCGGAGGGGTTACGGATGAGCGGCTACAAGACGGTGGTGGTCGGTACGGACGGCTCGGATTCGTCGCTGCGTGCCGTCGACCGCGCCGGGCACTTGGCGTCCGGGCAGGGCGCGAAAGTCGTCATCGCCACCGCTTACCTGCCGCACGAGGACGACCCACGGGCTGCCGACCTGCTCAAGGATGAGAGCTACAAGGCCTCCGGCAACGCTCCGATCTACGCCATCCTCAAGGAGGCCAAGGAGCGCGCCATCGCGGCCGGGGCCAACGAGGTGGAGGAGCGCGCCGTAGTCGGCGCGCCGGTCGACGCCCTGGTGGATCTGGCCGAGGAGGTCAAGGCCGATCTGCTGGTGGTCGGCAACGTCGGGCTGAGCACGATCGCCGGGCGGTTGCTCGGGTCGGTGCCGGCCAACGTGTCACGGCGCGCCAAGGTGGACGTGCTGATCGTGCACACCACCGGCTGACCCTCACGGCAACGCCTCGGCCTGCCATGCGCATGTTGCCGACGCCTGCTCGCTGGCGCTGAACGCCAGCCGCCCCGAGCATCAGGGGACGCTGCGACAGGGCGCGCGGTTCCACCGTTACGTCCACCCCGGCGTGACGACCGCCCGTGTGGTGTTGTTTGTGGTGTTGTTCCGGGTA
>Ga0182747_1001212_pt1 | contig 20629 bp, 16 predicted proteins | sample eDN3rd30CBELigBY_FD_128526 | JGI IMG/M metagenome (GOLD analysis project Ga0182747, IMG submission 128526) | Enriched backyard soil microbial communities from Emeryville, California, USA - eDNA 3rd pass 30_C BE-Lig BY (version 2) (version 2) | ecosystem: Environmental > Terrestrial > Soil >...
CCACCGCTACCTGCGGGGCGACGTCGTGTTCGCCGAGGGTGACGAGCCCGACTTCTTGTGCGTCGTCGCCTCCGGCCGCATCGCCATCGCCAAGCGGTCGATCGACGGCCGGGAGTCGATGGTCGCGCTGATGGAGCGCGGCGACGTGTTCGGCGAGTTCGGCCTGTTCGACCAGCTGGGCCGCTCCGCCGAGGCCCGGGCCCTGGAGCCGTCCGAGCTGATCGTGCTGCCCTACGCGCCGCTGAAGGCGGTGTACGAGTCCCGACCGGCGCTGCTCTGGGGCGTGGTGCGGCTGCTCGCCGCCCGCCTCCGCAACACCGATGCCGCCCTAGCCGACTCCGTGTTCCTCGACGTGACCGGACGCACGGCGAAGCGTCTGCTCGAGCTGGCCGGCGAACACGACGAGTTCGCCCTGCCCATCACCCAGGAGGAGCTCGCCGGCATGGTCGGCGCCTCCCGTGAGCGCGTCAACAAGGCCATCGCCAGCTTCGTCCGGCTCCGCTGGATCGAGCAGCAGGACCGCCGCTACCGCATCACCAACCGCGAAGAGCTCGAGCGCCGCGCCCGCTGAGGCGACACGTCGGCGGACGCTCGAACGACACGCGGAAGGACCCGATGACCACGAAGCCCCCGGGTGATCCCGGCTGGGGCCGCCCGCAGGACGTCCTCCTCGGGGCCATCGTCCCCCAGCTCGCCATCCGACGCACCCGGGGTGCCGCCTCGCCCTTGGCTGCGACCCGGACCGTGTTCGTCTCGTTCGTCACCTCGCTCCTCCTCATCGGCGTCGTGGTCCTGATCCTGTCCGGGGGCTGGTCGACGGACGGCGGCTCCTCGCCCGTCGCCTGGTGCGCGGCATCGGCCGTCATCGGAGTGGTGAGCGTTGCCGTCGGTCATGCGTTCCGACGGACGCTGCCGTGCGGCTCGCCCGAGACGCTGCTCGGTGCCTACCGGACCCGCTTCTTCCTCCGCATCGCCTGGAACAACGCCGCGGCGCTGAGCGGGTTCGTGATGGCCTTCCTGGCCGAGAGCCCCTGGCCGTACTTCACCGCCCTCCCCATCGCCCTCGTCGGGCACGGGCTCACCGCGCCCACGTGGCAGCACATCTCAAGGCCAGAGCGTGAGGGGCCCGTGGGCCGCCTGGACCACGGTGAAGCGGCGGTGATCGAGCAGCGGTCAGTAGCGGTCGAGGATGGCGGACTCGGCGAGGCGGCTGAGGCCTTCTTTGATCGACTTGGCTCGCATGGCGCCCACACCCTCGACATCGTCGAGGTCGTCGATGGTGGCCCGCATGATCTTCTGGAGGTTGCCGAACCGGGTGATGATGTTCTGGATCACCTGGTCCGGCAGGCGGGGGATCTTGGCCAGCATCCGGTAGCCCCGGGGGGCGATGCTGGCGTCGACCGCCGTGGTGGGCAGGCGCATGGCGTGGGCCACCTCGGACGGGTCGATGAGGTCCTCGGTGGTGAGCGACGACAGGTCGTCGAGCACCTGGTCGAGCGGCACCGTCTTGTCGTCGCCCCGGTAGTCGCGGACGATGTGGCGGCGGTCGTGCTGGACGCCGCCCACCAGTTCCACGAGCTGGAGGCGGACGAGCCGGCCCTCGTCGCCGAGCTCCACGATGTAGCGCTCGAGCTCCTCGGCGATGCGCTCCACGCCCTCGAGCACCTGCACGACGTTGATGACGTCACGGATGGTGACCAGGTCCTCGATCTCCAGGGTGGAGAGGGCGGCGGCGTCGGTGTCGAGGCGGGTGCGGTAGCGCTCCAGGGTGGAGATGGCCTGGTTGGCCCGGTTGACCAGGCGGGGCACGGGCTCGATCTCGTGCTTGTGATCCCCGACGTACACCGTGATGGTGTTCATGCGGTGCGACACCGCCACCACCGGGACGTTGAGCGAACGGGCGACGCGCTCGGCGGTGCGGTGGCGGGTGCCGGTCTCGGTGGTGTGCACCGACGAGTCCGGCACGAGGTGGACGTTGGCCCGGGCGATGCGGCTGCCGTCGGCCGCCAAGATGAGGGCACCGTCCATCTTGGCCAGCTCCGACAGGCGCTGGGGGCTGAAGGCGGCGTCGAGCAAGAAGCCGCCCGAGCAGATGTTCAGCACCGCAGGCCCGTCGCCGATGACGACCAGCCCGCCCATGCCCGCCTGGAGGATGCGGTCGATGCCGTCGCGCACCGGGCGACCGGGCGACACCTGGGCCAGCGCAGCCCGGAGCTCAGCGGGGTAGCGGGCAGCCATGGGCGTGGAGGCTATCGGAAGGCCTGCTCACGAGCGGCGGGGAAGCCGGACGATTCCTCAGGCGGGGAGCATGTGCAGGCGCTCGACGGCGTCGATGAGGGTCCCCACCCGGATCCCGACGATGCCCGGTGGCGGCGCCGGCGCCGAGAACGGCAAGACCGCCCGCTTGAAGCCGAGCCGGGCCGCCTCGGCCAGGCGACGGGGGGTGTGGGCCACCTGTCGCAGCTCCCCGCCGAGCCCGACCTCTCCACAGGCCACGATGTCGGCTGGGACCGGCGTACCGGTGAGCGACGACACCACGGCGAGCCCGAGCGCCAGGTCTGCCCCGGGCTCCACGATCTTCACGCCGCCCACCGCCAGGGCGTACACGTCGACCTGGCCGGTCTGGACCCCGACGCGCTGCTGGAGCACCGCCAGCAGCAGGGCGAGGCGCCCGCTGTCGATGCCCTGGGCAGACCGGCGCGGCGATGGCAGCGTCGACGCGGTGGTGAGGACCTGGAGCTCCACGAGCAGCGGCCGGGCCCCCTCGATGGTGGGCACGACCACCGAGCCGGGGATGCCGAGGCGGCGGTCCGCGAGGAACATGCCGCTGGCGTCGGGCACACCGGTGAGGCCCTTCTCGGTCATCTCGAACAGGCCCAGCTCCTGGGTGGAGCCGAAGCGGTGCTTCACCACCCGCAGGAGGCGCAGGGCGTGGTGCCGGTCGCCCTCGAACGACAGGACCGTGTCGACCATGTGCTCCAGCACCCGCGGACCGGCGAGGGCCCCCTCCTTGGTGACGTGGCCGACGAGGACCATGGCGCAACCGGTGCGCTTGGCCTCCTGCACCAGCCGGTGGGTGCACTCGCGCACCTGGGCGACCGAACCCGGGGTGGACGCCAGGTCCGGGTTGAGGAGCGTCTGCACGGAGTCCACGATCACGAGATCCGGCTCCACCGAGCCGACGGCACCGAGCACCTGCGGAAGCGAGATCTCCGTAGCCAGCCACAGCATGGGGTGCAGGGCACCGAGCCGCTCGGCCCGGAGCCGGACCTGCTGGGCCGATTCCTCCCCCGACAGGTAGAGGACCTTGCGGCCGGACGCCGCCACCTCGGCCGCCGCCTGCAGCAGCACGGTGGACTTGCCGATGCCCGGCTCTCCTCCGAGGAGCGTGACCGATCCCGGAACGAGGCCGCCGCCCAGCACCCGATCCAGCTCCCCGACACCCGTGGGGCGGGGGGTGAACTCGGTGGGGTCGACGTCGCTGATCTGGATGGGCGGCACCGACGGGGGGAGGACGGGCACGACACCGGGGCCAGCGGGGCCATCCACCTCCTCGGTCAACGTCCCCCATGCCTCACACCCCACGCAGCGACCGGTCCACTTGGGCTCCGTGGCGCCGCACTCGCTGCAGCGGTAGAGGGTCTTGGTCCGAGCCATGGCGAAACCCTAGCGGCGAGGTCTGACAGCCGAACGCATGTTCGGCTGTCAGACCTCGCCGTCACCGTCACCGTCACGGCGCGGCCCGCTCGCCTGACCGCCCGCCGCATCGGCAAGACTCCGGCCATGCGCCCCGAACGAGCCCTGGCCTGGCTCGCCCGCCTGGCCCGCATCGTCAGCTGGCCCTTCGCCCGCTTCGACATCGACGGCGGCGACGCCATGAACGACGCCGTCGACACCGGGATCATCGTCGTCGACCACCGCAGCCTGTTCGATGTCGTCGCCGGGTTGATCATCTTCCACAAGTACCGCCGGTACCCTCGGCTGCTCATCGAGAAGAAGTACGTCGACAGCAAGTGGACACGGCCCTTCGCCCGAGCCATCGGCGCCATCCCCGTGGACCGCGCCGCCGGCCGGGGCGAGGCGTTCGGCGCCGCTGTCGCCGCGCTGCACAGCGGGATCACGATCCTGCTGCTCCCCGAGGGCAAGATCCGCTACGACCCCGACCGCCCACTGGCCACCGGCAAGGCCGCGACGGGCGTCTCCCGCTTGGCCGAGGCGTCGGGCATGCCGGTGGTCGCGGCCGGGATGATCGGCACGGAGCAGGTGTGGCCGGGCTCTCGCTACCTGCCGTACCTGAACCCGTTCCGCCGCCGCCCGTGGGTGACCTGCCGGATCAGCGCCCGGCCCGTGGCCTTCACCGGCACCGACCACCACGAGCGCACCGACCAGGCCATGGCCGACGTCCGCCGGATGATGGCCGAGTGCGCGGCAGCAGCCGAGCGCCGCGACCAGCGCGCCCTCGCGGCCTGAGCGCGCCGGAGCGCGACGAGGCCCCGCCGCTCGGCGGGGCCCCGGTCAGGTTCTGGGTGGAGCCGAGGGTCAGACGACGAGGTCCCCGGCGGCGCCGGTGCCCGTCTCGGCCAGCTCCGGGGTGATGGTGGGCTCGAAGCCCTCGACGGCCCGGAAGACGATGCCGTTCTCGCCGGTGTCGGGATCGACCCCGGTGTCGACGATGACGATCTCGCCGGCACGGAACTGCTTGTAGAGCAGCCGCTCGGACAGCGGGTCCTCGACGAAGCGCTGGATCGCCCGGCGGAGGGGGCGAGCACCCATGGTGGGGTCGTAGCCCTTCTCGACCAGGTACGACTTGGCGTCGTCGGTGAGCTCGATGCCGATGCCCTGCGACTCCAGCTGGATGCTGGTCCGCTTGATGAGCAGGTCGACGATGGTCGTGACCTCGGCCTTCGACAGCTCGTGGAACACGATGATGTCGTCGATGCGGTTCAGGAACTCCGGGCGGAAGTGCTGCTTCAGCGCGTCGTTCACCTTCTCCTTCATCTTCTCGTAGGAGACGGCCTCGTCGTTCTTGCCGAAGCCGACGTTGGCCTTCCGCAGGTCCTGGGTGCCCAGGTTGGAGGTCATGATCAGCACGGTGTTGCGGAAGTCGACCGAGCGGCCCTGGGAGTCGGTCAGGCGGCCTTCCTCCAGGATCTGCAGCAGCGTGTTGAAGACGTCGGGGTGGGCCTTTTCGATCTCGTCGAAGAGGACCACGGAGAACGGCTTGCGGCGGACGGCCTCGGTGAGCTGGCCGCCCTCCTCGTAGCCCACGTAGCCGGGGGGCGAGCCCACCAGGCGGCTGACCGTGTGCTTCTCCATGTACTCCGACATGTCGAGGCTGATGAGGCTCTGCTCGTCGCCGAAGAGGAACTCGGTGAGCGTCTTGGCCAGCTCGGTCTTGCCGACGCCCGAGGGCCCCAGGAAGATGAACGAGCCCGACGGGCGCTTCGGGTCCTTGAGCCCGGCGCGGGTGCGGCGGATGGCCTGGGAGACCGACTTGATGGCCTGCTCCTGGCCGATGACCCGCTTGTGGAGCTCCTCCTCCATGCGCAGGAGCTTGGCCGTCTCGGCCTCGGTGAGCTTGTAGACCGGGATGCCCGTCCACAGCGAGAGGACCTCGGCGATGGCCTCCTCGTCGACCTCGTCGAACAGGTCCACCCCCGACGCCTTGATCTCGATCTCCTTGGCGTCCTTCTCGGCCAGGAGCTCCTTCTCGCGGTCGCGCAGGCGGCCGGCCTCCTCGAAGTTCTGGGCCTCGACGGCTTCCTTCTTCTGCTGGACGACCTGGGAGATCGAGTTCTCGAGCTCCTTGTAGTCCGGCGGGGTCTCCATGCGCTTGATGCGCAGGCGGGAGCCGGCCTCGTCGATGAGGTCGATGGCCTTGTCGGGCAGGTGCCGATCCGAGATGTAGCGGTCGGCCAGGTTGGCCGACGCGACGAGCGCCTGGTCGGTGATGGTGACCCGGTGGTGCTGCTCGTAGCGGTCCCGGAGGCCCTTGAGGATCTCGATGGTGTGGGCCACGGTGGGCTCCTCGACCTTGACCGGCTGGAAGCGGCGCTCGAGCGCGGCGTCCTTCTCGAGGTGCTTGCGGTACTCGTCGAGCGTGGTGGCGCCGATGGTCTGCAGCTCGCCGCGGGCCAGCATCGGCTTGAGGATGCTGGCGGCGTCGATGGCGCCCTCGGCGGCACCGGCACCCACGAGGGTGTGGATCTCGTCGATGAACAAGATGATGTCGCCGCGGGTGCGGATCTCCTTGAGCACCTTCTTCAGGCGCTCCTCGAAGTCGCCCCGGTAGCGGGAGCCGGCGACGAGGGCACCGAGGTCCAGCGTGTAGAGCTGCTTGCCGGTGAGCGTCTCGGGCACGTTGTCGGCCGCGATGGCCTGGGCCAGGCCCTCGACGATGGCGGTCTTGCCGACGCCGGGCTCGCCGATCAGCACCGGGTTGTTCTTGGTGCGGCGGCTGAGCACCTGCATGACCCGCTCGGTCTCGCGGGCGCGCCCGATCACCGGGTCGAGCTTCTTGTCCTTGGCGAGCTGGGTGAGGTTGCGACCGAACTGGTCCAGCACGAGCGACCCCGACGGCGCCTCGCCGCTGGCCTGGCCGGTGGACGCGCCCGCCTTCTCGCCGCCCGGCCCACCCGAGCCCTGGGGACCCGAGCCCGAGTAGCCCGACAGGAGCTGGATGACCTGCTGGCGGACCCGGCTGAGATCGGCGCCCAGCTTCACCAGCACCTGGGCGGCCACGCCCTCGCCCTCACGGATGAGGCCGAGGAGGATGTGCTCGGTGCCGATGTAGTTGTGGCCGAGCTGCAGCGCCTCCCGCAAGGAGAGCTCCAGCACCTTCTTGGCGCGCGGGGTGAAGGGGATGTGGCCCGACGGGGACGACCCGCCCTGGCCGATGATCTCCTCGACCTGGCTGCGCACGGCCTCCAGCGAGATCCCGAGCGACTCGAGGGCCTTGGCGGCCACACCCTCGCCCTCGTGGATCAGTCCGAGCAGGATGTGCTCGGTGCCGATGTAGTTGTGGTTGAGGAGGCGGGCCTCCTCCTGTGCCAGGACCACCACTCGGCGGGCCCGGTCTGTAAAGCGCTCGAACAAGTTCCTGCCTCCCAATCAGCGGGATTCGTGGGGCGAGTGTACCGCTCCTCCCCCGGAACCCCGTCGGCAGAAGGACGCTCGTGCTGATCGGCCCAGGTGAGCGCACCGGTTCGGGCTTCAGCACGGGGGCGGTGGCCCCATAGCCTGCGGAGATGGCGACGAACCCCCTGCTGGCGCTCCCCCATGCCGAGTCCGACCGCGACCGGGTGGAGGACGAGCTGCGCCGGGCGGTGGCCGCCCCCACCGAGGCCATGACCGAGATGGCGGGGCACCTGCTCGGGGCGGGCGGCAAGCGGGTCCGGCCGATGTTCGCCATCGCCGCGGGCGCCTGCCGGCCGGGCGGGTCCGACGCCCCGTCACCCCTCGACGTGGTTCGGGGCGGGGTGTCCGTCGAGCTCGTCCACCTCGGGTCGCTCCTCCACGACGACGTGATCGACGAGGCTGTGACCCGTCGCGGCATCGAGAGCGTCAACGCCCGGTGGGGCAACCTCCGCGCCATCCTGGCCGGCGACTTCCTGCTGGCGAAGGCGTCGGAGATCGCGGCGTCGCTCGGCACCGAGGTGGCCGGGCTGCTCGCCGCCACCATCGGCGAGCTGTGCACCGGCGAGGTCATCGAGCTTGACGATGCGTACAACGTCGAGCGCACCGAGGCCGCGTACCTCCAGGCCATCGAGGGCAAGACCGCCTCGCTGCTCTCCACCGCCTGCCGCATCGGCGGGATCGTGGCCGGCCTCCCACGCGCTGACATCGACCGGCTCACCGAGTTCGGCCGGGTCTACGGCATGGCGTTCCAGATCGTGGACGACGTGCTCGACGTGATCGCCACCGACGAGCAGCTCGGCAAGCCCGCCGCGCACGATCTGGTCGAGGGCGCCTACAATCTGCCCACCCTCCGTGCCCTCGCCGGGCCGCAGGGCGACGAGCTGCGCGCCATCCTCGGCGCCCCCATCGAGGGCGAGGCGTGGACCCAGGCACGTGACCTCGTCCGCCAGGGCGGCGCCGTCGACAGCGCCATCGACACGGCCCGCGAGTACGTGGCCGAGGCGTGCGACCTCCTGGCTCCGTTCGAGGAGCACCCCGCCGCCATCGGCCTCCAAGGCGCCAGCCGCCACCTCATCGACGGCCTCGAAGCCGTCCGCACCCCCGCCTGAGCGGTTCTCGTCGCCCCACGCGCTCGAACCGAGCCACGACGAGCAAACGACGTCAGGGCTTCGGGGCGATCTGGACGCCGTTGGTGGGGGTGGTGTGGAGGACCGCCGCGGTGCGGTCGTAGCTGGCGGTCAGCTGGGAGCGGAGGCTGCCCGACAGGTTCGGGTCCTGGAGGGCGTTCGGGATGGGGATGACGCGGAAGGTGCCGGGCTCGATCCACGTCGGGACGGCCACGATCTGGCTGATCCGGTAGCGGCCTCCGGCGCCCTTGGTGGCCGAGAGCACCGCCGTCAGACCGTCGCTCTTGGGGATCTGCGGCTGGTTGGCGAGGTGGTTGCCGAGGCCCCAGACCACGTACGTGCCCTCGACCCGCTCGATGGGCTGCACGACGTGGGCGTGGTGGCCGACGATCACGTCGATGTCGGGCCACGGCAGCAGGTCGGCGGCGGTCTGGCGCTGGAAGGCGTCGGGCTCGTGCTGGTACTCGGTGCCCCAGTGCAGGCTCACGACCACGAGCTGGGCACCCGCCTGCCGAGCCCGGGTGGCGTCGGCGTGGATGCGGTTCACGTCGATCTGGTTGGCGGCGAAGGGAGCATCGACCGGGAGCTGGTAGCCGTTGAAGCCGTAGGCGTAGCTGAGGTGGGCGACCTTGGCCCCGCCGACGTCGTACATCGTGGTGGCCGCACCCTCCTCGGCCGTGCGGGCGGTGCCGGCGTGCTGCAACCCGTCCTGGTCGAACCGGTCGAGCGTCACGCCGATGCCAGCTCGGCCTTGGTCCAGGCTGTGGTTCGACGCCGTCGAGCAGCCGTCGTAGCCGGTCACCTTCACGGCATCGATCAGCTCCACCGGGCCGCCGAAGGTCGGGTACCCCGAGAGCCGGTCCTGGTTCGCCGCCGCCGGGACCTCGAGGTGGCAGATGGCGAGGTCGGCGCCCTCGATGACCGGGCGCATCGGGTCGAGCATCGGCTTGAAGTCGTAGCGGTCGCCGTGCTGCTGGCCGTACTGCCGGGCGACGGCCACGAGCGGCAGGTGCGGGAGCAGGTCGCCGGTGAACGCGAGGGTCATCGACTCGGGTCCGGGCGATGGCGGCTCCGTCGTCGTGGTGGTCCTCGGCGGCGCTGTGGTCGACGTCGTGGTGCCGCTCGCCGACGCGCTCGCCGCGGTGCCGGTCGGCGCCGCGGGCGTGGTCGACGTCGCGCGCTCGGCAGCCGGTGCCGGGCTGCCCGCGCAGCCGGCGAGGAGCCCGAGCACGGCCGCCGCGACGAGGGCTCCCGCCCTCTGCGTCGCTCGGCCCCTCACGCTGCGAACGCTACGGCACCCCTCGTGGATCGGATCGGACCCCTACGCTTCGCCCATGGCGGCCAGCGCTCCGACCGACCGGCGGGTCGTCACCGACCTCGAGTGGGGCGTGACTCGTGGCATCGCCGGCTTCCGGTGGCTGGCGCTCGGCTGGGCCGCCATCGTCTTGTACCTGACGCGGGCCGACGTCGACGGCATGGTGCTCGGCATCGCGCTCCTCGGGGTCGGCCTCGTCGTGACGGCCGTCGCCACCGAAGCATCGATCCGCCGCCGTGCGTGGGCGTTCGCTCCTGGCGCCGTCGTCGTCGAGCTGGGCGTCGGCGCCTCGATGCTCCTGCTCGACGGCTTCGTCTACGACCGCGCCAACCACAGCCAGAGCCTCGGCTCGGCCTGGCCGGTGGCCGGGATCTTGATGGCCGGCATCGTCGGCGGGCCGGTCGCCGGTTCGGTCGCGGGTGTCGCCCTCGGCATCGCCCGCTGGCTCGGCGCCGAGATCGCTCCCTTCTCCGGCGAGGTCTCCTCGCTCTCGCTCGTGTCGAGCGGCGTGCTGTTCGCCATCGCCGGCGCGGCGGCGGGGGCGGCCATGGACCTCGTCCGACGGGCGGAATCGGCCATCGCCGAGGCCCGCGCCCGAGACGAGGTGGCCCGCACCCTCCACGACGGCGTGCTCCAGACCCTCGCCGTCGTCCAGCGTCGTTCGAGCGACGACGAGCTGGTGGTGCTCGCCCGCGAGCAGGAGCTCGAGCTGCGGTCCTACCTCGCCGGCGACCGGCCCCAGACCGAGGAGATCGGCGCTGCCCTGCGCAGCACCGCAGCCCGCATCGAGCGGCGCGACGGGATCCGGGTCGAGGTGCTCTTCGTCGACGACGACCCGCCGTTCGTCGCCCCGGCCGTGGTCGAGGCCATCGCCGGCGCCGTCGGCGAGGCCCTCACCAACGCCCACAAGCACGGCCACGCCACCCGGGCCACGGTCTTCGTGGACATCGACGACGAGGTGTTCTGCTCGGTGAAGGACGACGGCCAGGGCTTCGACCCGGCCTCGGTCCCCGCCGGCACCGGCATCGCCCAGTCGATCGAGGGCCGCCTGGCCGAGGTCGGCGGCTCCGCCGAGGTCGACGCCCGCCCCGGCTCCGGCACCGAGGTCCGCCTCCACGCCCCCCTCCGCCCCAAGCGCTGACCGAACCCGCGCCGCCTCCACAAAGCCGAACTTTTCGTGATCGTGGTGGCCCTGCCACCAACTTCACGAAAAGTTCGTGGGGGTGGGGGTGGGGTGGGGGGTGGTGGGGTGGGTACCTCACGGCCCCTCGGCACCGCCGCCCGCCTCCAGGAGCTGGTCGCGGGTTCGTGCCAGGCCGAACGGGCAGACTGGGCCGATGGGTGAGCTTCGGGCGGTGCGGGTGGTCGTCGCCGACGATCACCAGATCTGGCGATCCGGTCTGCGAGCCGACCTCGGCGAGGCGTTCGCCGTGATCGGCGAGGCGGGCGATGCCGACGAGGCCATCGCCGTCATCGGCCGGGAGAAGCCCGACCTCGTGGTGTGCGACCTGCACATGCCGGGCGGTGGCGGCATCAAGGTGGCCAAGGAGTGCGGCGAGCAGGTGCCGATCGTGATGCTCACCGTGTCCGAGGCCGAGCGCGACCTGCTCGATGCCGTGGCCGCCGGCGCCCAGGGCTACCTGGTCAAGAGCACGCCGGTCGACGAACTGCGCACCGCGCTCTACCAAGCGGCGCAGGGCGAGCCCGTCTTCAGCCCGAGCCTCGCCGCCCTCGTGCTCGGCGAGTTCCGGCGCATGCACAAGGGGGCGGGCGGCACCCAGGCCCTGTCCGACCGGGAGCGCGAGGTGCTCCAGTACGTGGCCCGCGGCCACACCTACAAGGAGATCGGCGAGCAGCTGTTCATCGCCGAGAAGACGGTCGAGAACCACGTCCGCAACATCCTCGCCAAGCTCCACCTCAACCGGAAGCAGGAGCTCATCCGCTACGCGCTGGACCACGGCATCGAGTAGCCGGCCTGCGGCCTCTCGTCACTCGTTCGGCTGCGCCTCGCTCCGTTCCTCGAATCGATCGACGGGCTGACGCCCGGCACCTTCGCATCTCGGCACGACTCCGCAAGCTCCGTCGCACCTCGCTGGCTCGAAGGGGCTCCGCAAGCTCCACCCCCCAACCCCCCCCGGACTCGCTTTCGCTCAGAACCCACCCTCGCGCTCGCGGTTCGAGCGACGCCGGGGGGGTCAGGCGTTCTGGAGGGCGAGGAAGCGGTCGGGGTCGGTGACCTTCGTCAAGAAGCCGTTGACGGCTCGGTTGAAGGACCCGGCTTGTTCGACCATGAAGAGGTGGGCGCCGCCGCGGACCACGGCCAGCTCGGCGGCGGGGATCAGCGAGGCGATCTCCTCGCTGTCGCCCTGAGTGGTGAGCACGTCCTGGCTTCCGCACAGCACGAGCGTGGGCGCGGTGACGTCGGCCAGCTCGCCCCGCAGCGAGTCCTCGATCGAGAGGATCGCCTGGATCTGGGCGACGAACGACGCGACGGGCACGTTGAAGGCGAGCGGCCCGAGCACGGCCATGGCCGGCCAGGTCCGCCGCAGCGAACGGGGCCCGACCATCCACTTCAGGTTCCGGCGCACGAACTCGCGCATCCCGTAGGCCTGCGCCTGGTCGGCCCACTCGCTGAGCAGCTCCTTGCGCCAGGTGAAGTGGCGGCACGCGGTGCAGGCGAGGGTGAGCGACCGGACCCGCTCGGGGTGGCGCACGCCGATCACCTGGCTGATGATCCCGCCCATCGAGGCACCGATGACGTGCGCCGATCCGTAGCCGGCGTGATCCAAGGCGGCGAGGGCGTCGGTGGCCATCACCTCGAGGTCGTAGGGCCCCTCGGCCCGGTCGGACCGGCCGACGCCGCGGTTGTCGATCATCACCAGCCGGAAGCGGCTCCCGAGCGCCCGCTTCTGCATGACCCAGCCCCGGGTGTCGGCGCCGAGCCCGTGGATCATCAGCAGCGGCTCCCCATCCCGACGCCCATCGAGCGCATACGAGATCTTCGTCCCATCCTCAACGACCACAGACGGCATCAGGCAACCCCCCGGGAGATGCTGAGCGAAGAGCGCGAGCGAGGGGCTCCGAGCGACTCGATCCCCCGACGAAGTGCGCTGCGACGCCACGAGGACGGGGTTCCGAGCGAAGCGAGCTCGGGGGGTTTGGGGGGCAGAGCTTGCGGAGCCCCCCAAGACAGCGAGGTGCGACGCAGTCGTGCCGAGCTGCGAAGACGTCGGGCGTCAGCCCGTCCCCGAGTTCGAGGAGCGGAGTGAGGCGCAGCCGAACGAGTGACGAGAGGAGGAGCGCAGCGACGACCCATCAGAACCACCAGCTCGTGGGGAGGGACTCGTCGAGGAGGACCTGGCAGGCGCGGTGGGTGGACTCGGCCAGCTCGGCGGCGGCGAGGGGGCCGCCGCGAGCGACGGGCGGGATCGGCTCACCCACCACGATGGTCCAGGCGCGGCCCAGCTCCCGGCCGACGAGGGCGACGGGGACGACGGGTGCGCTGGTCTCGATGGCCGCTTCCAGGCGCTCGACCTCGAGGTGGCCGACGCGCTCGCGGCTGCGGACGTCGCGCGACATGGGCAGTCCGACGAGCTGACCGGAGCGGAGGAGCCCGGCGATCTCGTCGGTGCGGTCGAGCACACCGCCGAAGCGGCGGATGAACGGGCCGATGGGGGTCACGTCGGGGACGCCGACCGTGCGCACGAACCGGCCGGTGGCCTGGCGGATGCCGCGTGCGACGATCCACGGCTCGCTGATCCCGAAGCGGCGGTTGAACACGAGCACGGCACCACCGACGACGGGAAGCTGCTCGGCGCCGCGCACCTCGATGTCCCAGCGCAGTCCGAACACCGGGTTGGCCATGGCGACGAGCTCCGGGTCGAGGCCCCACTCGTCGACGTCGTAGGCGCCGCGGGCCCGGCGCTGGACCTGGGCCAGTGCCTGCACGCCGGGCACGCCGCGTCGCAGGAGGCTCGCACTCACCGGGAGGTCACCTGGTTCGAGGGCTCGGGGTGGGCGAGGGCATCCCACCGGTAGAGCTGGGTGACGACATCGTGGGTGGATCGGGGATCGACGCCGAGCACGCTCCGGGCCAGGGCGCCGTCGGCCGTGCACCCGCGGGTGAGCAGCTCGCGGGAGTGCGGCGGGAGCGGGGCGCCCTGCAGCTCGGCGATGGCCGCGGCCGCCCACCAGCCCGGACCGAACACCGGCAGGGGGAGGCGACGGCCCATGCGCACCGCCTGGCTCGCGGTGACGGCGCCGGGGCCGACCACGTTGAGGGGGCCGTCGTGGCCGGCGGACGCCGCAGCCACCATCGCCTGGCAGGCGTCCTCTTGGTGCAGGAGGCTGAACGGCAGCTCCGACATCGGGTCCACCGACACGACCGGCAGCCGCAGGTACCGGCCGAGCGGGCTCGGGATGCTGGGGCCGACGATGGGGGCGTAGCGCAGGGCGGTGACGGGCACGCCGGCCACGTCGCCCGCCTCCACGGCGACCTGCTCCACGTGGGCGAGCGACTCGCCGAAGGGGGAGGTCGGCTGGATCGGCACGGACTCGTCGGGACGGGTGGAGGCGCCCCGGCTGCGTCCGTAGACCTCGATGCCGGAGCGGACGACGACGGCCTGGAGCGACGGGCACCTGGCGGCGGCGCCGAGCACGGAGACGGCAGAGGCGGCCGTGCCCCGACGGGCTTCGCTGGGGCTGGTGCGCGAGTGGGGCTCGAACACGCCGAGGTGGAGCACGACCTCCGGGTCGAAGTCCCGGACGAGGTGCACGGCCTTGCGGCGGTCGGTGGGCTCGACCCGGTGGAACTCGGAGCGGAAGATGCGGCGGCGGGGCGGGAACAGGTCCATGCCCATGATCTCGGTGACCGACTCGTCGGCCTCCATGAGGTTGGCGACGCGAGTGCCCAGCTCGCCACCCATCCCGGTGATCAGAACCCTCATGCCTTGTCTCTCCCCCGGATCACGTGCTGCTGGACTGCCCGCTTCCGTCTTCGCCCCCGTCCACCATGGTGCCAGATGCGAGGTCCTGCTCCGGACGAAGCGTCGGGAAGAGCACCACGTCACGGATGGTGGACGAGTCGGTGAGGAGCATGACCAGGCGGTCGATGCCGATGCCGAGGCCGCCGGTGGCGGGCAGGCCGTACTCGAGCGCACGGAGGTAGTCCTCGTCGACGGCCATGGCCTCTTCGTCGCCGTTGTCGCGCTCGCGGACCTGGTCCTCGAAGCGGGCGCGCTGGTCGTCGGGGTCGAGCAGCTCGCTGAACGCGTTGCACAGCTCCCGGCCGGCGACGATGCCCTCGAACCGCTCGGTCATGCCGGGCAGCTCGCGGTGGGGCCGGGCGAGGGGCGACACCTCGATGGGGTACTCGGTGACGAAGACCGGGTTCCACTGCTGGCCCTCGGCCGTCTTCTCGTAGATCTCGAGCATGAGCTTCCCGGCGCCGTAGCTGTCCTTCCACTCGACGCCGAGCTCGTCGCACAGGGCGCGCAGCTCGCCGAGGGGCGTGTCGAGGCCGATGGTCCGGCCGATCTGCTCCTCGATGAGCGAGGCCATCGACGCCCGGCGCCACGGCACCGACAGATCCAGCTCGCGGTCCTGGTAGGTGACGGTGGTGGACCCGCAGATCTCGACGGCGAGGTAGGCCACGAGCTGCTCGACCAGCTCCATGATGTCGGTCCAGTCGGCGTACGCCTGGTACAGCTCGAGCATCGTGAACTCGGGGTTGTGGCGGGGCGAGATGCCCTCGTTGCGGGAGACGCGGGCGATCTCGAACACCCGCTCGAAGCCGCCGACCACCAGCCGCTTGAGGTACAGCTCAGGGGCGATGCGCAGGAACATCTCCTGGTCGAGCGCGTTGTGGTGCGTGGTGAACGGGCGGGCCAGCGCACCGCCGGGCACGGGGTGCAGCGCGGGGGTCTCGACCTCCATGAAGCCGCGGTCCTCGAGCCAGCGGCGCACGAGCGACACGACCTTGGAGCGGGCCTGCAGCGTGAGCCGGGCCTCCTCGGTGACCCACAGGTCGACGTAGCGCTGGCGGTAGCGGGTGTCGGGGTCGGTGATGCCGTGCCACTTGTCGGGGAACGGGCGGCGGGTCTCGGCCAGCACGGCCCACTCCAGGACCTTGACGGACAGCTCGCCCTTGCGGGTGGTCATGACCTCGCCGGTGACACCGATCCAGTCACCCAGCGACAGCTTCCCGAACCGCTCGAACTCGGGCGTGTCGTTGGCGGTGGCGAACAGCTGGATGCGGCCCGTGGAGTCGGCCAGCTGGCCGAACGCCAGCTTGCCCTGGCCCCGGCGGAGCATGAGGCGCCCGGCGACCACCACCCGATCGCCCGTCTCGATGCCGGGCTCGAGGTCGCCGTAGGCCTGCTTGAGCCCGGCGGCGGTGGCGTCGGGATCGAAGCGGTAGGGCACGGACGGACGGTCGTTCACGGGGTTCCTCGTCGACGGGCGCAAGAGCGCGGGACCATCCAGCCTGCCCGCTGGACCGCGTTGGGGCCCAACCTTTCGGCGGTGTGAGTAGGTTGCGCCCATGGGGACGGCGAAGACGGGGATCATCGGTTCGGGCGCCGCCGCCGCGGCGCTCCTCCTGCTGGCGGGGGCGGCTCCGCCGGCTGGCGCCGCACCGGTGGCTCCCTCGACCGTCGTCCGCACCTGTCCGGCGCCCTTCGTCACCGCGGACCCGGTGTGGAGCACCACGCCTGGGGTGCCGGCGGGGAACCCCGGTGTCGCCATCGACCAGGTCCCCGCTCCCGCCCGAACCCAGACCGCGCTGGACATGGACGACGACGGGACCGTCGACACGACCGTGGTCGGACTCGACGGATCCGTCACCGTCCAGCGCGGCGACGGCGATCTCGTGGTGACCGGCATCCCGTCCGGGGGCACCGGCTTCTCCGTCACGGGCGACGACCTCGACGGCGACGGCCGCAGCGAGCTCGTCGTCTGGCGCCGAACCGGCATCGGCCAGGGAACGCGGAGCACCACGTGGATCGTGCCCGGGACCACCCCTCCCGGCACGGTCGCGGCCACCGACGTCGGGGCGTCGTTCGAGGGCGGGGTGACGGGCGACGTGACCGGCGACGGCCTCGACGACCTCTCCGTCGCCATCCCCGCCATCCTGGTCTCGATCCCGCTGGGCTACCTCTCGGGCGCCGATGTCGTCGCCGCGCTGCCCTCGTCGTCGCCGTTCGCCGGGCTCGACGTCATCGCCCTGCGGGCGGACCTGGACTTCGACGGCGAGGTCGACACCGTCCACCGCGGATCGGCCGACGGCCAGCTCCTCGTCTTGTCCACCGGCAGCACGCTGTCGCTCGGTGCCGGCACCAACACGTACTCGGTGAACGCCTACCAGACCCGGTCCCGCACGATCGTGCAGACCACCGGTCTCACCACGGGCGTCATCGTCAACGGGTTCGAGCTGCACAACACGTGCGCCGACGCCTGGATGCGCTCGGTCACCCAGCAGGTCGTCCACCGGGCACCGGTGCCGTCCGACTACCCCACCTTCGGGCCCGCGGCCGAGCCCACCGAGGCCCAGCGGAGGGTCCGCACCACGGCGCTGGTCAAGACCCTGAGCGCCCGTCTCGTCGAGGTGAAGGGGGCGTACGGCCTCTACCTGGGCCGGGCGCCGGATCCCCTGGGCCAGGACTACTGGGTCCGCGGCCTCCGCAACGGCACCCAGACGGTCGACACCTTGGCCGCCAACCTGATCAGCTCCCGCGAGTTCCTCGCGAAGCGCACCGACGGCACCCCCGGCAGCTGGGTGCGAGCGGTCTACTCGCTCGTGTTCGGCCGAGCCCCCGATCCCGGCGGGCTGACGTTCTGGACCGGTCGAGCCTCGGCCCTGGGACCGAAGCGCACCGCCGCCCGCCTCATCGCCTCGCCCGAGTCACGCCGGTACCAGATCCGCTCGATCTCGAGCTCGGTCGCCGTGCTCGGCGGGCCGCCCGAGGTCCACATCGTGACCGACGGCGTCGCCGACTGGGCTGCCGGCGGCTACGACCGCATGCTCGCCGACCTCCTCGCCACCGACGACGTCTACCTCCACGCCCAGCGCATCCATCGAGTGCACCCGGCCTGAGGCCTCCGACCAGCGCCGACCACGAGCGCGAGGTGATGGGTACCGAGCGAAGCGAGCCCTCGTCTGGGGGTAGGCCGTCAGGCCTTCATCGAGTTCGAGGAACGGAGAGAGGCGCAGCCGAACGAGCGACGAGAGGGCGGAGCCCGATCTACTGGTTGCGTTCGAACACCAGGCGGAGGCCGTGCAGCGTCAGCCAGGGCTCGACCTGCTTGATGGACGACGTGTACGGAGCGATGAGCTCGGCGAGGCCGCCGGTGGCGACCACGGCGGGATCGCCCAGCTCGTCGGCGAGGCGGCGGCAGATGCCGTCGACCTGTCCGGCGAACCCGAACACCGCACCCGACTGGATCGACTCGACGGTGGTGCGGCCGATGACGCTGCGCGGTTCGATCAGCTCGACGCGGCGCAGGGCGGCGGCCCGGGTGTAGAGGGCGTCGAGGCTGATCTCGATGCCGGGCGCGATGGCGCCGCCCAGGTACTCGCCCTTGGCCGAGAGGGCGTCGTAGGTGGTGGCGGTGCCGAAGTCGATGATGATCGCCGGACCGCCGTAGAGGTCCAGCGCGGCGACGGCGTTGGCGATGCGGTCGGCGCCCACCTCGCGCGGGTTCTCGGTGAGGATCGGCAGACCCGTCTTCACCCCGGGCTCGATGACGACGGGCCGGAAGCCGAAGTACTTCTCGGTCATCTCCCGGAACGCCGCGGTGGTGCGGGGGACGACCGACGAGATGGCGATGCCGTCGATGTCGTCGTCGAAGGAGAAGCCGTGGAAGCCGAGGAACTCCTGGACGACGAGGGCGTGCTCGTCGGAGGTGCGCTCGGCGTTGGTGGCGATACGCCAGTGGTCGAGCAGGCCGGCTTCGGCGGGGCTGTCGCCGACGGGCCCGCCGTCGGCATCGTCGTCGTCGCCGAACAGGCCGATCACGGTCTGGGTGTTGCCGATGTCGATCGCCAGGAGCATCGCTAGAGCCTCGTAGCTGGGAGGACGGGGCCGCCAACTGGTGGATCGGCGGCCCGGACCGGGCCGACCCGCTCGCCGGGGTTGACCAAGACGGCGGCGAGCAGCAGCACGACGATGACCGCCAGCAGCAGCGCGGCGTACGTCGCCCGCGGTAGTCCGCGGATCCAGCGGGCGACGGGAGCGGGTCGCCGCCGTGAGCGCTCGGGCACCGCTGCCGGGGACGCCACGGGCTCGGAGGCCGCCGCGGTGGGCTCGGCCGGCTCGGTGGTCACGGCTCGGCCCACCAGGCCTCGAGGCGCCCGACACGGTGCGGGACCAGGCCCCACCCCCGGGCCCAGCCCCGCCAGCGGGCCACCACGTCGGGCGTCACCGCATCGCTCAGGGACGGGTCGAGGACGACCATCTGGGCGGGCGTGCTGCCGTCATCGAATGGAGCCAGGGCATCGACGGATCCGGGGAAGTAGGGAGCGACGGCCTCGCTGTAGATCACGATGCGCCGGGGCTCGACGCCGTCGGCCCTCGCCAGCACCGCCATCTGGCGGTAGTCGCCGTCGCCCAGGGTCGCCAGCTGCACCATCGAGCCGAGGCCGAACGCGCCGAGCACGACCAGGGCCACCGCGGCGACCACCGGCACCGGCTCGAGCCGGCGGTGCCGGGCGAGCCGCTCCACCTGCTCGGTGAGGCCGATGGCCACCAGCAACACGAGCGGCGCCGTCCAGATCGCCCGGTAGTGAGGCAGGGCCACCGGCGATGCCATGGCGGTGACGACCAGGCTGAGGGTCGCGCCCAGCAGGTAGACGACGACCAGGCGCCGCCGGCTGAGCAGCACGCACGCCAGGCCCACCAGCAAGGCGGCGGCCAGGATCGGCCCGTCGGCGTCGAGCTGGTACTTCAGGTGCGCCCACCACGGGCTGCGCACGTAGACATCGGAGCCCAGCACCAGCAGGTGCCCGCCCTTGGCCCGGTCGGCCGGGAACCGCAGGGTCTGGTCGATCTGGTCGAACGCCCGGCTGCCGAACACGGCGAACGGCAGGAGGAAGGCGCCGACGGCCGCGCCGACCAGCATCCCCGCCTCGCTCGCCAGCCTCGCCCGGCCCCACACGTAGGCCAGCCCGACGACCACCACCGGGACGAGCACGGCGAGGGCGTTGAGCTTCGAGGCGCCGGCCAGGCCGATGGCGGCTCCCGCACCGGTGGCCCACCGCCAGCCACCCGACGTGATCCACCGCCAGCCGAGCCACAGACCGACCAGCACGAGCGTCCCCGCCACGGCCTCCAGCAGGCCGTAGCGGTCGATCCGCAGCTCGGCCACGTTCCACCCGCCCACCACCATCGACCGGGGGACGACGGCGAACAGGCCGGCGGCGGCGATCCCCGTCCACCAGCCGGCGACCCGGCGCCCGAACACGAACAGCACGGCCACGGCGGCCAGGAACCCGAGCGCCGAGACGGTCCGCACGGCGAACAGGTTCCGGCCGAGCAGCACCTGGGCCCCGCCGAACAGCAGCTTGGCCAACGGCGGGTGGCCCAGGTTCGGGTCGACCCCGTCGTGCACGAGCATCCAGCCCGCCTGGGCGTAGGCGTCCTCGTCGAGCTTCCAGTCGGCCCGGTCGAGCCGCCAGAAGGCAGCGAAGACGCCGAGCAGGCCGACACCGGCCAGCGCCGCCAGCCCGTGCCGCGGCGGCCCCTCGCCGGCGGCCGCGCTCGGACGGCTCACGCCCGGCGGCTCGGCATCAGCGCACCTCGATGTCGAGGCCGATGTCGAGCACCGGCGACGAGTTGGTGAGCGAGCCGCTGGACACGGTGTCGGCGCCGGTCGCCGAGTACGAGCCGACGTTCTCCAGGGTGATGCCGCCCGACACCTCGAGCAGCGCCCGTCGGGTGCCGTTGGCAGCGGCGTGCTCCCCGGCCACCACGACAGCGGCGCGGACCTCGTCGGGCGCCATGTTGTCCAGCAGCAGGGCGTCGGCCCCGGCGTCGAGCGCCTCGACGACCTGCTC
>Ga0182747_1001213_pt1 | contig 20629 bp, 20 predicted proteins | sample eDN3rd30CBELigBY_FD_128526 | JGI IMG/M metagenome (GOLD analysis project Ga0182747, IMG submission 128526) | Enriched backyard soil microbial communities from Emeryville, California, USA - eDNA 3rd pass 30_C BE-Lig BY (version 2) (version 2) | ecosystem: Environmental > Terrestrial > Soil >...
CACGCCGTCGATGACCTGACCTTCTTCGAGATTCTGCACCAGTTCCTGGCGCTGTTCGGCGCGCGTCTCTTCGAGGACGGTACGGCGCGACACGACGATGTTGCCGCGGCGGCGATCCATCTTGAGGATCTGGAACTGCTGCGCGTTGTTCATCAGCGGGGTGACGTCGCGGATCGGACGGATGTCCACCTGCGAACGCGGCAGGAAGGCCACGGCGCCGTCGAGATCGACGGTGAAACCACCCTTGACCTGATTGAAGATGACGCCCGACACCTTTTCGTTGGCGTTGAAGCTCTTCTCGAGCTTGCCCCAGCTTTCCTCGCGGCGCGCTTTGTCGCGCGACAGCACGGCTTCACCCAGCGCATTCTCGACGCGCTCGAGATAGACCTCGACTTCATCACCGACCTTCAGGTCGGAGGCGCGGCCCGGCGCGGCGAATTCGCGCAGCGCAACGCGGCCTTCGGTCTTGGCGCCGACGTCGATGACGGCCATGTCCTTTTCGATACCGACGATCTTGCCGGTAACGACGGTCCCTTCCTGGGGGCTGCCCTGGTTGAAGGACTCTTCGAGCATCGCGGCGAAATCTTCACGCGTGGGTGCAGCAGCTGTAGCCATGTAGTCTCCTGTTTGCCTGCGCCGGTGTTTGAAAATGGCGTTCCGCCCGGACGGGCCGAAGGTCTGGCACGACATTCGGCGACTATCCGCCAGGAAGACGGACAGCCGGCGCTCATGCCGTACGGTCGGAACGATGGATCGATGTTCGGGGCGCGCTTAACGCCGAAACACGAGCGGGGCTTTTGTCCTCCAACAGCGAGGGGCGGTTTGGGTAGCGCTCCTCGGCCCGCTCGGGTTGCTTCAACGCCTGAATTGAAGCGGCCCGGATGCGCGCGGATATAGCGAAGGCCGGTGCAGCCGGCAAGTCATAAGCGCCTCAAAAACTTGAGAAATCGAGCCCGCGGGACCGGCGGCGCCCCGCGCTGTCACCTCATAAGCGCCGTGATTCCAGCGACTTAGCTGCAGCGGCGCGCCTCGACGATGGCAATCGCCGCCTTAACCGCCTCCTCAACGCCCATGGCCGTGGTGTCGAGCAGCACGGCATCGTCGGCCTGCTTCAGGGGGGAGGCGGCGCGGGAGGAGTCGCGCTCGTCGCGCTTGCGGATGTCGGCGAGCACGGTGGCGTCGTCGATCGTCTTGCCGGCGGCGCGATATTCATTGCCGCGGCGCGCGGCCCGCACTTCCGGGCTCGCGGTGACGAAGATCTTCACGTCGGCATCGGGACAGATCACGGTGCCGATGTCGCGGCCGTCGAGCACGGCGCCGGGTTTTTGCGCGGCGAAGGCGCGCTGATAATCGACCAGCGCCGCGCGCACTTCCGGGATCGCCGACACATGCGAAGCGGCCTCGCCGGCCTCGGCGCCTTTCAGCGTCGCCTCGTCGAATCGGGTGAGATCGAGCGATTGCGCGGCGGCGATGGCCGCATCCCTATCGTCCGGCGTCTTGCCGGCATCGAGCACGCTCTTGCCGACGGCGCGATACAGCAAGCCGGTGTCGAGATGACGCAGCCCATAATGCGCGGCAAGACGCTTGCCGATAGTACCCTTCCCCGACGCCGCCGGCCCGTCGATGGCGATGATCACGACAGATCCGCGCCCAAATTCGCGCCCAGGCCCTTCATCAGATCGACGAAGGCCGGGAAGCTGGTGGCGATGAAGGCCGAATCGTCAATGCGGACGGGCTCTTTCGACGCCAGGCCCATCATCAGCGCCGACATGGCGATACGATGATCCATGTGCGTTTTGACCTCGCCGCCGCCGGTCACGCCGCCGCCGTGCACGATGAGATCGTCATCCTCGATCTCGACCTTGACGCCGTTGACGCGGAGCATGTCGGCGGTCGCCTCCAGGCGATCGCTTTCCTTGACGCGCAGTTCCTTGAGGCCGCGCATGCGCGTTGTGCCCTCGGCGAAAGCCGCGGCCACCGCGAGGACGAGATATTCGTCGATCATGGACGGCGCCCGCGCCGCCGGTACCTCGACGCCCTTGAGCGTGGAGTACGTCACGCGGAGGTCGGCGATCTCCTCGCCGCCCTCGTCGCGCTTGTTCTCTTCCGCGATCTTCGCGCCCATTTCACGCAAGGTGGTAAACAATCCCGTGCGCAACGGGTTGAGCATCACGCCGTCGAGGATGACCTCAGAGCCCGGCACGATGAGAGCGCCGACCAGCGGAAACGCCGCCGAGGACGGATCGGCCGGCACCGCAATATCCGCGGGTTCGAGCTCGGGCTGGCCCTGCAGCACAATGCGGCGGCCGTGGTCGCCATGCGGCTTGGACACGATCTTGGCACCGAAATGCTTGAGCATCTTTTCGGTGTGGTCGCGCGAGGCCTCCGTCTCGATGACGATGGTTTCGCCGGGGGCGGCGAGGCCGGCCAGCAGGACCGCCGACTTGATCTGGGCCGAGGCGACCGGCGTCTCGTATTCAATCGGCAGCGGGTCGGTCGCGCCCTTGAGGGTCAGCGGCAGGCGGCCGCCTTCGGCCTGATTGACCACCCGGGCACCCATTTTGACCAGCGGATCGAGGATCCGCCGCATCGGGCGCTTGCGCAACGAGGCGTCGCCATCGAAAACCGCCGTGATCGGACAGCCGGCGACCGCCCCCATGACCAAACGGCAGCCGGTGCCGGAATTGCCGAAATCAAGCGGCGCAGCGGGCTGGGCAAAGCCGCCAACGCCAACGCCGTGGATGCTCCAGTTACCACCACCCAGGTTCTCAACCTTGGCGCCCAGGGCGCGCATGGCGCCGGCGGTGTTCAGAACATCCTCGCCTTCCAGAAGCCCGGAAACCCTGGTTTCGCCGACCGTCATCGCGCCCAGAATCAGGGCGCGGTGCGAAATCGACTTATCGCCGGGCACCCGAAGGCGGCCGGTCAGGGGGCCGCCGGCACGGGCGGTCAAGGGGGTCAGGGGGGCCTCGCTCAAGTGACTGGTATCCTTTGAAACTGGTCGGGCGGCGCAGTGGAAGCCGGGTCCTCGTATCACGGCGGTCCGCGAGGCGTCATCCTCGGCAGCCTGCCCGATTCCGGCCCGTTTCCCGCTATTGACAGTGGCCTCGCAACTAGCCAAGTGAAGCGCCAATCCGCAGCATGATTTTCAACGGCATTTCTTAGGACGCTCGAACGTGGCCAAACCCGAACTCGGCACCAAGCGCATCTGCCCGGAGACCGGTCGTAAATTTTACGACATGGGCAAGTCGCCGGTGATTTCGCCCTATACGGGCAAGATCGTTCCCATCGTTGCGCCGCCGCAGTCGCGGTCGCGGCCCGAAACCGCCCGTCCTGTGGCCGCTGAGGAGGCCGAAACGATCGTTACGGAGACCGCAGACGCCGAATTCGTCTCGCTCGAGGACGCCGACAACGAACAGAAGGGCAAGCCCAAGAAGAAGGGCGAAATCGCCGCCGACGATGACGAAATCGAAGGTGACGACGAGGGTCTTGACGATGACGCCTTCATCCAGGAAGAGGAAGAAGGCGATGACGACGTCACCGATATCATCGGCGACGGCATCGAGAAGGATGAGGAACAGTAAGGCTGTCGCAAAAACAGCCTTGCCTGGACTAATCGGACCCTTTGCTTTTTCTTTCGTTTCCGACTAGTGATCTCCTCCCGTTACGGGGCCATAGCTCAGCTGGGAGAGCGCCTGCATGGCATGCAGGAGGTCGGCGGTTCGATCCCGCCTGGCTCCACCAAACTTCCCGGACGCCGGCAGGTCTGTTGACCGCCGCCCGGTTCCAATCAGATCTCCGACCAATTCACGAGAAGGTGCACGGCGCGAGTGCGTGACGGCCTCTCAACCGTGGGCTAGCATTTCCTTTCGGTAGGCTGGGATTAGAGACGCAGAGGGGCGTCTCCCCGGCCATTGAGAGGGATCCAATGCCACACATCCGCAGCCTGTCTGCGTTCGCCGTTACGGCGGCGCTCTTTTCCACGCCCATTCTTTTTGCCACGCCGTCGTCCGCCAAGACGCTGGTCTATTGCTCGGAAGGCAGCCCGGAGAACTTCTATCCCGGCATCAACACCACCGGCACGTCGTTCGACGCCAACAGCCAGATCTACAGCCGCGTCGTGGATTTCGAGCGCGGCACGACCAAGGTCATTCCCGGTCTCGCCGAGAAGTGGGACATCTCCGCCGACGGCACCGTCTACACCTTCCATCTGCGCAAGGGCGTGAAGTGGCACTCCAACGCCAACTTCAAACCGACGCGCGACCTGAACGCCGACGACATCCTGTTCATGTTCGAGCGGCAGTGGAAGGAGTCGCACCCCTATTTCAAGGTGACGAGCTCGAACCACTCCTACTTCAACGACATGGGCATGCCGAAGCTGCTCAAGTCCGTGGAGAAGGTCGATGACTACACCGTCAAGGTGACGCTGAACGCGCCGGAAGCGCCGTTCCTGTCCGACCTCGCCATGGAATATGCCGGCGTGCAGTCGAAAGAATACGCCGACGCAATGCTGAAAGCCGGCACGCCGGAGAAGGTCGATCAGGAGCCGATCGGTTCCGGTCCGTTCTATCTGGTGCAGTACCAGAAGGACGCCATCATCCGTTACAAGGCGTTCCCGCAGTTCTGGGGCGGCAAGGCCAAGATCGACGACCTGATCTTCTCGATCACGCCGGACGCGTCGGTGCGCTGGGCCAAGCTGCAGAAGGGCGAATGCCATGTCATGCCCTATCCGAACCCGGCAGATCTCGACGCCATCCGCAAGGATGCCAACGTCACGATCCTCGAGCAGCCCGGCCTGAACATCGGCTATCTCGCCTACAACACCACCAAGAAGCCTTTCGACGACGTGCGCGTGCGCAAGGCCATGAACATGGCCATGAACAAGAAGGCCATCGTCGATGCGGTGTTCCTGTCGAGCGGCGTGCCGGCGATCAACCCGATCCCGCCGACCATGTGGTCGTACAACACGTCGATCAAGGACGATCCCTACGATCCGGACGCCGCCAAGAAGCTGCTCGCCGAAGCCGGCTTCCCGAACGGCTTCGAGACCGATCTGTGGGCCATGCCGGTGCAGCGTCCGTATAACCCGAACGCCAAGCGCATCGCCGAACTGATGCAGGCCGATCTTGCCAAGATCGGCGTCAAGGCCGAGATCAAGAGCTTCGAATGGGGCGAGTACCGCAAGCGCGCGCAGGCGGGCGAGCACCAGATGGCGCAGCTCGGCTGGACCGGCGACAACGGCGATCCGGACAACTTCCTCAACACGCTGCTCGGCTGTTCATCGGCCAAGGGCAACGGCTCGAACATCGCCAAGTTCTGCTACCAGCCGTTCGAGGATCTGGTGCTCAAGGCGAAGTCGGTCAGCGATCAGGCCGAGCGCACCAAGCTCTATGAGCAGGCGCAGGTGATCTTCAAGGAACAGGCGCCGTGGTTCACCATCGCGCATTCGGTGCAGCTCAAGCCGGTGCGCAAGGAAGTGGTTGACTTCAAGCTGTCGCCGTTCGGGCGTCACACCTTCTACGGCGTCGACCTGAAGTAAGCGGAAGACGGGGCGGACCTTTTGCGGGGCCGCCCCGTTTCCATTTCCATGCTCCGGTTCCTTTTCACTCGCGTCAGCCTGGTGATCCCGACCTTCATCGGCATCACCTTGCTGGTCTTCGTCCTCATCCGGCTCATCCCCGGCGACCCCATCGAAACGATGGCGGGCGAACGGGGCATCGATCCCAAAGAGCACGCCCGCCTCGTGCACGAGTACGGTTTCGATCAGCCGGTTATCGTGCAGTACGGCTATTACATCCTGCGCGTCATACAGGGCGATCTCGGCCGCTCGATCGTCTCGCACAAACCGGTGATCGAGGAATTCCTCGCGCTGTTTCCTGCGACGGTCGAATTGTCGATCTGCGCCATCGCCTTCGCCCTCCTGATCGGAATACCCGCCGGCATTCTCGCGGCCGTGAAGCGCAATTCGATCTTCGATCAGGGCATCATGGCCGTGTCGCTGACCGGCTATTCCATGCCGATCTTCTGGTGGGGCCTGCTGCTGATCCTGTTGTTCTCGGTGCAACTCGGCTGGACCCCGGTCTCGGGCCGCATCGCCGTGCTATATTTCGTCGAAGCGAAAACCGGCTTCCTGCTCATCGACACGCTGCTGGCCGGCGACATCGATGCCTTCCGCTCGGCGGTGTCGCACCTCATCCTGCCGGCCATCGTACTCGGCACAGTCCCCCTCGCCGTCATCGCCCGCATGACGCGCTCGGCCATGCTGGAAGTGCTGGGTGAAGACTACATCCGCACCGCGCGCGCCAAGGGTCTGTCCAATTTCCGCGTCGTCACCGTCCATGCCTTCCGTAATGCGCTGATCCCGATCGTCACGGTGATCGGTCTGCAGGTCGGCGTCCTGTTTACCGGCGCGATCCTCACCGAGACGATCTTCTCCTGGCCCGGCGTCGGCTCCTGGCTGATCAACGCGATCGCGCGGCGCGATTATCCCGTTCTGCAAGGCGGCACGCTGCTCATCGGCTCGATCATCATGTCGATCAATCTTCTGGTCGACATGACCTACGGCCTGATCAACCCGCGCATCAGGCACCAGCAATGACCATCGAAGCCGCGCCAGCGCCGAAAGTCCAACCGGCCAATGCCGGCCCGCCGCATCCTTTCGTGGAGTTCGTCTCCTATTTCAGCGCCAATCGCGGCGCGGTGATCGGGCTCGGCGTCATTGTCGTGCTGGCGGTGCTTGGGCTGTTCGCCGAGTTCATCGCGCCTTTCTCGCCGATCCAGACCAATGCCCAGGTCTTTCTCAAGCCGCCGGTCTGGCAGGCAGGCGGCGTCGCCGGCCACTGGCTCGGCACCGACGCCATCGGCCGCGACATGTTCTCGCGGCTGATCTACGGCGCGCGGCTGTCCCTGCTGATCGGCTTTGCCGTGGTGGCGCTGTCGGTCACGGTCGGCACCATTCTCGGCCTGATCGCCGGATTTTTCCGCGGCATCGTCGAGATCGTCATCATGCGCATGATGGACATCCTGTTGACGCTGCCGACCTTGCTGCTCGCCATCATCATCGTCGCCATTCTCGGGCCCGGCATCGTCAACGCGCTGATCGCGGTCGCTATCGTGCTGCTGCCGCATTACGTGCGCATTGTGCGCGCCACCGTAATCGCCGAAACTGCGAAGGACTACGTCACCGCCGCGCGCCTGACCGGCGCCGGCAATCTGCGCCTCATCGTCAAGGAAATTCTGCCGAACTGCGCCGCACCGCTGATCGTGCAGGCGACGCTCGGTATCTCCACCGCCATTCTCGACGCCGCCGCGCTCGGCTTCATCGGCCTCGGCGCGCAGCCGCCGACGCCGGAATGGGGCACCATGCTCGCCGACGCCCGCGAATTCGTGTTGCGCGCCTGGTGGGTCGTCACCTTCCCCGGCATCATGATCCTGATCACCGTGCTCGCCTTCAACCTGCTTGGCGACGGCCTGCGCGATGCCCTCGATCCGAAGCTGAAGCGGTGACGATCATGGCCGCGCAACATCGGTTCGCCATCGAGATCGAAAATCTGACGGTCGAGTTTCCGTCGTCGCAGGGCATGCTGCGCGCGGTCGATGGCGTCTCGCTCAAGGTCGAGCAGGGCGAGGTGCTCGGCATCGTCGGCGAATCCGGCTCCGGCAAGAGCGTCGCCATGCTCGCGGCCATGGGGCTGGTGCCCTATCCCGGCATCGTACGCGCCGACACGTTGAAGGTCGAAGGCCAGGATATTCTCACCCTGAGCGACAAGCAGCGCCGCAAAATCGTCGGCAACGACATGTCGATGATCTTCCAGGAGCCGGCGACCAGCCTGAACCCCTGCTACACCGTCGGCTTCCAGATCATGGAAACCTTGCGGCTGCACGAGAAGATGGACCGCAAGACGGCCCGCAAGCGCACGATCGAATTGCTCGAGCAGGTCGGCATTCCGGCGCCGGAGAAGCGGATCGAAGCCTATCCGCACCAGCTGTCGGGCGGCATGAACCAGCGCGTCATGATCGCGATGGCGATTGCCTGCAATCCGAAGCTCCTGATTGCCGACGAGCCGACCACCGCGCTCGACGTCACCATTCAGGCGCAGATCCTCGATTTGCTGATGAGCCTGCAGCGCGAGCGTGGCATGGCGCTGATCCTCATTACCCACAACATGGGCGTGGTGTCGGAAACGGCCCAGCGCGTCGCCGTGATGTATTCCGGCCAGGTGATGGAGCAGAACGTCACCGAGCGCCTGTTCGCCGACCCGCAGCATCCTTACACGGCGGCGCTGATGGCCGCGCGGCCGGAGAACCGCGTCGGCGATCGCCTCGCCACCATTCCGGGCACCGTGCCGAGCCTGTACGAGCGGCCGTCCGGCTGCTTGTTCGCGCCGCGATGCATGTATGCGACGCCGCATTGCTTTGCCGACCGGCCGGACCTGCGCGACTGGAACGGCGGCGGCGTGCGCTGTCATTATCCGCTCGGCGATGCCGAGCGCGATGCGAAGATCGCCGCCGATCGCGTCAGAGTCGCGGCAGGAGCCGCCGCATGAGCGCGCTCGTCGTCGCGAGAGACCTGGTGCAGGTCTACAAGACCAGGACCGGCACGTTCTCGCCGCCGCAGGAGCTGCGCGCCGTCGGCGGCGTGTCGTTCGAGATCGAAGCCGGCAAAACGCTGGCAGTGGTCGGCGAATCCGGCTGCGGAAAATCGACGCTCGCGCGCATGGTGACGATGATCGAGAAGCCGACCTCCGGCGAGCTCACCATCGACGGCAGCAATGCGCTGACTGCCGGGGCCGATGTACGCCAGCATTTGCGCCGCGCCGTGCAGTTCGTGTTCCAGAACCCCTATGGCTCACTCAATCCGCGCCGCAAGATCGGCGCCATTCTCGAAGAGCCGCTGATCATCAATACCAAACTGAGCGCCAAAGAGCGCAGCGACAAGGTGATCGACATGCTGCGCCGGGTCGGCCTCGCCCCGGATCACGCGCGCCGCTATCCGCACATGTTCTCCGGCGGCCAGCGCCAGCGCATCGCCATCGCCCGCGCGCTAATGCTCAATCCGCAGATCGTGGTCGCCGACGAGCCGGTATCGGCGCTCGACGTATCGGTGCAGGCACAGGTGCTGAACCTGATGACCGACCTGCAGAAGCAGTTCGGCCTCGCCTACATGTTCATCTCGCACGACCTCGCGGTGGTGCAGTTCATCGCCCACGACGTGCTGGTGATGTATCTCGGTATCGCGGTCGAGCATGGGCCCAAGGATGCGATCTTCGGGCAACCGCTGCATCCCTACACGCGCGCGCTGATCGCGGCGACACCGTCGCTCGGTGGCAAACGGCCGGAACGTCATGTCGTCAAGGGCGAGGTGCCCTCGCCGCTCGATACGCCGAAGGGCTGCGTTTTCGCGGCGCGCTGTCCGTATGTCACCGATCTGTGCCGCGCCGAGCGCCCGCCGCTGCGGCCGGTGGCGGGGCGGCTCGTCGCCTGTCATTATGCCGAGCAGTTTCTGAACGGCTGACGGCAAGGACATTCTCGGTAAGGTAATGTACGGCAAGATCGCGCTCGAAGAACATTTCGCCATTGAAGAGACACTTGGAGAACCGCACGCTTTTGCGCCGGTGTGGCCGGAGTTGTCGCGCCGATTGCTCAACGTCGATTCCTGTCTCGCCGATATGGACGCCAGCGGCATCGAGATGATGGTGATGTCGCTGAACGCGCCGGCGGTGCAGGGCATTGTGGACACCGCAAAAGCCATCGCCGTCGCGCGCAAGGCCAATGACCGCCTAGCGGAGGTCATCGCCCGGCACCCGAAACGCTTCGCCGGTTTCGCCGCGCTGCCGATGCAGAACCCGGACGCCGCCGCCGCGGAGCTGACACGTTGCGTCAGGGAATTCGGTTTCGTCGGCGCGCTGGTCAACGGCTTCTCGCAAGGCCCCGACCCCGATGCCGCCATCTATTACGACCAGCCGCAATACCGGCCGTTCTGGGCCACGGTCGAAGCGCTGGACGTGCCGTTCTATCTGCACCCGCGCAATCCCCTGCCGGCGCATGCGCCGCAGTATCAAGGCCATCCCTGGATGCTGGGGCCAAACTGGGCCTTCGGCGCCGAAACCGCGATCCACGCCCTGCGGCTGATCGGCTCAGGCCTGTTCGATGCGCATCCCGGGCTGAAGATCATTCTCGGCCATCTCGGCGAGGGCATTCCGGCGCTGCTGTGGCGTATCGACAACCGCAATGGCTGGATGAAGCTGCCGCACCGCTACGCCGCACAACGCGGCGTCGGCGATTACTTCCGCCAGCACTTCTACGTCACCACCGCTGGCAATTTTCACGACCCGGCGCTGGCGAGCCTGATGGCCGAAGTAGACATCGACCATGTGCTGTTCTCTGTGGATTGGCCGTTCGAGGATATCGGCCAGGGCAGCACCTGGCTCGACGCCGCGCCGCTGTCAGATCAACAGCGCGCGCAGATCGCCCGCGACAATGCGATCAGGTTGTTGAAGCTGAGGGGTTAATATGCCCCGTCATTCCGGGGCGCGGGCATTTTGCCCGCGAACCCGGAATGACGAATTGCGCCCGGCGCGCAGCTTTACTTCTTCTTCGCCGGCTCGTGCTTGGCCATCGCAGTCTTGGCTAGCGAAGGCTTGCCCCAGGCCGGCATGTCATCGCCATTGCCCCACGCCCAGGGGCGATAGAACGAGTGCAAGCCGAACTTCACCAGTTTCTTCATTTCGCGATTCCAGATCGGGTTCACGTAGGACGCATGGTAGTGCGTCGACTTGGCGACTTCCGGCACGTAGATCTGTCCGTCCAGCGTCTGCTTGGCGATGCGGTTGGCGCGCGCCCAATGCCCGCGCTCCGTGATGGTCTTGCGCTTGCCGTCGCAGGCGAAGGTGAACTGGCAGGACAAATGACGGTGGGCGTTCTGATAGACCACGCCGCAAACGTCGTCCGGATAGAACGGCGAGAACACGCGGTTCATCACGACCTGCGCCACGGCCATCTGGCCGCGCACCGGCTCGCTGCGCGCCTCCCAATAGATCGCATTGGCGAGGCAGCGCTGCGCCTTGGCATATTCCTTGTCGTCGAGTTTCAGACGCTGGGCCGGTGACGGCGGCGGCACGCCCGGCGCGGGTGTCGGCAGCGGCACCATGTTGAGTGGCGGCAACGAGATCGTGGCTGGCTCGTGCAACATCGATGGCACCGGCACCGCGCTGGAATTGAGGCTGGCGAGCCGGATCGGCGGCGCGTCGTCATTGTCGTAGACCGGCATCATGGCCTGCGCCTGCGGCGCCGGGGCGTTGGCGTAGTCCGGCTTTGTCATGACGGCGGGCGTCGGCGCGGCCGGACCGGCCGGCGAGAAGGTTGTCAGCGTGACCAGACTGCCGCGCAATTCGCCGGCCGGCTGCAGCATCGCCATCTCGACGGCGTCGGTGTGCTTCACGTCGGCCAGCGCGGCGACCGCTGCGCTGTTGGCCTTCGGCGGGGCGGCGCGCTGCGGGCGCGACACTTCCACCTTGGCGGCCTCGGTCTTCACCGGCTCCGGCTTGGTGAGCGCGAGGCGCTGCCGCTCGGCGGCCACAGGCGTGAGCCTGACGGGCTCGTTGAGTGTCGGCGCCGGGCGCGCCTGCGCCACCGGCAGCGGCGCGACCATATCGCGCGGAATGGCGACAATGGCCGACGAGCGGTCGTTGTAGATAGCGATCTGACGGATGCCCGTCAGAATGCGATCCGGCAGTTCGTCGTAATGCAGGCGGCTGTCGCGGATCAATGCCGAGACATGCGTCAGCGCATTGGCGTTGACGAGATCGAGTGCGGCAATGCCGATGGCGCCGACAGCCAGCACAATGCTGACGGTCTTTGCCCGGCTGAACAGCCGTTCCTCGAACGTGGGACCAAACGCATCGTCATCAATGCTGCGCGCTAACACGGGTTACGCTCCGCTCACATGACCGAACAAACAAGTTCGATCGGACGAAGCGATCTTATCGGGACGGAAACGGACTTGGGCGCTTCTTAAGAAAATTTTAGCCAAATACGGCAAACGAGCGTGATTAACTTAACCACGCTGACGCGGGCGATTTAACGAATTTTCGTTAAATCGGTATCGGGCGGTCGTTGTCCCGTCATTTAAACAAGGCGGACGCCGCGCCCATTAATAAACAGCCCCAGCGCGGGAATAAGAACAAGCAAGACGAGCCGATGGCGGCGTCACCGCCAACGGATGCGCACTCACTCCGGCAAACAAATGCGACGACATCGGAATGGTCTTCTCGGCCGCGTCCAGCCAACCGGAAGCGCGGCCGATGCGCTCCCTCACCGCGCGCACGGCGACCCGGACATCGCCGAACGGTTAGGAGCGGCGGTGACACCTTCCTCGGTCTCGACGTCGATCGGCAGCAGCGGCACCTCGCGCCGAGCCCGCCGGCTGGCGCCCATCACCAGATTGAGGGGGACCATGACCGCAGCGGCCTTGAGGGCGCGGACGGTCAAAAACGGCAGATTGGGTTCAATCGGCATCGAAATCCCCCAAACCAGCGCCATAAACAGCCCGGCGGCGCCGAATTTTCCTTGTTCTTGAACCTTTAACCGGGTCTGCCCATATTAGCTGCAGTCGGGGCGGCGGTCGCCTCTCCGACGTGAATGCCGAATCCGGGCGGACCCCGGGTCCGGACCAGGGGCGCCCGCAAATTCTTGAGAGATTGGGGCCTCAACCACAAAGTCGCTTCAAAGCGAGGACTTTGGATACCATGTCTCGAGTGCCGTCACTCTCCAGCCCGTTCCTGCTTGGCTTCGATGAAATCGAGCGCGTGCTCGACCGCGTTGCCAAGGGGGCCGATGGCTACCCGCCCTACAACATCGAGCGTCTGCCGCGCGAGGACAACAACCCCGAGCGCCTTCGCATCACGCTGGCCGTTGCAGGCTTCACCCGCGACCAGCTCGACGTCTCCGTCGAGGAAAACCAGTTGGTTATCCGCGGGCGGCAGCAGGACGACAAGACCCGTCAATATCTCCATCGCGGCATCGCCGCGCGCCAGTTCCAGCGCACCTTCGTGCTGGCCGACGGCATGGAAGTGATGGGCGCCGACCTGAAGCACGGGTTGCTGTCGGTCGATCTGGTCCGGCCGCAGCCGGAGCGGGTCATACGGTCGATCGCGATCAACGATCTGGAATGATGACGGAACTTTGAAGCAACGAAACAGGACTCGACCGCGTTAAGCGTTCAATGGGAAAGGATCGAGGGCCATGGCTAACAACATGACTCAAGCAAAGCTGGCGGACACCACGAATACCAACGAGGCGGCAATCACGCAGGATGCGCTGGCGCATCTGGGCGACGGACGGCTGGCTTATGTGAAGCCGATCCGCTCGGAAGACGTCGCGAACATGTTCCCGCAGGCGCCGCAGATTGCGCCGGGACTGACGCTGTTCGCCCTGCACGCCGCCGACGGCACGCCGATCATGCTGACCGACACGCGCGAGAGCGCGCTGGCCAGCGCCTGGAGCAACGAGCTCGAAGCCGTCAGCGTGCACTGACGTTAGCCGCCTTAGGCTGAACAAGAACCCGTCATCACCGGGCCGGCGTGAAACGCCGTGACCCGGTGATCTCGTTTAGGGGCGCACGGTTCCCTCCTAAGCGAGATGGCCGGGACAAGCCCGGCCATGACAACGATATGCGGAATGTAAATGTCTAAGCCGCGCTGCTCTGCGGCATCGCCAGCACGGCGTAGAGCGCGTCGGTGTCGCTCGACTCGCGCAGCTTGCGCGCAGTATCGGGATCGCGCAGCAGACGCGCCACACGCGCCAGCGCCTTGAGATGATCGGCGCCCGCGGCCTCCGGCGCCAGCAGCAGGAAGATCAGATCGACCGGCTGCGAATCGAGCGCCTCGAAATCGATCGGCCGCTCCAGCCGCGCGAACAATCCGAACAGCCGTCCGAGCTTCGGCAGCTTGCCGTGCGGAATGGCGATGCCGTTGCCGACAGCAGTCGAGCCGAGCTTCTCACGCTGCAGCAGGATCTCGAAAATCGTGCGCTCGTTCTGCCCGGTCAATTCGGCGGCACGCGCTGCCAGTTCCTGCAGCGCCTGCTTCTTGCCATTGACCTTGAGCGCCGGAATGATCGCGGCCGGCGCTACTATATCGGTGAGCGTCATGGTCATGTCCGGATGACGGAAATGTCGGCGAGCGGTTGATCGGGTTGTTTAAGGGGTGAAGGCGGCGGACCATAGGAGCGGCGACGGACGGCGTCAATGGGCCACAAACCGTTGAAATCGCTCTTGATTCCGGAATTGTATGACACCTCAGCCGCCGCGGCGGGCCTGATTGTCCTTGCGCCGGCGCTTATAGCGACGAAGACGTTTCTCGATATTGGTCGCCGCTTCATCGGCGCTTCCATACGCATCGGTGGCTTCTCCACGCGCTTCAAGCAAGGCACCGGAGTCCAGATGCAAAACGCATTCCGTTCGAAAGCCGAAACCATCACGGCCGATGGTGGCGTGACCCGAGTAGCCGCCACGGAAATATTTGGCGGTCGCTTCCTCGACCCTGTCCGTGATGCGCTGTTGCAGCGATGTGCCGATGCTGATGTTCTTCCCCGAGACGCGTAAAGGCATAGACGTGGCCTCCTTGTCTTTGGTCTTCTTGGATAGTCCAGGATATTCTGGATATTCCTGGATCTTGTCGAACTCTTCTCAGTCTCCTTCGACCGGCGCGGCGCCGGTCACGATCCCAGCAGCGTCAATCGTATCATGTGGGAATCGTTCCGCAGGTCAATGCCCGTTCGCGCAACTTTCGGAGTGTACGCGACGTTAACGGCTTCGCCCACGCATCAGACGACCGACGTCGATCACGCGTTCGCGGCCAGTTTCTCGCGCCGACGCTGCACCGATGACGGAATACGCATGGCTTCCCGGTACTTGGCGACCGTGCGGCGCGCAATATCGATGCCGGCACCGCGCAGCTTGTCGACGATCGTGTCGTCGGACAAAACGTCACTGGGACATTCTGCATCAATCAGTGTGCGGATGCGATGGCGCACGGCTTCCGCCGAATGCGCTTCGCCGCCATCGGCGGACGCGATCGACGACGTGAAGAAATATTTCAATTCGAAAATGCCGCGGCTGGTCGCCATATATTTGTTGGCAGTAACGCGCGACACGGTCGACTCGTGCATGCCGATGGCATCGGCGACGGTCTTGAGATTGAGCGGCCGCAGGTGCTGCACGCCCTTGGCGAAGAAGCCGTCCTGCAGCCGCACGATCTCGCTCGAAACCTTGAGGATGGTCTTGGCGCGCTGATCGAGCGCGCGCACGAGCCACGTCGCGGTCTGCAGGCAATCGGCGAGATAGGCCTTGTCCTTGTCGTTGCGCGCGGTTTTCGATACTTGCGTGTGATACTTCTGCGCGATCAAAACCTTCGGCAGCGTGTCCGAGTTGAGTTCGACAAGCCAGGTTCCGTCGGGCGCCGCGCGCACGAAGACATCGGGCACGATCGGCTGCACCAGGGTGGAGCCGAAGACCAGACCCGGTTTCGGATTGAGGTTTCTGATTTCGGCGATCATGTCGACGAGGTCTTCGTCGTCGACGCCGCAGATACGGCGCAGCGCGGCGAGATCGCGCTTGGCCAGCAGCGGCAGATTCTGGACAAGTTTATCCATCGCCGGATCGAAGCGGTCGCGCTCCTTCAACTGCAGCGACAGGCATTCGGTGAGATTGCGGGCGCAGATGCCGGGTGGGTCGAACGTTTGCAGCACCGCCAGTACGGCTTCGACATCCGCGACAGAACAGCCGAGCTTCTCGGCAACGGATTCGAGATCACCTGTGAGGTAGCCGGTCTCGTCCACCATATCGATCAGATACTGACCGATCATGCGCTGCCTTTGATCGCCGATCGCCAGCGCCATCTGCTCAGCCAGATGATCGCCGAGCGTCACCTCGGCGGAGACAAAGGCTTCGAGATTGTAATCGCTGTCGGCGCCGCCGCTGCCCGATCCGGACCATTCGGAGTAGGCGGCCGGCGGCGCATCGGCCGGCACCGATTTGTCGCCGCCGTCGTCCGGAAACACGTTTTCGAGTTCGGTGCCGAGACCCTGTTCGATCGACGAACGGCTGGTTTCCAGGTCGGCGCCGATCCAGTCCTGCGCGCCGTCCTGGCCGGACTCTTGCGCAAACTCTTGGGCCCCGTCGTAGCCGCCCTCGCCCGGGCTATCGGTGAAGCCGTCGGCGTCACCACCGTTATTGTTGCCGCCATGCTCGGCGGCCTCGGCCGGGCCGTCCTCGGCGCTGCCGCGCTCGAGCAGCGGGTTCTTCTCGAGCTCGTTCTCGACATAGGCCTGGAGATCGAGACTCGAGAGCTGCAGCAGCTTGATGGCCTGCATCAGCTGCGGCGTCATCACCAGCGCTTGCGTCTGGCGGAACTCGAGTCGTTGCGACAACGCCATCTATGGGGTTTCCCGGCGGAAACTGGTCCGATTCTTGCTTGTAACGCTATACCAGTTTTTCAGCGCAGGGAAGCCGGGATTCCGCGCTGCGGCATTGCCCATTTATTGGGCGCTACCGGTGGGCCGGTCCGCCAATCACATCCTGAATTCTTCGCCGAGATACAGGCGGCGGACGTCCGGGTTGTTCACGATATCCTCAGGCCGGCCCTCCATCAGCACCTCGCCCGAATAGATGATGTAGGCGCGGTCGGTCAGGCCCAGCGTTTCGCGGACATTGTGGTCGGTAATCAGAACGCCGATGCCGCGATTCGTGAGATGGCGCACCAGTTGCTGGATGTCGCCGACGGCAATCGGGTCGATGCCGGCGAAGGGCTCGTCGAGCAGCATGTAGCTCGGCCGGGTCGCCAGTGCCCGCGCAATCTCGACGCGGCGGCGCTCGCCGCCCGACAGCGCGATGGTCGGCGTCTTGCGCAGCCGCGTGATATTGAACTCCTCGAGCAGCGCCTTGAGATCGGCATCGCGGCGGCGGCGATCCGGCTCCACGACCTCCAGCACGGCACGAATGTTCTCTTCGACATTGAGCCCGCGGAAGATCGAGGCTTCCTGCGGCAGATAACCGACGCCGAGGCGGGCGCGCTGATACATCGGCAGCGGCGTGACGTCGTAGCCGTCGAGTTCGATACGGCCGCGGTCGGCCTTGATCAGGCCGGTGATCATATAAAACACGGTGGTCTTGCCGGCGCCGTTGGGCCCGAGCAGCCCGACCGCTTCGCCGCGGCGGACATAGAGCGTCACGCCCTTGACCACCATGCGGCTGCCAAAACTTTTCTCGACGCTGTGCGCGGCGAGGTAATGCCGCGCCGCCTGGCGCGCGCCGCTGCGCTGCGCCTGCTGTTGAGGTTGCTGCTGCTGCGGTTGCTGACGCGCTTGCTGCGGCGCCGGCTGACCGGGCTGCTGGGGCTGTCGCACCATAGGCGCGTTCGCCGGCGGAGCGGCGCGGCGCGCAGGCTGCCTGCGGCGAAACAGCGAGATGATGTTCACCCGGCGACCCCGCGGTGCGTGAGAAGGCCGAAGCCGATAGCCGCGACCAATAACAAAGACTGCCGGCGGAATCCTAACTGATTCCCGGCCTCGAAAGGCCCTGATCGGTCCACCGGACTCGTGCCTTGCGGCCTACCGGTTGCGGGAAGCGAGGTCAAATGCAACCCAATCAATTGGGCGGCCGCAGTTGCAGCGGCCCCTGCGACGGCTTGGGCGCTTCACGCGGCGATGCTGGCGCGGGCGCGGGGCCCGATGCGCCATCGCCACCCGGAAGGAACAAGCCCTGGACGCGGCCGCGATTGTTCTTGCCGGATTCAACGCGCGAGACGCCGGTGGTCAGATCGACCATCAGCTTGTCGCCACGCAGGATGTTTTTGCCCTGCGTCATGACGACATTGCCGTTGAGCGTAACCGTATTGGTCTTCATGTCGAAAATGCCGGTTTCGCCGGTCGCGGTCTGGTCCTTCTGCGTGACAACGACATCGCCGCGCGCTTCGAGCCGCTTGATCTTCTGGCTGCCGCCGGGACCGGCCGTCGCTGCCGGCATCGGCTTGCCGCCGGACTGCGCGCCGCCTTCCTGTTCGTAGAACACGACGAGGTCGCGGCTGCGCATCGCCGTGTCGCCCTGCTTCACGCGAACGTCGCCGGAGAAAGTCGCGACCTTGTCCTTGTCGCGGACCTCAAGGGTGTTGGATTCGATATGCACCGGCTCATCGCGATTTTGCGAGAAGCCCTGCAACGCATTCGGCGGACCCTTGTTCTGCTGCGCTTGGCCTTGTCCCTGCGCTTGCGCGGTCGCGACGACGAGAACCAGCGCGGGCACGACGAATGCGGCGATATGCAAGTAACGAAACGACATCATCGCGCGGGGATCTTCTCTTTGGGTAGCGGCTCGCCATTGAGCATCACCGTCATGGCGACACCCTTCTCGAAGCGGATGACGTCGCCCGAATCGTTGATCTCCATCCGGTTGGCATTGAGAACGCCCTGCAGCATCTCGAGCTCGACCGGTTTTTCCGACACGACATTGCCGGTGCGCACATCGACCAAAGCCTCGGTCAGGCGTCCCTTGTAGCCGGTGTCGGACGACAGAAGGATCTGCTTCTCCAGCATGAGCGTTTCCTTCTTGCTGTTGTAGAGCCCGGTGAGCGCCGTCATTTTCATCGTGCTCTTGTCTTCCATCTGCACCTTGGCGTCGATATTCCGCAGTTCGACGAAGTCCGGCTTGGTGAGATCCTGCGCGGCCGCTTCGGCGACGAATTCATAAGCGCGCTGATCCTTGGTAAAGCCCGACAGCCGCGGCTTCTCCATCGTGATCTTGGTGCCCGACACGACCAGATTGTCGAGATTGACCGGAAGCGCTTTCAGCATCCGCGCCGGATTGAAATAGGAAACCAGAAACGCGCCGACCAGCGTCACGACGATTGTCGCCGGAATGGCGACCCGCAGCAGCCGCACCAGCCGGCTGTGGCTGCGTGCACTGCGAAACGCGCGGTCGTTTTGCGACTGGCTTCGCACCCAGTGCGCACGCGCCGTCTCGACATCGACTTTGGCTGCGATGACCCGGTTCATGCTTGGACGCCGTCCACGCTCCTTGTGTAATCCGGAAGGAAAGTTCCGCCCCGATCGCGCCGCAAACTGCCGGCAGATTATGGCCCATGCGCGGCGGAAAGCAGCAATTCGAACGCTGGAACGCCCGCAAAAACCGGAGTTTTCAGCCGGGCCTGACCGAATGCGAGAAGATATCTTCGTCTTCCCAGCCGGCGAGGTCGAGCTTCACGCGCTCGGGCAGGAAGCCGAAACAGGCCTGCGCCAGCGCGGTGCGCCCTTCGCGCGCCAACATGACATCGAGCTTGTCGCGTAACGCATGCAGATGCAGCACGTCGCTCGCCGCATAGGTGACCTGGGCATCGGAGAGATCCGGCGCGCCCCAGTCGGAAGACTGCTGCTGCTTGGACAAATCGACGCCGAGCAATTCCCGCGTGAGATCCTTCAGTCCGTGCCGGTCGGTGTACGTGCGCACCAGCCGCGATGCGATCTTGGTGCAATAGACGGGCTGCGCCATGACGCCGAAGGCGTTGAACATCACGCCGATGTCGAAACGGCCGTAGTGGAAAATCTTGACGATCGACGGATCGGTCAAAAGCTTCTCGATATTCGGCGCGTTCTTCTGCCCGGCCGCGATCTGCACCACATCGGCGGAGCCGTCGCCGGGCGATAGCTGCACGACGCACAGGCGGTCGCGGTTGACGTCGAGCCCGAGCGTTTCGGTGTCGATGGCCACGGCGCCCTTGTAGGCGCCGAGATGAGGCAGGTCGCCGCGATGCAGTCGGACGGTCATTCGCAGTTCCGGTTGTTCAGGCGCGTGGCGCGGAAACGGCCAGCCGCCGAATCGCTATCTTACGCCGGAGAAACGACGAAAGAGCCGCATTTTCAAGCGCCAAATCCGGCGCCTTCGACGCCCGGTCAGCGCCGCCGCGGCGCCAGACCGTCAAAAAATGCTTTTGAATGGTGCCCAGGAAAGGACTCGAACCTTCACGACCTTTCGGTCACTGGCACCTGAAGCCAGCGCGTCTACCAATTCCGCCACCTGGGCAGGGGCCGGGGTCTAGTAAGGACCATGATCCGGCTTGTCAATTGACGGTTTCGGTGGCGCCTGCCGGCCGCGCGTGGCTCCCCTGCCAATGGGCGCACAAGGCAGGCTTGAAGCCGTCCCCAGCCGGCCTATAAAGGCTCAAAGCAGTCGATTTTCTTTTTGTCCCGACGTGAGCGACGCATGACCGCTAAAAGCAACGACGACACTCTGGTCACCGTTTACGGCGGCTCCGGCTTCCTCGGCCGCCATCTGGTCCGGGCCCTGGCCAAGCGCGGCTATCGCATCCGCGTCGCCGTCCGCCGCCCGGAATTGGCCTTCCACCTGCAGCCGCTCGGCAAGGTGGGCCAGATCCATGCCGTCCAGGCCAATATTCGCGATGCCCGCTCGGTCGAGGCCGCGGCGCAAGGCGCCTCGGTGCTGATCAACCTCGTCGGCATCCTGCAGGAAGGCGGCCGCCAGCGATTCGATGCGGTTCACGCCAGGGGCGCCGAACAGGTGGCGCTCACCGCCAAGGCCCATGGCGCGCGCATGATCCACGTCTCGGCGATCGGCGCCGAC
>Ga0182747_1001215_pt1 | contig 20580 bp, 16 predicted proteins | sample eDN3rd30CBELigBY_FD_128526 | JGI IMG/M metagenome (GOLD analysis project Ga0182747, IMG submission 128526) | Enriched backyard soil microbial communities from Emeryville, California, USA - eDNA 3rd pass 30_C BE-Lig BY (version 2) (version 2) | ecosystem: Environmental > Terrestrial > Soil >...
AAGTTAATAACTTTATTTTTTATATTAAAAACTTTATATTGAAACTTTTAATATATGAGCCCAACTATTAACTAACATATTAACTGTTGGGCTTTAAATTATATGATAGAACATTTATTATGTCAATTAATATTTTAATCAGTTATTATACGCCCAATATATAAACTGCGGTTGTTTGAAAGATCAATAATATCACCAGTTTTAAGTAATTTAATTAAGGGACGTGTCGGATAAAATTTATTAATAAACATTACTTCACCACGTTCTAAGTTAGATAGTTCCACTTTCATTCCAATAGGTAAATCAACAACAATGTTCATTAATGCTTGTACAACTCTAATATCAAATTTACCAAATTCATTTTCCTTAATCATCTCAACTACTTTAAATGGTGATTCCTTTGCTCGATATATCCGCTCACTAGTCATTGCGTGAAAAGTATCTGCAATAGCGATAATTTGAGAGAATGGTGATATATTATCGATCTTTAATCCTCTTGGATAACCACTACCATCTAAACGCTCATGATGCTCAATGATTGCTTGTTTCATATTTGCCTTTAATGCAGGTAAATCTTTAACCATTTGATAGCTATAAACCGGATGTTTACGAATTTCTATAAATTCTGTATGGTTTAATGCACCTTTTTTTTCAAAAATATGAGATGGAATTTTAGACATTCCACAGTCAGCCAATGTACCAGCAATGGCCATTTGTAATGTAGTTCCCTTATCATAACCAAGCTTATGAGAGATGATTGCACATATTAAGCCTGTTGCAACACTATGGTGGTATGTATAATCATTTGGATTGGAGTAATTATTTAAGTCAAAAAGTTTTGTTCGATCATTTAGTATCTCATCTACCAATGGCAGAATAATTCCTCTAACTTTCACAATATCTATTCGAGATATTGCTTGCCACTTTGTAAATTCCTTTTTAAACTGTGTTACTGCCTCTAAATAATGTGTTTTAAAGATATCTTCAACAATTTCATAATCAGTTGGTTCATTTTTAACCTTCTCTAGACTTGTTTTCTCATTCTCAATTTTTCCATCTTTTAAAATGAGTACTTTTGATATCTTAAAAACTTTAAATATATGTAATAATTCCGGAGTGATTATGGAGTTTTTGTATACAATTGGGTTTTGCGTTTTAGCAAAAATATCTTGAGCAACAACTTTTCCTATATAACTCTCATCAATATTTACGTACGTAGCTTCCAATAGGTACTACCTCCTTTTCGATAGATTCTATATGTATATAGACTTTTTAATTTTTTACCCATATAGGCTCTATGCCTTTAATAGTACTAAGCGTAATATAACAATTATACTATATTTTTCAATTTGTAAAATATTTTGTTATTTCATTAAATCAACAAAAAATCCACACTGTTTAAACTCAAAATCATCCATGGGAAAGTCCTTTCATAAAAAAAGACTATAGATATTGAATATTAAATCAATATCTATAGTCTTACTATAAATTATTCTTCTATTTTAGGATCGTCAGTTTCATGATTGTCTTCATTAGAATCTAAAGATTCAATTTCGTCATTAACTTCTGTTTCCTCTAGTAGTTCATCATCATCTGCTTCGTCTTTTTTCACTCTTGCAACTGTTGCCACAAGTTCATCTTCAGCTAAACGGATTAAACGAACACCTTGAGTAGAGCGTCCAATAACAGAGATATCATTAACGTCCATTCGGATAATAATACCGTTAATTGTAATAATCATAACATCTTCTGAACCATCAACTGTTTTAACTGCACACATTGGTCCATTTTTATCTGTGATTTGTATTGTTTTTATTCCAACACCACCACGATTTTGTAAGCGATATTCAGCTTCTGGTGTACGTTTACCATAACCTTTTTCAGTTACGACTAATATTTCTTGGTCAGGTTCTACAATTTCCATTCCCACAACATAGTCACCTTTGCGCAATTTAATACCGCGCACTCCAGCTGCAGTACGTCCCATAGAACGAATATCTTCTTCTTTGAAGCGAATTAACATACCATCTCTAGTACCAATGATAATATCTTTAGTCCCATCTGTTAAACGGACGGAAATAAGTTCATCATCATCATGTAAACCAACTGCAATTAAACCATTTTTACGAATGTTCGCAAATTGTGAGAGTGGTGTACGCTTTGTAATACCATTTTTAGTAGTAAAGATAAAGTACGCATCCTCTTGATAAGATTCAGAGCGAATCATTGCTGTTACTTTCTCTTCTTTATCTAAATTCAATAGATTTACAATTGGTAGACCTTTTGCAGTTCGACTATACTCAGGAATCTCATATCCTTTAGTTAAATAGACTTTTCCTTTTGATGTAAAGAATAAAATAGCATCATGCGTTGAAGTGAATAGTAAATGTTCAACAAAGTCATTTTCATTTGTTCCCATTCCTTGAACACCACGTCCACCGCGTTTTTGAGATCGATAAGTATTTGAAGCTAATCTCTTTATGTAACCATTATGAGTTAATGTTACAACAGAATCTTCGCGAGGAATTAAATCTTCATCTTCAAGCATTTCGAATCCGCCAGCAGTTATTTGCGTTCGGCGTGTATCATTATACTTTTCTTTTATTTCACTTATTTCATCACGAATAATCTGAACCAATTTCTCTTCATCAGCTAAAATCTCTTTTAACTCACGAATAAGTACTTGAAGTTCATTGTATTCATTTTCTATCTTCTCACGTTCTAGTCCACTTAAACGAACAAGTCGCATATCTAGGATTGCTTGTGCTTGTCGATCTGTTAAACTAAAGCGCTCCATTAATACAGGTTTTGCTTCTTCACCAGTTCTTGAAGATCGAATAATACTAATAATTTCATCAATATGATCAAGCGCAATTCGCAAGCCTTCTAAAATATGTGCTCGGTCTTCAGCTTTCTTTAACTCGAATTGTGTTCTGCGTGTAATGACAACCTTTTGATGCTCTAGGTAGTGATATAAAACTTCCTTTAAGCTTAATACTTTCGGTTGGCCATTTACCAATGCAAGCATATTCACACCAAAGTTAGATTGCATTGCAGTGTGTTTGTATAAATTATTTAAGATTACATTTGCATTCGCGTCTTTACGAACTTCCATGACAATACGCATTCCACGACGATCTGATTCGTCTCTTAGTGCTGTAATCCCATCAATTCTCTTATCACGTACTAGTTCGGCAATCTTTTCGATTAGTCTTGCCTTATTAACTTGATAAGGAATTTCATTAACGATAATTGTTTCTTTACCGTTAGATTGTATTTCTATCTCAACCTTAGCACGAACAGTAATCGTACCACGGCCAGTTTCATAAGCACGACGGATTCCGCTACGTCCCATTATTACTCCGCCTGTAGGAAAATCTGGCCCAGGAATAAATTCCATTAACTCTTCAGTTGTAATATCCGGGTTTTTGGATAATGCTATTACAGCATCAATGGTTTCTCCTAATTGATGAGGAGGAATATTCGTTGCCATCCCTACTGCAATACCTGATGCACCATTAAGCAATAAGTTTGGAATTCTTGCAGGTAATACAACAGGTTCCTTCTCATTACCATCATAGTTATCTTGATAGTCAATCGTATCTTTGTTGATATCACGCAACATTTCCATAGTAATTTTAGACATACGAGATTCTGTATAACGCATTGCAGCGGCACCATCACCATCGACAGATCCAAAGTTACCGTGTCCGTCAACTAGCATATAACGATAACTAAAATCTTGTGCCATACGAACCATCGCATCATAAATAGAGGAGTCACCATGTGGGTGATATTTCCCCATTACGTCCCCTACGATACGAGCACTCTTTTTATATGGTTTATCAGAATAGTTACCTAGTTCATGCATACCGTAAAGAATACGTCGATGTACCGGTTTTAACCCGTCACGTACATCTGGTAATGCACGTGAAACAATTACACTCATTGCATAACTTAAAAATGATTTTTCTACTTCTTCACTAATTTTTATTCCTTTTACACCTGAATGTTCATTCTCTGCCATTAAAATAACCTCCCTTCAAAAGAAAACTTATATATCTAGATTCTGAACATAGACAGCATTTTCTTCGATAAAGTGTTTACGGGGTTCAACTTCATCACCCATTAGTTCTTGGAAAATCTTATCTGCTTTCATTGCATCGTCTAATTCTACTTGAAGTAAAGTACGATGTTCTGGATCCATTGTTGTATCCCATAGCTGTTCGGCGTTCATTTCTCCTAAACCTTTGTAACGTTGTACGACTGGTTTTGGGTTTTGAGGTAGACGACTTAAAATTTCTTGTAGTTCATCGTCTGAATAACAATATTCAACATGTTTTCCTTGTTTCACTTGATATAAAGGTGGTTGAGCAGCGTATACATAACCAGCCTCAATTAATGGTCGCATGAAACGGAAGAAGAATGTTAGTAATAAAATTCGAATATGCGCACCATCCACATCGGCATCAGTCATGATAACGATTTTATGATAGCGTGCTTTTTCTAAATCAAACTCTTCACCAATACCCGTACCGAAAGCTGTTATCATTGCGCGAATTTCGGCATTTGATAAGATACGATTTAAGTTAGCTTTTTCGACGTTTAATATTTTTCCGCGCAGTGGCAAAATTGCTTGGAAGTAACGGTCACGACCAGATTTTGCAGAACCACCCGCAGAGTCACCTTCTACGATATAAATTTCAGATTCTTCAGGTTTTGTTGACGTACAATCTGCCAATTTACCTGGTAAACTCGATATTTCTAATGCAGATTTTCGACGAGTGAATTCACGTGCCTTTTTCGCAGCTAATCGTGCACGTGAAGCCATCATTCCCTTTTCTACAACCTTTCGAGCAACAGAAGGATTTTCTAGTAAGAAACGCTCAAATCCATCAGAGAATAATGAATTAGTAATCTGACTAACTTCAGAATTTCCTAATTTTGTTTTTGTTTGCCCTTCAAATTGAGGATCGGGATGTTTAACTGAAATAACAGCCGTTAATCCTTCTCGAACATCTTCACCAGATAAATTTGTATCAGAATCTTTTAGTAATCCTGCTTTACGTGCATAGTCATTTATCACACGAGTTAATGCAGTCTTAAATCCTGACTCGTGTGTTCCACCTTCATAGGTATTAATGTTATTTGCAAATGAATAAATGTTTGAAGAATAACCTTCGTTATATTGCATTGCAATTTCTACAGAAATACCATCTTTTTCACCCATTGTTTCGATTGGTTCATGAATAGGTTCTTTACCATCGTTTAAATGTTCCACATATTCACGAATACCACCTTCGAAGTGATATGAATCTGAACGTACTTCTTCACCGCGTTCATCGGAAATTGTAATACGTATACCGCGATTTAAATACGCTAGCTCTCTCACACGAGTTGCTAAAATATTGTATTCATAGACAGTCGTTTCTTTAAATATTTCTGGGTCCGCCTTAAATCGTGTAGATGTTCCTGTTTCATCTGAATCACCAATCACTTGTAAAGGTTGGACTGTCTTACCACGTTCAAATTTAATAGAGTGAACATGCCCATCACGTTTTACATACACTTCGGTAAATTCAGATAGAGCATTCACTACAGAAGCACCTACACCATGTAACCCTCCGGATACTTTATATCCTCCGCCGCCAAATTTACCACCAGCATGTAACACAGTCATAATAACTTCAACTGCAGGCATTCCCATTTTCTCTTGAATACTAACTGGGATACCACGTCCATTATCGTCTACACGAATCCAATTATCTTTTTCAATTGCAATTTTAATTTCTGAACAGTAACCTGCTAAAGCCTCGTCAATACTATTATCAACTATTTCCCAAACTAAATGGTGTAAACCTTTAGAGCTTGTTGATCCTATATACATCCCTGGGCGCTTACGAACAGCTTCTAAGCCTTCTAACACCTGTATCTGATCAGCATCATAAGCTTGTTGTACTTTTTCATCTTCTAAAGCCACCATATTCACCTACTCTTTCAAACTTAGTATGTGTAAAATTTATAAAGCTTTTTCAAAATAACTAAAATTTTCTAATTATAAAATTAATTTAATAATCAATTGTCCCTTGTTTCACATGAAACATTTTTGCATGTTGAATTGTTTCATGATGGATTCCATCAATACTTGTTGTTGTAACAAATGTTTGGACTTCCCCTTGGATTGTATTTAATAAATGAGACTGTCGATAATCATCTAATTCAGACAACACATCGTCCAATAATAGTATTGGCGTCTCTTTTGTTTCTTGTTTGATTAACTCTATTTCAGCTAGCTTTAAAGATAGCGCTGTTGTACGTTGTTGCCCTTGGGAACCGAATGTTTGTACATCGTAATCATTAACAAAAAAATGCAAATCATCACGATGAGGTCCAATCAATGTAACCCCTCGTTCGATTTCCTTTTGTTTTACTTCAAAGAGTTTTTTTTTCAAATATGTAGCCATTTCATCTGGGGTCCAATTAGGATCTAAACCTGTTATCGGAACATATTTAATCACTAACTTTTCGAGACCTCGAGAAATTCCTGAGTGAATTTTTTCAGCCCATTCTTGTAAAAGTTCAACAAATTGAAATCTTTTACGAATAATTTGGACAGCCGATTGAATATATTGCTCAGTATAAATATCAAAAAGCATATCGTTTATTGTTAATTTTCCCTGGTTGGATTTTAACAAATGATTTCTTTGCTTTAAAATTTTTTGAAATGTTAAAAGGTCATGCAAGTAAACAGGTGAGATTTGGCCAATCTCCATATCAATAAATCGTCTTCTAACTTGTGGGCTGCCTTTAACTACATTCAAATCTTCAGGAGCAAACATGACTACGTTCATTTGCCCGATATAGTTGCTTAATTTAGGTTGTTCAAGGTGGTTCACCTTTCCCTTTTTACCCTTTTTGGTAATGGATAATTCCATAGGGAAATTACCGTAACGATTTTGCACGTCACCTTCTATTTTACCATAGTCTGATTCCCAACGTATTAATTCTTTATCATTACTTGTTCGATGTGACTTCGCCATGGCTAAAACATAAATGGATTCCATAACATTTGTTTTTCCTTGAGCATTTTCTCCGATAAAGACATTAATTTTTGGTGAAAAATCTAATTTTAGTGATTCATAATTTCGATAGTTCGTGAGATGTAAACGTTCAATGATCATTACATTTCTCCGTTCTTGTTTACAATCACATAACGACCATTTCCAGGAATATTTACAACATCTCCATGATATAGCTTTCGACCACGACGTTTATCAACTTCGCCATTTATATAAACGTCATTTTCGTGTAAAAACCATTTTGCCATGCCACCTGAACTAATTGAATCTGTAAGTTTTAAAGCTTGACCAAGCGTGATAAATTCAGTATCAATTACAATTTCATTCAAGGTATTTCATCCTCCGATTTCCATACATCTATCTATATATGATACCTAATTTTTTGTCTTAACGCCAAGTTTAGTGAAAACAATCATAAAGAAATAATTATAAATAAAAAAAAGATAGCCGAAAAGATTCGACTATCATTTAGAAAAAAATTAGTAAGTTCGAACAGGTAAAATTAATTGTAGAATTGCATCATCATGTACAGAACGTAAAATAAACGGACGCATTGCACCAGTGAATTGGATTACTACATCTTGTCCATCAATCGCTTTTAATGCTTCCATCATGTATTTTGCGCTGAATGAAATTTTTAAGTTTTCGCCTTCAAGGGATTCAACTTGAATTTGTTCTTCAACTTTACCAATTTCAGGTGAATTCGATGAAATTTCAACAACATTACCTTCTAATGTTTCAAAACGTACAACATTATTTCGATCTTCACGTGCAAGTAATGATGCACGATCAATTGCTTGTAGAAGTGATTTTCCATTAATAGTTAAGTTCGTTTTAAAATCATCTGGAATTAGTCTTGAAGTATCAGGATAGTTTCCTTCTAACAAACGTGAGAAGAAGAGAACATTTTCTGCTTTAAATAAGACTTGTTGATTTGTAATAACAATTTGAACTGGCTCTGTAGATTCTCCAAGGATTTTATTTAATTCGTTTAAGCTTTTACCTGGGATTACAACAGAACTAACGTCAGATGGTAATTGTTCGAGTTTAGTTTTTCTTCTTGCTAAACGGTGACTATCTGTCGCAACACAAACTAACTCTTCCCCTTGAATATTCCAATTAACACCTGTTAGTACTGGACGACTTTCAGAAGTAGCTACTGCAAAAACCGTTTCGCGAATAACTGCTTTTAATAAGTCAGCTGGAATCGAGAATTGACGATCCATAGCAATTTCAGGTAGTAAAGGATACTCAGTTGGATCTAATCCAATTAGGTGGAATTCAGATTTACCTGAACGAATATGTGTTTGGAAGCCATTTAAAACTTCTATTTCGACATCATTCGTTGGTAATTTACGCACAATCTCGTTAAACATTCTAGCTTGTAATACAATTGATCCTGGTTCACTAATATTAATTAGTTGATCTCCATTTTCCTCAATTGGTATAAATGTTTGAATCGTAATATCTGCATCACTACCAGTTAATCTCATTCCCTCTTCTGTTACATCAATTTTAATCCCCGTCAAAATAGGAATAGTCGTTTTTGAACTGACGGCTTTCATGACATCATTTAACCCATCCAACAAACGGTCTCGCATAATATCAAATTTCATTCATTATACCTCTCTTATTAATTATATTATTTAAAAGATTTTAATAGATATAGTAGTAGGCACTGTGGATTTGTGGATAAGTGGATTTCCAACCAAGAAACACAACTTATTCACATGTTAATAACTTGTTTATAAACTTAGGGAAAATCAATTGAATTATCCACAACCCTATTTTCCTAACATACTTCGTATTTGTTTAATATCTTGTTGTAGCTGTTGATCGTCTTTTAATAATTTGGCGATTTTTTCATGAGCATGAATGACAGTTGTATGATCTCGCCCTCCAAACTCCTCCCCAATTTTCGGTAAAGAGAAATCTGTTAACTCACGAGATAAGTACATGGCCACTTGACGAGGAAATGCAATTTGTTTTGTGCGTCGTTTTGCCGAAAAGTCCTCAAGTTTAATGTGATAATGTTCTCCAACTGCTTGTTTGATATCAAGAATTGTAATAATACGCGGTTTTGAATTAGGAATGATATCTTTTAATGCCTGTTGTGCTAATTCAGGCGAAATGTCTTGATTTACTAATGAAGAATAAGCAACAACACGTATTAAAGCCCCTTCTAATTCACGAATATTCGTATCAATTTGATTGGCAATATAGTGCATTACATCATTAGGAATATCTAGTCCATCTGCTTTTGCCTTTTTACGTAAAATGGCAATCCTTGTTTCCAAATCTGGAGGAGTAATATCAGTAATTAACCCCCATTCAAAACGGGAACGTAAACGATCCTCTAATGTAGGAATTTCCTTTGGTGGTCTGTCACTAGAAATAACAATTTGTTTTGATTCAGTGTGTAATGTGTTAAATGTATGGAAAAATTCTTCTTGTGTTGATTCTTTTCCAGCTAGGAACTGAATATCATCTATTAACAAGACATCAACATTTCTATATTTATTTCTGAAATCAACTGCCTTGTTATCACGAATTGAATTGATGAACTCATTCGTAAACTTCTCAGATGAGAGATAAACTACCTTCGCATCGGGATTATGTTCAAGTACATAATGTCCTATTGCATGCATTAAATGGGTTTTTCCTAATCCAACTCCTCCGTATATAAAGAACGGATTGTAGGCTTTAGCAGGTGCCTCCGCAACTGCTAGGGATGCAGCATGGGCAAAACGATTTCCGGCACCAATTACAAATGTGTCAAATGTGTATTTGGGATTAAGCATCCCAGCGGAACTATCATAGTGCTCTGTATTCTTTGCTTGGATTATTGGAGCAGGTAATTCAAAATCATCATCGTCCTGATCTTTTTGAACAACAAATTTAATCAACAAGTCTTCACCAGTTAATTCAGATAATATGCCAGCAATTAAATGTACATAGTGGTTTTCCAACCAATCGCGAGCAAAGGAATTAGGTGCAGCTATCGTTACGTTCGATCCTTTATAAGATAGTAATTTTGTTGATTTTAACCATGTTTCAAAGCTTGGTTTTGATATTTTTTGTTCAACTTGAGCCAGGACATTATTCCATAATTCTTCTAAATGTTCCAAGCTTTTATCTCCTTTACTTTTATTAAATAAAATTATTCATTCATTATATTTTTCATTTATTACACAAAATCACATACTGTGGATAACTATTATCCATAACTAGTGTAAAACTTTGTCCACAAGTTATTAACAATTGTGGATAAATGAATTATAAACAAAATATTCCACAAGAGAAAACACATTAATCGTAACAAAAAAGTACAGTCATTTCAATAGCCGATGAAACTTATCCACACAATGTATATTTATGCACTCGATAGTTTTCCACAAGAGGTTAGTATGTGTAAAAGGTGTTATTAAGTATTGTGGATAATAAAAAATGGACAAACTATTATTCACAAGAGGTGTTTATAATTTTGAACGATAATTGTGGATAAATGAAGGAGAGTTAATAATCTAATTCAATGATTGACATAACCAGAGTATTTTATATATAATATTTGAGTCTGTATGTTGAATAGAGATTTAACTTTGGTGATAAATGCATCAAGGTGAATTAGATTAAAAACTTTCATCTGGAGGTGTCATATATATGAAACGCACATATCAACCGAAAAAACGTAAGCATAGTAAAGTACATGGTTTCCGTGCACGTATGAGTACTAAAAACGGTCGTAAAGTATTAGCAGCTCGTCGTCGTAAAGGAAGAAAAGTATTATCAGCATAAGTCCACTGAGCTTCATCAGTGGTCTTTTTTTCTTTATAGTGGTTTAACTATGAATTAAGTGAATTATAAGTATTGGGTTATAATGAATGTAACTCGATTCAATTTATTTTTTGCAAGTTAGTTCCTTAATGATCTTCCTTTATATAATAAATGGGGAATCATTAAGGAACTATTTGCAAATTTCTGCGGAGGAAAACGCTTTCATTGCACTTTTGAAGCTAGGTTAGGTGATGGTATGAAAAAACGTCAACGTGTAAAAAAGAATGAGGATTTTCAAATTGTATTTAAGAAAGGAAAATCCTTCGCAAATCGACAATTTGTCGTATATTGCTTGCAAAAAGAAGAACAAAAAGAATTTCGAATTGGTTTATCTGTGAGTAAGAAAGTAGGTAAAGCTGTTACTCGCGTACAAATTAAAAGATATATTCGACAAGCAATCTTAGAGTTAAAAGATCAAGTAAGACAAGATATGGATTATGTTATTATCGCCAGAAATCCGGCGGCCAGTTTAGATTTTCATGAAACCAAAAAGAGTTTACAACATGTGTTAAAAATAGCAAAAGTATTAAAAAAGTAGCATTTTATACAATCAATAGTAGAGTGATGATTCATCACATGGTAAAATAGCTAAAATAGCGTAAAATTTCAGTTATCTGTTTTACGAAAGGTTATACCGAGAGAAACAAGTGAAAAATTGAATAGTGCTTTAGGAGGAAGAAGGTTGAAGAAAAATTTTTGGGGAATTCTGTTACTAACTTCGGTGGTGTTATTACTATCAGGGTGTTCAGAATTTAATCAGCCGATTTCGGCTGAAAGCAAAGGATTCTGGAATGAATTCATCGTTTGGCCGTTAGTTTCATTTATCAAACTATTTGCTGATTTTTTAGGATCTTATGGTTTGGGAATTGTTGCTGTAACAATTATTATTCGTTTAGTAATTCTTCCATTAACAATTAAACAAGTAAAAAGTTCTAAAAAGATGCAAGAAATTCAGCCTAAAATGAAAGAATTACAACAGAAATATGCTTCAAAAGATGCTATTACTCAACAAAAGTACCAACAAGAAGTCATGGCACTTATGCAAACTGCTGGTGTAAATCCTTTGGCTGGATGTCTACCAGTCTTAATTCAAATGCCAATCTTAATTGGATTCTATCATGCAATTAGTCGTATGAATGCTTCACCTGAATTATTTACGTTAGGAACATTTATTGTATTCCCACTAGGAGAACCTAGTGTTGTACTTGCAGTTTTAGCTGGTGCAATGCAATATATTGTACTAATGACAGGACCAGCAATGGACAACCCTCAAATGAAAGTAATGATGTACATTATGCCATTAATGATTATTGGTTTTGGTATTGCGTTACCAGCTGCATTATCATTATATTGGGTTGTCGGAAATATCGTTTCAGTAATACAAAACCTTGTAATTTATAAACCTTGGAATAAAAATAAAGAAGCTGCTACTACAGGAGGAGCGAAAAAGTGAAACAAATTACGCAAATAGGTGCAAACGTTCAGGAAGCGCTTCACTTAGCGTTACAGAAACTTGGTGTAACACAGAGTCAAGTAGATGTTGAAGTTTTACAAGAAGGTAAAAAAGGATTTTTAGGTTTTGGTGCAAAACCTGCTGAAATACGAGTAACTGTTAAAGAAGAAAAAATAGAGTCAATTATAAAAGAAGAGGTTCAACCTGTTCAAGAAAAGACAATTGAAGACAATGATCTAGGTGTTAAAGAAGAAGCAAATGAATTTGAACAAACTCAGTCTTTTGAAGTAAATGATTCCTTAAATCACGAAGAAGTAGAACATCATGAAATAGACCCAGTTGAAAAAGCAAAAGAATATCTAATGAATATTGCAAAAGAAATGGGTATACATGATCTAAAAATTCTATCAGAATTTGAAGGAAAGCGTTTATTATTTAAGCTGGAGAGTGAAAAAGCAGCATTATTGATTGGAAAACATGGTGCTACACTAAATTCATTACAGCAATTAACGCAGTTAGTCATTAATAATGTTGCAAAATCATTTATTTCACTATCAGTAGACGTTGAAAATTACCGAGAACGTCGTCAATCAACTTTAGAAAGCCTAGCTGACCGAATGGCGGATAAAGCAGTTCGAACTGGTAAAAAGGTTGCATTTGAGCCAATGCCATCCTATGAAAGAAAGATCATTCATAATGCATTAGCAAATCGAATCGATATTGAAACGTATTCTGAAGGAACAGAACCAAACCGTTATTTAGTGATTGAACCACTTAAATAATTGAAGAAGTAAATATCAAAATTAAAGGCAAAACTACTAAAAAAGTGGTTTTGCCTTTTTTATTTATGGATTTTTGAACTGTGGATAACATTTTACCTCAGTAAATTTAATTACGCTAAAAATGCTAATTGCCTATTTTGACATGCAACATATCCAAAATTCTGTGTATAGCATCTAAAATTTAATATGCCGTATTGGAATTTAGTCATGAAAGGAAATTAAAAGAGTGCTGAATTTTATATAGAATCTTAGAAGAGAAAAGGGTAACTAGGGATATCCACATGTGGAAAATTGCTTTACTTTCGTAATTAGCAAAAATATGTTACTCTAAATTGTTAGTGAAAGTTGTTCTGGAAAGTTATCCTCATGTGGATAAAAGTTATAATAACAAAAAAATTAATGATTTTCGTTTGATATAAATTGTGAATAAGTTTTGATTTGAGTAAGGTACTGATTTTAGGAGGAGAAGAAATGGAATTTGATACGATTACTGCGATATCTACACCAATGGGCGAAGGGGCCATTGCTATCGTTCGTTTGAGTGGGGATGAAGCGGTAAATATTGCTGATAAAATATTTCAATCGCCTAGAGGTAAAAAACTGGCGGATGAAAAATCACATACAATTCATTATGGACATTTGATTGATCCAAAAACAAATGATGTAGTAGAAGAAGTCATGGTATCGTTAATGAGAGGACCAAAGACATTTACACGTGAAGATGTAGTTGAAATAAACTGTCATGGTGGAATCGTTTCAGTTAATCGAGTTTTACAACTTGTATTAAGAAATGGTGCAAGACTAGCAGAACCTGGTGAGTTTACAAAACGTGCTTTTTTAAATGGACGTATAGATTTATCGCAAGCTGAGGCAGTAATGGATTTAATCCGTGCTAAAACGGATAGAGCAATGAATGTTGCATTAGGACAAATGGGTGGTAAACTATCTAAGTTGATAGAACAATTGCGTCAAGCATTAATTGAGACATTGGCACAAGTAGAAGTTAATATCGATTATCCAGAGTATGATGATGTAGAAGAAATGACAATCCCAGTGTTATTAGAAAAATCCACATGGGTGCGTGATGAAATACAAAAATTATTACAAACATCTTCTCAAGGGAAAATTTTACGTGAAGGTCTATCAACTGTAATATTAGGTAGACCGAATGTAGGGAAATCATCACTATTAAATAGTTTGGTCCATGAAAATAAAGCGATTGTCACAGATATTGCGGGAACAACTCGTGATATTATAGAAGAGTATGTCAATGTAAGAGGAGTTCCATTGCGACTAGTTGACACTGCAGGGATCCGTGAGACCGAGGATATTGTTGAAAGAATTGGGGTAGAAAGATCACGCCAAGTTTTAAAAGAAGCGGATTTAATATTACTTGTCTTAAATGCAGCTGAAGAATTAACAAGCGAAGACGAGCGATTATTTGAAACAATCGAAAATATGGATTTTATCGTAGTGGTGAATAAAACAGACTTACCACAACAAATAGATTTAGAAAAAGTAAATCAACTTTCTAATGGAAGAAAAGTTGTCACGACTTCGTTATTAAAAGAAGAGGGAGTAATCGAATTAGAAGAAGCGATTGCGGCACTATTCTTTGAAGGACAAATAGAGGCAGATGACTTAACCTATGTATCAAATTCTCGTCATATTTCTTTATTACATCAAGCATTAGATACAATCAGTGATGCAATAGAAGGTGCAGAAAGTGGAGTACCAGTAGATATTGTCCAAATTGATGTAACAAGAACTTGGGAAATCTTAGGTGAAATCATTGGTGATACAGTACAGGATAGCTTGATTAATCAGTTATTCTCACAATTCTGTTTAGGAAAATAAAAACTGTTGATTGAAACAAAAAACTAGGGAAAATTAATATTAAAACGTTATTGATATAGAGAGGAAGATAAGCATGACAACGACAACTTATGAAGCTGGTACGTTTGATTGTGTTGTAATCGGCGCTGGTCATGCTGGTGTAGAAGCAGCATATGCGGCTAGTAAAATGGGTGTCAAAACACTTATGTTAACAATTAATTTAGATATGATTGCCTTTATGCCTTGTAATCCATCAGTAGGTGGGCCAGCTAAAGGCATTGTTGTTCGCGAAATTGATGCATTAGGCGGACTTATGGGGAAAGTAATTGATAAAACCCATATTCAAATGCGTATGCTAAATACAGGAAAAGGTCCTGCCGTTCGTGCTTTACGTGCACAAGCAGATAAAGTTCTTTACCAACGTGAAATGAAACGCATTTTAGAAGCAGAAGAAAATTTAACAATTTATCAAGGAATGGTAGAAGAGTTAATTGTTGAAGATGGGGAAGTAAAAGGTGTGATTACACAAACGGGAGCCATTTACCGTGCGAAAACAGTAATTATTACAACTGGTACGTATTTACGTGGAGAAGTTATTCTTGGCGATTTGAAATATTCAAGTGGTCCAAATAATATGCGACCATCACTAAAACTTGCTGATAACTTACTTGAATTAGGTTTTGATATCGTACGATTCAAAACAGGTACTCCTCCTCGTGTAAATAGTAAAACGATTGATTATAGTAAAACAGAAATTCAGCCTGGCGACGAGGAACCACGTGCGTTTAGCTTTGAAACAACTGAATTTATATTAGATCAATTGCCATGCTGGTTAACTTATACAAGTTTAGAAACACATCAAATTATTAATGACAATTTAGATAAGGCACCGATGTTTACAGGGTTAATTACAGGAGCTGGACCACGTTATTGCCCATCGATTGAAACAAAAATTGTACGTTTTAATGATAAACCTCGTCACCAAATCTTCTTAGAACCTGAGGGTAGAGAAACAGATGAAGTTTACGTTCAAGGATTATCAACAAGCTTACCCGAAAACGTGCAAGTTCAAATGCTACGAACAATTCCTGGTTTAGAAAATGCAGAAATGATGCGTGCTGGCTATGCAATTGAGTATGATGCAGTAATTCCAACACAATTATGGCCAACATTAGAAACAAAACGTATTAAAAACCTTTATACTGCCGGACAAATTAACGGTACAAGTGGCTACGAAGAAGCTGCTGGTCAAGGGATTATGGCTGGTATTAATGCTGCTCGAAATGTATTAGGAAAAGAAGAAGTCATCTTAAAACGTTCTGAAGGTTATATAGGGGTATTAATTGACGATTTAGTAACAAAGGGAACAAACGAACCTTATCGTTTATTAACTTCACGCGCGGAATATCGCTTGTTACTACGTCATGATAATGCAGATTTACGTTTAACAGAGTTAGGTTATGAAATCGGAATGATTTCTGAAGAGCGTTACACTAAATATTTGATGAAAAAAGAACAAATTGAAAATGAAATTGCACGACTTCGAGAAGTGATCATTAAACCAAATGAAACTACTCAACAAGTGATTCGTTCTGTTGGCGGAACTGAGTTAAAAGATGGTATTCGTGCAGCTGATTTAGTAAAACGTACAGAAATGAACTATGATTTGGTTGCTTCATTATCACCATCAGAAATACAATTGAGCAACGAAGTAAAAGAACAAATTGAAATTCAATTAAAATATGAAGGTTATATTCAAAAAGCGTTAGCTCAAGTTGAAAAACTTCATAAAATGGAAGAAAAAAGAATTCCAGAAAATATTGATTATGATGATATTTCAAGCTTGGCAACAGAAGCTAGAGAAAAACTAAAAGAAGTACGACCTTTATCCATTGCACAAGCATCTCGTATTTCGGGTGTAAATCCAGCAGATATTTCGATTCTTCTTGTTTATATTGAGCAAGGGAAAATTGCGCGAGTAAGTAACGAATAGTACAGATGAGCGTTCGAGTATAATTGGTAACTCGAGCGCTTCACTATTTTATATTTAGGATTTCTTATCGTAAAAGGAGACTATAATGAACGAACAACAATTTATAGACGCTTTGAAAGAAAAGGGCATTGAGCTAACGGATGTACAAATTGGCCAATTTAGAAAATACTTTGAACTGTTAGTTGAATGGAATGAAAAAATGAATTTAACTGCCATAACGGATCTAGAGGGTGTTTATTTAAAACATTTTTACGATTCTATAAGTGCTAGTTTCTATTTTGACTTTTCAAAAGTAACGACGGTTTGTGATGTTGGAGCGGGAGCAGGGTTTCCAAGTTTACCTATTAAAATTTGTTTCCCACATTTGCATGTAACCATTGTAGATTCTTTAAATAAAAGAATAAGTTTCTTAAATCACTTAAGTGAACAATTAAATTTGGATCATGTTGAGTTTGTTCATGCTCGTGCAGAGGAATTTGGCCAAAATCAAAAATATCGTGAAAAGTATGATGTCGTAACTGCCCGTGCAGTAGCACGGCTTTCAGTCCTTTCAGAACTTTGTATTCCATTGGTTCAAAAAGGCGGTAATTTTGTAGCGCTGAAAGCAGCTGCTGGACCAGAAGAATTAAAAGATGCTAAAAAGGCAATTTCAACTTTAGGCGCATCTTTAAAAGAAGAGTTTGCCTATCATCTACCAGTAGAAGAAAGTGAGCGTACACTTTATATTTTTGATAAAATAAAAGAAACTCCAAAAAAATATCCTAGAAAACCTGGAGTTCCAAATAAAACACCAATTCAATAATAGTTATGTAGAATTCTTATAAAAGTTTCACGTGAAACATAAAGATTCCATTTCATATAAAATGTTCCACGTGGAACTTTATTGATTAATAAAAATTTATTTAAAATAAATTTGCTTTTATCTTTGTACATATTTTATATTTAGTACAGTTTAGTAGAATTAGATTTAATAGTTAATAGAATACTGTACTTTTAATTGTATTTCGTTGATAATAAGTAATAGGAGCAAGAAAGTTTCAAAAAGGTGGTGCCATTGGATGAAAAGTCCTTTTTCACGTTTTTTCGGAGGCGGGGATAAACTAGCATCTGAGGTTAAGAGTGATGTGGAAGTCTTAGAAAATAAAACTACTGAAGAAGTAGTTAAAATTACAATTGATAAAATTATTCCCAATCGTTTTCAACCTCGAACAGTTTTTGATGAAGAAAAAATAGAAGAATTAGCAAGAACAATTCATACACACGGTGTCATTCAACCAATAGTTGTAAGACGATTTGATGATGACAAGTATGAGATCATTGCCGGCGAACGTCGTTATCGAGCAATGAAAAAACTAAATTGGATCGAAGTTCCTGCTATCGTTCGTAATTTAAGTGATAAAGAGACAGCTTCAATTGCATTGATAGAAAACCTTCAGAGGGAAGAATTGACTGCAATTGAGGAAGCAATGGCTTATCAGCAGCTACTTGAACTTCATTCATTAACACAAGAAGCACTTGCCCAACGTCTAGGAAAAGGTCAATCAACTGTTGCGAATAAATTACGCTTATTAAAGCTTCCACAATCTGTGCAGGAAGCAATCTTGAAAAGAGAAATCTCAGAAAGACATGCAAGAGCGTTAATTTCAATTAAAGATGAAGAAACACAAGTTAAATTAGTAGATTTGATTAAAGAATTTGATTGGAATGTCCGTCAGCTAGAAGATTACATTCAGCAACTTTTAACTCCACAAGAAGAAGTTAAAAAGGAAAGACCAAAGAGAAAAGCAATTAGTAAAGACATTCGAATTGCTGTTAACACAATAAGACAATCTCTTTCGATGGTAACTAAAAGCGGTATCAATGTAAAAACAGAAGAAGAAGAAACAGATGATTTTTATACAATTACTGTGAAAATACCAAAGAAGAAGAATTAAATATTTCAAATGGTTCCTTTTTTAAAATTAGGAACCATTTTTTATATCGTTTTTTCAACCTAAATATTATTTTTTTGTTAGAATAGTAGAAGTATGACTAACAAATAAATTTATGTTATTTAGACAGACAAATAATTTGAACTTTATTAATAGAATTTGAAAGGTGAAAGTAGGTGCAAACGTCTTGGGAAGAACTATTGCTATAACGAATCAAAAAGGTGGAGTTGGGAAAACAACTACATCCGTAAATTTAAGTGCTTGTTTAGCTTACTTAGGAAAGAAAGTTTTACTCATTGACATCGATCCGCAAGGCAATGCAACAAGTGGTGTAGGAATCAATAAAGGTGATACGCAATATTGTATTTATGATGTGTTGATTGATGATGAGGAAATTGAAAATGTTATTAAAGAGACAAAAGTAGAAAATTTATCTTTAGTACCAGCAACAATACAACTTGCTGGTGCGGAAGTTGAACTAGTTTCTACAATTTCACGTGAAGTACGATTAAAACATGCGTTAGAAAATGTAAAAGATCGATATGATTATGTAATTATCGATTGCCCTCCTTCATTAGGGTTACTAACAATCAATGCCTTAACTGCTGCTGATGCAGTTATTATCCCAGTTCAATGTGAATTTTATGCCCTTGAAGGATTGAGTCAATTATTATCTACTGTACGACTTGTACAAAAACATTTAAATCAAGAGTTATATATCGATGGCGTTGTATTAACAATGCTAGATGCACGTACAAATTTAGGAATTCAAGTAATTGAGGAAGTAAAAAAATACTTCCAAGATAAAGTTTATAAATCAATTATTCCTAGAAATGTTCGTTTGAGCGAAGCACCGAGCCATGGTGAACCAATTATCATTTATGATCCAAAATCAAGAGGAGCAGAAATTTATCTTGAGTTGGCAAGGGAAGTGATTAAAAATGGCTAGAGGATTAGGTAAAGGATTAGAAGCTTTATTACCAGCCATGGACAATGAAAATGAAATTAAAAAAATCCCAGTGCAAAAATTAGTTGCGAATCCATATCAACCCCGTAAAATTTTTGATGATGAAGCCATAGAGGAATTAGCACAATCTATTCGTGAGCATGGAATTATCCAACCAATTGTGGTTCGGAAAAAGGGTTCGAAGTATGAAATTGTCGTAGGGGAAAGACGTTTTAGAGCTGCAAAACTTGCAAACTTAGAAGAAGTTCCTGCCATTGTTAAAGAAATGACAGAAGAACAAATGATGGAGGTTGCGATACTAGAGAACCTTCAAAGGGAAGACTTAACACCAATTGAAGAAGCAGAAGCTTATCAAAGTTTAATAGAAAAATTGAATTTTACACAAGAAGATCTTGCTAAACGATTAGGAAAATCTCGCCCCCATATTACGAATCATATACGACTGCTTCAATTACCAGATGAAGTAAGACAAATGGTAAATGATGGTGCACTTTCAATGGGACATGGTAGAACATTACTCGGATTGAAAAATAAAAGAAGAATTCCTGAAGTGGCAAATAAAGTCATTAAACAGCAGCTAAATGTTCGCCAATTGGAAATTCTAATTAAAGAATATAATGAAAATGTTTCACGTGAAACTTCGAATACAAGAAAAGATATTTTTGTTCAGTCAAAAGAAACTCAACTTAGAGAATATTTTGGAAC
>Ga0182747_1001220_pt1 | contig 20494 bp, 16 predicted proteins | sample eDN3rd30CBELigBY_FD_128526 | JGI IMG/M metagenome (GOLD analysis project Ga0182747, IMG submission 128526) | Enriched backyard soil microbial communities from Emeryville, California, USA - eDNA 3rd pass 30_C BE-Lig BY (version 2) (version 2) | ecosystem: Environmental > Terrestrial > Soil >...
AAGTAATTGATGGAAAAGGTCACTTTGTTTCACCAGGATTTGTTGATCTTCATGTACATTTACGTGAACCTGGGTTTGAACATAAAGAGACAATTGAAACGGGGACAAAATCTGCTGCAAAAGGTGGCTTCACAACGATTTGTGCTATGCCTAATACGAAACCAGTACCTGATTCAGTTGAAAACTTAAAACTAATTCGAGGGTTAATTAAAGAAAGTGCAGTAGTTCGCGTATTACCATACGGGTCACTAACAGTTGATGAAGCTGGCGAAAAGCGTACAAATATTTCTGAATTAAAAGACAACGGTGCTGTAGCATTTTCTGATGACGGAGTAGGAATTCAACTTTCATCTACTATGTACGAACAAATGCAAGACGCTGCAAAGGTAAATGCAGTGGTTGTAGCCCACTGTGAAGATAATTCGTTAATTTACAACGGTGTAATGCATGAAGGAACTAGAAATAAAGAATTAGGTCTTCCAGGAATTCCTTCCATCTGTGAATCAGTTCAAATTGCAAGAGATGTTCTACTAGCAGAAGCTGCTGGTGCCCGTTACCATGTTTGTCACGTATCAACAAAAGAATCAGTTCGTGCAGTACGCGATGCAAAAGCTGCTGGCATCAAAGTGACAGCTGAAGTTTGTCCGCATCATTTATTACTTGAAGAAATGGATATACCATCAGACGATGCCAATTGGAAAATGAACCCTCCATTACGTGCAAAAGATGATCAGGATTCACTTCATCAAGCATTACTTGATGGAACAATCGATTGTATTGCAACAGACCATGCTCCACATACAGTGGAAGAAAAATGTTGCGGAATGGTTGGCGCTCCATTTGGAATTGTTGGCTTTGAAACGGCATTTCCACTACTTTATACAAGATACGTGGATACTGGTAAATGGACTTTAAAACAATTAGTAGATTGGATGACAGTTAAACCAGCGGAAGTTTTTGACTTACCTTACGGAAAAATAGAAGTAGGTGCTTCTGCAGATTTAACAATCATTGATTTAAATAAAGAGCAAATAGTCGAAGTTGATAAATTTGCAACGAAAGGCCGCAACACACCGTTCAACGGCTGGAAAGCAAAAGGGTGGCCAATTATGACTATCTGTGAAGGCAACATCGTCTATGAGGAGGCAAAATAATGAAAAAGAGAATGTTAATTTTAGAAGACGGCACAGTATTTAACGGCATCGCGTTCGGTAGTGATAAAGCTTCACAAGGTGAGGTCGTATTCACAACAGGAATGACAGGTTATCAAGAAACTTTATCAGATCCAAGCTTTTATGGACAGATTGTTACTTTTACATATCCACTGATTGGGAATTACGGAATTAATCGTGACGATTTTGAATCAATTACACCTGCAATCCGCGGAATGGTTGCACGTGAATTAGCAAAACAACCGTCTAATTTCCGTTCAGATATGAGTTTAAATGACTATTTAACATCAAAAAACATCCCAGGCATTGAAGGAATTGATACTCGAAAACTAACTCGAATTATTCGTTCAAAAGGGGTAGTACGTGCAATTTTGACAGAGGCAGATGCAGAAGTAAATGTAGATGAAATTGTTGCAATGTTACAATCAACACCACTTATAACAAACCATGTTCATGAAGTTTCACCAAAGGCTGCCTATCCAAGTCCAGGTCGTGGAAAACGTGTTGTATTAATGGACTTTGGTATGAAACACGGTATTTTAAGAGAATTAAATAAACGTGATTGTGACGTATTAGTTGTTCCTTACAACACAACAGCGGAAGAAATTTTAGCGTGGTATCCAGATGGAATTATGTTATCGAATGGACCTGGGGACCCTGCAGATGTGACAGAAGGAATTGAAACAATTCGCAATCTAATCGGAAAAGTGCCAATCTTCGGTATTTGTTTAGGTCACCAATTATTTGCTCTAGCAAGTGGTGCAAAAAGTTTCAAATTACCATTCGGACATCGCGGTGCAAACCATCCAGTAAAAGATTTACGTACTGGTCGTACAGAATTAACATCTCAAAATCATGGTTATGCAATTGATGAAAGCTCTTTAGAAGGTACAGATTTAGAAGTAACTCATGTTGCATTAAATGATGGAACGATTGAAGGGTTACGTCATAAAAAACACCCAGTGTTCACAGTACAATATCACCCAGAAGCTTCACCTGGGCCAGAAGATTCCAATCATTTATTTGATGAATTTATTGAATTAATGGAAGCTCATGCAGGGAAGGAGAAACAACATGCCTAAACGTACAGATATAGAAACTATTTTAGTAATCGGATCAGGTCCAATCATCATTGGTCAAGCAGCAGAATTTGACTACGCAGGAACTCAAGCGTGTCTTTCACTTAAAGAGGAAGGCTACCGAGTAATCCTTATTAACTCTAACCCTGCTACAATCATGACAGATACAGAAATCGCAGATAAAGTATACATCGAGCCAATTTCATTAGAATTCGTATCACGTATTTTACGAAAAGAACGTCCAGATGCAATCCTACCAACACTTGGTGGTCAAACAGGATTAAACATGGCAATCGAACTGCAAAATTCAGGGATTCTAGATGAGCTAGAAATCGAAATACTGGGTACAAAATTAGATGCAATTCATAAAGCGGAAGACCGTGATTTATTCCGTAATTTAATGTATGAATTAGGTGCACCTGTACCTGAATCAGATATTATTCATAACTTAGCTGAAGCAAAAGCTTTTGTTGAGAAAATCGGTTATCCAGTAATCGTTCGTCCGGCCTTCACACTTGGTGGAACTGGTGGGGGTATTTGTAACAACGAACAAGAACTTGAAGAAATTGTTCAAAGTGGTCTGAAATACAGCCCAGTAACACAATGTTTACTTGAAAAATCAATCGCTGGATTTAAAGAAATTGAATATGAAGTAATGCGTGATTCTAAGGATAACGCCATCGTTGTATGTAACATGGAAAACTTCGACCCAGTTGGTATTCACACAGGTGACTCAATTGTAGTGGCACCATCTCAAACTTTATCTGACCGTGAATATCAAATGCTACGTAATATCTCACTAGATATCATTCGCGCTTTAAAAATTGAAGGTGGTTGTAACGTACAATTAGCACTTGATCCATATAGCTTTAATTACTATGTAATCGAGGTTAACCCTCGTGTATCACGTTCATCTGCGTTAGCTTCAAAAGCAACTGGTTATCCAATTGCTAAACTTGCAGCCAAAATTGCAGTAGGTTTAACTCTTGATGAAATCATTAACCCAGTTACAGGCTCTACTTATGCAGACTTTGAACCTGCGCTTGACTACATCGTTGCGAAAATTCCACGTTGGCCATTCGATAAATTCGAATCTGCAAAACGTAATTTAGGAACTCAAATGAAAGCTACTGGGGAAGTAATGGCATTAGGACGCAACTTTGAAGAAGCAATTTTAAAAGCTGTTCGTTCTCTTGAAACAGGTCATATGCATATTGACTTAAAACATGCTGAAGATAATTCGGATAATTGGATTGAAAAACGTATTCGAAAAGCAGGCGATGAACGTTTATTCTTCATCGGAGAAGCGTTACGTCGCGGAATTACAGTAGAACAAATTCACGAATGGTCACAAATCGATCTATGGTTCTTATATAAATTACAAAACATCGTAGAGATGGAAGCAACACTTGCAGAAAACAAAAATGATGCAGAAATTCTTCGCCAAGCAAAACGAATGGGATTTGCAGATAAGAAAATTGCGGAGCTTTGGGAAACAACACCTGAAGCAATCTATGCATTCCGTAAAGAAGCAGGCATTATTCCAGTTTATAAAATGGTTGATACATGTGCGTCAGAATTTGAATCAACAACACCATACTATTATGGAACATACGAAGAGGAAAACGAATCAATCGTTACAGATAAACCTTCTGTTGTAGTACTTGGTTCTGGTCCAATCCGTATTGGTCAAGGTGTAGAGTTTGACTATGCTACTGTTCACTCAGTATGGGCAATTCAAGAAGCGGGTTATGAAGCAATTATCATTAACTCAAACCCAGAAACAGTCTCAACTGACTTCTCTATTTCAGACAAACTTTACTTTGAACCATTAACAATTGAAGATGTTATGCACATTATTGATTTAGAAAAACCAATTGGTGTAGTTGTTCAATTTGGTGGTCAAACTGCAATTAATTTAGCTGACAAATTAGCAGCTTATGGTGTGAAAATTTTAGGAACTAGTTTAGAAGATATCGACCGTGCTGAAAATCGTGATAAATTCGAACAAGCATTACATGAATTAGATATTCCACAACCGGCTGGTGAAACGGCTGTTTCAACAGAAGAAGCATTAGCAATCGGTAAAAAACTTGGATTCCCAGTACTTGTTCGTCCTTCTTATGTACTAGGTGGTCGTGCAATGGAAATCGTTTATAACGAAGATGAACTTGTTCACTATATGGAAAACGCTGTTGAAGCATCTCCAGATCATCCAGTGTTAGTTGACCGTTACTTAACTGGTCAAGAAATTGAAGTTGATGCAATTTGTGATGGTGAAAATGTATTAATCCCAGGAATTATGGAACACGTTGAACGCGCGGGTGTTCACTCTGGTGATTCGATCTCAGTATATCCACCACAAAAATTAACTGAGGAACAAAAAGCTACTTTAGTTGACTATACAACTCGTTTAGCAAAAGGCTTAAGAATAATCGGTTTAATGAATATTCAATACGTATTATCTAAAGGTGAAATTTATGTAATTGAAGTAAATCCTCGTTCAAGCCGTACAGTACCGTTCTTAAGTAAAATTACGAACATTCCAATGGCAAATATCGCTACAAAAGCAATTCTTGGAAAATCAATTATTGAACAAGGTTACGAACCAGGTCTAGCGAAAGAACAAAAAGGTGTATTTGTAAAAGTACCAGTTTTCAGCTTTGCAAAACTTCGTCGCGTAGACATTACACTTGGACCTGAAATGAAATCAACTGGTGAAGTTATGGGGAAAGATGCAACTTTTGAAAAAGCATTATATAAAGGATTCGTTGCAGCTGGAACAGAAGTAAAACCATTTGGTACAGTACTATTCACAGTTTCAGATAAAGATAAAGAAGAAGCAATTTTGTTAGCTAAACGATTTAATACAGTTGGTTATCGAATTGTAGCAACAGAAGGAACAGCAAGAAGCTTTGCCGATGCTGGTATCCATGCTGATGTTGTAGGAAAAATCGGATCTAAAGATAAAACACTGATCGATGTCATTCAAAATGGTGAAGCGCAACTTGTCATTAATACTTTAACGAAAGGAAAACAACCCGCTAGTGATGGTTTCAGAATTCGTCGTGAATCCGTTGAAAATGGTATCCCATGTTTAACTTCACTTGATACTGCTGAAGCTATGTTAGAAGTCATTGAATCAATGACATTTACGGCAGAAGAAATGCCAAAAGCGGGGGTTGTCCATTCATGATTCAACAAGAAAGAATGTCGGTGGTACGACAAGAACAAATAGCAAAGAATATTTATGAAATTGTATTACAAGGGAAAATTGTTCAGGATGCAAATCCTGGACAATTTGTCCATGTACGTGTCTCAGATTCTTATGAACCATTACTTAGAAGACCTATTAGTATTGCGAATATTAATAAGGAAGCAAATGAATTTACGCTAATATATCGTGCTGAAGGTCGAGGTACAGAAATTTTATCTCAAAAGCAAATTGGTGATGAAGTAAATGTACTTGGGCCATTGGGAAATGGCTTTCCAGTAGATGCCGTACCTGAAAAAGGAGTAGCATTGCTTGTAGGTGGGGGAATTGGTGTTCCACCATTATATGAACTTTCCAAACAGCTAAACAAACTTGGAGTTCGTACGATTCATGTGTTTGGATTTGCTACTGAAGACGTAACTTTTTATGAAGATAAGTTTTCTTCATTAGGTGAAACCCACTACGTTACGGTTGATGGATCTTTTGGTTCAAAAGGATTTGTAACAGATTTACTTGAGGAATTGTCACCAGAATTTGATACGTTTTATGCATGTGGCCCACTTCCTATGTTAAGAGCACTAGAAGGCTTTTATCCAAATAAAAAAGGCTATTTATCCTTCGAAGAACGTATGGGATGTGGCATTGGTGCGTGTTTTGCATGTGTTTGTAAAACAACAGATAAGGTTGAAAAAGATTATGTAAAAGTTTGCTATGATGGACCAGTATTTGAGAAAGGAGTTGTGAAGCTATGAGTAATATTAGTATCCAACTTCCTGGCCTAGACTTAAAAAATCCAATAATGCCAGCATCCGGCTGCTTTGGTTTTGGTAAAGAATTTGCAAGACTTTATGATTTATCTAAACTAGGCGCTATTATGATCAAGGCGACTACTGTCGAGCCGCGCTTTGGTAACCCAACACCACGAGTTGCTGAAACACCTGCAGGAATGTTAAATGCGATTGGTTTACAAAACCCAGGATTAGAAAAAGTAATGAGTGAGGAATTACCGTGGTTAGAACGTTTCGATGTTCCAATTATTGCAAACGTTGCTGGTTCATTATTAGAAGACTATGTTGATGTTGCACGCAGGATTTCCACTGCATCAAATGTAAAAGCATTAGAGCTTAACATTTCATGTCCAAATGTCAAGCATGGTGGAATTACCTTTGGAACAGATCCAGTGATTGCCAGACAATTAGTGGAGGCTGTAAAAGCTGTTTCAAAAGTTCCTGTGTATGTAAAGTTATCACCTAATGTTACGAATATAGTAGAGATCGCTCAAGCCGTTGAAATTGCTGGGGCTGATGGTATCACAATGATTAATACATTAATTGGTATGCGTTTGGATGAGCGCACAGGAAAACCAGTCATTGCTAATGGTACTGGAGGTCTTTCTGGTCCAGCAGTTAAACCAGTTGCTCTTCGAATGGTGTATGAAGTCTATAAAGCTGTTGAGATTCCGATTATCGGGATGGGCGGAGTAACTTGTGCTCAAGACGTCATTGACTTTATGTCAGCAGGTGCATCGGCGGTTGCTGTAGGTACAGCAAACTTTGTGGATCCATTTGTTTGCCCAACGATTATTGATGAACTTCCTAAAAAGTTAGACGAATTAGGTGTGAAGAGTATTAAGAGTATCATTGGAAGGAGCCACCGCTAATGAACAACAAACCGATTATTGCACTGGATTTTCCTGGGGAAAAAGAAGTCTTTCAATTTCTAAATCATTTTAATGAACCATTGTTTGTGAAAATTGGAATGGAGCTTTATTTACAAGAAGGGCCAGGAATTGTAGCGAAAGTTAAAGAACTTGGCCACGATGTATTTTTAGATTTAAAACTTCACGATATTCCGAACACCATTAAATCAGCAATGAAAGGGTTAGCTCGACTAGGAGTTGACTTAGTAAATGTCCATGCAGCAGGTGGTATCAATATGATGGAGGGTGCACTTGAAGGTTTAGAAGCGGGTACACCTTCTGGTCAGGCACGAGCTCGCTTAATTGCAGTGACACAACTAACATCGACTACGGAACAACAAATGCAAGATCAACAAAAAATTCAATTATCCTTGATTGATTCAGTGTTACACTATGCAAAGATTACGAAACAGGCTGGGTTAGACGGGGTTGTATGTTCTGTACACGAAGCAGGACTAATTGGTGATGCTTGTGGTAGTGACTTTTTACGTGTCACTCCAGGAATTCGATTGGCTGGCGGAGAAAGCCATGATCAAAAACGCGTGGCAACGCCAGACTTCGCAAGAAAAAATGGTTCTTCATTAATTGTAGTTGGTCGAGCGATTACAAAAGCAGAAGATTCAGCGAGTGCATATAAAACCGTAGTTAAATTATGGGAGGAAAATTAATATGTCAGTACATAAAGAAATCGCACATGCAATGTTAAAGGTTGGCGCAGTGGAATTAAATCCTACTGAATTATTTACTTGGGCATCAGGTATTAAATCGCCAATCTATTGCGATACAAGATTAACAATCTCAGACCCAGCAGCACGTAAACAAATTGCTAACGGTTTAGCACAAACAATAAAAGAGAATTTTCCTGGTACGGAAGTAGTTGCTGGAACTGCAACTGCTGGAATTCCTCACGCAGCTTGGGTATCTGACATTTTAGAATTACCAATGGTCTATGTTCGTTCAAAAGCAAAAGAGCATGGTCGTGGCAATCAAATCGAAGGTAAAATTAGTGAAGGACAAAAGGTAGTTGTAGTTGAAGATATTATCTCAACTGGTGGTTCTTCCATCACTGCAGTAGAAGCATTACGCAATGCGGGATGTGAAGTAGTAGGGGTTGTATGCGTTTATACATACAATTTACCAAGAGCCGAAAAAGCATTCGAAGAAATCGGCGTAAAATATGCTAGTCTAACAAACTTTGATTATTTAATAGAAGCAGCAACTGAATCAGGCGCTATTTCTGAAGACCAAATACCATTTTTAAAAGAGTGGCATGGGGAATTGAAGGCTGGGACGTTGAGTAGTAGTAAGTAATGATAGGTTTTTTGGGGTGCGTTCTAAGTAGCGCACCCTTTTTGAATATGTTAGGGATTTTTTTCTTCGTGTAAAATGGATTTCATTTACTAGACAAGAAAAGAAGAAGTAGCGAAAAGTTGTCGAGTAAAAAGGATTTACTAGACAAGAAATAAAGAAGCAGCCAAAAGTTGTCTAGTAAATCAAATCAACGACAGTTATTTAATGATTCTACCTTTCATACAAAGTGAGTAGATCGATATTTACCTACCATTTGAAAGTTACGATTTAAAATCCGCATAATCGTCCTACTAGAAGTAATGCCACCACACCACTCAAAAATACCATTTGTTGTAATTTTCTCTTCAGGAAACAGCAACTTAAACTCCTCCACACTACGTAATATAACGCTATAAACCGATTCACGTTTGCCGCATTTCAAACATATACAACTATATCCCTCAACCGTATTCATAAATGAACCACATACGGCGCATGTTACACCCAATTTAAGATCTTTATATTCATACGGTGGAATTTGCCAAAACATTGAATCTGATGAATGGAGCGAAAGTAACTTTTCTGCAACATAACTATTTTTGTTTATCTTATCTGTTGACATACTTTCGAACTTTTTTAAATAGCGGTGAATTTGAGTTGGGTATATAAATGGCTTATCTAATGGGGCACCGTATAAAGTGAACTCTTGATTGACAAAAACAACATTGTATTCAATTGGTAAATGAATTTTTAAACTTTGTAGTATTTGTCTTAATAGAGTTTCAGCACGCACGACTTGGGATAGAGGATTAATAATTTCTTTCGTTTTAGAGTAAATTCGATCTTTGGTTGCATCGTAATAATAGTCACCTTCAAGATTTTTAACTTCATAAAGAAAAATCTTATCATATGTAATGATTATTGAATCCAATTGAAAATTTGTGCTATTTACTTGAAGGAATAAATCACTCAAAATCAGAAAATTATTTTGAAGTTTACTAATGTAAGATTCAAATAAAATTTCTCCCTCATAGCCCTTTTTAAGAGTATGTAAAAGGGATTTATATTTCTCCGATAATTCCAATCTATTATTGAGGGAAGTAAGTATTTGCAACTCAAGTGATCTCTTTCTTGGTTTTACAATCAATATTGAAACACACCTTTCGACAGTAGTTCTAGAACTATTTTTATAAAAGTGAATTGTAAAAATCAACATTAGTAACAATAATAAAATTTTCAAAAGCTAATTCGGTAGCAAAATAAATTTTCTCTTTAATAAGGCTTTAATTTTTATTTAAAAGAACCCAAAAATCATACTTTTTATACCAACTATGTATACGAATTTGAGATTTGTAAAAATTTAATAATCTTTAGACGAGGACAAAGAAAAAATTGCGGAAACTAAGTGCTATTAACGCGATGAATTCCGATGACGGGGCATCAAGTGGTTTAGTGATGAACGGAAATTATATTACAACACCTGGCTGCCAAATTGGGGTAACATTATTAGAAAAATAACTAAAAGGATCCGCTACAATGACTTTTTAGCGGATCCTTCCATTATTACACTTTAAATTGTTTTATTAATTCTTGTAGTTCCACTGATTTGTTTGATAAATCAATTGCAACATGATTAACACCATTCATTGTAGCTGTTTGTTCTTCAACTGCTGCAGCGATTGTTTGGAAGTTGTCAGAAGAATTATTTGCACCGTTTGCAATATTTTCAACTGAAGCTGCTACTTCTTCCGCACCGGCAGATATTTGTTGAGAGGCAGCTGAAATCTCATTAATTTTATCGTTAACAACTAAAATACCTTCATGAATGGATTGGAAAGCTGTTCCGGATTCTTTTATCACTTCAACTCCGAGATTAACGGATTGAAGGGATTCTTTGACTGCTTTTTCAACGCTAACTGTGTCATTTATGATTACATTTGTTAATTCAACAATCCTACTTGCAGATTCTTTCGATTCCTCCGCTAATTTACGCACTTCATCTGCCACCACAGCAAATCCTTTACCATGTTCACCTGCTCTTGCGGCTTCAATAGCTGCATTTAAAGCCAAAAGATTTGTTTGGTCAGTTATGTTCGTAATTACTTGCGTAATGTTACCGATTTCTTCTGATTGTTTGCTTAATTTTTGTACAAGTTCATTTACGAATGAAGTAGAATCTTTGATACTCTGCATTTGTTGCTGTGCTTGTACAACCGTTTTACTACCCTTTGTCGCTGTTTCGGAAAATTCAAGAGCATTTTGTTGTAGTATTTGTGAGGACTCAGCAATTCTTTGAATCCCGCTAGACGTTTCCTCCATTGCACGAGCACTTTCATTTGCAGCTGTAGCAGTAACGATTGAGATTTCTGTATTTTCACTTACACGTTTTGCAATATCTTCAGAGGTTGCAGTCATTTCTTCTGTACTAGCAGATAACTCCTCGGCAACAACAGTTAAATGTTCTGTATTTGTTTGTACATTTTGAATTAGGCCTTGTAAATTTGATTTCATTTGGTTAAAGGCATTTGAAAGTTGTCCAATTTCATCTTTTGATTTAATCTGTAAATCTTTTTCAGTTAAATCACCATTTGCAATTTGCTGTGCAGCATTCACTACATTTAATAAAGGTTTGGAAATTGAACGTCGTACAAATAAAACGATGAAAATTGCTACAACTAATCCCAAAATGATAGCAATCATAGTAATGAATGATGTTAGGCTAACAGAATCTTTTGTATCCTTTGAGACTATATCAAGAATCTCAAGTTGATAGTCTAGTGTTTTTTCTGCGTATTCTAAGATGGAGCTATTTGATTCTTGGGCATCATTATTCACAATGTCTTTTGCTTTTTCTAGGTTACCTTTATTGTAATAAGACCACATGTTTTCAACGTCACTGTTGAAATCCTGGTTGAATTTATCAATCTCAGCGGCATATTGTTTTGTTTCTTCTGATTCGACAGTGTTTTTTAACTCAACAATTAACTCATCTAATACATTTTGATAGTACGACAATTGCTCGCGCGTATCTGGTGTATCTTCAATTATGATTTCTCGTAAGTAAAGTCCTTGCATAGCTAGAGCGAATTTAATTTCTTCTGCAAGCTCAACATTTTTAACTTGACGTTCTACTCCCTCAGTTACTTTACTCTTTATACTATTAATCTGAACTATTATAATTCCAAGCGATAGGACCAAAATAACAATAACTGCAAAAAGTCCAATACTAATTTTTTTACCGATACTCAATCGATGACCTCCTTAAAATATTTGAATTAATTTCCATAGATGAAATACTTTACAAAATATATAATTTGTCATATTACTAATCAATAAGAATTAATGTAAATGTAGAAAATGTGTCTTTAATAATGAGAATTTATAATTTACCGAGTTTTTAGATAAAAGAAACAAAAAAATAAACGCCCAATTGGACGTTTATAAAGGTTTATTGCTTTTTAATTTCAATACGATATCTTCATCAGGAGTCACATAAAGGGTTTTCTGTTCAAAATATATGACGAATCCTGGTTTTGAACCATTTGGTTTTTTTACCTGACGTATTTCAGTATAGTCAACAGGGACAGAAGACGACCCTCTAGCTTTACTAAAATAGGCGCTTAAAGTAGCTGCTTCAAACAAGGTTGTTTCATCTGGTTCGTTAGAATGAATGACCACATGGGAACCAGGGATATCTTTTGTATGGAACCAAATATCCGATTTTTTTGCGATTTTAAAGGTTAAATAGTCATTCTGTTTATTGTTTTTACCGACAGAAATTTCAATACCTGTAGAGGAATAAAATTTTTCTGGTTCCGGTTTTGTTGGTTTTTTCTTCTTCTTTGAGGCACGCATTCTCAAGTAGCCTTGTTCAGCTAATTCTTCTCGAATTTCCTCTATATCTGATGGAGCTGCTTGTTCCACTTGCGCAATCAGCATCTCAAAATAATCCACTTCTTGTTTTGTTTTTTCAATTTGTTCTTGAACCATGACAAGTGCATTTTTTGCTTTGTTATATTTTGTATAATAACTCTGTGCATTTTCAACGGGTGTTTTTCTTTCGCTAACAGGGATAGTAATCTGTTCACCATCTTCACTGTAATAATTTGTTACAGTGACTTCTTTAACACCTTTTTCAAAATTGTATAAGTTCGCCATAAGCAATTCGCCATAAAGCTGGAATTTGTCTAATTTCGAAGCGTTATCCAAATCTTTTTGAAGTTTTTTTAATTTCAATTTTAATTTACTAATTTCATTTTGTAGCCAGCGCTCTAAGTCACCAGCTTGCTGTTTGACGCGATCTCTTTCGGCACGCGCATAAAAAACTCGATCTAATAATTCACTTAAACTATTATAAATCGTTCCTTGATCTGATAGATGTGTAAGCTTCGTTGGTGAAAAGTAGGTTTTACCATTTAGTTCTAAATAAGTAGGGAAGGAACTTTGAACAATTTCTTCCATAAACGAATGATAGCTATTTAAAACGTCCCCTTGACCTATGCGATGAAGTAATTCATTTGCATGTGTCATAGAAAAGCCTTTCAAGTGCTCAACGACTTCTTTTGAAGTTCTATTACTCGCAAAGAATGTAGTTAATTCATCATCACTCATCTGGATGGGATTAAATTTATTTTGAACAGGTGGTACGATATACGGTTGCCCAGGTAAAACAGTACGATAACTATTAACAGATGGCGGTAAATGCTTTAAGCTATCAATGATTTTATTTGTATCACGATCGATTAAGATTAAATTACTATGGCGTCCCATAATCTCAATCGTAAGTTTTCGATAGACCGTATCGCCAATTTCATTTTTACTTTCGATACTTAACGAAATGACACGTTCAAAAGGATCGGTTTGGATATCTTGTATAAAACCACCTTCAATATGTTTTCGAAGTAACATACAGAACATTGGTGGTTCGCTCGGATTGTCAATCGATTGTTCAGTTAGATGAATACGTGCATAAGAAGGATGTATTGAAAATAATAATTTATGGTTTCCTCCACCTGAGCGTATATGAAGCACAACCTCCATTGCATTAGGTTGGTGGATCTTTGTAATTCGACCTGTAATAAGTTTGTTTAGTTGTTTTGATAGTGCAAAAGTAAATAATCCATCAAAAGCCATGATAGATTCCTCGTTTCTATATATATTAAATAAAATATATTATATAATTATTTTCTCTTGAATGTGTAAACTTTTCCTTTTTAACGAAAAGACTTATTTTTAAGACGAGTGTGTGTATTTCTACTCTTTCTTAAGTTATAATTTACAATACATGTGTTATAATTGGAACATTATACAGAAAGGTGTGACCAACCTTGGTACGTAGTATGACTGGTTTTGGCAGGGGTGTCACAACAACAGATGATTTTCAGCTGACAGTTGAAGTTCGCTCAGTCAATCATCGTTTTCTAGAAATTCATTCAAAGTTTCCAAAAGAATGGCTTGAAATTGAGTTAATGGCGAAAAAGCAGTTATCACAATCCATCAGCCGTGGAAAATTAGATATTAGCATCAATGTAAAAATGGAAGATCAGTCAACATTCAATGTGAAAATTAATTGGCCAATTATTGAAGCATATAAACAAGTTCAAAAAGAGTTAAGTAACAGTATGCCATTAAAAGATAAATGGTCGATGCAAGAGATTCTAACTATTGAAAATGCGATTGTTTATGAGAAAAATGAGATTCCAATTGAACAACTCAAGCTGGCATTTGAGAGTGCGCTGAATGAGGCTACTACACAATTAATTCAAATGCGAGAACATGAGGGTAAACAATTAAAAACGTTTTTGTTACAATATAAAGATGACTTAATGGAACAATTACAAATTATCCGGAAATACTCACCACAAGCCGTAGAGAAATATCGCGTCAAATTAATTGAAAGAATGAAGGAAATTACGGATTCTAATACTTTTGATGATCGAATCCTTGCAGAAGTTGCTATATTCGCTGAAAAGGTTGATATCTCAGAAGAATTAGATCGTCTTGAAAGTCACTTTAATCAATTAGTGGATACACTGAATGAACATACTTCTATCGGGCGAAAACTCGATTTTTTAATGCAAGAATGTCTACGCGAAATTAATACAATTGGTTCTAAAAATCAATCTACTGAATGTGCAATTGCAGTTGTTCAGTCAAAAACATTGTTAGAAAAAATGCGAGAACAAGTACAAAATATTGAATAAGTAACGCAGAAAAATTTGATTTATGAGAAGGGAGAATGAAAAAATTGAGAAAAGAACGCGGCTTATTAATTGTTCTATCTGGCCCTTCTGGTGTTGGTAAAGGCACAGTCCGAAAAGAACTGTTTTCGCAACCTGACACAAATTACGAATATTCGGTATCTATGACAACGCGTAAACCTCGTGAAGGTGAAGTAGATGGTGTAGATTATTTCTTTAAAAGTCGGGAAGAATTTGAAGCGTTAATTGAATCTGGCGGATTATTAGAACATGCTGAGTTTGTTGGGAACTATTATGGTACCCCAATTGAATATGTAAATGAAACGTTAGATGCAGGAAGAGATGTATTCTTAGAAATTGAGGTGCAAGGAGCTGCTCAAATTAGAGAAAAAGCACCAGACGCATTATTTATCTTCCTTGCTCCACCAAGTATTTCAGAACTTCAAAATAGACTGATCACTCGCGGTACAGAAACTGAAGATATTATTCAAAAACGTATCGCAACAGCAAGAGAAGAATTAGAAATGATGAGTTTATACGATTATGTAGTTGAGAATGATGAAATACAAAATGCTTGTGATAAAATTAACGCAATCATCGTTGCAGAGCATTGCAGAAGAGAACGTGTTGAAAAATTATATTTGTCCATGTTGAGAGGAGAATAAAATTATGTTATACCCATCAGTCGATTCATTAAAAAGTAAAATTGATTCAAAATATTCACTAGTAAGCTTAGCTTCTAAAAGAGCAAGACAAATGCAAGAAGAGGGCAATGAAAAGTTAGGTAAATATGTATCCTACAAACCAGTTGGTAAAGCCCTTGAAGAAATCGCAGCAGGTGCATTGTCAAAAGAAAAACAAGACGCTTCTACTGTATATCATGACGAAATTTAACAGTATTTTATATACTTAAATAAGCAAACGTTGTAGCTCCCGGAGAACATTCTTTGGGAGCTTATCATTTGAAAGGGTGGAAATCTATGCAAAATCGAAATGTGTTACTTTGTGTTTCGGGTGGAATTGCTGTTTATAAAGCAGTTGCTCTTGTAAGTAAGCTTACACAAGCAGGTATGAATGTAAGAGTAATGATGACAGAATCTGCACAAAAATTTGTTACACCTCTTAGTTTTCAAGTGATGTCCAAAAATGATGTTTATTTTGATACTTTTGATGAAAAAGATTCAAGTAAAATCGCACATATCGATTTAGCGGATTGGGCTGACTTAATCATCGTAGCTCCAGCCACTGCAAATGTAATTGGCAAATTGGCAAATGGAATTGCGGATGATATGGTAACGACTACATATTTTGCGGCAACATGCCCTGTATGGATCGCGCCTGCCATGAATGTTCATATGTATGATCATCCTGCTATCAAACGCAATATTGCTCGATTAAACGAAGATGGATGCTTATTCATTGAACCATCAGAGGGATATTTAGCATGTGGTTATGTTGGGAAAGGGCGATTAGAAGAACCAGAGAAAATTACTCAATTAGTAGTTGAGTATTTTGAAAGAGACGCGAAGGATCTATGAATCATCGGATAGCAGAAGTGATTGTCGATGTAGCAGCTTATCCTGTAGATCGACCTTTTGATTATGTTGTACCAACTCATATGCAATCACTTATTGAGTGTGGAAGCCGTGTGAAAGTTCCATTCGGACCAAGGGACGTACTAGGGTTTGTCATCTCATTAAAAAGTGAAACAGAAATAGATATCGAAAAATTGAAGCCTATTTCCAAACTGCTAGATATTGAACCTGTCCTTACAAGCGAAATGCTAACGTTAGCGAAATGGTTAAAACACGAAACCATTTGTTATGAAGTAGATGCACTGCAAGTAATGTTACCTTCAGCGCTAAGAGCAAAATATGAGAAGTTTGTTGTATTACAAGTAAACGTAGAGCAACTATCATTTCTATTACAACCTTATTTCTCACAAACGACAAAAGTGAATTATAACGTTTTTGAAAGAGATGATTTGCTACACGAGCTCAAAACCGCGATTAAACACAAACAATTGGTCATTGAAAACGTAGTAAAACAAAAAGGAACAATTAAAGAAGTTCGTAAAGTAAAAATTAATGATTCCCTTGAAGAACTTTCGGCTATATATGAAAACATTTCAGCAAGAGCAAAAAAGCAAAAAGTGCTCGTTGAATGGATGCAAGAACATGTTGGAGAAGTGTTTAATCCTCAAGAAATTACAAAACAGGTTGATTGCTCAGATGCGGTATTACATTCCGTAATAGAGCAAGGAGCTGCCCAGTTTATTCAAGAAGAAGTGTATCGAGATGTTTTCACAAAAGATGTGAAGAAAACTGACTTTTTAGATTTGACTGAGGAACAAGCAGTTGCATTAAGTCAAATCATACATGCGATGGATAATAAGGAACCTGAAACATTTTTATTGCACGGGGTAACAGGAAGTGGTAAAACAGAAATCTACTTACAAGCCATTGAACATTGTTTAAATGAAGGTAAAGAAGCTATAGTTTTGGTACCAGAAATTTCATTAACACCACAAATGACGGTACGATTCCGATCTCGTTTTGGCGAGCAGGTTGCTGTGATGCACAGTGGATTATCTGTAGGTGAAAAATATGATGAATGGCGAAAAATTCACGAAGGAAAGGTAAAAGTCGTTGTGGGAGCCCGATCTGCCGTGTTTGCGCCATTTGAAAACTTAGGCATACTAATTATTGATGAAGAACATGAGTCTACATATAAACAAGAAGATTCACCGAGATACCATGCTCGTGATGTTGCAATTTGGCGAAGTAAATTTCACCACTGTCCTGTCATATTAGGAAGTGCTACTCCTTCACTTGAATCTTTTGCAAGAGCAAAGAAGCAGGTTTACAAGTTATTAACTTTAACAAAAAGAGCCGTTAGCCAATCATTACTACCGGAAGTTCAAATAGTTGATATGCGTGAGGAATTAAAAAACGGTAATCGCTCGATGTTTTCTGAGAAACTTGTTGAAGCAATCCAAATTCGTTTAATGAAAAAAGAACAAATGGTATTGTTCTTAAATCGAAGAGGATATTCATCCTTCGTTATGTGTAGAGATTGCGGGACAGTAGTTCAATGTGAAAATTGCGATATCTCATTAACTTATCATCGTTCCACTGAAAAATTAAAATGTCATTATTGTGGCTATGAACAGCGTGTCCCAAATACATGTCCGCAGTGTCAAAGTGATCATATTCGTTATTTTGGAACTGGTACACAAAAAGTTGAAGAAGAGATTGCGAAGCTATTTCCAGAAGCAAGAGTGTTACGTATGGATGTGGATACGACCAAAACAAAAGGTTCCCATGAGCAAATTTTAGAGGCGTTTGGTGAAGGAAAAGCTGATATTTTATTGGGTACACAGATGATTGCAAAAGGCTTAGACTTTCCCAATATTACACTTGTAGGAGTATTAAGTGCAGATACATCACTTCATTTGCCTGATTTTCGTTCAAGTGAAAAAACGTTTCAGCTTTTAACGCAAGTTAGTGGTCGTGCAGGAAGACATAACTTACCAGGTGAAGTAATCATTCAAACATATACACCTGAGCATTATTCGATTGAGCTTTCGAAAGAACAGCAATATGAACCGTTCTATGAACGTGAAATGTTGACAAGACATCAAGCAGGATATCCTCCTTACTATTATTTAGCGCTTATACAGGTTTCCCATGAAGATGTATTAAAAGCTAGTGAGTATGCACAAAAAGCAGTGGAATACTTACGTTCAAATTTATCTTTTAATGTTTCTATTATTGGTCCAACTGCATCTAGCATAAGTCGCCTACAAAATAGATATCGATATCAATGTTTGATAAAATACAAGGTGGAACCAAACTTGATTGATACATTTATTCAATTGATTAAAATTTACCGGTCAGATTGGATCAAAAAAGGAATTCAGCTCACAGTTGATTTGAATCCTTCATCGATCTAACAAAGAGAAGAGGTTAATATAGATGGCTATTAAAGAAGTGGTTAAACATCCAGCGAATATTTTATCGCAAAAATGTGATGAAGTAACAGAAATAAATGAAGAAATCATCCAGTTACTTGATGATTTATATGACACAATGGTGGAGTACGATGGGGTGGGTATTGCAGCACCTCAAATCAATGTCCCATTACGTGTAGCTATTGTTGAAATGGGTGAAGAACGAGCAATTCTAGAAATGATTAATCCTACCGTATTAGAAGTAAACGGTAAGGATGTTGATATAGAAGGTTGTTTAAGTTTTCCAGGTCTATTTGGTGAGGTTGAAAGACCAACTTATGTCAAATTTGAAGCATGTGATCGTGAAGGAAGAGTGTATGAAGTTGAAGCAGTAGGGTTTGATGCGAGAGCAATCTTACACGAAATTGACCATTTAGATGGTGTGTTATTTGATTCAAAAATTCTTCGTATCGTAACGGAAGAAGAACTTGAAGAAATGTATGGAGAGGAGGAGTAAAGATGACAAAAATTGTTTTTATGGGTACACCTCATTTTTCTGTACCTATACTAACTATGCTACATGAAGAAGGTTACGAAATTTTAGCGGTTGTGACGCAACCTGATCGTCCTGTAGGTAGAAAAAGAATTCTTACGCCCCCTCCTGTAAAAGAGGAAGCCTTACGTCTAGGGTTACCTGTTATACAACCTGAAAAACTACGTAATTCTAAAGAATTGAATGAAATAATAAATTTACAACCCGATCTAGTTGTAACTGCAGCATTTGGACAAATATTACCGAAAGTATTACTGGATGCTCCAAAATTAGGTTGCATTAATGTTCACGCTTCTTTATTACCAAAATATCGAGGTGGCGCACCAATACATCAAGCAATATTAGATGGACAAACTAAAACTGGTATTACCATTATGTATATGGCAGAAAAACTTGATGCAGGCGATATTATCTCTCAAAGAGAATTGACAATCGAAGATTCAGACCATACCGGTGCAATGTTTGAGAAATTAAGTATTGTTGGACGAGATTTACTAAAAGAAACATTACCTACAATTGTTGCAGGTACAAATGCTCGTATCACTCAGAATGAGGAAGAAGCAACTTTTGCTCATAATATTTCTCGTGAACAGGAACGAATTAACTGGTCTAACGATGCTCGAACTATTTATAACCAAGTGCGCGGCTTACATCCTTGGCCAGTTGCTTATACTACTTTAAATGGAGAAAACGTTAAAGTTTGGTGGGCAAATGTTGGAACAACAACTTCGAATTTAGAACCTGGAACAGTAGTTAACATTGATAAGGACTATTTCGAAGTGGCAACTGGTGATGGAAGTACCCTATCTATTCTTGATTTACAGCCTGCTGGCAAAAAACGTATGACTGCCGAAGATTATTTAAGAGGTACTGGTTCAAAATTACAGATTGGGGACCGATTTGAATGACAGCAAAAAAGAAAGTTCAGATTTGGGACGGTAATGTACGAGATGCAGCTTTAACAATTCTTTTAGCGGTTGATAAAAACCAAGCTTATAGCAATTTGCTATTAAATCAAACAATCAAAAAGTACAAAATTGAATCGAAAGATCGTGCCTTATTAACTGAAATCACGTATGGAACATTACAACATAAATATACACTTGATTATTATTTAGAGCCTTATATTCGAACAAAAATTGATTTATGGGTTCGATGGCTTTTACGACTATCATTGTACCAGGTTGTTTATTTGTCGCGGATACCAGCACATGCTGCTGTCAATGAAGCAGTAGAAATTGCTAAAAAAAGAGGGCATCAAGGAATTGCTTCCATGGTGAATGGAATATTGCGTTCCATTCAACGTCAAGGCATCCGTTCAATCGAAGAGATTCA
>Ga0182747_1001221_pt1 | contig 20482 bp, 18 predicted proteins | sample eDN3rd30CBELigBY_FD_128526 | JGI IMG/M metagenome (GOLD analysis project Ga0182747, IMG submission 128526) | Enriched backyard soil microbial communities from Emeryville, California, USA - eDNA 3rd pass 30_C BE-Lig BY (version 2) (version 2) | ecosystem: Environmental > Terrestrial > Soil >...
GCGGGGACGGGCGGCGAGCGCGGCGCTGGTGGCCGCCACCATCTCCGGGACGCTGCCGAGGACCACGTCCTCCTTGGAGGAGAAGTAGCGGTAGAAGGTGCGGGGCGAGACGTCGACCTCGGCGGCGATCTCCTCGATGGTGACGTCGTGGTAGCCGCGCTCGGTGAACAGCTGGAGCGCGACCCGCTGCAGGTCGTCGTGCGTGCGCTGCTTCTTGCGCTCCCGGAGCCCCGGCCGGTCCTCGGTGATCACGCCGCCAGCCTACCTGGGGGTCTGACGTTCGTCATGCATGTGCCGGATGTCATCTATGCATATTGGCAGGTCTGCCAATATGCTCCTCCTGCTCGACGAGCGGGCCCGCCGCGTCGTCTGTCCCGAGAGGACCTCATGTCGAAGTACCTGTACCGCCTGGGCCACGGGTGCGTGCGCCGCCGCAGGACCGTGCTCGTCGCCTGGATCGTGGTGCTGTTCGGCGTCGGTGTCTTGGCGAGCACCGTCGGCGGGCCGCTGAGCGACCAGTTCTCGATCCCCGGCACCGAGTCCCAGCAGGCCATGGACCTGCTCGATCAGCGCTTCCCGCAGGCCTCGGGCTCGTCGGCCCGCGTGGTGTTCGCCGTCGACGAGGGCCGGCTCGACGACGCCGGCGCCAAGGCCGGCATCGAGGCGACCCTGGCCCAGCTCGGGAAGGCCGACGGGGTGAGGGCGGTCTCCGACCCGTTCGAGGCCGGCACCGTCTCCCCCGACGGGAGCATCGGGTTCGCCGACGTGCAGTACGGCTCCGATGCGAGCGAGGTCACCGAGGCCCAGCTCGACGCCCTCTACGGCGCCTCGGGTCCGGCTGAGGCCGCGGGTGTCCAGGTCGAGCACGGCGGCGAGGTCAAGCGCCAGGAGGAGCCGGGGCACAGCTCCGAGCTCATCGGCCTCGGCGTGGCCGTGATCGTGCTGCTGCTGTCGTTCGGCTCGCTGGTCGCCATGGGCATCCCGATCGTGACCGCGCTCATCGGCGTGGGCATCGGCCTCTCGGGCATCACCGTCGTGGCCGGCCTCACCGACGTGTCGTCGTCGGCTCCCACCCTCGCCACGATGATCGGCCTCGCGGTCGGCATCGACTACGCGCTCTTCATCGTCACCCGGCACCGCCAGAACATGGCCGAGGGCCACGACGTCGCCGAGGCGGCGGCGCGGGCCACCGCCACCGCTGGCGGCGCCGTCGTGTTCGCCGGGATGACCGTGGTCATCGCCCTTCTCGGCGTGCTCGTCATCGGCATCCCGTTCCTCACGGCGATGGGCCTCGGCGCCGCCCTCACCGTGTTCCTCGCCGTGCTGATCGCCGTGTCCCTGCTCCCGGCCCTGCTCGGCTTCGCCGGCACCAACATCGACCGCTGGCGCATCGGCCGGTCCCGCACCGGTTCGGCCGAGGAGGCCGAGGCCAGCCTCAGCGGCCGCTTCGCCCGCAGGGTCATCGCCCGCCCCGGCGTGTCACTGGCCGTCGGGCTCGGCATCATCGCGGTGCTCGCCGTGCCGTTCCTCTCGATGCGCCTGGGCATGACCGACGCCGGCGCCTCGCCGAAGGACACCACCGAGCGGAAGGCCTACGACCTGCTGGCCGAGGGCTTCGGGCCCGGCTTCAACGGTCCGCTCACCCTGGTGGTCGATACCCGGGAGGCGGCCGATCCCGAGGCGGCCCTGACCGCCGTCTCCGCCGCGGTGGGCGACGACCCCGGCGTCGCCGTCGTCGGTCCGCCGATGGCGAACGAGGCCGGGGACACCTCGATCGTCTCGGTCATCCCGGCCACCTCGCCGTCGTCGGCCGAGACCGAGGAGCTGGTCCACCACCTCCGCCACGACGTGGTGGCCCCCGTCGCCGAGCGCACCGGCGCCGACGTCGCCATCGCCGGCCAGACCTCCGTCCTGATCGACGTGGCCGACAAGATGGCCGACGCCCTGCCGCTGTTCATGGGGCTCGTCATCGGCCTGACCATGATCCTGCTGCTCGTCGTGTTCCGGTCCCTGCTGGTGCCGGTCAAGGCGGCCATCGCCATCCTGCTCAGCATCGGGGCGAGCTTCGGCGTGCTGGTCGCCGTCTTCCAGTGGGGCTGGATGAAGGACCTGATCGGCCTCCAGGAGACGGTGCCGATCATCAGCTTCCTGCCCCTGTTGATGTTCGCCATCCTCTTCGGCCTGTCGATGGACTACGAGGTCTTCATCCTCTCCCGCATCCGTGAGGACTACGTGCGGACCGGCGATGCCCGCCGCAGCGTGCTGACGGGTCTCACCAGCTCGGCCCGGGTCATCACCGCCGCGGCGCTCATCATGATCAGCGTGTTCGCCAGCTTCGTGCTGGGCGAGGACCCGATCATCAAGATGTTCGGCGTCGGGTTCGCGACCGCGGTGCTGCTCGACGCGACCGTCGTCCGGATGATCGTGGTGCCCGCCACCATGGCGCTGTTCGGCGATCGAGCGTGGTGGCTCCCGGGCTGGCTCGACCGCATCATCCCGGACCTCGACGTCGAGGGCGAGCACCTCATCGAGGCCCTCGACCACGCGTCCGACGGGTCCGGCGGCGGCGATCGGGTCGACGACGCCGACCGGGTTCCTGTCCCCGCCTGAGCTCGGAGCGGTCAGGGCGCCCGTCTCAGGACGAGACGACGTCGAAGCCCATCGCCAGGGCGACGGGGATCTGGCGCGGGTCGAAGGTGAGGAAGGTGGTGGGCCGGGGCAGCCGGTCCGCCGCCGCCAGGTGCAGGGCGTCGACGGTGCGCAGCGGCTGCTCGCGGGTCAGCTCCGCGGCGCGGTCGAGGCAGCGCTGGTCGACGGGCACGACGTGGATCCGCTCCCAGTCGTCGCGCAGGGCGCGGCGGACCCGGTCGCCGTCGGTCGCGAGGTCGCACACCCGGTCCACCATGCCGAGGGCCTCGGCCTGGGCCAGGGCCGACGCGCACCACACCGGGTCGGCTGCCATGGCCTCGAGCACGAGGGCGCGGTGCGGCCCGGAGAGGTAGCGGCCGAGGAGGGCCGAGGTGTCGAGGGCCAGGGTCATGCGCCGCGCACCTCGCGCAGGGCCCGGTCCAGGCGGCCGCCGGTCCACGTGTCGATCCGGGTGTCGGGGTCGGCGGGCCGGTCGCCGCGCCGGGCGGGCACCAGCAGGCCCCGCGCCGCCAGGTCGTCGATCGTGACCTGCGTGCCCGTCGGCTCCACCGGGCCGAGCTGGGCCACGGGCCGCCCGGCGATGGTGACGACGATGCGCTCGCCCTCGCCGGCTCGCCGCACGAGCGACGTCAGCCGGCCCCGCAGGTCCCGGATGCCGAGGCGCTCGTCCATCGCCCAAGTGTACGCACGTGTACGCGCCCGGACGGGCGAGGAGCGGCGGCGGTGGGGCAGGGTTCGGGGACCGGTCACCTCCCGACCGGCCCGCACCACCAAGGGGACCAGCGTGAACTTCGCGTTCAACGAGGAGCAAGAAGAGCTCCGCAAGACCGTCCGGGCCTTCCTCGAGGCCAAGTCGTCCGAGGCCGCCGTGCGCGAGCAGATGGACACCGAAGCCGGCTACGACGCTGCGGTCTGGCAGCAGATGGGCGAGCAGCTCGGCCTCCAGGGCCTGGCGATCCCCGAGGAGTTCGGCGGCTCGGGCTACGGCTACATCGAGCTCGTCGTGATCCTCGAGGAGATGGGCCGCTCGCTGCTGTGCGCCCCGTTCTTCTCGTCGGTCGTGCTGGCTGCCAACACGCTGATCCACTCCGGCGACGACCAGGCCAAGGCCGACCTGCTGCCCGGCATCGCGACCGGCGAGACCATCGCCACGCTGGCCTTCACCGAGGAGAACGGCCGCTGGGACGAGGCGGGCATCACTGCCACCGCCACCCCCGACGGCGACACCTGGAAGCTCGGTGGCACGAAGATGTACGTGCTCGACGGCCACACCGCCTCGCTGCTGCTGGTCGCCGCCCGCACCGATGCCGGCGTGAGCCTCTTCGCCGTCGACGGCGAGGGCGCCGGGGTCACCCGCACCGCCCTGTCCACCATGGACCAGACCCGCAAGCAGGCCAAGGTCGAGCTGGACAGCGCCGCCGGCCGCCTCATCGGCGCCGACGGCGAGGGCTGGGCCGTCCTCGAGCGGGTGCTCGACCTGGCCGCGGTGGCCCTGGCTGCCGAGCAGGTCGGCGGGGCCCAGGCGTGCCTCGACATGGCCGTCCAGTACGCCAAGGACCGCGTCCAGTTCGGCCGCCCCATCGGCTCGTTCCAGGCCATCAAGCACAAGTGCGCCGACATGCTGCTCGAGGTCGAGTCGGCCAAGTCCGCCGCCTACTACGCCGGCTGGGCCGCCTCGGAGCTCAACGACGAGCTGCCCTCGGTCGCCTCGCTCGCCAAGGCCTACTGCTCGGAGGCGTACTTCCACGCCGCCGCCGAGAACATCCAGATCCACGGTGGCATCGGCTTCACCTGGGAGCACCCGGCCCACCTGTACTTCAAGCGGGCCAAGTCATCGGAGCTGCTCTTCGGCGACCCGACCTACCACCGCGAGCTGCTCGCCCAGCGCATCGGCATCTGATCCCGACGCACGCTGCACTCGCCGAGCGGCCCGCCCTCCGGGCGGGCCGCGCCGCGTTCGAGGAGCACGCGGTGACGCAGGCGTCACGAAGCCGTAACGTGGTCGGGCCGCATCCCGGTCCCGCCTTCCCTTCACGAAGCGTCCCGCCTTGCCGATAGCTCCAGCGATGCATCGAGACCCCGCCGCCGCCCTGCCCGCGCGCCGCGCCCGCCGTCGTGCCGGCGTGCTCGCCGTGGCCGGGGTCGTGGTGCTCGGGCTCCTCGCCGGTCCGGCCGCGGCGCAGAGCAGCCCGGACCTCGACGGCCCCAAGACGAGGGCGGAGCACGACGCGGCCGTCGAGGCGCTCGACAAGACGCTCGCCCGGGCGCCCGAGGATCAGCCCCCATCGCCTGACGATCCGTTCCAGGACGTCGTCGACACCCGGAAGAAGGCGGCCGAACTGGCCCTCGACCGGCTGGAGGCCACCGCCAAGTCCGACGCGGCCAACGCCGTCGCGCTCGAGGCCGCCAGCGCGCTGCAGAAGGCCCAGGACAAGGAGGCCGCCGCGGTGAAGGTGCGCCAGGCCGCCATCGCTGAGCTGGCCAAGGAGCGCAAGCGGCTGTCCGACCTCACGGTCCGCGCCTACGTCACCGGCGGCGAGTCCACCGTCGACGACTACCGCGCCTACGTCGAGGGCGACACCTCCGACCCGTCGGCTGGCCGCCAGATCATGTTCGGCCAGGTGCTGGATCGGCAAAAGGACGTGACCGAGCAGGCCCAGGAGCACCTCGCCGAGGCCCGCCGCAAGCTCAAGGCCGTCCGCGTGATCGTGGCGGCGGCGAAGGCCAAGGCGATCGAGGCCCTGTCGAAGGCATCGGACCTGGCCCGTCAGCGGACCGAGGCGGAGCAGGCCCACCTCGCCGCGGCATCCGACGCGGCCGCGGCTGATGCCGCCCTGCGCTCCGCGGCCCGCCGGCCCATCCGGCCCGTGCCCGAGGGCGTGTCGCTCATCGGGATGCCCCGCTTGAACGCCGAGGACCTGGCTGGCTGGTTCGAGACCGGGCCCTACGCTCCCCGGACCGCGACGCCGATCATCGACTTCGCGACGTGGTTCATCCAAGACGGCCGGGCCGAGGGCATCCGCGGCGACATCGCCTTCGCCCAGGCGGTGCTCGAGACGGGCGGCTTCGCCAACACCGACAGCGTGGTGGCCAACAACTTCTCGGGCATCGGCCACTACGACAACGTGCCGCTCGGCTTCACCTTCCCGTCGCCCCGCGCCGGCGTCCGGGCCCAGATCCAGCTCCTCAAGGGCTACGCGGTGAAGGACCCGGACTACGCCAACCCCCTGGTCGACAAGCGCCTCCGCGGCCCGGCCGGCTGCTGCCCCACCTGGGGCGATCTCACCACCGTGTGGGCCACCGATCCCACCTACGGGCCGAAGGTCATGCTGATCTACACCTCCATGGTGGAGTACGCCCTCCAGCGCCGGGCCAAGGGCGAGGGCTTCGACGACCCGTCCGTCGCCGAGATCGCCGCCGCCGAGGCGGCTCCCGCCGACTAGCGGCGCTGCGTCTACGGTCGGCATCCGTGACGTGGATCTTCCTCATCGTCGGCCTCGTGCTCGTGGTCGTCATCGGCCTCGTGGTCCTGGGTCGGGAGACGGCCCGGCTGTCGGGCATCGGGCGCCCGGCGGTGTTCGACATGACCGAGGCCGTCGAGTTCATCGCTGACCGGCTGCCCCCCGAGACGCAGGCCCGCATCTCCCACGATGACGTCCGGTGGGTGCTGCTCGCCGACGCCGATCTCCTGGAGGACGCCACCGCCGAGGTCTCGCCGCCGTCGTCCGCTCCCGGTGACGGCGACGACGACGACGGTGACGACAGCGATGGCGATGGCGATGGCAGCGACGAAGCCGGCGAGGCGCGGCCCGAGCGCCAGGTCGTCGACGAGGACGTGGCCGTCGCCCGCATCATCGAGCTGGCCGACGCGTCCGGCCGAGACCTCGAAGACGCCGACATCGTCGCCGTCCTCGACGGCCGGCTCGCCTACTTGGGCGCCATCGGCGCCATCGGGCCCCAAGCCGAGGCGTAGTTCCCGCGAGCCGCCGCGGTCGCGTACCGTTGCCGCCATGTCGCGCCCTACCAAGTTCGAGCACTTCCAGTACGTCGGTGACAAGCGAACCCAGGTCGTCTACGACCTCGACACGGCGCCGGCTGAGCTCATCGACGAGCTGATGGACGCGGGCACGTACCTGGCGTTCGGTCCCGACACGCTCGTCGAAGCGGCCAACCGCGGGTACAAGCCGCACCCCTCTGCCGTCACCGCCGAGTCCGAGTGAGCCGAGCGCCTCGACCAGGCACGGGGCGCTGACCGGTGGAGCTGGAGATCCGATCGGGCGCGGCCCAGCTCGCCGCGTACCTGGCGAACCCGCCGGTGGCCGACTCGTCGCCTCCCACCCTCGTCCTCTGCCACGGGTACCCGTCCTCCGCGCTCGGCGCGGCCGACACCAACCGGTCCTACCCCGAGCTCGCTGACCGCATCGCCAACGAGGGCTGGCGCGTGGTGACGTTCGCCTTCCGCGGGTGCGGCGGGTCCACCGGCGACTTCTCGCTGGGGGGCTGGCTCGAGGACGTCCTGGCGGTGGTCGACCACCTGCGGTCGATGGGCGACACCCGCGGCATCTGGCTCGCCGGCTTCGGCACCGGCGGCGCGCTGAGCATCGCCGGAGCGGCCCGGCGGCCCGAGGTCATCGGCGTCGCCGCCCTCGGCGCACCGGCCGACTTCCGCGACTGGGCCAGCCATCCCCGGCGCTTGGTCCAGCACGCCCGGGAGATCGGCGCCATCCACCACGCCGACTACCCGCCGTCGATCGACGTGTGGGCGCGAGGCCTCCACGAGATCAAGCCCACCGACGACGCCGCCGAGGTCGCCCCGCGGCCGCTGCTCGTCCTGCACGGCTCCGACGACGAATCGGTCCCGCTGTTCGACGCCCGCGTGCTGGGCGACGGCCACGGCGACGCCGAGCTGCGCATCATCAGCGGGGCGGCCCACGACCTGCGCAACGACCCTCGGGCCGTGGCCATCCTGCTCGGCTGGCTGGACCGGGAGCGCCACCGTTCGCGGTGACGAAGCCACGTCGAGTGCGGTGCTGGATTCAAGGCGCGGCCGTGGGTGCCGATACTCTCGTCAGTGGCCGGGGTAGCGTCGGTCGCCTCACCCCGACCTGGAGCCTGTGTGACCGACAACTGCGAGCCCGCCACCGTGGACGATGGCACCGAATGCCCTGGCTGGCTCGCTGAGCTCCGGGACCTCGGGACGCTGGGGCAGATGTGGACCCTCACGGTCGTCGTCTTGTGCGCCGCCCGGGCCGTCGTCGTGTGGCCGATGCTCGGTGAGCACGGCATCAACCCCTGGTGGTTCCTGGTGCTCGACGTCGGGACGGCCCCGTTCTACGGCGTCGGCCAGGCGATGGGCGTGAAGATCCTCCGCGACGAGACCCGTCCGCTGCGCCACGCGATGCCGTGGATCGCCATGGTCCTCGTGTCGTTCCTGGCGCCGTACCTGTACGTGCTGCGGTCGGCCGGACAGCTGCCGCACTACGTCGTGTGGGGCGTGCTGCTCTGGATGGCGGTCTTCGGCAGCCTCACCGCCCGCCGCATGGTGCGCGACGTGCGCATGGAGGCCGTCGCCGGTTGACGCCCGAGCCGGGCCAGCGCACTCGCCGCCCGGTTCACGTGCCGTTCATGGTTCCGGCATGGATGGGAAACGGCACACCACCAGGCTCGCCCCGGTGAGCGACCTCTTCGACGACTACGACGCAGGGTCGATCCGCCGTACCTACGACGAGATGTTCGACCGCTACGGGCGGGTCCGCGACACCTACCGCGGCGTGCACGACACCCTTGAGCCCCAGACCACCGCCGACCTCGCCGTTCGCGCCGACGGGCTCAGCCGGGCGTACCGCGACCGGGGCGTGACCTTCGCCCTGTCGGGCCAGGAGCGGCCCTTCCCGCTCGACCTCGTGCCCCGGGTCCTGTCCGTCGAGGAGTGGCGCCGGCTGGAGGCGGGGATCCGCCAACGGGTCCGGGCGCTCGAGGCGTTCCTCGCCGACGTCTACGGCCCGGGTGAGGTGTTCGCCGACCGGGTGGTGCCCCGGAAGCTGGTCCACTCGTCGCCGCACTTCCACCGCCAGGTGCACGGCATGGAGCCGGCGGGCGGTGTCCGCATCCACGTGTCCGGCGTCGACGTCATCCGTGACGACCACGGCGAGTTCCGGGTGCTCGAGGACAACCTCCGCAGCCCGTCGGGTGTCTCGTACGTGATGGAGAACCGCCGGGTGATGGCCCGGGTGTTCCCCGACCTCTTCGGCACCCACGCCGTCGCGCCCGTCGACGACTACCCCCGCCACCTGCTGGGCGCCCTGCGGGCCACCGCTCCCGTTCGTGCCGCCGATCCCCGGATCGTCGTGCTCACCCCGGGCGTCCACAACTCGGCGTACTTCGAGCACGCCCTGCTGGCCCGGCTCATGGGTGTCGACCTCGTCGAGGGCCGCGACCTGGTGTGCCGCGACGACGTCGCCTACGTGCGGACCACCACCGGTGACGAGCGGGTCGACGTGATCTACCGGCGCATCGACGACGAGTTCCTCGACCCGGTCCAGTTCCGCCCCGACTCCGTCCTCGGCTGTGCCGGGCTCGTCCACTCGGCCCGGGCCGGGAACCTCACCATCGCCAACGCGGTGGGCAACGGCGTCGCCGACGACAAGCTCACCTACACCTACGTCCCCGAGCTCATCGAGTACTACCTGGGTGAGCCGCCGCTGCTGCGCAACGTCGACACCTACCGGCTCGAAGACGACGACCAGCGCGAGTTCGTCCTCGACCGCATCGACCAGATGGTGGTGAAGCCGGTCGACGCCTCCGGTGGCTACGGCCTGGTGTTCGGGCCCGATGCGTCCGACGAGGAGATCGAGCGGTGCCGCCGGGACGTGCTGGCGGACCCGCGCGGCTACATCGCCCAGCCGGTCGTGTCGCTCTCCACCGGGCCCACGCTCGTCGACGGACGCCTCCGGCCCCGCCACCTCGACCTGCGGCCCTTCGCCGTGAACGACGGCGAGAAGGTCTGGGTCCTGCCCGGTGGCCTGACCCGGGTCGCGCTGCCCGAGAACAGCCTCGTGGTGAACTCGAGCCAGGGCGGCGGTTCCAAGGACACCTGGGTGCTGGCCGACGAGGACCGGTCCTTCGGGCTCGACCTCCCCGCGCCGGAGCCGGCAGCCGCTCGCCCGTCGGTGCCCGTGCCGCTGCAGTTCGGTCCCGCCGACGACCACGAGCGCCACCACCAACAGCAGCTCCAGCAACAGCAGGCGGCCGACGCCGTGGACGCTGGGCTGCGAGCCGACCGCTCCGAGGAGGCCGCGACGTGTTGAGCCGCATCGCCGAGGCCCTCTACTGGATGGGCCGCTACCTGGAGCGAGCCGACGACACCGCCCGGCTCCTCGACGTGTACGTGCACCGGATGGTGGTGCAGGTCAACGACGAGCGCGTCGGCGCGTCGCTCCTGGCCGCCATGGGGCTCGACCCGTCGGAACTGGCTCGCATCGGCGACTCGGCCGACGGGCCGATCGACCTGTGGCAGGCCACGGAGATGCTGGCCTACGACGCCGACAACCCCAGCTCGGTGGTCGGGTCGCTGCGGCTGGCCCGGGAGAACGCACGGGGCCTGCGCGAGATCCTCGCCACCGAGGTGTGGGAGGCCCTCAACCGCACGTACCACGAGCTCGACAACCACGTCCGGGTCGCCCGTACGCTCGGACCGCACCTCTTGTTCCAGTGGGTGCGCGACCGCGTCGCCCTCGTGGGCGGGCTCACCGACACCGTCTTGCTCCACGACGACGGCTGGCGGTTCCTCACCATCGGCCGCTGCCTCGAGCGCGTCGACATGACCGCTCGGCTGCTGGGCGCCGTACCGGCCGCCGCCGACGCCTCCCGGTGGAACGGCGTGCTCGTCTCCTGCGGAGCCAACGACGCCTTCTTGCGCACCTACGGCGGCGACATCGACGTGGCCAAGGCGCTCAGCGTGCTGCTCCTCGACCCGGACTTCCCCCGGTCGGTCAACTACGCCCTCGCCCAAGCCGAGATGTGCCTCGAGCAGGTCGACGGGATGACCGGCCCCAGCGGCCGCCGCCAGGCCCAGCCCCGCACCAGCGCGGCGGCCCGCGAGGTCGGCCGCATCCGCAGCGAGCTCGCCTACACCGATCCCGCCGAGCTGGCCGCCGACCTCAACGGCACCGTCATGCGCCTCCAGGCCGCCTGTGCCTACGCCAGCGAGCTCGTGACCCAGCGCTACTTCCAACGCGCCGCGTTCATCGAGTGGAACGTGGACCGGCCGGCATGAGGATGGACGCGAACACGATGACGGACCTGTTCCACGTTCCGCTCGCAACGAGCACGGGTGCAGACAGCCGAACCGCGAGCGGTGCGTGGGTCATCTCGTGCGGCGGTACGGCGACGAGGTGGAACGTGGACCGGCCGGCATGAGGATGGGTGCGATCCGATGACGTGGCGGCTGCAGGTGACGCACACGACGAAGTACCGGTACTCCGCGCCGGTGGCCCAGTCGTACAACGAGGCCCGGCTCGAGCCGCGGAGCGACCGGCACCAGGCGGTGCTGGCCAGCCGGGTGGAGGTGGAGCCGTCCACGCGGGTCGTGCGCCACGTCGACTACTGGGGGTCGGTGGTCCACCACTTCGATCTGCAGGTGCCGCACCAGGCGCTGACGGTCATCGGCCGCTCGACGGTCGAGACGGCCACCGAGCCCGCTCGGGCCGGTGATGCGACGTGGGACGACCTGGCCGACCCGGACATCCGCGACCAGTTCGAGGAGCTGCTCGTCCCGACCGAGACCGTGACCTGGGACGAGGAGCTGGCGGCAGTGGCCGCCGACCTCGCTGCCGTCCACGACACCCCGGCGAAGGCGGCTGCGGCCGCGGTCGGATGGGTCAACGACCGGCTCGAGTACCAGAAGGGGAGCACCGGCGTGCGCACCACCTCGCCCGAGGTGCTGGCGGCGGGCTCCGGTGTCTGCCAGGACTTCGCCCACGTGTCGCTCGCCCTGCTCCGGGCGATGGGCATCCCGGCCTGGTACGTGTCGGGCTACCTCCATCCGGATCCGGAGGCGGAGATCGACCAGGTGATCGTCGGAGAGAGCCACGCCTGGGTCGCCGCGTTCACGGGCACGGTCTGGCCGCTCGACCCCACCAGCCTGAACCCGGTGGAGGAGCGCCACATCCGGGTGGCCGCCGGGCGGGACTACCACGACGTGGCCCCGTTCCGGGGCATCTACGCCGGTCGGGCCGACCAGGCGCTCGAGGTCAGCGTGGAGCTGGTCCGCAAGGCCTGAGCGGGCTGGCGGTGCGCTGGCGCCACCTGTCCTCGCGGTCAGGAGGCCTCCTGGCTCTCCACCCCGCAGCGGCGTCGGTGCTCGAGGGAGTCAGTCGGTGGCGTCGAGGACCGCCTGCGCGGCGGCGGCCTGGCGCTGGTGCTCCTCGTGCTCCGCGGCGAGGCGGGCCCGGTGCGTGGGCGAGATGAAGCGGGTCCAGATCCAGCGGCCGAGGCCGACGCCGATGGCGGCGATGACGACGTACTGGAGGATGCCGACCCAGTCGGCGACGTCTTCCCAGCGGTCGCCGAGCTCGTAGCCGGCGCCGATGAGCACGGCGTTCCAGACCAGGCTGCCGATGGCCGTGTAGATCGTGAAGGCCACGGGGTTCATGCGGCGGAACCCGGCGGGGATCGACACCAGCGAGCGGATCAGGGGGATGCACCGGCAGATCAGCACGGCGGTGGAGGAGTGGTCGTCGAACCAGGCCTCGGCCCGTTCCAGGTCCTTCGGCTTCACGCCGATCCACCGGCCGTAGCGGGCGACGAGGGCGTGGAGCCGGACGTCGCCGATCGCCGCCGACAGGAGGTAGAGGGCCCAGGCGCCGATGACCGAGCCGACGGTGGCGGCAGCGACCATCAGCACGAGGTTGGCCTCGCCCCGAGACGAGGCCAGGCCGGCGGCGGGCAGCACCACCTCGGAGGGGATGGGCGGGAAGATGCTCTCCACCGCCACCAGGAGGGCGACGCCCAGGTAGCCGATGGCCTTGATCACATCCACGACCCAGTCGGTGAGGTCGCCCACGAGGAAGTCGGACAGTCCAGCGATCAGCATCGGGTGATCGTAGGAAATCGGGAATCGCTCTCAAATCTGACGGTGTGTCAGAATTCGGCGTCCTCGACGTTCCGATCTGTCCCAGGAGCTCTGCCATGCCCACCGATGTCGTCATCGTCAGCGCCGCCCGCACCCCGATCGCCACCGCCTACAAGGGTTCGCTCACGGGCGTCGACGCCTTCGCTCTGGCCGAGACCGCCATCGGCGCCGCCGTCAAGCGCTCGGGCATCCCGGCGGACCAGATCGAGGACATGGGCTTCGGCGAGTCGATGCAGGGCGGCGGCAACATCGGGCGCAACGTGGCCGTGCGCCTCGGGCTCACCGGCGTCCCCGGCGTCGCCACCCAGCGCTGGTGCGCCTCGGGCATGTCGGCCACGCAGTGGGTCGCCGCCAACATCGCCGCCGGCATGATCGACGTCGGCATCGGTGGCGGCACCGAGTCCATGTCCACCGCGCCGGGCACCTCGAAGCCCGGCCCCGACGGGGCTCCGGCGTTCTGGCTGTCGCCCGGCAACCCCGACACGCCCGAGGCCCCGCCGTTCAACATGGCGCTCACCGTGGGCGACAACACCTCCCGCCTCGCCGGCGTGTCCCGCGAGGAGGCCGACGAGTGGGCCTTCACGTCGCACCGCAACGCCGTGCGGGCCATCGACGAGGGCCGCTTCGAGAACGAGATCGTGCCCGTGGACCTGCCCGGTGGAGGCCGGTTCACGACCGACGAGCACCCGCGCCGGAACTCGACGCTCGAGAAGATGGCGTCGCTCGCGGTGCTGAACCCCGACGTCGAGGGCGCCACCACCACCGCCGCCAACTCCTCGGGGCTGAACGACGCCGCCGCCGCGCTGGTGCTGTGCAGCCGCGAGTACGCCGACTCCCACGGCCTCAAGCCCCTCGCCGCCATCCGCGGCTGGGCGTCGGTCGGCCTCGATCCGGTCGAGACCGGTCTGGCCCCGCAGAAGGCCCTGCCCAAGGCGCTGGCCAAGTCGGGTATCTCCATCGCCGACCTGCAGTCGGTCGAGGTCAACGAGGCGTTCGCCTCGGTGGCCGTCGCCTTCACCCGCGGCCTGGGGCTCGACCCGGCGATCGTCAACGTCAACGGCTCGGGCTGCTCGCTCGGCCACCCCATCGCCTGCACCGGTGCCCGGATGATCGTCACGATGGTCAACGAGCTGATCCGCGCCGACCAGCAGTGGGGCGCGGTCGCCATGTGCGCGGCCGGCGGCATGGGGTCCGCCACCGTCATCGAGCGCCTCTGACTGCGCGGGCCTCCGGCCGGGTACCGGAGGCCCATGACGCTCACCATGCCCAACCGGGTCCTCGATGCGACCCCGATCGAGACCCTCGACGAGTGGGTGGCGGCAGGCGGCGCCCGGGGGCTGGCCAAGGCGTGGAAGGCCGGCCCCGACGAGGTCATCGAGATCGTCACCGACAGCGGTCTTCGAGGCCGCGGCGGCGCCGGGTTCCCCACCGGCGCCAAGTGGGCGACGATCCGGGCCGATCGATCCGCCGACCTGCCGGCGACCGTCGTGGTCAACGGCGCCGAGGGCGAGCCCGGGTCCTACAAGGATCGGTCGATCCTCCTCGCCAACCCGTACCGGGTGATCGAGGGCGCGCTGATCGCCGCCGCCGTGGTGGAGGCCGACGAGGTGGTGGTGGCCCTGAAGGCCGGGTCGCCGGAGGTGGTGGACCGGGTCCGGCGGGCCATCGACGAGATCCGTGACGCCGGTTGGCTCGTCGGGCTCGACGTCGACGTCGTGGTCGGGCCCGAGCACTACCTCTACGGTGAGGAGACCGCCCTGCTCGAGGTCGTCAGCGGCCGCGAGCCGTTCCCGCGCATCGCCCCGCCGTGGCGCCGAGGCGCCGAGGACATCGGCGACGACTCGGCGCTCGCGGGGCGGGCCGAGCTCGCTGCCCCCGGCGCCTCGACGCCACCCGCGCTCGTGAACAACGTCGAGACCATGGGCAACGTGCCCGGCATCGTGAGCAACGGTGCGGCGTGGTTCCGCGCCGTCGGGACCGAGGCGTCGCCGGGGACGATGGTCGTCACCGTGTCGGGTGGGACCGAGCGCGCCGGCGTGGCCGAGGTGCCGATGGGGATCACGCTGCGCGAGGTGATCGACCTCGTGGGCGGCGGCCCCCGGAGCGGTGCGGCCATCGGCGTGCTGCCGGGCGTGTCCGGTCCCGTGATCCCGGCCGATCACCTCGACGTCGCGCTCTCCTACGAGGGCCTGGGCGCCATCGGGTCCTCGCTCGGCGCCGGTGCGTTCATCGTCATCGACGAGTCCGACGATCCCGTGGCCGTCGCCGAGGGCGCATCGCGGTTCCTCGCCGTGGAGTCGTGCGGCCAGTGCCAGCCGTGCAAGCAGGATGGGCTCGCCATCAGCGCCATCCTCGGCCGCCTGCGCGCCTCGGAGCCTGGAGCCCGTGACGAAGACGAGCTCGGGTCACGCCTGAGGACCGTGGCCGACGGTGCCCGCTGCTTCCTGGCCACACAGCACCAGCAGGTGGTCTCGAGCCTGATCCAGGCCTTCCCCGAGTCGTTCGGCGCCCACCTCGTGGGTGGGGCGGCGCCGGCCGCCCGGGTGCAGATCGCCGAGATCGATCACGTCAGAGACGGCGAGGCCGTCCTCGATCCCGGGCAGGCGACGAAGCAGCCCGACTGGTCCCACGGCGCCGTGAGTTCGGGCGCGGCGCCCGCCGACCGGATCGACCAGCGCGGCGGCGAGGGCATCTGACCGTCCCTCAGGCGGGGGGCGCCGAGCGCCCGGCGGAGGCGGGGCCAGGCGGGGAGGGGTCGGCCGTGAGGGCGTCGATCACCAGGTTGGTCGCTCGGGTGTACGAGTCCCCCACGACGCCGGTGAACGTGGCGACGACCGGGATGAGGTCCGGGTACTTGGCCACGTCGGCGGCGAGCTGCTGGAGCGACACGGCGGCCTTCGACCCTCCGTCGCCGAGGCGGGCCTCCTTCGAGATGTACGCCGCCGCGGTCGTCATCAGCCAGTCGTAGGCCCATGCCACCTCGGTGGGTTCGCGGCCGGTGAGCGCGATCACCTTGCAGACCTGGTCCATGAACAGGATGCTCCAGGGCCCGGTTGGCCCGTGGAGGAGGAGGTGGTCCGCGGTGCCCGGGTAGCGGAGCAGGCGGATCCTCCCCTCGACGGCCATCGCCCGGAGCCAGGCCGCGAGCTCCGCCCCCGGAGCGTCGGCTGCGGGCAGGTCGGGGAAGTCGAAGCCAGCCAGCGACCGGTCGACGGTGCGGGCGACGAGGTCCTCGCGGCCGTCGACGTAGCGGTAGAGCGCCATGGGCGAGGCGCCGAGCTCGGTGGCCACCGCCCGCATCGTGAGGGCGTCGAGCCCGTCGCGCTCGACGCAGCGCAGCGCAGCGTCGACGACCTCGTCGGTGGAGAAGCGGCGCGAACGGTTCGATCCGCGCCGGCGAGCGTCGGAGGTTGACACGATGTTAAGCATCCTTTACGTTCATGCTTACTGCGTACACGTACAACGTACGCATCCGCTGTCCGGTTCTCACGAGCCCACGTCACAGGTAGGTCCGATGCCATCCACCTTCGCACTTCGTCGTCCCGTCGCGGCACTGGCCGTCGTCCTCGCGCTGTCCACGGCCGCCTGCGGGAGCGGTGGCAGCGATGCCGGGTCCGCGCCTTCGCCCACCGAGCCGACGGCCGAAGCGACCCGTGGCGGTGGGGGTGGCGGTGGCGGCGCGACGCGGACGGTGGAGACCGAGATGGGAGAGGTCGAGGTCCCGGTCGATCCGCAGCGCGTCGTCGCCCTCGACGAGTACGCCGCCATGAACGCCCTCACCTTCGGCATCGAGCCCGTGCAGGTCTGGGCCTCGTACCACTCCGAGATCGCCGCTGACCTGCTGGAGGACGCTGGTGTCGACGTCACGCCGGCCACGGTCGAAGGCGGTGTGAACATGAGGCCGTCGCCGCCGCCAAGCCCGATCTCATCGTCCTCACCCCGGAGCGGGCGCTGCTGTCGGCGTACGACGACCTCTCGAAGGTGGCACCGGTCCTCCTGCTGCCCTACAGCGAGCCGTGGCGCGACGTCGTCACCACGACCGCGGCTGCGTTCGGGAAGGAGGACGAGGGCGACGCCATCGTCGAGGCCATCGAGGGCCGCATCGGCGAGGTCGCTGGCGAGGTGGGAGGGGACGAGCCGACGATGTCGATCCTCGGCGACACGATGGGGATGCTGTTCGCCATGTCGCCGAAGGCGCCCCTCTCGGAGCTCGTCGGCGAGATCGGCTACTCCCGGCCCGCCGCCCAGGCCGAGGGCAAGGTCGACCCGGCCTACGACAGCGCGGTGATGATCTCCGAGGAGGTGCTCGGCGACCACGACGGCGACGTCATCGTGCTGCTCGATGGCTACTACTACGCCTCGAAGACCTTCTTGGATTCGCCGGTGTTCGAGGGGCTGCCCGGCGTGAAGGCCGGCAACGACGCCGTCGTGGACGGTGACATGTGGGCCGGCAGCTACCCCTTCGCCATCAGCTGGATCCTCGACGACATCGAGGCGATCGCCACGGGTGAAGCCGAGCACGGCATCGGCACCATCGACGATCTCGACGCCCGCTGGGCCGGCTACGAGCGCCTCGTCGGATGAAGGGGGAGCTCCTCGCCCCGATCAGGGCTCGTCTGGCCGCGTCCGCGGTGCTGCAGGCCATCGGGGCCGCGGCCGGCATCGTGCCGTTCATCGCGGTGGCCGACCTGGCCCGGGAGCTGGTGGCACCGGACGGGTACGACACGGATGCCCTGTGGCGGAACGGCGCGGTCGCGGTCGTCGCCTTCCTGGTCGCGGCCGCCGCCAAGATGTCCGCGGGCACCATCACCCACCTCGCGGACGCGGAGCTCCAAGACCACCTGCGCCACCGGATCGTCGACCGGCTCGGGCGCGTCCCGCTCGGGTGGTTCACCGACCACCGTTCGAGCACGGTCAAGCGGGCGGTCACCGACGACCTCGAGGCGATGCACCACCTGGTGGCCCACGCGATCCTCGACCTCGTCAGCGCCGTGGTGGCGCCGATGGTCGCCCTGGGCTACCTGATCTCGGTGGACTGGAAGCTCGCGCTGGTGGCGTGCGTCCCGCTGGCGGTCGGCCTCGCCCTCTACGGATCGATGATGTCGCTGTCGATCGAGATGATGCAGGACTACCACGGCGCGATGGCGCAGGTGGATGCCGCGGCCGTCGAGTTCGTCCAGGGCATCGCCGTGGTGAAGACCTTCGGCGAGACCGGCCGGGCCCACGACCGCTTCCTCGACCAGGCCGCGGCCTTCCGCGAGACGTTCTGGAACATGATGCGCGGGCTCTTGCGGCGCTCGGCGGTCACCGAGGTCGTGCTGTCGCCCGTGGGGCTGCTGGCATCGATGCTGGTCGTCGGGTTCGTGTTCGTCGATCAGGGTTGGGCTCCTGCCGTCGACGTGGTGCCGTTCCTGCTCCTCGGTCTGGGGCTGACGGCGCCGCTCCTCACCCTCTCGATGTCGAGCGAGACGCTCAAGCTCGCGGCGGAGGCGTCGGTGCGCATCGAGGCGATCATCGAGGCCGACCTCCTCCCGCAGACGGCGTCGCCCGACCTCCCCGACGGGCACCGGATCGAGCTCGAGGGCGTCGCCTTGTCCTACGACGGCGAGGTCGACGCCGTCTCCGCCATCGACCTCACGATCGAGCCCGGGACGGTGACCGCCTTCGTGGGCTCGTCCGGTGCGGGCAAGACCACGTTGGCGCGCCTGCTCCTGCGCTTCTGGGACCCGACCGCGGGATCGGTGCGCCTGGGCGGGGTGGACCTGCGGGAGCTGGCACCGGAGGTGCTCATGGCCCGGGTCAGCTGCGTGTTCCAGGACGTGCAGCTCCTGCAGACGACGGTTGCCGACAACCTGTCGCTCGCTCGCCCCGATGCCTCCCGAGACGAGATCGAGTCCGCCGCCCGCGCCGCCCAGGTCCACGACGTGATCGCCGCGCTGCCCCGCGGCTACGAGTCGGTGGTCGGGGAGGACGCCTCGTTCTCGGGGGGTGAAGCCCAGCGCATCTCGATCGCCCGGGCCATCGTCGCCGACGCGCCGATCCTGGTCCTCGACGAAGCCACGTCGTTCACGGACCCGGAGAACGAGGACAGGATCCAGGGGGCCATCGCCACCGCGGCGGCGGGGCGGACCCTCGTGGTGGTCGCCCACCGGCTGTCCACCGTCGTCGACGCCGACCAGATCGTGGTGCTCGACGGCGGCCGCATCGTCGAGCGGGGCACCCACCGGGACCTCCTCGCCGCTGGCGGGCGGTACCGGACGCTCTGGGACCTCCACGAACGCGGCCGGACGTGGACCGCTCGACCCGAGGTGGAGGCCCGATGATCCGATCGCTCCTGCGCGTGCTCGACGCGGACGGCGGACCGCTGCGCCGCCTCCTCGCCGCCCTGGTCGTCGCCGGCGTCCTGCAGGGGATCGGCTTCGTGCTCCTGGTGCCGCTCCTCCGGGCCCTGCTCGAAGGCGACCTCCACGGCGCCCGGCCCTGGCTGGGTGCCGAGCTCGCCGTCGTCGCCCTGTACGCCGTCCTCCACTACCGAGGTCAGCTCGACGGGTACCTCACGGCGTTCGCCCTGAGCGAGAAGCTGTTCCGCCGCCTCGGCGACCAGGTGGCCCGGCTCCCGCTCGGGTGGTTCAGCGCCGACCGGACCGGTCAGGTGTCGCGGATGGCGAGCCACGGGGTCATCGACGTCATGGGCCTCCCGGCGCACACGCTCCGGCCGCTCGTCTACGCCGTGGTCACGCCGCTGACCGTGGGCGTGGGCATGTTCCTGTTCGACTGGCAGCTCGCGCTCATCACGGTCGTCGCCGCACCGGTCGCCCTCGTCGTGTTCCGTTGGTCCGGCACCAACATCGAGCGCAACGAGCGGGCGCTCCACGCCGCCTCGGTCCGCACCGCGAACCGCCTGCTCGAGTTCGCCCGAGCCCAACCGGTCCTGCGCACCGCCGCAGCCGCCGGCCGGGGTCGGGCGCTCGTCGACGAGACCCTCCTCGCCCAGCACCGCGCCTACCGCCAGTTCCTCCTGCGCGGGGTGCTCGGCCTCGTCGCCTTCGGCATCGTCGTCCAGGCGACCTACACCGCCATGGTCCTCGTCGGCATCGATCTGGCCATCGACGGGACCGTGCTCGCCGCCGAGCTGGTCGCCCTCTTGGTGCTGGCCACCCGGTTCGTCGAGCCGCTGTCCGTCGCCGCCGAGCTCGGCGGCTCCCTGCGGGTGGCGCGCGGAAGCCTCAGCCGGATGGACGAGCTGATGGCGACCGCGCTCCTCCCCGAAGCCGAAGCGGCCTCGCCTGCGGTCTTCGACGGGTCGATCGAGCTGCGCGACGTGACCTTCGCCTACGCGGACCGCCGCATCCTCGACGGCGTCTCGCTGCGGGCCGAGCCGGGGTCGGTGACCGCCCTCGTCGGTCCGTCGGGTTCGGGAAAGACCACCGTCACCCGCCTCATCGCCCGGTTCTGGGACGTCGACACCGGCACGGTCCTCGTCGGCGGCCACGACGTGCGGGCGGTCTCGACGTCCGAGCTGATGAGCCAGCTGGCGATGGTCTTCCAGGACGTCTTCCTCTTCGACGACACCGTCGAGGCCAACGTCCGGGTCGGGCGGCCCGACGCCACCGACGACGAGGTGCGACGAGCGATCGAGGCCGCACGGGTGGACGAGATCGCCGCCCGGCTCCCCGACGGCCTGGCCTCGCGCGTCGGCGA